>Ga0315312_1003471_pt1 | contig 10135 bp, 12 predicted proteins | sample TDP7_MG_FD_203629 | JGI IMG/M metagenome (GOLD analysis project Ga0315312, IMG submission 203629) | Freshwater sediment microbial communities from Lake Towuti, South Sulawesi, Indonesia - TDP7 | ecosystem: Environmental > Aquatic > Freshwater > Lake > Sediment | place: Indonesia: South Sulawesi... | reverse complement strand
ATTAACGAACTTCAGTTACCGATGAAACTACTCACTGCCGAATATAACCTTGATGGTAGTCGGCTCACTTTTATGTTCAGCGCTGAGGACCGGGTTGACTTTCGTGAGTTGCTCAAGCGGCTGACCAAGCTGTTCAAGGTGAGAATAGAGTTGCGACAGGTAGGCGCCCGAGATGAAGCGAAGCTGGTGGGTGGCTTTGGACGGTGTGGTCGCTTGCTCTGCTGTGCCAGTTTCATTGACGAGTTTGAGCCGGTCACTATTAAGATGGCAAAAGAGCAGGACCTGCCCCTCAACCCGATGAAGATTTCGGGACTGTGCGGTCGCCTGATGTGTTGCCTCAGCTACGAGAGCGACCAGTACCGCGAAATGAAGGAGAAAATGCCGAGGGTGGGTCAGCAGGTAACCACTCATATGGGAGAGGCTAAGGTAGTGGGTATTAATGTCTTGAAGGGCACGGTGCTGGTGGAGATGGAGAGCGAAGCGACGGTGGAGTTACCGTTGAAGGAGATAAATTTCCAGCGGGTGGACAAGGGCTAGGTTACTGCAGCAGATATTTCTGCCAGTCCATTCGGTTTTGCTGGCAGTGGTGCGGGATGTTGAAGGGAAGGCGACTGGTGGGGCGGGAGGGGTGGCGGATTAGTCTCATTCCAGCCTCCTGGGGTGTTCTCCCCGCTTTTCTTCGGTTGCATGGTACACAGGCGCTGACGACGTTTTCCCAGGTATGTCTACCGCCCCGGTATCTGGGTAGCACGTGGTCTAAGGTAAGCTGCCTGGTTTCTTTGCCACAATACTGGCAGGTATAGCGGTCGCGATTGAACACTTCAAAGCGGGTGAGCTTTCTTTCTCGGTAGGGTCGCCGAATAAGGTAGGCAAGCCGGATTACCGAAGGTATCTCAAAGACCTTTGTGGCGGTGTGAATCAAGCCAACGCCGTTTTCTACCATCTCCGCCTTCCCGCAGTGGACCAAAACAACGGCGCGGCGGGCTCGGCAGATATTGAGTGGTTCGTAGCTTTGATTTAGAACTAGAACCGGGAGGTTTATTATCTCTCTAAAACTACTCATATATAAGTCTACCCCATTTTACTAGAAAATTTTTAGCTATGCAAATCTGGGTGGTATGAGCTCACCCCCTGCGTCCCCCCTCTTCTTGAAAGGAGAGGGGGAGAGATTAGAAAGAACGCCCCGCCCCCTTCCTAAGGGAAGGGGGACATTGTTTTTGGGAGGGGGGTGATGCCTCTCTTTGTGTTTCCCCCTTTCTCTGCATTGATTCCTCAGGGGGGCGGGGATTTAAGGGGATGGAGGTGCTTAAAAAGACCCTCTTTTTAACAAAATTTATATGCCCATTTTATGGGCAGTTAATTCGGCTGATTTAAGATTGAAAGTGGATAAATAAGGGGAGAAAAAGGGCACATGATTAGAACCGCTATCCGACTTCCGAACGATACGGTTATGGTCTTTGACGAAGATGGCGAACAACTCCCTGAATATCAGGGTAAATACAAGGATGTCCGCGATAGCATCTTGGAGAAGGCTCCGGCGGACTGTGTATTTGCTCATTGCTTGTTCAGAGCACCAAACCACGGACCGTTTCTAGAGAGGAATGGTAATCCTAGCCAATGACGCACTACGAACGAGTCCGTACCATGCTTACCACCGGGGAAGTCGCTCGACTTCTCAATGTCCATGTCAGCACGGTGCGCCGCTGGTGCAATTGCCGGAAAATTAAGTCCTACCGCATTGGTCCTCGGGGCGAGTGGATGTTCCGGCGGGAGGATGTTAACCCCTTCCTTTCCAGCAGCAATTCGTAGCCGCCTGTCTCAGTGGGACTGGTCCTTTATCTTTCACGTTGGATGGAGATAAGCACATCGTCTATATTAACCTAAACGGTTAGACAGGCATTAATAATGGCGCAGTTTGGTACTTTGGTACTGTGATGGATTGATTTTTGCCTTGTCGGGCGATAGACTGTAATTGCTTGGTGGCAACATTTGGGCTTTGGTGGTACTATTGGCGGAGAGATGCGGTAAAAAGAGTATGGAAATAGAGAGTCAGGTTGCTGACACCGGCAGCGGGGAGCTTGACCGGCTCCTGGAAAAAGTCTACCAAAAGGCAGGATTTGACTTTCGCAGTTATCGCCGCAGTATGCTAGTGCGCCGCCTAGAGAGACGGCTCCGCTCTCTTGGTCTGGAAAATATCCCGGCTTACATGCGTTATTTGGATACTCACCCTGAAGAATACCGCAAAATTCTGGAACATCTCACCATTAAAGTCAGTGGCTTCTTCCGGTGTCCCTATACCTTCCAGCGGCTGACTAACCTCCTGCTTCCGGAGCTGGTGTCATATAAGAGGGGAAAGGGGGAGCGGGGTCTGAAATTCTGGAGCACCGCCTGTGCCCGCGGGGAAGAGCCGTATTCCATCGGTATTCTGCTTAGCGAGTTTCTGGGCAAGGAAAAGTCGGATTTTGAGACCGCCATCTATGGTACGGATATCAGCCGGAAGGTCTTAAGCGACGCCAAGGAGGGGATTTACTTTGCTGACGATCTGGAAGGTCTTTCTGGTCCTCTCCGCGAGCGCTATTTCAGTCAACACGGACCGGGCTACCTATTGAGGTCGGACATCAGGCAGATGGTTACCTTTGGCTATTACGACCTCACCACCACTGCTGAGCCCCCGGTCAATAACGCCGATTGTATCTTTTGTTGCAACGTCTTGATTTACTGGCAAAGAGCACTTCAGTCGGAAGTGCTGGGCAGGCTTTACGAAGTGCTGGCAACGCCTGGGTATCTGGTGCTGGGGGAAGTGGAGACACCAACAGCTAACGTGAGCGGAAAGCTGGTGTGTCTTGATGAGAAGGCAAAGATATACAAGAAGGTCAGTTAGAGGAGGCAGTGGGCAGGGCTCACTCTTGGGGATAAATAGATGACTATACGTAAGAAGACACTTCTAATCATCGGGGCAACCTTTGTTGGGTTAGTGGTGATTCTCTACTTTGTTTCGCAAAATATCCTGCTGGAGAGTTTCGCCCGGTTGGAGAAAAGGAACACCCGGGAGAACATGGAAAGGGTGGTGACTGCCCTGGAAAACAACATCTCCTTTATTGACGCTACGGCGGACGACTGGGCGAGCTGGGATGATACTTATGCTTTTATTCAGGATAAAAATCCTAACTTCATTAATTCCAATCTGGTTGATGGTACGTTTGTCAATTTAAACCTCAATTTTATGCTTTATATCAATGCTTCGGGCGAAGTAGTGATTGCGAAGGCAGTGAACCTGCATAATGAAAAGGAAATGCCCTTCCCGCAGAGTTTAATTGACCACGTGTTGGCGAGTGAGCTTCTCTGGCGCCACCGGGACACCCAGAGTAGCGTCAGTGGCATTGTTCTCCTTCCGGAAAGTTCGGTGCTCATCGCCTCCCGTCCAATCATCACCAGCGCCGGGCAGGGCCCGATACGCGGGGCGCTGATTATGGGGCGCTATATGGGCTTGGATGAGATTAAACAGTTATCCGAAACCACTTTATTAGCTATCGCTGCTTTCCGTGTGGATGAAAAACGAATGACACCTGACTTTCAGGCGGCCCTTTCGGTACTCTCCCCGGCAGAACCAGTCACAGTGCGTTTACTTGGTGAGCGAACCGTGGCGGGATATGCCTTAGTCACGGATATTTACGGCAAGCCGGGCTTCATATTGAGAGCCGATATGCCCAGAGAGATTTACCAGTATGGTCAGACGAGCGTCAGCTATCTTGTTTTCTCCATTGTGCTGGTGGGGGTGGTGTTGGGGCTGGGGATTACCCTGCTTTTGGAGAACCAGGTATTAGCGCGCCTGTCTCGTCTAAGCAAAGAAGTCAGTGCCATTGGCACGCGAAGCGACCTCTCGGCGCGGGTGTCTCTGCCAGGGGAGGATGAACTGGCAAAGCTGGCAGATACCATCAACGTGATGATGGAGGGGTTGGAGCTGTCAACACAAGAGCTGCGGAACAAAACCGAGCAACTGGATGTTCAGAATGAAGAGCTTCAAGCACAGAGTGAAGAGTTACTGCTGCAACAGCAGGAACTAATGGTGAAGACACGAGAACTGGAAGAGGTGAGCCAAGCCAAGTCTGAATTCCTCGCCCATATGTCCCATGAACTGCGCACGCCGCTCAATGTCATCATCGGTTTTTCTGAGTTGATGCTGGATAAGGTGCCGGGGCAAATCAATGAAGAGCAGAAGCAATGCCTCAGTGATATTCTCAATAGCAGTAAGCACCTCCTCGGCTTAATCAATGATATTCTTGACCTGTCCAAGATTGAATCGGGCAAGCTGGAACTTAAGATAAGAAATATCTCCCTGCCCAATCTGTTGAAAACAGTAAAGAGTATTATGATGCCCGTCATCAGCCCGAGGGAACAGAACTTGGAGGTCTATATTGAGGATGGCCTCCCTCTCGTTCGCGCTGATAAGGACAAAGTGCGGCAGGTCTTCCTCAACTTGCTGAGTAATGCCACTAAGTTTACGCCCGATGGCGGTGAACTCAAGATTGAGGCAGTGAAAGAGGATGGCCGGTGCCGGGTGAGCGTGATTGATAATGGCATCGGTATCAAGAAGGAGGACCAGGGAAGGCTCTTTGAGCCCTTCTTCCAAGCGGAAAAGCCGCTGGTCAAGGGGGTAGGCGGCACCGGGCTGGGTCTGGCAATTGCCAAGCAGATTGTGGAAAGGCATGGGGGTAAGATTTGGGTGGAGAGTGAGTATGGGAAAGGGAGCAAATTCAGCTTCACCTTACCTCTGGCAAGTTCCGGAGAGTCAGCGTCAGAGTAAAATAACTATTATCTGAGGTGAGATATGGGTGCCATAAAAATACTGATTGTGGAAGACAATCCGCAGAACATGAGGCTGATGGAAATGACGCTCCGAGGGAAGGGCTATACTCTAGTTGAGGCAACGAATGGCGAGGAGGCACTGGACAAGGCGACTAAGGAAAAGCCTGACCTTATCATCATGGATATGCAGCTCCCAACGATGAGCGGGATTGAGGTCACGAAACGACTGCGACAGATGCCGGAGTTTAGGTGTGCCCCGATTGTTGCCGTTACTGCTTATGCCATGAAGGGGGACAAGGAGAAATTTCTGGAAGCCGGCTGTGATGCCTATCTGTCCAAGCCGATAAACACACGGGAACTGCCGGGCTTCATTGAAAAAATGCTGAAACAGCGTAAATAATGCTGGAGGGGGCGGACGATGGCAAAGAAGGTTCTAATCGTTGACGATGAGTCAGCCCTGGTCCGACTGATGTCCCAGGTCCTCACCAATAAGGAATACGAGGTAATTACGGCAAGTAACGGGCAGGAAGCGTTAAAGCTCTTTTTTGCTAATAAGCCGGATTTGGTGCTTCTGGACGTGGTCATGCCGGGAATGGACGGGTGGGAGACATGTAAACGCATTCGTGAACTTTCTGATGTTCCGGTTGTTATGCTTACCGGGAAGCAAAAAAGCGAGGAAGACATTGTGCTGGGGCTGGAGTGTGGGGCGGACGATTACCTTCTCAAGCCGATAGGTAATAAAGAGCTGGTGGCGAGGGTGCGAGCGGTTTTGCGCCGTGCCGAAATGGCACCACCGGCAGAAAAGAAGCTGACGTATAGCGATGATTACCTCAGCATAGATGTTCCGGAGAGGAAGGTGATGGTGAAGGGAGAGCGGATAAAATTGACGCCAATTGAATTCAGTTTGCTGGCATTGCTTCTGGAAAATGCCGGACGAATCCTAACTCACCGGCAGTTGCTGGAGAAGGTGTGGGGTTGGGAGTATATTGATGATGTGGACTATGTGCGAATCTATATTTCTCATCTACGCCAGAAGATAGAACCCACACCCAACCAGCCCAGGTACATTATGACTGAATCGGGGGTGGGCTATTTCTTCCAGAAGGTGGGGTAACCGCGTTTTTCCTCGCAGAAAGAGTTCATCTTACACTTAATATAATCTGTATTCCAGGGCAACCTTTTCAAGATAACCTACTTCTTGGAACTTTTCTATTTACTCATTGCCCACGAGTTGATATAATCCTAACAAAACTTGAGGGGAATTTTGTTGATTATAAATGTCGGTGCAGCTAGATTTTCTCAAAACAATAGCCTACTTCGCTGGTTTAAATGAGTCTGAGTTAGAGCAAATCAAGAAGCTCATTTTTGAGAAGACGGTGGAGAAGGGAGAGATTGTCCTCTACGAGGGAGAGCCGGCGGAAGTGCTTTACTTCGTGGCTGGTGGGGTGGTGAAGGTGTTCAAGACTTCGGCGGCGGGGAAGGAGCAGATAATCAGTCTCGCCCGCCCGGGCGACTCCTTTAATGACGTGCCGGTGTTTGAAGGCGGGCTGAATCTCGCCAGCGCCGAAGCCATGATGTCGGTTACTCTTTATGGCATCAGGAAGACTCATTTTAGGAATCTTCTCCGGGAGCATCCCCGGGTAACGCTGAACACGATTCAGGTTATATCCAGTAAGGTGGAGCATTTGGTATCACTGATTGAGGACCTATCTTTTCGGCAGGTGACGAGTCGGGTAGCCAAGATTTTGCTTGAGTATGCCCGAAGTGACAGTGACCGCAAGACCAAACTCACTCAGCAGGAAATGGCGGCTATGGCAGGGACGGCTAGGGAGATGGTGGGGCGGTCGCTGCGAATCCTAGAAGAAGAAGGGATGATTCGGCTAGAGCGGCACCGAATTGTCATTACTGACGAAAAAGCGCTCAAAGAAGAAGCCGGAGTAGTGTGAGATAAAAGTCACAGACAGCAATTGGTTATGGCTCTTATGATAGAAATTGTTTGGAGGGGCAAAATTGGTCGTAATGCCGTCATTTGACCCGAAGAAATGTAACGGGTGCGGTCTCTGTGTCAGTGTCTGCCGATGTCAGGCTCTGGTTCTCGTCGGCAATGTCATTCAGGTAATAGAGAAAGAAGAATGCGGCTGGTGTACCCATTGCGAAGCCGTTTGCCCCACTGGCGCCATCAGTTGTCCTTACGAGATAGAAGTGGTAGGGTAGGCGTCCTTTATTACTACCTCCATTTGGGACAAAAGTCACATACAAAAGCCACCTTCTCACCTAATATTATTATGACTGTAAGTGAGGAGATGAGCAATGGTAACAAAGGTCAGAGAGCTGGCCCGTGAGGAAGCGAAGCCGCCGCGACCTCATATTCATTACTGGTTGATTGAAAGTGCTCACGGTCCGACGAGTCGGGGAGTCTGCAAGTACTGCGGCGCAGTCCAGGAGTTCCGCAATTCCTGGTTTAATATGACACCGTCCAAAAAGACGCTAGTCTTAAAGGAGACTAGCAAGGAAGAGTCGGAAGCTGAGCCTGAGGAAATAGAGCTGAAGGAAGTGGAAGAGGTCGAGCTGGACGAAAGTGAAGCGACCGTTTGAGCAGTAATGCTCCGGCCGCCTAAGAGGGGGAAATTGCAGCCCCCTCTTTTATTTTGGGTTGGTTTTCTATTTGTTGTAAGATATTACTGTGAAGCGAATCGCGGTTCTTGGTTCCACTGGCTCCATCGGGCAGCAGACTCTGGATGTCATTCGTGCCTTTCCCCGGCTTTTTCGGGTGGCGGGGCTGGCGGCGGGGAAGAATGCTGACCTACTGGTGAAGCAGGTTGATGAGTTCAAACCTGATTTTGTCTGTGGGGAGCAAACTCATTTGGCGGGTCTGAAATGCCAGCAACTTTCGCTGGAAGAGATTGCCTGCCACCCCGATGTAGACCTAGTGGTCATTGCCACCTCGGGAAAGGCAGGACTCAGTCCCACACTGGCTGCCGTTAGGGCAGGTAAGACCATCGCTCTGGCTAACAAGGAACCTCTGGTCATGGCGGGCGAAACAGTCACTGGCGAGGCTAAACTAAGCGGCGCCCAAATTCTACCCATTGATAGTGAGCACAGTGCCATCTGGCAGTGTCTTAGTGGAGAAAAGCAAAAAGCCGTGCGAATTATTTTGGCGGCTTCCGGGGGACCCTTCCGTAATTATTCACTAGCACAGCTGAGAGAGGTAACCGTTGAGCAAGCTTTAAAGCACCCTACTTGGCGGATGGGGAGGAAAGTTACCATAGACTCGGCAACGCTGATGAACAAAGGGCTTGAGGTCATTGAAGCCCACTGGCTGTTCAATATGCCCTATGACCGCATTGAGGTTCTTGTCCATCCCCAGTGTATCATCCATTCTATGGTTGAGTTTGTTGACGGCTCAATCAAAGCCCAGCTGAGCTACCCCGATATGCGTTTACCGATTCAATATGCTTTGTCTTATCCCGGGCGACTTGCCAATATCCGGCTGCCCAAGGTTGATTGGCGCAAGTTCAGCAACCTGACCTTTGAGCCGCCCAATCATGAAGTCTTCCCCTGTCTGAAGCTGGCGATTGAGGCGGGGCGGAGGGGAGGAACCTATCCTACCGTGCTCTGCGCTGTGGATGAGGTAGCGGTGGAGCTTTTCCTGTCCCGGCGAGTTAGGTTCCTTGATATCCCGAGGTTAGTTGAGCTGACGCTGGAAAAACATGTGAGTACCGCTCGTCCCACGATTGAGGAAATGTGGGCGGCGGATGCCTGGGCAAGGGAGACGGCTCTCAAGCTGGCTGAAGGAGAATCTGAGTGACTCTGACCATAGTTGCCTTCCTTGCTGTACTGCTGGTATTGATTCTTGCCCATGAAATCGGGCACTTCTTTACGGCGAAGCTCTCGGGAGTGACGGTGGAAGAATTCAGCATCGGCTTTCCACCGCGGATTGTCTCGCTTAAGGCCGGTGAGACCAAATATTCGCTTGGTGTCACCCTGCTGGGTGGGTTTGTCAAGTTAGCTGGAGAGGAAGACCCCAAAGTCGCCGGGGGTCTGTCAAGCAAGGGCTACGGCACCCGGATATTCGTGCTCAGCGCCGGGACAGTGATGAATCTGCTACTACCGGTTCTGCTTTTCTCGGTGGCATTTATGGTGCCGCATGACGTTGTTAGCGGTCAGGTGGTTGTTTCCGAAGTGGCGATGGATTCGCCGGCAAGTCAGGCAAACATTGCGCCTAATGATATCATTCTTGAGTTGAATGGGGAGCCGGTAGGTAGCGTGGGCGATTTGCACCGCTATATCCAGCTTAACCTGGGCAAGAAGGTTACGTTGCTGGTGAAGCGAGGTGACACAACCCGAGAAGTCCAGCTCGTGCCCCGGTGGCGACCTCCGGCGGGTCAGGGCTCAATCGGCGTTCTGGTGAAGCTCACCTCGCCGGAAACAATGAGGGGGAGTTTCCCCTTCTGGCGGGCAATCCCGATGGGGGTGAGCGAATGTATTGAAACGTTCGTACTGTTTAAGAACGGCATCATCGGGATGATTATTGGCACTGAACCAGCGGTAGTTACGGGTCCGGTGGGTATTGCTCAGATTACGGGCGAAGTAGCTAAAGCCGGCATTAGCCCCCTGCTTGAGTTCGCCGCCTTCCTGAGCATCAACCTCGGGATAATCAATATTCTGCCCCTCCCTGCCCTGGATGGCGGGCGGATTGCCTTTGTCCTGCTGGAGTGGGTGCGCCGTGGCAAACGAATATCGCCGAAGACGGAAGGGCTGGTGCATATGATGGGCTTTGCTATGCTCATCACGCTGGCGCTGGCAGTAACCTACCAGGATATTATCCGCATCGTTGCTGGTGAGAGCCTGTTGCCGTAGTGGTATAATATTGAGAAACGCTAAACTCTAAATCCTAAATCATAAATAGGGCGTTTAAGAGGGGTGTAAGCCCCATCTTCCTAATTTCTTCTCCCTTCCCCTCCGAGGGGGAGGGGGATTAAGGGGGATAGGGTCAACTCAATACACATGATTAAACGGCGCACCAGCAGACCAATCAAAATCGGTGGGGTGACCATCGGGGGTGGGGCACCCATCGTGGTGCAGTCCATGACCAAGACGGACACCCGCGATGCCCTTGCCACCATTAAACAGATTAAAGAGCTTGAGACTTATGGGTGTGAGCTAATCCGGGTCGCTGTGCCTGATGCCGAAGCTGCTGAGGCACTAACTACCATCAAGAAAAGCATTTCCATCCCATTGATTGCTGATATTCACTTTGACTACCGGCTGGCTCTGGCGGCGCTGAAGGCAGGCGCCGACGGACTGCGACTCAACCCGGGCAATATCG
>Ga0315312_1003470_pt1 | contig 10136 bp, 11 predicted proteins | sample TDP7_MG_FD_203629 | JGI IMG/M metagenome (GOLD analysis project Ga0315312, IMG submission 203629) | Freshwater sediment microbial communities from Lake Towuti, South Sulawesi, Indonesia - TDP7 | ecosystem: Environmental > Aquatic > Freshwater > Lake > Sediment | place: Indonesia: South Sulawesi... | reverse complement strand
TCCATTATAACATACCCGAATTTTTTCCGCGGGAAAGCCCAATTCTATCAATTCGTCCCTCATGGCATAAGAAACCGTGATAACATAGTCCGCCATTTGTGCCCCGCGACGTTCAATGTTGCTAATAACATCAGACCCATTGCCCAAGGTTCGTCCCCTTTCCGTGGAGTGCACATGGAAAACGAGGGGCAAGCCTAACTCCCTCTTGACAGTGATTCCGGCAATTACGGAAAGCCAGTCATGGGCGAGTACTATGTTGTACTCAAATCCTTCCTTTCGGACGAGCTCATTGACCAGTTTTGAGGCAGTTAAATAATTGTACATAAGGACCTTTGAGAACAGTTCGATGCCCCTGCCCCACTTTTTGACGTCTTCCGCAACAACATCTGGCAAAGAGTCGGATATATTAATGTGAAGCGGTCGATGAATTTCGATGCCCCGCCAGAGCTCCCGGGTGGGAAGGCTACCTTCATCATCATTCATTGTAAACACGGATACATCGTGACCTAACAAGACAAATCTTCTATTGATCTCGGCAGCATATGTTCCCAGACCCCCCACGATTTTAGGAGGAAACTCATAGACCAGCACCGCCATCTTCATTTTATTTCACCCCGAAGGCTTTCTCTCGACAACCAATGAACATTTAAGCATGAATTTTTAGATCAATAATCTTCATTTAACTAGCTCCGCCCCAATTTGTGTCGCCTATTATAGACTGTAAACCATATAAATCTATTGAAACTGACGCCTCCTTTGTATACTCTTAAAGATTATTATTTGATGCTTAGATTTGAAAGATGTTTGGATTTCCATTGTTTTAAATACGATTTTGCGGAAAATCGAAAGGTCGATGAAGTTACAGATGCGTGTATAAACTTTTCTTTTATCGCGCGCTCATGCATACGTTTTAAATGGTCTGCGATATTGAGGTTCTTTCATAATCTTGGCTACAGCGTTTGCGTATTCTAACCCATCTTTTATGGGGACTCCCCAGAAATTCCTTCCTACAATTCTGCCTTCGGCACCAGCGTTCATAACTACCCTTGTTGTGTAGACAAGTTCTTTTTTGGGGTCTTCTCTTATTTTTGGACCGCCAGAAACAACGACAAAGGTTCTTGGCACAGCGTCTACAACCAATTTCATTCTATGTGTGTGCTGTTCTTCTGTCAATTCCTTGCCTTTTTCTGGTTCAAGTTCGATGTACTTTTCTGCTTCAGGTGTTGCCTTCGCCACTTTTTTGAGATAATTAAAGTACGCTTCTCTTTTTTCTTCTTTCACAGGCGCAGGATATTTTGTTTTTATGATGTCTGCACCTAAAGACTCGGCGACGACGCAGGCATAATGCACCCAATATAGGCTATCGGCTCCGATCTCATCCACGCCAGGCCCTCTTGCGTATGCCCATACCACTGCAGGCATTCCGTACGTGTGAGCTTCCCTGATTATGGAGCCTATCCTTAACATGTCCTCTCTTGTCATTTCGGAGCCGGGATAGAATGACATGCCAACCGCCGTGGCTCCTAGCCTCAACGCGTCTTTAACGCTTCCTATCGTTGCTTGTATAGGAGGATTTTGCGGTATGGTCATGTGGCCGTCAATCTTGTATATTAACGGAATATCTGGTCTAAGAAGATTCTGATACTTATCCACAATTCCAGGATGCAGAACAATCGCAGAGAAACTGCCTTTGTTGGCTAACTCAATAACTGTTCTGGGATCAGCGCCCCCTCGACCAGTTATATCGATGTCTTTAACATCTTCTTTCGACCATGTAAAAGTGTGGACTGCTCCGTGCTCCACCAATTGATCGAAGGGTAAGCTCATAAAGGTTCCGTCACCAGGCCCGTTTTTGTAAAGCATTCTATATAATTTTTCAAGTCTTCCTCTACCTAGGTGAGTTAATTTATCGAGTCTTGGCCTACCTGCAATGTTAGCCAGAACATTTTCTTCCTTCTTCATATTTTAATCACCACTCAATTCTTAATTAGTTTAGAAAAATATAACAACATAGCATTGCATATAAGTTTTTTTGGGTCTTTTTCGTCGCTTTATTTAGCAGTCTCTTTTATGTTATTGAGAAAAACTCTGTTAAATCGAATAGGTCTTCTCTCACGGTTTTCAATTTTTCTATTGCTTTCTCCAATTTGACTGGAACTATTTTGGTTCCCTGAAGACTGGCTGCGTAACCGAATTTTCCCTGTTTGACAAGGTCTACTGCGAAAAGGCCTAAACGGAGACCCAATATTCTGTCAAAGGAATGGGGAGAACCTCCCCTTAGAACATGGCCCAAAACCACGGACCTCGCCTCCTTCCCTGTCCTTTTGGCAATTTCTTTTTCCAGAACCTCGCCGATGCCACCTAATCGGACATGCCCAAATTCGTCTCTCTCTTTGCTCACGGTGACCAGATCTTCTATGCTTTTTGGCGTGGCACCTTCTGCTACAGCAATAATTGTGTAGGTTTTGCCCTTGGCTTCGCGCTCATTTATAACGTTGCAGATTGATTCGATATCGAAGGTTTGTTCTGGAATTAAAATTACGTGGGCTCCGCCTGCTAGACCCGCCATTAGGGTTAACCAGCCTGCGTATCGACCCATTACTTCGATGATGATTATTCTTTGATGCGATTTTGCCGTTGTGTGAAGTCGGCTGATGGCATCTGCTGCAATGTCCACTGCAGTTTGGAATCCTATGGAGTAGTCTGTGGCTGAAAGATCATTGTCAATGGTTTTTGGCACCCCAACCGCGGGCACCCCCAACTCGTTGAGTTTGTAGGCGGCACCTAAGGTGTCGTCTCCCCCTATGGCTATCAAAGCGTCGATGCCAAATTTTTTAACATTGTCTAATACCTTTTTTGGGCCTTCCTCAGTCTTAAACGGATTCGTTCTCGATGTTCCTAAAACTGTTCCTCCAACCGCGTAAATGTCCTCAACATCCTCAAGTGAGAGCGGTCTAATATTCCCGTCTATTAAACCTGCATAGCCCCCTTGAACCCCTAAAACCTCGTACCCATATTGGGTAGCCCTCGTCACAATAGCCTGAATCACGGAGTTTATGCCTGGACAGTCGCCACCACCAGTGAGGATAGCTATTTTCATGCTATCTTCCCCGAACCTAAACTTCACTTAGATAATCTCGAGTTTCTTTAAAAGTTTTCTTCAAATTTTAAGTATGGAGCATTTGTTTAATGTTTTTATTATTTGAATCATAATAAAAGATGTGGGAGTTGAAATGGGCAAGATGACGGTTATATCCGCCAAGATACCGGAAGACGTCTATAAGGAGCTTATTCTCCGCGTGCCTGAAGGCGAGAGAAGCAATTTCATCCGAGACGCCATAGTTGAGAAACTGCAGAGTATTCCTAGACCTGACAAAATCATGGAGTTGGAGCAAAAAATCAGCAAGCTTGACGTTTCTTTGTCTGAGATCAGAAAATCCTTGGCTGACCTCGAAATTCTCACCTACGAACGAGGAAAAATAAACCCCCACACCTTCTGCATCGACGGTCTCGACCACAAAATTATGGATCACCTCCTTCAACATAGGGGCGCCACAACCACTGAACTAGCCGAAACCCTCGAAACAAACCGATGGCTGATTTTAAACCGCCTAAGAAAAATTGAGAAGCGATCCAGAAAACAGCTCGGAGAACCCATCGTTGAATATCACAATGAAATGCGATTTGGAAAAAGAAAAGCCTGGTGGATAGCCCAACAATTCATCGAAACATAACGCGTAGCCCTCAATTCCAGCGTCATGGATCGTCCCAAACAGAAAGAATTTAAGCCCTTTTAGCAAATCATAGTGGCGGTGGATAAAGTGTCTAAACGTTCTGTGAAGGCCTATGTTCTCGCCATTGTGAAGCGGGGAAGCGAACATGATACCGCCGAGAGGCTTCAACAAATTGATGGAGTTACAGAGGTTCTCGTCACCTACGGTATGTGGGACCTCATCGTCCGCATTGAGACCGAAAGCCTAGGGAAACTCGACGAGATTATCAGCACCATACGACAGCTTCCTGAAATCGATTCGACTAATACCCTCATTGGCGCCTAAATCGGCTTTGAAAGTTTATCGTCCCTTTAAATTCAATCTAATTCTTATTTGCTTTACCTTGAATTCCGGACAAAAATCCCAGGGATGCATTTTCTTGATTTCGAGAATGCATAGTTCCGAAAGGGAATTAAAAAATATGCAGTCGTTACAGTCGTTTTCCATACTTCTCCTTTCTCCTTCCCTTTAGTGCTTAGTAACTGTCGGCATTAACAATTGTAAATGCTTGATAGATGTTTAAGGGGTTTATTTCCATAACGGATACATGCACGTCAATCGCTTGCAGGGATGCACTGCTTTTCCTTCTAGCGTATCGTATCTTTCAACTTGGCTAAAGGACAATTAGGACTAGGATAATTATGAACGGATAGGCATAGCATTTTAAAATATTTCCCGGGAGTTGCCGCACGTGCCAGCCACTTTTCAAAGAGCCTGTTTAGAAATTGGTAATGGATAACCTGCGCTTTCTAGATGAACAACATTTTCTCAAGTTCCCTGTATCCACGAAGATAATTGATCCCTTTATCAGTTATCGAGAAAAGCATTTTATTTCCGAGTTTCTGTACCCTCAGGAGGTCCTTTCGTAACAAAAATTTTATATATTTTTCAGACTGCTCGTAGGTCAAGTTACCACGTATCTGAGTTTTAGTTAATCCACCTTTTTTACTTACAGCTTCTAGCATGCTTGCAAGTATGTCCATCCGACTTCTACGCGTAAATGGGAACGATTTGGACAATTCTGTGTTACTCTCTCACTTTATTAGTGTTCTATATAATTGAATTTTAGCTTCATAAGGCTTTAATATAGTTCTGGAAAAATCACTATAGACGCACCGCAGGGTTTGGAATTTACCTTGTCTTTTAGGGTTGATGATCTCTTTGAGTATCTCGCTAAGGATGGCAAATGGCATAGTGTAAATGAACTTGCGACAATCATCCAACTGGAGAAGCATAGGGTTGAGGAAATCGCCAAATTTTTTGCGTATTACAGATTCATCCAAATTAATTCTATAAAAAACAAAGTAAAAATCGACCCTGAACTGAGGGAAATCTTCATCGCCCCAATACCAATGAAGGAAAAGGTCTAAAAGACCCCTAATAACATACGTTGCTTAAAGTTTCCAACCCGTTTCTCACACACCTTTATAATTGAGAACATAGAGAAAGTATGTAATAGATAGCGCTAAAACATATTTATAACACGTTTTTTCGGTTCAGAAGTCTTATTATTGTAAATAATTAATTAAACATGAGGAAAAAACAAATGCAATGCATCTTTTTACATAAAGAAAAACTTTGCCTAGGCAATGATCCTAAACTCTATCCCCTTCAGTCATATTCTCCTACCGAAGAAGAGATGGAAAATCTGTGTCTGGATGACAAATTTAAAGAATGCCCCAGATTTAAGGAAATAAAAGAAATTCTCTATCCAAAGAAGTAGACAAAGCAAAATCTATTTGGCATCTACGCTGCCAAATAGCGCTGTCAAGAAGCAAACAATTTAAAATTAACATGAGTAGAGAAAGTCGTTTAGGGCCTTCTCTCGACACTTACGACAATATCTTAAGCGTTCTAAGGTAGATTTACTCTTCCAATGACGGAACCGAACACAAGAGTTACAGTCCACTGCTTAGAGCCCCAAATTTTGGGAAAGGGAACAAACAATATTTAAGGAAACTTCCCCCTCTAGATACATCTATTATAGACACACAGAGTGAATTAAAAATAGATTCCATGCGGAACCACATTGAAAACAACAAAAACATCACCTCTTCCTCCTCGTATAGGGAGCTAAGATAACAAGCCATCCCCCATCCAAACAAAATTAATCAAAAAGCAAAATAAGGTCTTAAAACTTCGAAAGTCCCTAAAAGCGCTCATTCAGACAACAAGCATATTGAAATATGCCGACAAAAAATAAATAGTAAAAACCTTCAGTCCCAAAGCCATTAGGGGCCCGTAGCCCAGCCTGGATTAAGGCGCCGAGTCATCTTGAAGGATGACGCGCAAGCCTCCGGATATAAAAAGGAGAAAGCCGGAGACCCGGGGTTCAAATCCCCGCGGGCCCGCTTAGCTTTATATCTTGTTTATACTTTAGGAGTCGTATTATGCTACTATTCAATGGTCGATGCGAAAAAACAACGCATGCACGTGACAAAACGCAACCTTTTTTAAATTGTTTAAGAGAAAAACACTTCTCATATAATCAATAGCCGAGGCAACTTAGATGTTAGCGCGATTGAAGAGTTCTCGATTTCCCCCTCTCTTAGCGCGCGCGAGAATTCTTTTGTGGGCCTGGCTACCCTTCCCGCTTTTAGTGGTTCTCCCCGTAATGGGTTTTTACCTCCTTAAGCCAACTCTTTTTCTGTGGGTGTGGATTGGATACGCTTCGCTTGTTTATTCCGCCTTCTTTCTGTTATTGACTTGGCTCAATTATCGACTAATCTCAAAAGAGGAAACAGTGAACCCCAACATTCCTTGGTTGTACGTTGTTTCCTTGCTGGCTGCCATTTCCGTTTATCAGATACTTCTATACAGCACGGCTTTGCCCCAAATGATATCCCAGGCAGGGGAAGCCTTGGGCATACACGGATCTAAGTATCTCTCCTTCCACTGGCCGATTTTGATTGATTTCAGCATTTTCACTGTTTACACTGTTGGGTTAATAAAGTTCTTTTTCGGGTTTAAGGCCTTGAAACGCTTTATTGGGCCAATCATCTACTTGGTTGCCTTTATCGGCACTCTTATCATAGATATTGCATATCCGTTCATGGATTTTGTCGTTTTGCAAATGTGGGTTCCCGTGATTACCTTTATGGTTCTGCACATCTTGAGGGCGCTGGGAGTCGATGCAACTTACGGTTCTTACGGCAAGAGTTCTCTATACACTCCTCGCTCAGGAACAGTAATAATAGCTTGGCCTTGCGCTGGCGTTCACAGCCTGCTTATTTATACTGCCGTGGTCTACAGCTTCCTCCAGAATCTCGACATTTCCAGAACTAGGAAGCTCATTTACGTGTCCTTGGGCTTTTTGGGGACTTATATGGTGAATATCCTGCGAGTAACCGCTATTATAGTTTCACCTTACTTCGGTGTAAGCATCAATTTGGCGCATTCCTATGCAGGGGAGTTGTTCTTCATTACATGGATCGTGGTTTTCCTGTTTGTAGTGGTTGTGATAGAAAGGAGAAGAAGGAAAGCTAAGGAAGTTCCTTCGATTGGTTAGCGAAGCCTTCTCTAGGGAAAAATATCTTAAAGAAGGTTAAAGGAACCAAATCTTCAAGTTAACGTCCCAGATTCTCAATATTTTATGGCTGGATATAATTGTACATCTTCAAAACTTTATACATGTTAGCGTAAATTATAAATTCTCTTAGGTCTAGAAGAGATGCAAAGGAATAAAAATGAGCACCCACGCGGAAGATTTGAAGTTTCGGTTAATGACCATTGAACTCCTCCGAAGCGCCAAGAAACGGTACACATACAGAGAATTGTCCACAAAGACCGGCTTGCCAGTAACTGTTTTAAGCAGATACGCTAAGGGTCATGTTTTGCCAAACACGGAGAGGGCTCGGCAACTCTGGAAAATACTGAGGAAGCTCGTTGGCTTAGAGGTTGAGCTTCGCAGAAGGATCCAATTTAACCAGGAAGGATACTTCGATAATACCTGGATCATAGGTGACTTCAGTATAATCAGACAAGCCGCCAACCGCGCCCTCGCAAAATTTGCTGGAAGGCGAGTGACGAAAGTTCTAACCGCCGCCGTGGACGGCATTCCACTGGCAACCATGGTGGCCAATTCGCTGGGCATTAACCTAGTAATCGCCAAAAAGAACAAGGAAGCGGGAATTTCCGCTTTTTTAGAGGAAACTTACGTGTTAAAGGACTCGGGGGTAACCATGACGCTTTATTTGCCGAAGGGAGCCCTCAAGAGAAGGGACAGCGTGCTCATAGTGGACGATATAATAAGGACAGGGGAAACCCAAGCGGCCCTCATTAACCTCATTCAGCAGGCAAAGGCGGAGGTTTCCGGCATCTACTCTCTCATAGCCGTAGGGGACGAATGGCAAAAAAAGATTAGCCTACCCGATAAAAGTCAGATTGAATTCGTAATTAAACTCCAGCCGAAGTAAAATCCAAACATTTCTGTCTAAGCAAGCACTGCTTGCATTTGCCTTTTCTGCATAAGTCCTTGCCGACCCGAATTAGAGCCGTCTCAAAGTTCACAAAAGTTTTCTCAGGAACCTTATTCCTCCTCCAAAACTCCTTTAATTCCTTTAAAGCCTTTTCGGGACTTTCTTCCTTCACTATTCCCAGCTTTTCTGCCGCTAAGATGACCAGCGGGGTAGGTTTAGGGTCAGCTTTACCCCAGATGTCCCTGAGTTCTCGCAAAAAGATGCCTACCGTTACGCTTCCTATACCTTTGCCTAAATCCCTTAAACGCCTTTCTAGATCCAAGGAATTTGTCGACTGTTCATGAAGGAGGTTTAAATTCCCCTTGTATTCTTTTATTAAGTTGCTCATGACCTCCAAGAGTTTGTCGCTCGTTTTAAAATCGTACCTTGTGTAGGATCCCTCGTCGAGGATTTCTACCAAACCATCCCAGCCCGTTTCCAAGATTTTTTCAGGCGTAGTAACTCCATGTCTTTCAAAGCATCTGTAAGTTTTTATGACTGATCTTTCGGTTATGGGGGCGCCAAAAAGAAGGGAGGCAAGAAACCACTTGAATACCTCTTCATTATCCTTACTTTCAAGATTAATCCCAAGAATGTCTGAGTACCTCTCCCCGAAGTTATCTAGTAGTGTTCGTAACATTTTTTGCTTCACTGCTTCATCTGACCACAACAGTTTATCATATTTACCGTTCACTTAATCCTTTTCTTTCTATGCGTTGACAAGTTTTTTGAATGCGTAGAAAAGGCTCTAAAGTATAACACAGTTTATAGATGAAGGGAACCTTAAATAAATGGTGAGGAGCCATGAGGACCATCGAGTGGAAGGACGGTCTCGTTGTTACCATTGATCAGACGAAGCTGCCGACAAGAACAGTTCTCCTAAAGATCAAAAGATGCGCTGAAGTGGCCGACGCCATCAAAGAAATGAAGGTGCGGGGAGCCCCCCTCCTGGGCGTGGCAGCGGCCTACGGATTAGCTCTCACTGCCTATCATTCTAAGGCAGAAAATAGGGAGCAGTTGATAAGGGAACTAGAAGCGTCAGCGACAACCCTAAGGAAAACAAGGCCAACGGCTGTAAATCTCTATTGGGCTATTGATCGAATCATGAAAAAAGCGCGAGGAATCGTTGGAGATGCAAAAGATATCGCCAGAGCCGTTATCGATGAAGCGCAGAGGATGGCCGATGAGGATGTTGAGGTAAATCGAAAGATCGGTGAATGTGGGTCCACCCTCATAAAGGATGGAGATGTTGTTCTAACGCATTGTAACGCGGGGAGCCTTGCAACCGTGGAATATGGCACAGCTTTGGGCGTTATTCGAGCCGCATGGGAACAAGGGAAAAAAATTGAGGTGATCGCCACTGAAACCAGGCCACAATTACAGGGTGCTAGGCTTACAGCCTATGAGCTTAAACGGGATGGCATACCCGTAACTCTTATCACAGACAACATGGTGGGCTTTGTCATGGCAAAAAATCGGGTAAACCTCGTGGTGGTGGGAGCCGATAGAATCGTTCGGGATGCCGTTATCAACAAGATTGGCACTTACTCCATCGCTGTATTAGCCAAAGAGCATGGTGTTCCCTTCTATATTGCCGCACCTATGTCAACCATAGATTTAGACCACGCCTTAGATGAAGTCGCCATTGAAGAAAGGGATTCTAAAGAGGTTACCCATATTCTTTCAAAAAGCATCGCGCCAAGGGGTGTTAAAGCATTGAACCCAGCTTTTGATATCACCCCAATAAAGTATGTACGGGCAGTTATAACTGAGACTGGCATCCTGTCTCCGGAAGACCTTAAACAGTTGCGTGGAGGTTAAACTATACGAGTTAAGCAGAAAATTTGGAATAAAATGCACAAAATGTTTTAGATGCGGCAAACCTATTCATAAAAGGAATCACAAT
>Ga0315312_1003468_pt1 | contig 10138 bp, 7 predicted proteins | sample TDP7_MG_FD_203629 | JGI IMG/M metagenome (GOLD analysis project Ga0315312, IMG submission 203629) | Freshwater sediment microbial communities from Lake Towuti, South Sulawesi, Indonesia - TDP7 | ecosystem: Environmental > Aquatic > Freshwater > Lake > Sediment | place: Indonesia: South Sulawesi... | reverse complement strand
AACCATGTCCTCACCCAAGACGTCCAAGGAGTCCAGATATTCCACGACTCCTGTCTTGACTGGGACGCCGAAGGCATGCTCGATCTTCTTGGGCTCATCGCCTGTCTCGGCTACGTGCATATGCCAACCTATGGGATGAGACGCGGAACCGTATTCCTGGTTGAGCTCAGCAGTCACTAGTCTAAGTTCCTTCATATACTCCGGGTCAACCGTGTAAGGGGCATGAGGATTGACGCTTACGCGGATGGTACCTGAGTTCTTGCCATGCCATAGTCTTGCCAAGTCGCCCAAGTCCTTAGCATCTCGGTCCCTATTCCAGGAGAGACATCCATGACCTATGACGCCTCTGATTCCAGCCTCAGCGAAGGCTCTGGCTTCGTTATACTCTTCTCTGTAGAAGTACATTGTGTTCACGGTTGTTGTTCCGCTCATGATGGACTCGACTGCCGTCAGGAGTGCGCCGACATACATGTCATAACCCGTCATGTGGCTTTCAAAGGGCCAGATCCACTTTTCCAGCCATTCCTTAAGCGGGTAATCGTCTGCGTATCCTCTGAGGATGCTCATGGCTGCGTGCTGGTGTGTATTGATAAGCCCGGGAATGACGACTTTTCCTTTCGCATCAATCCTGTCATACCCGCGATACTTCGGCTTCAGCAGTTTGCCTTCGCCAACATCAACTATGTTGCCGTCTTCGACTACGACAGCCCCGTCTCTGAGTACGCCTTGTCTGTCCATAGTCACAACGGTGCCGCCAGTTATGATAGTGTTCAAATCTCAGTCGCGCTCCAGACATCGGTTAAACGTTGAAATATCTCCCTCCACATAAATAAAAGAGGTGCGCATGGAAACGCCTAGTCGCAAAGAGGAAAACTGGTGCTAGATTGAGGAAGTGGAAAATGGAAATCTCACCCATCAAGACGGAGAGTCTGGAGGAATATTTCAGCGACCTCTTTAGGGCCAGTGTCAAGATTCTCAACATTAACGAGCTAGGCCTCAAAGAGGAAAAACCTGGAAAAGAACTGAAGGGCTTCGGATATGGGGTTCCATACAAGGTCGAGCTCATGGCGAGGGGGGAACTGAAGAAGGTTGTGCTTGAGACTATTCGTCCCAGCGGCTTCGGTCATGAACACTTCTCTGATAGGGCTCAAGTCCTCATCTGGCAACATTCAGCCTTTAACAAGCTTCCTAAGCATGTCCGTTCGGTGGATGTAGGGAGCTTCATGGCTGACAACTCCTTGAAATCGCTTGGCGGCTGTAAGGAATTCTTCATAGTGACAGAATTCGTGGAAGGCGAGCCCTATTACTTGGACCTCGAGAGGATGAAAGCTGAGAAGAAACTGACGGAACTGGACACAGAACGCTGCAGAACCCTCTCAGATTATCTTGTCAAGATTCACTCTGTCAAGAGAAAGGACTTAAGATTGTGGTATGTCAGGCGCATCAGGGACTTAATAGGTCATGGAGAATGCATAATGGGTTTGTCGGATAGCTACCCACTAAGGTCCGAATATGTTGACGAGAAATTCCTAGCCGAAGTCGAAAAGAAATGCATAGAATGGCGGTGGAGGATAAAGAAGAAGTCGCACAGATGCGCCCAGGTACATGGAGACTTCCACCCATGGAATGTCCTTTTCAGAAAAGGAGTTGACTTCACAATTCTGGACCGAAGCCGAGGCGAATGGGGGGAACCAGCAGACGATCTGACAGCCATGACCATAAATTTCCTCTTCTATTCCCTTCAGACGTATGGGCGACTGGAAGGGCCATTTAGTGACCTTTTCGAAGCTTTCTGGACGAATTACTTGGACAAGACTGGCGACGAAGAAATCTTGACAGTTGTCCAGCCTTTCTACGCTTGGAGAGGCTTGGTCATAGCTTCGCCAATATGGTACCCAGACCTGCCGACAGAAGTCCGAGACAGAGTCTTCACCTTCATAAGGAACATACTTGAGACTGAGAGATTCGACATCAGGCACTGCAACTCCTATCTTGCTGAATAGCGAACCAGCTGCCTCTAGTGTTTGACCGCCCAGCGTGGAAAAGCTTTGGTCGACTCACAAGCGCTGGGGCAGGCTTCAGGACTGTTCTTGCTTGCGAAGCCTGATCTTTACGTCGTTCTTCCTGTCTTCTCTTGTGCACGCTCCGCTCGGTTCCCTTCAAGCCCGAGAATTCAACGGTGTCCCCTCTAGAGATTGGTGCAGCCAGAAATCCGGTGGCGGTCAAAGTCAGCCGGTTAGCACATTAGGTCGTTCGCGGGTCTTTACATCGTCAAGGAAAGCACTAGGGGGACCAAACCTAGGAGTATGGGGGCAGGAAGGCCTGCCAGAGACCCTTTCTTGCTGAGTGTCCACAGGTTGAGCGTAGCGCCAGCCACAGTCATCAACAGAGTCAGGACCAACAAGGAGAAATCGTAATAGGCTTCAACATGAGCTGGAACAAAGGAGTAGAAGATCAATTCACCAATGCCTATCTCCACGCTTCGCCCTATGTAACCAAACTTTGAACTGACACCTCTTGAGAGACTGAGGTCGCGAACTATGCTGATTATCCACTTGGAATTGAACATTACCAGATCGTAAAGGGCAATGGACACAAGCAATAGAACCACCGAAACCGTTGGGAGTAGCAGACTCATAAACGAGCCCAACAAGGCTCCATAGAGTATGAAAATGAAGTTCCGGACAGTTGTCGAGAAGGCATTGCTCAAGATGAAGACAACCGAAAAAACAGCTACATACAGAGAGACCAAAATAGCCAGCGTGACCACGAAGGATGAGAAAGTCTTTGCGATGGCTGTCAGGAGCGTTTGGGACACAACTATCACTAGAATGGCTGAGGTAGGAGCAACTACGGCTGAAAAGAGCACACGAAGCTCAAAGTCCCTGTGCTTTGAGATAAGCCAGTAGAGACCAGTTACCCCTAAGAGTCCCAATACTACCGGACCCATAGTCCAAGCAAGCTGTTCGAAAGTGTTCCATCCTGCGGTTCGGGGTAGAGACTGAGCAAGCCCACTTGATTTGCACATGTTCACAAATCCGAGAGAGACAATCAAGCAAAGCGCAATCGGAGTCAGGTAACTCGTGGCAACCGTGCGAATCTTCATCTTCTTTCTGACCTCACTCCGTACTCGATGACTACTTTTCTATTTCTTTCATCCCGTAGCCAGACGGTGAATCTACTTAGCTTGACCCCATGAGCCTTTTCCCATCGTCTTACGTATAGACTGAAGGTGATCTGGGAAGATGAAAGCCCAATGATCATCCCAAGAACTGACCCGAACCAAATCAATGGGGGGACAAAGAAAGACAAGAAGAGAGGGCCAAGTACCATCATGAAAAGGACGACTACTCCCAAACCCACTCTGACCTGATCTCTCCCGGTGGGATCTCCCGACTTTCTCGATATCCCCGAACTCACGATCTCTTGCGAGATTCTCCGGAATTCGAGGAATTGAGGAAGGCCGACTATGATGAAAGAGAGGCAAACTGCGACAAGAGCTGGCACCACTTCTTCAGGAGCATGCTCTGAACCAGAGAGCAAGGCAAGAGTCATAGAAGAGAATACAAATACGGCTCCAGAGAGTGGAATCTGATACCTCCAACCTGGAAACCCGCTGGTTTCCACGTACGTCTTTTCTCGCATTCGTGAGGGATCAGACAAGGAGACCACGAGGTTCACGATCTAACACATTGGAAGTATACCGAAATTGATAAATATATACTCAGCCTTGCTATATCCACGAGGAAGAAAAATGACCAGAAACAAGGCATCTAGAGTTTTTCGTCTTCTGAGTTTTCTGATAACATCTGCAATCCTAGCGCAATCCATGGTTGCCTTGCCCTTGGTGAATGCAGCTGTCGATTCATCAATCGGGTCGCTTGAAGGTCCTCACTTTAAGGAGATACGGTTCAAGATCTATGCGACATCCGAAGCCGAAGTTGCTGGTCTCCTTGCCGGAGACATAGATGTCGTAGACTTCTTTGAAGCTGAGCAAATTCCCGACATACAGCCAGGCCTGACCGCAGGGACAATTAACTACTCCCAAGCTGCCGAACAAGGATTCTGGGGTTTCTCTCTCCAGTGCGAGCGATACCCGCTGACCATAACAGAATTCAGAAGGGCTATCGCGCACCTAGTTGACAAGGACAAGTATGTGAGGGAAGGTCTTCAAGGACTCGCCTACAAGATCGAAACAGTTCTTGGGTCTCCGGGATATGGACCCTGGGCGGGCACCGACTACGTGACATACGAGTTCAGCCCAACGAGGGCAGGAGAAATCTTGGACAGCCTAGGCTTCACGATTGGTCCTGACGGGAAACGGATTGACCCCCAGACCGGAACCACCATGAGACCTCTCGTCATATATGCGAGGACTGAACACCCTCATCGAATATTCTCAGCAAGAGAGCTTGCGGCGCAGATGGACGTGGTAGGCATTCCTTATGAGCTTAAAGAAGTACCCAGAGCTGTCGCATCGCCAAAAGTTTTCCTTGAACAAGACTACGATATCTACACAGCTGGCTGGGGCGGAGGTCCAGATGTGGACTGGTTGTACGACTTGTTCCATTCGACATCTCCACCGTCCCAGAACTTCGAGCTGTTCAAGAACAGCACAGTGGATGCTGCCTTGGAGAAATTGAAGTTCAGCAGCACCAGAGAAGAAGCCCTTGAAGGAGCACAGGAAGCACAAAGGTTGCTTTCGGAGCAGGTTCCGTTCATCCCATTGTACGCAAAAGCCTATATCTCACCGTATAACGCTAGGCTGACACGCGTCGTAGACCTTCCATGGCGGTCGGGCGTCACTTGGATGATGACCTTTCTGTATGCCTACGATGTAGACCAAAAGTATGGTTCAGTCCTCAATGTTGGGTGGGCATCTGATCCACAGCAGCCCAGCCCGATGTATGAGATAAACTGGTGGTGGGACGGGATGCTGAACGACGTTATCTACGACTATCTAATCAATCCTGATCCCAACACGTTTGAAGAACTTCCTTGGCTTGCAGAAAGCTGGACAGTTGAACCTTGGACAGCGCCTGGAGACATTTCTGGCTTGAAGGTAACCTTCAATCTGGTTCAAAACGTGAAATGGCACGACGGTATGCCTCTTACAGCTGAAGACGTTGCATTCACTTGGAAGTACGCCCAAAGCGAGCAGAACCCAGTCTACATAAGCTACTTACTCAACCTTGTTGATGCTGAGGCTACAGATGACTACACTGCAGTGGCTTACCTGAACACAACGAGCTATTGGGCTCTCCACTGGCTCGGCGAAAACATACCGATAATCCCGAAACACATTTGGCAAGACATTACAGACTCAGTACATTATCAACCCATACCAGACGGCAATCTGATAGGTTCTGGACCATACAGGTTCAAGGAATACAGGCCAGGGGAATACGTCTTGGTTGAGGCTAATCCCGACTACTTCATGAAACCAGCAGACAGTACGTTAGGCTATGAAACAGTAACTCTTGTGCAGGGAGAGACGAAGGCATATTCGAAGACAGCTGTCTACCAAGAGACTCCGATAACCAACGGAACCTTCACGATAACAGTAGCCGAGACCACCGGAGAGGTTGCTAAAACCTTCACCGGAACCGCGGCAAGTGATGGAACATACTCCGCAACATTGGACACAGCGACCATACAGCCAGGCGATTATCTCCTATTTGTGGAGCTTGTTGCCAGCGTTGGGACAGTCGGTCTAGGATCCACCGACGAATACCTACTCACAGTAAACCCCGCACCACCGAACTATGCATTGTATGTCGGGGCTTTGGTCGCCGCAGTCGTCGCGATAGCTGCAGGCTACGTCGTTCTCAGAAGACGCAGATAGAGCAGAAAGCTCCTACTCTTTTTATTTTTCTTAAGCAATATCCATATATTTAGCTTTGCTAAGGAGATTTCGAAAGACTCTGAAGGTGACCATATGGGATTGCGATCTTACATAGCGAAGCGTTTGGTCTTCGCCGCCGTGACGGTCTTCATTATTATGACTCTGAATTTTGTGATATTCAGGCTCATGCCCGGGAACCCCATAGCCTTAATCGCCGATGCAGTAAGGCTGAGACCGGAGCAGGTTCGAAGGCTCTACGAACTCTTCGGTCTTGACAGACCAGTCTGGGACCAATACGTCCAATACATGATCCAGACACTCCAAGGCTTCTACGGGTATTCCTTCTACACCCAGCGTCCTATCTCTCAAGACATAATGGAGAGGCTTCCCAACACGTTGCTCCTAGTTGGAACCTCAACAGTCCTTTCCATAATCATAGGTATGGTTATAGGAATAGTCGCTGCAGCAAAAAGAGGTAGCGTGATAGACATCTCAGCAATCTCTTTCGGTTTCCTAGGCAATTCGGTTCCCGTCTTCTGGCTTGGGCTCATTCTACTCCTAGTCTTAGGAGTGAACCTGAAGTGGTTCCCGCTGCGAGGCACAACAAGCGTTCCGGCGCCCAAAGAACCTTTAGCTCTCGCTGCGGACATTATGTGGCATATGACACTGCCAACGTTGGCTCTAGTCATAATACTCTTCGGCGGGTATGCTCTCATAATGCGAGCCGCGATGATTGATGTCCTTACTGAAGACTATATAACTCTTGCGAGAGCGAAGGGCATAGACGAACGGACAGTCCTCTATAAGCATGCTCTCAGGAACGCGATGCTCCCTATGGTCACCGTCATATCTCTAGCCTTCGGGTTTCTGCTTACAGGAGCATTGCTGACAGAGACAGTGTTCTCGTGGTACGGTCTAGGAAGGTACATCTGGGACGCCATCCTAAAACAGGACTATCCTGCTCTCCAAGGAATCTTCTTCATCATCTCAGTAATGGTTGTAGCCGCGAATCTGATAGCTGATCTGATATATGGCGTCCTTGACCCCAGAGTTCGGTATGACTAGGTGTGTCTGTTGGATACTGAAAGACTTCTCAAGAGTTTCTCCGACTTCGCCAGAATGTACAGCAAAAGTAGAATGGGAATGGCAGGCTTATCATTATTGCTGTTTTTCGCGGCTATGGCAATCTCCGCGCCTTTCCTCACTCCGTATGATCCGCAATATACAATGCAGCTGGCAAGTTCCAGGGCGAAACCCGAGTGGCTAGATCCGCGGCTTCCCCGTAACACCTTCATTATATCGGATGCTGGTTTTTCTTCTCCAAATTCATTGAATGAGTGGACAATCCAAGAAGAAGGTTTGTCCACTGTCTCGTGGTCAGGCCAAGAGGGATACCCCGGAGTTCCGCTGATCGAAAAGGGCAGCGGGTTAGGTTCAATCCAAATCACCTTCGGTTCATTGAGGGGCAACAGCACTGTTCTAATGGAGAAGACATTCAACTACCAATTCTCTCCTCCGAAAAGGTTCTCAATTCATATAGCATACAAAGCGGTCGTTGATGGCAATGCCACATGGAGCGTTCAGGTTTGGGTTAGGCAGACAGACAATACTGTCCTGAAATTCTGGGACTCGTCAACACGGTCAGGAAGCGTCGATTGGTCTGTTCCGAAGCCCGAGATAGACACCAATGACGCCTCTCTTCGGTTCAGACTTTTCAAGGATATCCTCGCCGATGCGACTAGGGTTTTCCCTGTACAAGGAGATTACACGCTGGCTGTAGTGGTGCAAAGTAACGTGGAGAGCGGAACGGCTGATATATACCTAGACGATGTCAGCGCCAGAATTTGGGGAGAAGCCTTCGGGTACCTTGGAACAGACAACTATGGTAGAGACATATTCACACAACTTGTGCAGGGAAGCAGAATCTCCATAATCATCGGAAGTTTCTCAGCGATCATCGCCGTCTTGCTTGGCCTCATCGTAGGATTGACATCCGGATATATCGGAGGCTGGCTAGACGAATTTCTGATGCGAACAAACGACATCCTCCTCACAATCCCGGGGCTTCCGTTTCTGATCGTATTGACGGCTGTGATAGGACCCAGCGTATGGTCCGTGATAGTACTCATTGGTCTCCTGGGCTGGATGGGCATAGCACGTCTCATCCGATCTCAAGTTCTCTCACTGAAGTCGAAGGCATTTGTAGAAGCGTCAAGGGCAAGTGGAGCTGGCACATGGCACATCATAAGGAAACACCTAATCCCAAATGTAATGACCATGGCCTACACACAACTCGCGCTCACTGTGCCAGGCGCCATTGTTACAGAGGCAGCTCTTAGTTTCCTTGGGCTAGGTGATCCGTTTCTGCAAACTTGGGGAAAGATGCTTCATGACGTACAATACTATGGCGCAGTTGCGGAATGGTGGTGGGCAATACCGCCTGGAATCTGCATAGCTTCCCTTTCTTTGGCATTCGTCCTCATTGGCTACGCCCTCGATGACATATTCAACCCGAAGCTTCGGAGGAGATGAAACATATGCCGCCTCTCCTTGAAGTCAAGGATCTTGTAATGTACTACGAGACGATGAAAGGTGATGTAAAGGCAGTCGACGATGTCCGGCTCACTCTTGAAGAAGGCGAAGCCCTCGGATTAGCTGGAGAATCAGGCTGTGGAAAGACAAGTGTTGCATTGGCAATGTTGAAAATACTTCCCTATAACGCAAAGGTTCTCAGAGGCAAAATTCTGCTGAGCGGCGTCAACATACTGACCCTAAGCGATGAAGAGATAAGGAAAGAAGTGAGGTGGAAGAGAATCTCAATGGTTCCTCAGGCCGCAATGAACGCCCTCAACCCCGTTTTCAGGGTCAGTGAGCAGATCGCGGAAGCTATCATCTTACACGAGCAAGTATCAGAGAACGACGCCAAGAAAAGAACCGTAGAGCTCCTTGAAAGGGTAGGCATAGATCCTTCAAGAGCTGACCACTATCCGCATGAATTCAGCGGCGGGATGAAACAAAGGGCCATGATCGCTATGGCGCTTGCCTGCAATCCCGAGATCATAATTGCCGATGAACCTACAACGGCGCTGGACGTAATCGTGCAAGCGCAAGTGTTGAGAGTGATAAAGACTCTTCAAAGCGAATTCGGTCTCTCAATGATTCTGATCTCACATGACCTATCTGTCGTGGCCCAGACTTGCGACAGGTCAATAATAATGTACGCAGGGAAAATCGCTGAAGACGCCTCCACAGAGGAGCTCTTCGCAGACCCATTGCATCCATATTCCATAGGACTGATAGGAGCTTTTCCGAGTCTCGTTGGAGAGAAGAAGAGGCTCGAATCGATAAGGGGAAGTCCGCCGAACCTCCTGGACCCCCCTCTGGGATGCAGGTTCCATCCTCGATGCCCGTATGCAAGAGCGGTATGCGCTGCTGAGATCCCTCCGCTTCTCGAAACCCATAGGAGACACTATGTATCTTGTCACATGGTCAACAAGCACCCTGAATACTCGTGATGGAAATGAGCAATAGAGAGCTTATCAGAGTAGCTGATCTCTACAAGTACTTCCCGGTTCAAGCAGGTTTCATATCAAGTCTTACATCGAGAGACGGTCCCAGTGTCAAAGCTATTGATGGCATAAGCTTCTCGATTCGACAGGGCGAGATTTTTGGGCTAGTTGGGGAAAGCGGGTGTGGCAAAACCACAACAGGCAGGACCATATTGAGATTGATTGAACCCACCCGAGGACAGATATACTTCGATGATGTCGATATCACGAAACTCACGAAGGATGAGTTGAAGAAGTATCGACGTGAGATGCAGATAATACTTCAGGACCCCTTCGAATCCCTGAATCCCAAGATGACAATCCGGGACCTAGTGGTGGAGCCTCTTGAGATACATGGAATCGGAGAGAACGAATCTGAGCAAAATGAACTTGTATCGAATGCACTTGAAGAAGTCCAGCTCACTCCGCCCGAGGATTTTCTATTCAGATACCCTCATGAACTCAGCGGCGGACAGAGACAAAGGGTTGCGATAGCCAGGGCACTCATACTGAGGCCAAGATTCGTCGTCGCCGATGAGCCTGTATCAATGCTGGACGTTTCGATACGCACAGAAGTCCTAAACCTCATGTTAGATCTGAAGACCAAGCTCGGCTTGACATACCTTTTCATAACCCATGATCTGGCCATTGCCAAGTACATGTCTGAAGACATTGGCGTCATGTACCTCGGCAAGATAATCGAGTATGGAAATGTGTACGAGGTTATCCACGACCCTGATCACCC
>Ga0315312_1003467_pt1 | contig 10139 bp, 9 predicted proteins | sample TDP7_MG_FD_203629 | JGI IMG/M metagenome (GOLD analysis project Ga0315312, IMG submission 203629) | Freshwater sediment microbial communities from Lake Towuti, South Sulawesi, Indonesia - TDP7 | ecosystem: Environmental > Aquatic > Freshwater > Lake > Sediment | place: Indonesia: South Sulawesi... | reverse complement strand
TGGCATCGGAGATCATCCCATCGATAAAGACAGGGGCTTCCTTTAGCAGACCACGCTTCATATATCTGTCGATGAGTAGCATGATCTCCTGGGCTCTCCCGACCGCAGGAACTGGAATTAAGACCTTTCCTCCTCTCTCGAAAGTCTTGTTTATTACAGAAACTGTCTTCTCTTCCGCTTCGGTTCTGGAGGGCATGATATCTGTTGGCCCGCCGTAGGTGCTCTCAGTTATTATCGTTTCAACTCTTGGAAACTCTGTGGCTGCGGCTTCTAGAAGCATAGTCTTCCCATACTTGTAGTCGCCTGTATAGACTATGTTATGCAGGCCTTCTCCAATGTGCAGATGAACTATGGAAGAGCCGAGAATGTGACCCGCGTTATGAAATGTTAGACGTATGTCTGGCGCTATATCAGTAACAACACCGTACCGCAGTGGAATCGCATGTAATACGCACTCTCTTATGTCTCTTTGATCATAGGGGAGAGCCAACCCTTGTCTAGAGAGAACATCAAGATAATCGAGTTGAAGTAAAGTCATGAGGCTCAAAGTTGGCGCAGAGCAGTATACCGGCCCGTCATATCCGTACTTGTACAGAAAGGGAACAAATCCACAGTGGTCTAGATGAGCGTGGCTTATCACAACCGCATCTAGATTGTCCAAGTCGAACTGAGGTACATCAAACCGCGGAGAAGCCTCAAAAGTGCTACCTGAACCTGGATTGATGCCACAATCTAGCAAAACCTGACTTTCTCTTGTTTGAAGGAGAATTGCTGAACGGCCAACCTCTTGCGCCCCTCCTAAGGGTGTGATGCGGATATCGCCGATTCCATAGACTATTTGACGAAATATTCTTTCACCAACTATCCTAAGGATTCTTTCTCTTTCCTTGCTTTCGGTATGCAGGAAATGCATCACGTGCGCCATTATTCTTGATGGTATGGGTGGGCTTCTCACAATTCTGGGTCTCCAACGTGTCCTTTGTACTATCTCTTGCAAGATCACGCCGCTCTTTCCGATCGCCAGTCCAGGTTTCTTTGCCTCTATGACCACCTCTCCTAGGCTAGGGTCAAAGTTTACATTGGTTATCTCTGCGTTTCGGGGAACTACCTCACCTATTATCTTTTCAGCCTCTTTCTCTGACAATCTAACAGAAGGATCTGAACGAACCACAATTCTCTTTCTGATTATATTAACTATGTTAGCAACGATATGGCTTTGTTCAATCAGAATCTCTGGCCTTTTTGTGTAGATGGCTAAAGATGGTCCCTCAAATTCGATCCGTGTAATCTCTGCCTCCTTAGGGATATATTCCAATATAGTCCGTCGGATCTCCACTTTATCAATGGAAGACACTTCTCTCCTGCACCTTCATAGTTTTTTATGAGCAACTCGGTAATCTACAGAATCTTCTTCTTGTCTTCATCACCCAATTCTCGGTATCCTTTCTGATCTATAATTGATACGTCGAAGCTGTCTCCGCTTGCAGCGTCTCTTCTCATGGCGGAGATGACCGACTGAACGACCGTAGGTAAAGCCTCACTTACCGACACGTCTTCTCTATATTTATCTTCAAGAACGCCGTAGGCTATGGGAGAACCTGAACCCGTTGCGACACATTTCTCCTCTGTTAGACCGCCAAAGGGATCCAAAGCATAGACATGAGGGCCAGAATCGTCTAAACCTCCAACCAAAATCTGCGCCACCAGAGGAGCCAGTCGGGCGGAGAAGAAGAGGTTCGCGATGAGACGGGCTGCCGATTTCACGGGCATAGGACGTTTGTTCTCTAGGCGATATAGCCTCGTGTTGGCTTTGAGTATCTCGACAGTCTGTTGGGCGTCTGCAACATTGCCAGAGATGGTCATAGCCAGATGATCATCAATTTTATAGACTTTTTTCCCTTTCTTATGAGCGATGAAAGATCCCATAATCACGCGGGTATCAGAAGCTAAGATAATGCCGTCTTTACTTACAACTCCTACTGTTGTCGTTCCCCTATAGGTGAGTTTATCAATTTTGTCGTACACTTCTTTTTTCTCCCAGAAGGATCTTGCTAGCAGCACTTGCGAGACAAGAGAGCGTGAGATACATGGTAGAGGTTAGATTTAAACCGTTCGGATTTTCAGATTCTATCTAATACTTTCTTGACTTGATTGGTAGTTTAAGCCAGAAGTTTTAAATCTTATCTGAAACAAGAGAAAATAGAGACAATATCTCCATTGAGTTGTGAGTGCTCTTGATCGTTAAGCCTCATCTCATGCAGCTTCCCAGAGAAGTCGCTGTAGGAAACGGAACGTTAGACCTGATTGGTGATGTGTGCAAGAGGCTCAATTTTTTGGATTCCGTCCTTCTGATAACCGGCCGCAAAACGTTTCATATTGCTGGTCAAAAGGTCACCGATCTGTTAGAGGACGCGGGTTTGGCGGTTGACTGTTTTATTGCAAATTCCCAGATCCCAACTCTAGACGATGTCAGGTACGTTGAAGAGAGAATTGAGAGGTGGAGACCGCAGGTGGTATTGGGAGTTGGTGGCGGGACAAAGATCGATCTGGCTAAGTTAAGTTCTGCCCGTCAGGGAATTCCATTCATCAGCGTGCCGACGACAGCGTCTCATGATGGAATGGCAAGTCCATTTGCCTCGCTAAGAGGATTAAACAGGCCCTACTCAGTTAAGGCTCAGTCGCCTATGGCTGTGATCGCTGATACAAGCACCATAGCTCAGGAACCCCAACGGTTCTTGGTAAGTGGATGTGGCGACGTTATAGCTAAGTTTACATCGACCCGTGATTGGGAGCTGGCACACAAAAAACACAACGAGTATTATGCCCAATACGCGTCCAGTCTGGCCCTTATGAGCGCAAGGCACGTAGCTGGCAATGCGGATGCTATCAGGCTCGGATCAGATGAGGGGCTTAGAGTGCTTCTTGAGGCACTGGTTAGCTGCGGGGTTGCCATGGGAATAGCTGGAACAAGCAGTCCGTGTAGTGGATCGGAACATCTATTTAGTCACGCCTTAGATCTGATTGCGAAGAAACCCGCTATGCATGGAGAACAATGTGGGCTGGGGACTATAATGATGGCTTATCTTCACGGGATCGAATGGAGAAGCATAAAGAATCTTCTGCAGAGGATTGGAGCTCCAACCACAGCCAGCGATCTTGGGCTAGAACCTGAATGCATCATAAAAGCCCTCGTGAAGGCGCGTGAAATCCGGCCTGAGAGATACACTATCTTAAACGAGAAGCGATTAACCTATGAGTCCGCTCAGGGATTGGCTAAGATTACGGGCGTAATAGAGTAGGGGAGCAAGCTAAGGTGTCTCAAAGGAAGACTCTGATCACACTTGTAAGTCTTAAACACGCAGTAGAAGGCTTCACGTTCCTCCACAGGGCATCTGCGCCAAAGTGTGAGGGATGCGAGTATCTTCGTGTCTGTGTCGAGAACCTAGAACCCGGGCGCGTCTATAGAGTCACGGGATTACGTGAGAAGACAGTGCCATGCGGGCTGGCTGAAGCAGATATGAGGGTTGTTGAGGTGGTTGAATCTGAAATAGAAACAGCTATCCCGTCTAAGCAAGCGATCGAGGGCGCCGTAATATCGTTCCAGACACAAGAATGTAACATGGAGGATTGCCAGAACCTTGAGATCTGTTTCCCAAAGGGATTACTGAAGGGGGATCGTTGCGAAATTGTGAAGGTCAGTGGGAGCCTTCAGTGCCTTCAGGGGTTTCCTTTGGCACGGGCTTTTCTGCGGCGGGTTCCTTTCTCTTAAACATCTCAATGAACCTTATAGTTGCTATCTCGGGAAAGAACTTCTGTACGTCCATAGATATACCCCTCTTCGATAGCTGTAAGCCGTCGACGTAGAAGGCTTCCTCTGGAATACCTACTGTAAGGCTGCCTTGATCAATCGTCAGATCGAATTTGTTAATGTCAACTAAGGGTATCCTCCGGTGGATTAGAGCTTGAATTTTCTCAACGTCGGTTTCAAGTTTCCCCCTTACGGTAACCTCGTACGTGAGAGTTCTTCCTGCCAACGGCGGATTGAAGTCCAGTTGAACTCTGCCGGCGCCTATTGTTCTCACAGTTGCCAGTCTGCCATCAACTTCGACCCGCATGCCAACTCTCGGCGCTATTCCCTGAGCTGTCAACCTCCTTAAGGGATACAGCTTGACTTTCTCGGGGTCACGGCTTCCGAAGGCTTTCTCCGGAGGTATCTCAATGGTGGCAGCCTTGTTCAATTCGAGGTTTAATAGGCTTTCCTCCAGAGCCTTCAGAACCCATCCTTCGCCGATGACTACCAGTCTGGTCTCGTATATGCTTCCTTCCCTGTATATGCCCTCCTTTCTAGCAACTTCTTCAATCGTCGTTTCAAAAACTTCCGCTGTTTCAACAATCTTACCCACATAGTCTATGAGGGTAAAGTCACCCTTTTCGAACGGCATTGGTTATTCCTCATGAAGACTAAAGATGAAGTATCTTTTTTGAACCTTTCCTTTTATCCTTTTCTCCGCTCTCCCTTCGATCCTTCTCTTTACACTCGGGACCTCCTTTATGGAGACTGGGGGCATCTACTCGGAATCATCCGGTGCCGGGAAGTAGAAATGTGCCCCAAGAGGAAGCAGGAAAATCAAACTCGCTTCATAGGTAGTCCAGCTGAACCTCGATCTCCTTGTTCAGCCAGACTAAGACACATTTTCCGTGTCTCGCCGGACCGGGATTCACGAGGACTGTTCCGTCTATCTTGTCTGTGCCATCTGCTTCGTGAACATGTCCGCAGAAAACTAAAGATGGCCTCCTCTGCCGTATGAATCTCCTGATGCTTTCGCTACCTATGTGTTTGCCGGAATGGGTCCTATCTATCTTCGTATTCTTTGGCGGAGTGTGAGAAATCAGTATAAACCACCGATTTATTGACGATCTCTCAGATTCTCTGGCCAAAAGGTCGTTTATCTCTTCCTCAGTCATCTCGAAAGGAGTGTTAAACGGACTGACGGGCCCGCCGCCGATGCCCAAAAAGGTTACATCACCATAGGATCTATACTTTCCATGTAGGCAGTAAGCGCCTTCAACATCCACCCCAACCAACGATGGAGGATCACAGTTGCCTGGAACAAACAGTGAGGGCAGTCGAAGCTCGACCAACAGCATTAGCAAGTCCTTTGCTTCTTGAACCGAACCGAAATGAGTTATATCTCCGCATATGACTAGAACCTCTGCCTTCACTTCTTCAGCCTTAGAACCGAACCTTCGGATGGCTTCTTCATCTCCGTGAAAGTCTGTTCCAGCCAGAATCATCAATGGGCTTCACCATGCCGTAAGGGCTAGACCCATAAGTCAAACTATTCTTCTGAACCTATTGGCGTATTCCATTCTTTCCCAGGCTTGTTTTGCGAATGCGGCAGCTTTCTGCGGGTACTCTTCTACCTCGATCTCCGCTATAACTGGGAAGGGCGTGGGGACGGCGATACCCCAAAGCATAGATTCATGATCAGCCAGCCCTGGAAGGTAATCTCGCAGTCTTTCAGATCCATACTCTGTATACATCAGAATCGCGTCTTGGTCGTTTCCGCTCTTCAATCTGAAGCATGCAACAGAATTGCATTGAGATATGCAGCTCTTTAGGACGTAAGCGGGCCTCTGCGTCATAATAATCAAGCCAACGTTGTACCCTCCAGCTTGGCTTATCGTCTCAATCATGGAGGCCTTAACCTCAGACTGGGCATTCGACTCTTTGATTTCCACCCCTTTCTCAGGAGCAAGATATTGAGCCTCTTCGATTGCGACTATGCAGGCGAAGTCTCCTTGATCTTTTCTTCTCATGGCATATTCCCGAATCTGATTCAACACGTGGCATGCAGTTCTTTGGTGGGATTCAATGTCCACATCGACTGAAAAATCGATTATTAGTGTGAAGTTGCTATTTATCTCCTCTAAGATGTCGAGAGGTTTCAATGCTTGGTCCAGGAAGTCTCCCTTGTTCTCTAAGGCCCACCGAATGCTCGCTAAGGACTTGCTTTGGGTTTCCACCGTTTTATATATCAAGCCTTTCCCCATGAGCATTTCGGTCTTGGCGAGTATGCTATCCCGTGTTATCTCTGAACCTTCTGTGATCAAAAGCCTTGCAGCTTCTTGAACGGCGTCTCTCTCCTTGCCCCTCAATTCTAGCTTGGAAGCAATCGTCTTGGGGTCAGTGATTTCTGGGGTGAACTTGTCATAGGGGTATCTGATTGCGCCGTATTTTATGAGACTATTATACTCGCCGCGCCTGTCAAAAATTACGAAGTGTGGTTTAGGCTTCAATCTTGAAGCTTTAGCTATAAGGTTTATTATAAAGCTTGACTTTCCTGATCTTGTCATTCCGGCTACGAACATGTGCCCCTTTGCTATTGAATTCAAGTCAATATATACTGGTATATTCGTCTCTCTGACCTTGCCTATCTCCAGCATCAGGGATTCGGCAGCTGCCTTCTCTGGGATAAAGAATCTCCTCAAGGCTTCTTCGCTCGGCTGGTAGACGTAGTCCCAGGGTGAAGGGGCTACCTCCATCATCCTCCACCTTCGGTTCTTATCATAGTAGCCAAGTATCTCGGCGAAGGCAACCGTATACTCCAGTCTCTTTCCATAATCGGCTCTTCTACCTTTCTTTCCGGCGAGCGGTCCGGTTCTTCCAGTTATCATCTCGGGGTTGTAGGGCTGAGTCCTGAATGTTCTTGTCAGGACTAGAATCTCGGGATTCGCCGGATGGTTGATAAAGTAGAAGTAGTTCACCTTAACCTGCTCGTCTTCCATGACAACGAAGCTTAGGAAGTCATGCGTGCAGCCTGACAAGGCATAGCCAATGGGTTTCATAGTAGGCTGGGACATTCATGATCACTCTCCGCTTGTAAGAACGTCGGATATGTATCCCTCGTCTCTTAGGACCCACGGTTCACCGTGTTGGAGAGCTAAGAGGTTTAAGTCCTCAGGTTTCATCTCGCCCTTCTTCACCAAGTCTAAGGCTTTTGAGTAAAGCATCAGTGTACGTATGTTCGAGATGCTTGTTGTGACTCTCGTAAGCCTATCCGCCTCGTTTACTGAGAAAGGAATCCCGGACTCCTCCTCCGACGTCGTAAATATGACTGCTCCAATCTCCTCTAGGCGATCTATGCAGTATTCAGGTATCTCAAGCCTAAATGGTGTTGTCAATCCAGTTCTTATGTAGGACGAGTAGAAATTCGTGATCTTCTCAGCCTTGCTTTCTGGAATTCCAAGCTCTTTGGCCTTGTCTTTGTATTTTTCAACAACCTCGCCTTTCATCGGTTCAAGATCAGGGATCGAGTAGTCGCCAAGACGCAGTATCAGATCGAAGAGTGCTGTGTCCCTCAGCTTGGGCGCACCAAACTTTTTGCAGATATGGTTTATTCTGGTTCTCTTCACGAAGCCTGCGATCGGAATGTCCCTTTCGTAGCAAGTATGCAGCAGTCCGATCGCTCTGGTAAGTGTTTGATTAAAGTTCTCACGGTACTCGATCGATGAATTTGAAGGCAATAGCCAAAAGTGGATGAGAAGCGTGCCGTCGTAAATGACTAGTTTTGGGTCCCATCTTTGTACAGCTTCCTCGGTAATTTTGAGCTGTATATTCGACGCCAGGAGGGCTTCCCTATCTTGAGCCTTGAACTCGTCTGACCATATCTCGGGTCTTCCAGCCTCAAATATCGGTTCGTCTACTATCGTCCATCCCTCGGCTGCCAAGGCTGTAGAAGCATACAAGGGCGCGAAGGCGGACCTTAGATCTACGCCGTTGTTTCCTGCGTCTGAAGCCACAACTCTTGCGCTTGCAGCCTCTTCATCTCGACTAAGCCTGAGAACCTTGACGCTTTCTTGAGCCTTCTGTACGAGGCTTCTTCTGCGCCGGTTATAGTCTCTGAAGTGTTCAATGATCACGTCCGTTCCTTCATCTATCAGCCGCTGATAAAGATCCGGATGAAGCGTTTCAGGTTCCGGTCCAGCAAAGATTGAGAAATACTGTTCCCGGAACGTAGGCGGCAGCCTCTCAAGTATATGTTTCTTTCTCTGCTGAGACAAATCTTCTGCCACCATCACAGTATAGCAGATGACGATTGCCCTATTAAATATGCATTCACCGGCTGGAAAGATTCTGCACATCATTAGCCATAGACTATAGGCTCGACCTCTACCCCCTACCCTCTCTAGTTTTGGACAGGAATATTAGCGATGTCCTAATGATCGGCGTTATGAATAGGAACGATTGAATTTTCTGGCAGAAGCCGTATGTGATTGAGAACGGTGTTGAGCATTGCACATTCAGGCTCTAACTCGGAGAACCACCGTCAGTCTTGGTTAAGGACGAATCTTCAACCGGGGAGGTCTAGGGTAAGACCAGAAAGACTTTTAAAAAACGACGATATATCTATGAAAGTCATGATTCCGACAAAGATGTTCTTCACGAAGGGCGTAGGAGTCCAAAGAGATAGGCTGGCTTCGTTTGAGCTCGCATTGAAAAAGGCAGGTATCGAAAAGTGTAATCTTGTTCGCGTATCAAGTATTTTCCCTACCGGTTGCAAGATAATTTCAAGGGAAGAAGGCTTGGGTCTTCTAAAGCCTGGACAGATAACTTTTGTCGTTATGGCGAAGAATGAAACAAACGAGCCGAATCGCCTCGTTTCTGCAGCAGTAGGACTAGCTCTGCCCAAAGACGACGAGGGCTACGGTTATCTTTCAGAGCATATTTCCTTCGGGGAAAATGCTGAAAAAGCCGGAGACTACGCTGAGGACTTGGCGGCAACAATGCTGGCAATGGCGCTTGGCATAGAATTCGATCCGGAAACCGCATGGGATGAGAGAAAGAAAGTCTACAAGGCTTGTGGCAAGATTTTGAAGACAACCCGCGTCTCCCAATCTGCAGAAGGAAACAAAGACGGGTTGTGGACGACGGTAGTTGCCACAGCGGTTTTTGTTGTGTAGAGAAGATTCTCATGGATACGTTGTAGCAGCACGCAACGTTCCTCTTAGATCCCTTCAGCGGCATATGCGACAACGAGAAATTCCGTGAACACTTGGCAAGAAATCTCACATCCTGACAATACCCTTCTCGTTGAATTCCAAGTCTAAAGGAATCGTCAAAACGACAGGAAGGATTTAAGGTAGACAACGGAACATAGTTTTTTGCGAAGCCATTTTCAGAAGATATTCGGAAAGGACTAGTGTTTTGACCTGAAGCAAGGCAAAACATATTTATTCGGGTAAAGATATCGGTTGGAATATGGTTGTTAAATCTCATTTTCCAGCATCCCTGTCGCTTACCAAAGCGAATCTAGGTTGACAACCTCAGTCTTCCCTTCAGGCGCAACGGTTCACTTACGGAGTTGCTGCCGTATCCCTTCCAGTGTCTTTCTCGCTTCAGGGACATTCTCGAGGAATCTGGACAATCTCTCGCAACTGTAATCGATACAGTGAGCGCAGTTTTCAACGCCTTTTTCTATTCCACATTTTCTTATCTCGCATACATGACAATAGCTCCAGAGCCGCCCATCCTCAGTCAAACAGCCGTCACAATTAATATCTCCCGGTCTATACTCTCCGCCAAAAGCTTTCGACCAAGCCTCTGCAACCTCTCTCCTTTTCGCATCATCGTTCTCCTGCGTTGCTATGAAAGCTCCGCATTCTGTGCAGACCAGACCGCAGAAAGCTATCATCCTGTCCATACGATCACATCCTTTCACGTAGGCGAGATTGCTTCTACCTATTTAAGATAGTTGGTAACTGTTCTGAAAACATGGGCTTCAAGACTTGCAGTGGAGGGTTACTGAAGCCTAAAAAGCCACTGCTAAGCCGTTTTTCCCATCATCAGAAATCTCTATCATCTTCTGGTTAACCGTCAAAACCGATTTGCTCTCACCATAGAAATATCGAATTAAACATATGTTGATGTGAGGATTGGGGATTAGCTGATTTTGGATACAAGGTTTGTTTTCTTGATGGCGGGCAAGATTCGTGAACTGTTTAATAGGGTTTCTTCATGAACTCTGCGAACTCATCTAGAGAGCGTTCTTCTAGCGTGTAATTTGTTCTCTTCTCTTCTCCTATGGTTGATCGAGGTCTTGAACCGTAATCGTGACCAGGGTAGACTTCGATGTCAT
>Ga0315312_1003466_pt1 | contig 10143 bp, 6 predicted proteins | sample TDP7_MG_FD_203629 | JGI IMG/M metagenome (GOLD analysis project Ga0315312, IMG submission 203629) | Freshwater sediment microbial communities from Lake Towuti, South Sulawesi, Indonesia - TDP7 | ecosystem: Environmental > Aquatic > Freshwater > Lake > Sediment | place: Indonesia: South Sulawesi... | reverse complement strand
CGGCAATCGTCTTAGGCCTAACTGAGGGGAGGCTTGACGCTGAGCCGACCACCGTGTACATGCTCACATACAAGAGAGGAAGATGCTCTGCAAGCTGCGCATTCTGTCCCCAATCGGCAAGAAGCGAGGCAAGAGCAGACCTTCTTTCCAGAGTCGTCTGGCCCGCTTTCCCAACCCGGCACGTTCTTCCTAGGGTAGCCCAAGCCTTCGAGCAGGCGAGGGTGAGAAGGGTCTGCATTCAAGCCTTGAACTATCCAAGGGTGCAGGACGACGTTATCCGTCTTGCAGAGCGGATTCGCACTTTGTCGCGGATTCCCATATCCGTTTCTTGCCAGCCTCTTGAACGTGGAGACATGTATAGGCTGGTTCAGGCAGGCGTCGGGAGGGTAAGCATTGCTTTAGACGCTGTGACAGGGGAGCTCTTCGATGAGGTAAAGGGAGCTTCGATCGGTGGACCTTACACTTGGGAGGGGCATCTCGACGCCCTGAAAGAGGCCGTGGAGATTTTTGGTAGGAACCACGTTACCACCCATCTGATAGCTGGCCTAGGGGAGAAGGAGGAAGACTTCGTCGCGACTATTCAGAGATGCGTCGACCTTGGGGTCTATCCCGCGGTCTTTGCCTTCACACCGATCGCGGGTACCGCCATGGCGAACTGTTCTCCACCGCCTGTAGGCTACTACAGGAGACTTCAGCTCGCACGCCATCTGATAGCGCATGGCATAAAGCGTTACGAAGACATGAAGATCAAAGAGGGCAGTCTTACTCACTTCGGCCTCCCCAAAGAGGAGCTCCGGAACATTTTGAGAACCGGAGAACCCTTCAAAACATCCGGATGCCCAGGCTGCAACAGGCCCTATTACAATGAGAGGCCGGGAGGACCGATCTACAACTTCCCGAGGCAGCTCGCAGCTTCTGAGATCGCGGAGATCGAGAAACTTCTTGGTCTTTAGATAGACGTTCTGCGCGCTCAAAAGGCTTTATACTCCCAGTTGTGTTACGTGTACTATGCATTGGGCTGATGCTGGATTCTTGCAGGGAAAGATGATCATAGGGACCGACCTATGCTCCTGCGTTTGGGCAGTTTGGTGACCCTTGTTGAGCTGTGTGATCGAGATTGATGCAGACCATAGGGTCATCTTCGACGATTTCCGGAACGTCACCTTGAGTGAAAAAGCTAATTTGGTCTTTGCGGACCCGCCCTTCGGCATTGGCTTCAGGGGCAACCTCCAGACTTATCACAGAACGCCCGACGCTTTGTCCTATGTAGAGGTCTCGAGGGAGGAGTATCCCGGCTTTGTTAAGAGTCTCCTCGACTGGTCTTCCGACGCACTTAAAGACTCGGGAAGCATGTGGTTGCTCTCTGGCTGGAACAACCTGAACGTGGTTCTGGATGCTGTGGAGAGATCCCGCTTTCACGTCCTTAACCACTGCATCTGGAAGTATCAGTTCGGCGTCTTCACAAGGAAACGATTCACAACATCTCACTATCACCTGCTACTTCTCGTCAAAGACAAAGAGGACTACACTTTCAACAAGCCGACTCATTACGCCGAGGATGTCTGGTTCATCAAAAGACCCTACCACCGCAAAGCGCGGACAGCAGGCAACGAACTTCCAGAGAAGCTCGTTGAAAGGTGCGTCTGCACATCCTCGAACGAAGGCGATCTGGTAGTGGACCCTGTCTTGGGATCAGGCACTACGATGAAGGTCTGCTTGCTTAGGGAGAGAAGATGCATAGGAATAGAGGTCAACCCAGCCCTTGAAGAAAGAATCAGGGCGAAACTGAAGATGGATAACGTCTGATCGGGTGCACGCTTCACGATTGTTATAGGGCAGATTCTATCACATATGCGATGGCTTCGGCTACCTTCGAGTAGGTCTTTCCGCTGGTCTTTATCGAGAGATCGTAGTTGGTCACATCTAGAGCATTCTTTCCCAGGAATCTCTGCATGAGCTGGTTTCTGTCCTCGTCGCTTCGCTTTACGTCGTCTCTTGCCTTTTCGGCGGGTATGCCTCTTCTCTGCGCAACGTGTGCAACTCTCTCCTCCAAAGGCGCATCTAAAAAGACCTTCACCATGTCCTCCCTGTCCAGCAACATGAAAGCTGACCTTCCTTCGACCACTATATTGTCTCTTTTCAGGAGCTCCTCAAGCTTGTTTCTAACAACCATGTCGAAGTCGATCTCTCCAGATGTGCTGAGAGAGCCAAAATCTCTCAGTGATCCGATAATGCTACTTGTGTTATAACTCTCCAGCACGAATCTGGCGGCAAGAATCTCAGCAACCTCAGTGCACCCTGAGCCCAGATACCCGCATAGCGCTATCTTCAACGGAACCACCAATCAGAATGGAAAATGCGCACCTATAAAAGCATTAACCCGCCCGGTGGCAACTATTCAAGAATGCTTTCTTCACTTCCGCCTTCTCTGGCACCCCGTTCTACCCTAGCTATTTATGATGCGGGCTGACAATGCGTAAGGCATATGGACTAGAGTCGTGTGGGATGGTGGAGCGTTGCGCATCGCCGTCGGCGGAATCGCGCATGAAACGAACACTTTCAACACTTTGCCTACGGAGCTCGAGGCTTTTGAGATCCACAAGGACAAAGACTTGCTCAGAGACGATGCTGTAAGGAGTTTGCTGAACAGTGGCGTCGAGGTCGCACCTACAATCTATGCTGCTGCACCCCCATCTGGACTTATAGAGAAGGATGCTTACAGCCATCTGAAAGATGATCTTCTGAGGCGGATTGAGGCTTCCGGTAGACTTGATGGGGCATGTCTTTTCCTTCACGGCGCGATGGAGGTGGATGGCATCGGTAGCGGTGAAGCCGATCTAGTCAAGGGCATTCGAGAAGCGGTTGGCGACGATATCTTGATCTCTGCAAGCCTAGACCTTCACGGCAACATCGCGTCTGAAATCACGAGATATGTGGACATATTGACAGCCTACCGGACGGCCCCGCACATTGATGTCACAAAGACAAAGGTCAGAGCAGCCTCGCTTCTGGCGAAATGCATCCGTACCAAAACTAGGCCTGTTTCAGTCATTATGAGTTTACCCTTGCTCTTGCCGGGAGAGATGGCTGTCACGACTATTGAGCCTGCGCTCAGCCTATATCGCAGACTCGAAGAGGTTGATGAATCTGCTCGCATGCTCGATTCCTCTTTTCTGATCGGCATGGCTTGGGCAGACACTCCGAACGCGGGAGCCAGCGCCACAGTCGTCGCAAAGGGGAGAAAGAATTTGGATGAGGCCTACAGGAAGGCTTGCCATCTTGCTGAGGAATTCTGGAACCTAAGGGCTGAGTTCCACCTAGATGCACCCTCGGGTTCGATTGACGAAACGACAGAAGTTGCAGAGTCCTGCCCGAACAAACCAGTCTTCATTTCCGATTCTGGAGACAACATTACTGGTGGCGCAGCAGGAGACATTCCTCTTTTTGCTGAGCACTTGATCAGCTCCGACGCCGAGGACGCCGTGATAGCTGGAATACTGGACCCTGCCGCGGCGTCCCTTTGTAGACAGGAAGGGGTCGGACGTAGAGTTAAGGTTGAGATCGGGGGGAAACTCGATAGGGTCAACGGATACCCTCTTGAGGCTAAAGGTGAGGTTACTTACGCATCGAATGCTGGAGCTGTCGTTAGAACTGGCGGCGTAGACATAATCTTGACAACGCGCTGGGAGGCTTTCATCACATTGGACAGTTTTAGATCCTTCGGAATAGACCCGCTGGGCCGCAAGATCGTCGTCGTCAAGCAGGGATACCTATTTCCGGAGCTCAGAAGAGTCGCAGCCTTGCACTTGATGGCGCTTTCACCAGGATTCACAGATCTCCAGATAGGCCGGCTGGGCTACAAGAATGTCAGACGGCCCATCTACCCGTTGGACAAGGATTTCTCGTGGGAGCCTCCACTCGAACCTCCTTTCTAGATCGATTGCCTATCGTTTACCAAGATTACGTTGCCAAAGCCAATCGTACGCAATAGAGATATTTGCCTTCTGTGAAAGCTACTATGGGAGTCGCAACAATCGAAAGATCAGAAAGGAGTGACGGTTGGATTGAAGCCTTTCAGTTTTGTTCATGTTGCTGACCTTCATCTAGGCTATGAGCAGTACAATCTGGCGGCGCGGCGCGAAGATTTTGACAGGGCTTTCCACGAGGTTGTAGAGAAGACAGTTGAGCTGAAGCCTGACTTCATGGTTATAGCTGGCGACCTCTTCCATCACGCCCGCCCTTCGAACGCGACACTGGAGAAGGCAATCGGAAGTTTCAGGAGGCTCAAGGAAGCTGGCATACCAGTCCTCGCTGTCGAAGGGTCGCATGACGCTGCGCCAAATGTGATCACGGGTACCATTCTGAATCCTTTGGACACCGCCGGTCTCATCTATTACTTGCCGAGACACGAAGAGGCTTACTGGGAAAACGCGAACTGTTACGTCTATGGGATCCCGAACTTCAGAACGAGAGAGAGAACGGAGAGGCAGCTGCCGGCTTTCTACGAGGTAAGGAAACCTAGACCACGGCTAGAGGTCTTCAACATCTTCGTCTTCCACATGGCCCTTGATATTCCCGAGATAATGAAAGGGCATCCCGGAGCCCTTGCCGAAGCTTCGCCCGATTACATTCCAGACGGCTTCAACTATTACGCCGGAGGGCACCTTCATACTCCGTGGCAGTTCCCCTTCAAAAATGCGATGCTCGTCTACAGCGGCTCGACGGAAACCGTGAGCTATGAAGACGCCGAAACCGAGAAAGGGTTCTACCACGTCGAGGTAACCCAGACAGGCGACACCGAGATCAACCGCATAAAGCTGGAAACCCCGCGCGCCTTCAAAATCTTGGAAAGGGACTACAGTGGGCTCACGCCTCAGAAGATCGCAGAACTGGTAGCTGGAATGGTTAAGGAAGCGGACGAACCCGGCATCGTCATCGTGCCCGTCCTTAAGGGAACACTGCCCATGGAATCGACGCGAAGAGAAATTGATCTAGCTAAGATAAGAGACGCCGCTGGACAGGCGCTTATCGTGCGTCCTCTAGTGATGCTGAGGGAGATGGGAATTCCTGAGGAGACGATTCGGTCGATCTTCGAAGGTGAGTTGAAGGATCTTAGATCTAAGTCCTTCGAATACTTCCTCCAATACTTTTCTCAACGCTATAGGGTGGAGGAAGCTCAGAAAAACGCCCACTTGGCTCTGGATCTGATCCAACTCCTCGTGAAAGGAGACGAAGAAAGGACAAGGGCGCTCTTGGAGGAGGCTTACAATGAAGATTAGGAGCATAAGGCTCGAAAACATCAGGTCTCACATTAATAGCTTCGTAGACTTCCAAGATGGTTTTAGCTGTCTCGTCGGCGGGCTGGGAACGGGAAAATCCAGTATCCTCTACGCTGTCGACTTCGCTTTGTTTGGCGAGCCTGTTGGGCGGAGCTATGACTATCTGCTCAGCGAAAGAGCGGACATGGCAAGAGTTGTCCTCAAGTTCGTCCAAAATGGCAAAGAGTATACAATCCAGCGGGTCCTGAAGAGACAGAACGACCGCATAAGCCAAGACATGGAACACCTGAAGCTCTATGAAGGGGAAAGGCTCATAGCCGAGATGAAGAGCGACGCAGTTGCCGAACAGTTGAGGTCGGTCACAAGCATCGACAGGGAGATCTTTCGCGAGATAGTCTGGGTGCAACAGGAACACCTAAAAGATGTTCTAAACATGCCGCCCAGCGAGAGGCAGAGACGGCTCGATCAGCTTTTCGGGCTATCGGACTACGAGACTTCTTGGACGAACCTACGACCGATATTAAGGTGGTATGAAAGTGAGCGGAGCTCCCTTGAACGTGACCCTGACGTCGTGGGAATCCAAGAGCTAAAGGCTGAACATGATGAAGCGGTCCAAGACCTCTCAGCAAAGGATTCCGAAATCGGTGAAGCCGAGGCTCAGCTTCGAGGGGCAAAAGAGAGGCTTGAAGCAGCCACAACCCGACTGGATGAGCTCGAGAACGTACGCCGAAAGAACGAGGAACTACAAAGGGGGGAGTTTGAGCTCCAAGCCAAAATAGCAGTCGTTAGAGAATCCTCTCGCAGGCTTGCAGAAGAGATAGAAAGCAGGAATGCCAGGATCGAAGAACTTGAAAACCGTCTGATCTCATTGCAGACTCAGGAAGATTCCTACAGGACCAGCCTTCGAGACGTAGGACTGCCTTCTGGTCTCACCCTTGAGCAGCTGCAGCAACATCTGGAAACCTTGCAGGGTCAGATATCAAGCGACCTCGGAGAAGAGGAAAGCTTAAGAAACGAGATCAAGCGGTCCACCCAACGTGTATCCAACCTTGTGAAGGAGAACACCTGCCCGCTTTGCCTCCAGGTCTTGAGTGTAGAATACAAAGATCGGTTGATGACCCGGCTTTATGAGGAGACAGCCGAGTCCCAGCAGCAGCTCAAGGACCTTGAGGGGACCACAGAAGGGCTTGAAGGGGTGCGAAACGTGGTGAGCTCGGTCGTGTCGAATCTCCAGACAATCAGTACACGGCTCGAAGAAGTAGCTAGGCAAAGGGAGGTCGAAGGAAGTCTCCTTGCCGCGACTCAGCAACAGATCGAAGAGAAAAGAAGAGAAGAGAAAATTCTTCAGAGCCAACTCGCAAGTCTGCGTTCGAGCATAAAGGCGTTCGACGTGACTGACCTTGAAGCAGCACAGGAGCTGTGGAAAGAGGCTTTCCATCTACACTCAAGTCTAGAGTCCAGCGTACGAAGCCTAGAGCTGCAGAGGGCCGAGGTTCTTAAACGGCTTGAAACTATCAAGGATCGCTTGGACAACGCACAGAGAAAGGCGGCGAGGCTGGAGAGGGTCAAGAAGATACTCGAACTAGCCCAAGAGATCCGTCAAGCTTACCAGAGTATCCGACCGAAGTTGAGAGGCGAGTTCATACGCTATCTTGAAAGGGTTGTCCAGCAGGTCTTGGACGAACTCACGGGCGCTGAAGGTGCAATGATATCTGTGAAGATCGATGAGAACTACACACCCATCGTAGAAGGAGAAGGCGGATATGAGAGGAGCAGCTCGAACCTTTCGGGCGGTGAGAGGACTCTGCTCGCCTTCGCCTACCGTCTCGGTGTTGGTCAGCTGATAATGCAGTGGAGAGTCGGCCACGGACTTCGCATGCTCCTTCTGGACGAACCCACCGAGAGCCTAGGAAGGGAAGACGGTTCAATCGACCGACTAGCCGAGTCACTCTCGCGCCTCAAGACTATCGAGCAGTTGGTAACGGTCACCCACAGCGAAGCCTTCGCCGAGAAAGCCGACCATGTCATACGCCTTGAAAAACGGGATAATCAAAGCGTCGTATCTGTAGAACGGTAGGTCTCGGGTGAGACAAGATGATCAAGGTTGGTTGCTGTGGATACCCCGTCTCCGCTAAGAAATATTATGAGGCTTTCAGCCTTGTTGAACTCAACAGAACGTTCTACGAGTATCCTAGGCTCCAGACTGTCAGGAAATGGAGGAAAGAAGCACCTGAAGGGTTCGAATTCACAGTCAAAGCTCACCAAGACCTAAGCCATAGGTACAAGCTGAAACCTAAACTTGCACGCGAAGCCTTCGAGAGGATGAAGGAAATCTGCAGAACGCTAAACGCCCAGATACTGCTGGTTCAGACCGCAGCATCCTTCAAGCCTGACAGCCTAGGTGAGGCTGAAAGGTTCTTCCGAGAGATTAGCCGGGATGACCTAACTCTGGTCTGGGAGACTCGGGGGCCTCTCTGGGGAGAAACCGATACTGCGAGCCAACTTGCAGAGGTTCTTGAAAAACTGAATGTCCCGCATGTCGCTGACCCGTTTAGGACAATGCCAGTGTACGTGGGGAAAGTGGCATATTTCAGGCTTCACGGACCTGGAGAGCGAATGTACTACTATCAATACATGAACGAGGAGCTTAGGAAGCTCTACGACATAGTGAAGCCCTATGATACGGCCGATAGGAACGTGTACTTGCTCTTCAACAACCTGTCCATGTACGAAGACGCAAGACGTTTCTGGACTTTCATTGGAAAAGGGACCTTCCCATCTTTATCGCAGACAAGAGGTTTGGATTCAGTGAAAGAAGTCATCGGCAGGACGAAGTGTCCCGTAAACAAAGCCATGCTGACTAGAAGGTTCGGATGGAGACTCGTTGAGCTGGAAGATGGCAGGCAAGTCAGACTTGTGGAGTTATTGAAGGGAGTTGCCTCAATGGTCTTCAGGAACGCAAATGAAGTGATGAGTCAGATAAAGCTCTAGGGTCTTCAGATGCTCCACAGTACGCCCTTACCAGTATTTGAAGGGCAGGCTATTCATATACTCATTGAGGGAGCGGATCATGACCTCGCTGACGGCTCGGTAGTTGAGCACTTTTACTAGGGCTGAGGCTAGCTCAAGCGTCGTTACGATAGGAATATTGAACTCAACCGCCAACCTTCGAATCGTGTATTCGTCTTCGAGAATATCAGCTTTCTCTCCGTCAGAGTTTGTGGCTGGAATGTTGATCACAAGGTCGACTTTCCTCTGGAGGAGATAGTCAAGAATATTAGGCCTCTTCTCCGCCTCCTTGACCTTGTGCAGGACAGTGATGGGGTTCACCCCAGCCTTCCTCAAGGCGTCTGCAGTGTGTTCAGTCGCGTATATCTCGTAACCCAGGGCTCGCAGGCTCTTAGCCAAGGGGACGACCTTCCTCTTCATCTTCTCGCCGCCCACTGTAATCAGAACGGAGCTGCCATTGTCCGGAATCTCAAACTCAACCGACTGCAACGCCTTCAGAAGTGCGTCTGCAAGATTCTCGCCTATACAAGCCGCTTCGCCTGTGCTCAGCATTTCGACACCCAAAACCGGGTCTGCCCCAGTCAGGCGCATGAAGCTGAACTGGGGAACCTTGACGCCAACATGCGGTACCGGCGGAAGCTCGGTTAAGCCGAGGTTCCTAAGGGTCTCGCCGAGTATCATAGCTGTGGAAGCCTCGATGAGGTTGATGCCTCTAGTCTTGCTCACGTAGGGGAGCGACCTTGAAGCCCTAAGGTTGCATTCGATCACCGAAACCACATCGTTCTTCACGAGATACTGGATGTTGAAGGGTCCCCTTATCTCTAGAGCCCTTGCGATCGCCCGCGAATACTCTTCGATCTTCTTTATGATGCTGTTGCTTAGGGTTTGCGGGGGAATGCTCATAACCGCGTCGCCGCTGTGAACGCCAGCCTGTTCGATATGCTCGATGACCGCGCCGATCAAAGTCTCTTCGCCATCCGAAATACCGTCAACCTCGACCTCCTTGGCGCCCTCGACAAACTTGGAGATCACAACGGGATGCTCTGGGGAGACGCTGGCCGCCAACTCCAAGTAGTCTCTCAGTTCCCTTCGGCTTTGCGCAATCCTCATCGCGTAGCCTGAGAGAACGTAGCTTGGGCGGATTAGCACCGGATACCCGATCGACTCAGCGAACATTTCAGCATCCTCAATCGTGGTCATCTTGCTCCATGTGGGTTGCCGAATCCCCAAGCGGTCAAGAAGCGCGCTGAACTTCGATCTGTCCTCAGCCGCGTCTATGCTTCTGCTTGACGTGCCCAGAAGATTCACGCCAGCTTTAGCCAGTTTCATGGCCAGGTTGTTCGGGATCTGGCCGCCGACGCTTCCGATCAGACCCATGGGTTGTTCTTTCTCGTAGATGTCAAGTATCCTCTCAAGCGTCAGTTCCTCGAAATAGAGCTTGTCCGAAATGTCATAGTCTGTTGAGACTGTTTCGGGGTTATAGTTGATCATGATCGCCTGGTCTATCCCGCGCCTCTTTAGAGCCCAGATTGTGTTGACACCGCTCCAGTCGAACTCGACGCTTGAGCCGATTCTGAAGACGCCGGCGCCAAGAACTATGACCTTCCTTTTGTCACGATCGAAGCTTATGTCGTCTTCGTCGCCATGGTAGGTCAGGTAAAGGTAGTTAGTCTTGGCGGGCCATTCCGCAGCCAGCGTATCAATCTGCTTCACAACCGGGTTTATCCGCTTTGACTTTCTGAACCTTCTAATCTCCAACTCGTCTGTCTTGAAATATCTGGCGATCTGACTGTCCGCGAAACCGAGACGCTTGGCCTCTTCTATCACGCCCGCGGCGTTCTCGCTGCTCAGATCT
>Ga0315312_1003465_pt1 | contig 10144 bp, 9 predicted proteins | sample TDP7_MG_FD_203629 | JGI IMG/M metagenome (GOLD analysis project Ga0315312, IMG submission 203629) | Freshwater sediment microbial communities from Lake Towuti, South Sulawesi, Indonesia - TDP7 | ecosystem: Environmental > Aquatic > Freshwater > Lake > Sediment | place: Indonesia: South Sulawesi... | reverse complement strand
CCATGGAAGGCCGAGGCCCTGTATGGGGAACACCTGTTCGCCTCGACTTGATTCTCTCGGGATTTAACCCGGTAACCGTGGATGCTGTTTGTTGCAGTGTGATCGGGATCAACCCCTACGCTGTTGACTTACTCTGGAGAGCATACAAGGAAGGGTTAGGCGAGATCGATGTAAGCAAGGTTCAAGTTCACGGCGAAGAGATAGAGGCAGTGAGAAGAAGATTTGCACATCCTGCCTTCCTCAGAAAGAACATCACGGGAGCTGCGAAAACAGCACTCAAAACTTATCTCAGTTGAGGTTCCGAATTCCACGGGCTCCAAGGATGGGGGAATAATAGGAAACTGTCAGGAAACTGCAAAAAACAGCAGATAGTCCTTCATCGTTTCGACTTAGCTAGCCTCGCCTTTCCAATTGACTCAGCAGCAGTCTGCATGAGGAAGCCCACATCTGAGCCGATGTTTATCAGCCTAAAGCCTCGTTCTATCGTTCTCTCAACCTCTTCCGTCAGCGCAAGCATCCCAGGCGCGGTTCCTGTCTTCTCTGCAGCATCCAGAACCTTCTCCAAGGCCTTCTGGAAGGCTGGGCTGGTCCATTGGGTGAAGACGCCTAGTGACCTAGAGAGATCGTATGGTCCTACAAAGAATGCTTCGATTCTGTCGAGTGAGAGGATGCTTTCTATGTTGTCTAACGCCTCTTTTGTCTCTATCTGAGGGATAACAAGGACCTCTTCGTCTGCTGTGGCCATGTACTCGGGGTCCCTCATGATGGCCCTACGAGGCCCATAGCTCCTGAGCCCTTTTGGCGGGAAAGTTGCATACTGAAGTGCTTTAACGGCGTCTTCTTTTGTGTTTACAAATGGGATGATTAGACCGTAGGCTCCGATGTCCAGCGCCTGATTGATCATGGCGAAGTCATTCCATTGGACGCGCACGATAGGAGTTGAATCCGAATAGCTCATGGCTTGCATCATGCTTTGGACACTCTCAATGCTTAATGGTGTATGCTGTGTGTCGAAATTTATGAAGTCAAAACCCATCTTCCCCACTATGTCTGTGATATCGGGGTGGCCGATGCTTACGGTCATGCCAACCGCGACTTTGCCGCGGCTCAAGCTCTCCTTCAACCTGTTCTTCAATGATCCCACCTTTGGTAAAGGTTAGAGCAATCGCATAAATAGGTGATGTTAGCTTCGGGGATTTCGTATCTCCAGATTGACGGCGTATCTTGGCTTTTCTCCGTGAAGCACCCTTAAGACGTCCTCAACAACGGTTACTGCCATGCGCCTGCGGCATTCAGTCGTGTTCGAAGCTAGATGGGGCGTTAATACGACGTTATCTAGACTGAGTAGAGGATCGTCCAGCGGTAGCGGTTCCCGATCGAATACGTCCAGACCTGCGCCCCTTATGTTTCCTTCGCGAAGCGCTTTGACCAAGGCCTCATGGTCGACTATTGGACCTCTGGCGACGTTTATCAGAAAGGTAGAGCGTTTCATCGAGGCGAACTCTTTCTCACCTATCATGCCACGGGTTTCTTCTGTCAAGGGTGATGCTATGAAGATGATATCGGATTCTCTGAGGAGCTCATCCAGCGGTTTGTACTCTGCTCCAAACTGGTCTTCCAAATCTCTTTTTCTTACAACGTCATAGTAAAGTAGGTTCATCTTGAAACCTCGGGTTCTCTCAGCAATCCTAGTTCCTATTCTTCCTAAGCCAATTATGCCCGCAGTTTTTCCCCAGACATCGGCTCCCATAAACTTGTATGGGTCCCTAACTCTCCACCCTTTTGACATCACAAAGTTATGCCCCTTGCATATGTTTCTGGCAAGGCAGAGTAGGAGAGCAAGTGCTTGGTCCGCAACAGTCTCATCTAGAACTGGTGCCGTAGTGACGTAGATCCCTCTCTCGGAAGCCGCTTGCAGGTCAACGTTATCATATCCCACTCCGTGTCTGGCGATAATCCTAAGCTTGGGGAGATTTTCGACGACCTCCCGGGTGACCTTCTCAATGTTGGTTACCACTATCAGGGCATCAGCGTCCTTCCCGATCTCTATGAAATCTCTAGGTGTAAGTAGATTCAGAGGCTTATCTGGAAATGCAATATCGGCTTCCGGTTCCAACAGTCTGATCCCGTCTTGATGAATCTGCGTCGTTACCATAACTTTGAACTTCTTTTCCAAGATGGAACACCAGCCAAGCTCCTTGAATTGTCAAACAACTCTTTAAATACTTTCACGCAGTAATCACGATGAAACTGAGGGTTAACGATATGCCAGTCTTCACGGCAGATCAATTGCACCGTCTGGGAGTCATGATCTTTGAGGAGGCCGGCGTACCATCCTCGGAGGCTCGGGAGGTGATGGACCTTCTAGTCGAATCGAACTTGGTTGGACATGACTCGCATGGAGTGCTCAGAATTTCGACTTACGTGAACGCGATCTTAAATGGAAGAGTCAAGCCTGGGGCTAAGATCGAGGTCGTCAGAGAGACGCCAACAATAGCTGTTGTTGATGGAAAATGGGGTCTAGGCCAGGTAGTTGCCAAGCGAACCATGGATATGGCTATAGCTAAGGCCGAGAAGTACGATGTAAGCATTGTTGCCACCTTCAACTGCGGTCATATTGGTCGGATGGCGGACTACGCTCTGATGGCTGTTGCTCATGAGATGATAGGTTATTGCGCTGTGAACTCCTCTCCGCAGGTTGTACCCTTCGGAGGTATTGAACGGATGTTCAACCAAAGCCCATTGGGATGGGCTGTCCCTGCAGGAAAGGAGCCCCCGTTTGTCCTAGATATTTCCACGTCTGTCTGTGCTGGAGGAAAGATAATGGTGGCCCGTGCCAAAGGAGAGAAACTACCACTTGGATACATCATGGATAAATATGGAAATCCAACCACGGATCCGGAAGATTACTTTGCTGGAGGTGCATGTCTCCCTCTCGGCGGCGTCGTTGGCTATAAGGGGACGGGTCTTGCGATGGTCATAGACATAACGGCCGGCCTCCTTTCAAGTCGTGGTCCAGCTTACCTTGGAGCCGGACGCGGTCAAGGAGTCATTCAAATGGCAATCAATATAGCGGCCTTCCGGGACGTCTCCGAGTTCAAGGAAGAGATGGATAACCTCATCAGGGCTGTTCGCAACTCCAAGCCTGCTCAGGGCTTCAAAGAAATCTTGGTTCCAGGGGACCTCGAACTCAGAACTAAGAAGATTCGTCTGGAGGAGGGAATCGAAGTTCCCCAAGCCGTATGGGATGAGATCGTTCAGACTGCTGAACGAGTAGGGATCGACGTAAAGAGATATCTCTGAAAAATGAGGCAACGAGTATATTCACACGGTGAGACCTTTGTTCAAGTAAGGATTTTTAAATATGCTCACCGTATTAATGCCTAGCTTTGAGGGGTTGACCTTGGCAAGATACGTCCGTGTAGCCTCAATATCCTTCGGGGGAACCGGAAAAGCTAGTACAATTCAGGAGGTCATCGACAACAACCTTAGAGAAATGACTAAACTTTTGGTGAAGGCTGCAGCCGATCAGCCTGACATCACTTGTTTTCCCGAATGCTCCCCAACATTGGGATTGTCTCATAAAGAATCTGCTGAAGCAGCTGAGGAGATCTCAGGGAGAATACTTCGAACAATATCAGCTCTTGCTAAGAAACACGAGATGTACGTGGCATGTCCCATGGTCACGAAAGAAGACGCAAAGATCTACAACTCCGTTGTGCTCATAGATCGGGATGGAACAGTCATCGGCAGCTACCACAAAATCCATCCCACAATTGGTGAGATAGAGGGGGGCATCACCCCTGGGGGAGACCCGAAGACCTTCAAGCTGGATTTTGGCGCAGTTGGCTTTGCAATATGCTTCGATCTGAACTTCGAGGATGTGATGAAAGGTTTAGCTAGAAACGGAGTTGAACTCGTGCTCTTTCCTTCCATGTATCCAGGTGGTTTACAACTGAAGATATGGGCGTTTAACTATGGTGTCTATGTGGTTTCAGCCCTAACATCGGAAGGAAGCAAGATCGTGGATCCTCTCGGGAGGGTCTTGGCAACATCCAGCACCTATTCTCCAGTGATATGCAAAACAATCAACCTTGACTGCGAAATCTTGCACATAGACTACAATCATATGAAATGGGATTCTATAAAAAAGAGATACGGTTCAAAGGTTGAGCTCGATGTTCTGAGGCCAGAGGCAGTCTTCATGATGACTTCAAACCTTCAAGATGTGACCGTCGAAGATGTGGTCAAAGAGTTCAAGCTGGAGACTAGGGAAGAATATTTCAAAAGGGCCTCCATGATCAGGGAAAAAGCATTAGAAGGTTCGAAGTAAGACAGGAACCAAGGCTTAACAAGAACGACCATAGGCTAGCCTCCATGGGTCACAGGTATCAAAACAATCTCGTCTCCGCCTTTGACCTCGGTCTCAAGCCCTTGCAGCACAGCTATTTCCTTACGGTTTACCAGAATAACAGCGTTCGGGCGTGGATCAAGAAGCTCGGGATCGATCAACACTCGTTTGAGCCTGGGAGAAGACTCCGCCAGATCCTTAATCACATCTCCAAGTTTCCTCGGCATCAGCGCCGCAAATGATACTCGCTCGCTACCAAATGCCTCTTCAAAGATTCCCATGAGTCTGATCTCTATCTTCAATCAAATCCTCCTAGGAGACCTTCAGTTCCTGTACTCACTCAAGAATAGGTTGACAATGTCTGAGGCTATCTGCAGAACGTCTTCGGCCACTCTAGACGATTTCTCTTTTCCCGCATTCGATAGATTCGCCACCTCTTGGATGGATCTTTCAATCTCAACCAGGCATCTTAGAAGTGGTTCTTCTACAGAACTTTCCTGAGAGAGATTCCCTTGAATTATCTCTTCGATAAGGACAGGGTCTCCTAGACTGTGGTAGATGGCTGCTTGAGCCTTCCGCATGGCGTTGAATATCATGCTTGAGGCCCTCTTCGGCGCTTCCCGCGCCGCAAACAACTCTACACGGGCTTCCCTAAGGTATCGCAGAGCCCAAGCCCTTCGATAATCATCCATGAGTGCCATAATTGAAAGCTCCATGACGCCCAGTTCGAAGGTTTTCTCCAACGATTAAGGTGAAGACGGATAGGGGAGATAAATGTTTATCTCCTCATCACATCATCCCCGTTAGGTGCCACGCGACAGACGAATCAGCGATCTGCCCATCAGTTTGTGAGCGATAGCTGACGATTTCACGGGTCATTTAAAGCATTAAAGGTCAACCGCCCTCAAGTTCTTAGAGACCACTGAAGCTCTCTCATAGATCGCGTTCTTCTCGCCGAAGCTTGAAGAACCCACACCCTCGACAACGAAAGATGCAGCTGCGGATCCAACGCATGCACACCATGCCACATCCTCGTTTCGAAGATACTCAGCTAGGAATGCCCCTATGAAGACATCACCAGCACCTGTAGGATCAATAAGAATCTCAGGCCTACAAGCTGGGATCCTGTAGACTCTTCCTTTGTGAGAAAGTACAGAACCTTTCATCCCCCTCGTCACGATGACCGTTCCTATACCATGATGATGTAGACTCTTAACTGCTGAAAGAATCTCGGAAGTATGAACAAAAGAACTCAGTTCCTTCGTCGTACACTTGAAGATATCAATAATCTTCAGAATCTCTACATCTTCTATCTTCTTCAGACTCACATTTCCCTGGACATCAAACCTCCGAATAAGGCCTTGAGGATCAAGCGACAGGATTTCGGTCCGGATACGCAGCCTCCTTATTGTTTCAGCTGACAATTCGTTTGCGATCGGGCCAATATGAATAGCCCTAGATTCGGTAGACTCTGGTATGTCATCTGGTTCTATGGTCGGAGCTCGAGCTTTGAGCTGCAGCCTTCGTCTTCCATCCTCGTACTCCAAAAGAAAACGAGTTGTCAACGCCTCGCTGAATCTTTTCAACCCCGAGAGATCGACACCGTTCTCTACAAGCCAATCGATATACTCGGGTGGGAAGTCTCCGCCAACTTTGGAGACCACAGAAACCCGTGCATCAAGTTTTCTAGCGGCTACGGAGCAGAAAGTTGGCGGTCCTCCTAGCGTCGGCTTGGGACGGCGTATCCTAGGCGATGTTATGAGGTCTATCGCAAAATGGCCGACAGTCGTCAGATCAAACATTCAACGCACAAATGAAGAATAACGTGAGGAAAGAATATATTTTTATTTGCGGACCGACATCTTATCCGCAGAATACGGAAGTGTCAGCAAAAGATGCCTTTCAAACGAAAGAGCAGAGGTAGATCCAAAGGAGGTAAAGGAAGAAGCCCGCTCGTACAGTGCAACAGCTGCGGCACTATGGTGCCTAGAGATAAGGCTAAGAAGGTTTCCGCGCGTGTATCGCTCCTAGATCCCGTCTTGGCCAGGGAGCTTCGCCAGAAAGGAGCCTACTTTTCCACCTCCACCACGACAAAATACTACTGTGTCTCATGCGCCGTACACCGCGGCGTAGTGAATGTAAGAGCTAAGGAGTCCCGAAGATTCAGAAGGTAGACTCCCTCTGCATATTTTGGCTGGAAACCACGCTCATGTTCCCAGTTTGCTTCCCAAAATATCAACTTCTCATTTACCTCCAGAGCGAACGATTTTGGAGGCGTCACCGAGGTAGATAAGTTGAGACAGGTCAAACAAATGCGTCTTCGTGCCGGTATGAGCGTCAGCGAGCTCTCCCGTGAAATGGGCGAGGCTGGGGTGCTTGGCGCAGGCAGGATTGGCGAGGCCGTTGATATAGCGGCAGAGATGTTTGGAAACCCAGACTACACGGTCTTCCTGACGCTCGCGGGTCCCCTGGTCCCAGCTGGCTTGAGGCTGATCATACAGGATCTTTTGGAGAGAGGACACGTCCACGTACTAGTAACAACCGGAGCTAATCTCGTTCATGACATGATAGAATCCTTAGGATACAAGCATTACGTGGGAACCTTCAAAGCCGAAGACAGAAGGTTAAGAAAAGGGAAGATCGGAAGGATCGGAGACATCTATGTTGAGCAGAAGGCATTCCAACACCTCGAAAAGTGGCTGTACAACCTTCTAGACAGTCTGCCGCAGGAGAGGAAAGAACACATCTCAATATCTGACCTGCTTTTCGAGATAGGAAGTAGATTACCTGACCAAGAATCGATTATGGCAGTGGCAGCAAGGAAGAGGGTCCCAGTGATATGTCCGGCCTTCCTCGACTCCATAGCCGGGTTCCACCTTTGGCTATACGGACAGGACAGAAAGATAGGAATAAATCAACTTCTCGATGTCAGTAGAATCATGGACAAAGTCTACGAGGCGAAGAGGGTCGGAGTAATCATCCTAGGCGGAGGCGTCCCAAAACATTTTGCCCTCTTTGCAAACACCTTCAGAGAAGGTGTAGACTCTGCGATCCAGATAACAATGGATAGACCCGAACCCGGAGGATTGAGTGGCGCCACTCTGGAAGAAGCAATAAGCTGGGACAAATTGAAACCCGAAGGAAGAGGAGTAACAGTGATATGCGACGCGACAATCGCATTCCCTCTGATTGCGGCGGCTGCCATCGAGAAGATAGAAAAGAACCCTCTGGAGGCGCGCGGCGTGCGCTTAACGAATTCAATGTCGGATTTTGAAGAGAATACTTGAATACTTGGTAGCATCAAATAAGATTGTAATCAGAGGAAGGGAGACAGTTTGGGTTGCCGCAGATATTCCAGAGATGAGGAGGCTCATGGAAGGATATCCAAGAGGATGTGCAGGCGGCTCCTGGACTATATTCATAGTTTGGAGAGGACAATTTGGCATTAGATAAACTAGGTGCCTCGCTTCATGAGTCTTTGCGAAAGATATTCCGAGTGCCAATCATAGATGAGGGTGTTGTTAAGGAACTGATCCGTGATATACAGAGGTCACTGCTCCAGTCTGATGTGAACGTAAGGCTCGTCCTCAACATCTCTAACCGGATTGAAGAGAGATCCTTGAAGGAGAAGGTTCCGCCCGGAATCTCCAGAAGGGAACACGTAATCAAGGTCGTGTATGAAGAGCTCACACGTTTTCTGGGCGAAAAGCCTGTCACTGCCGATGTGAAGGTGGGCAAGAGGAACGTCTTCATGCTTGTCGGGATACAGGGATCTGGCAAGACGACAACGACGGGGAAGTTGGCGAGATACTTTCAGAAGAGAGGCTTCAAAACGGCAATTGTCTGCGCAGACACTTACAGACCGGGCGCCTTGGCGCAACTTGAGCAGTTGGCAAAGAGGATAAACGTCCCTATCCACGGCGACACAAGCAAGAAAGACCCTGTGAAGATCGCAGAAGAGGGGCTGAAGAAGTTTGAAAAATTTGATCTCATCTTGATCGATACCGCAGGTCGCCACAAAGATGAGAAGAGTCTCATAGAGGAGATGAAGAAGCTTGAGAGTGCGATCAACCCCGACGAAGTAATCATGGTCATCGACGGGACGATCGGTCAACAAGCCTCAATTCAAGCCGAAGCCTTCCATGCGGCTACGCCAATAGGATCGATCATTGTCACGAAGCTCGATGGTTCTGCGAGAGGCGGTGGAGCCCTTTCAGCGGTGGCAGCTACGGGCGCGCCGATAAAGTTCCTCGGGACCGGCGAGAAACTTGACGATCTGGAGGCCTTCATCCCGTCCCGTTTCGTCGGCAGGTTACTGGGGATGGGAGACATACAAAGCCTCATCGATAAAGTGAAAGAGGCGGAGATTAGGGTTCCAGAGAAGAAGGTAAGAGACCTCTTAAGTGGGAAGTTTACCCTTGCGGATATGTACGAGCAGTTTGAGGCGGTTTCGAAGATGGGTCCCTTCAGCCGGATAATAAAGATGCTTCCGGGAATTGGCTACGAGATACCTGATGAGATGAAGGATCTGGCTGAGGATCGTCTGAAGAAGTGGCAGATAATAATCCAGTCAATGACTCCCGAGGAGAGGGAGGTCCCTAAGATTCTCAACTCCTCTAGAATAAGGAGGGTTGCTCGAGGATCAGGTACGAGTGAAAAAGAGGTGAAGACCTTGGTAGAACAGTATTTCATGATGCGCAGACTTATGAAATCTCTACGGAGGAAGAAGCTCCCATTTTTCGGGAAGAATCTATCCTTATAGTCTATGCTTATTGCTATGGAGAAGGAAACTGAGACCTAGCTGTGCTGGATGAGGTGGTTTCAATGAGCCCCTGTGAGGAAGCCTTGAAGATGCTTGCGAAGTATCCTTTGTGTGACCATTGCCTGGGCAGGCAGTTCGCCCTTCTGGGCTATGAAATGGAAAACGATCACAGAGGACGGGTAATGAAAACATTGTTGGTCATGGAGGGGCATAGATTGACCATGGCTAATGACAAACAGGGCATCTCAATCTTGAAGACCCTGGCGTCGAATGGATCATCGGTCATGGCATCGAGCATACTGAGGAAGCTGAAAAGAAGAGTTCCGGGAAAGGAAAAGTGTTTCCTCTGTGATGGGCGCTTCGAGTCACCTGACCTGCCGAAGAAGATTGCCGAGATCCTAGGAGGATATGAGTACAAAACCTTTCTGGTTGGCATAAGGCTGCCTACCGAGACTGAGGAAAGGGAAGATGAATTCAAAGCCGAGTTTGGAGTCCAATACGGTGAAAACCTCCGAAACGAGCTCAGCCGCGAAATCGGAAAGAAGATTTTCAAAATCGTCAACAAACCAGTAGACTACATGAAGCCAGAAATGGTTGTGATCGTTAACCCTTTCACTGAAGAGATTGATCCCCTCCCGAACCCGATGTTCATAATGGGACGGTACAGAAAGTTGAAGAGGGGTGTCCCCCACTCCAGATGGATCTGTCGAAGATGTGGAGGTAAAGGCTGTGAAGAATGCAACTGGACCGGTAAAATCTCGACTGAATCTATTGAAGAATTCATATCCGCCCCTATCTTGGACGAGACCCTTGGTGAAGCCGCCTCCTTTCACACAGCTGGTCGAGAAGATGTGGATGCCCGTATGCTGGGGACGGGAAGACCTTTCATAATGGAGGTTAAGAAACCGAGAAAACGTTCTATAGATCTTTCAGAGCTCAGGGATAGGATAAACAGGGAGGCCAAGGGAAAGGTAACAGTGTCGAAGCTTCGGTTTGTGGATAGGATAGCGGTTAGGAAACTCAAGGAGATA
>Ga0315312_1003464_pt1 | contig 10148 bp, 8 predicted proteins | sample TDP7_MG_FD_203629 | JGI IMG/M metagenome (GOLD analysis project Ga0315312, IMG submission 203629) | Freshwater sediment microbial communities from Lake Towuti, South Sulawesi, Indonesia - TDP7 | ecosystem: Environmental > Aquatic > Freshwater > Lake > Sediment | place: Indonesia: South Sulawesi... | reverse complement strand
TCGGCGGCCTCCTGGAAGGTTTCCCATGCTAGCGTGTGAATTTTGGTATCGTTTTCTCCTCTTTTGTGGACCATGAGAAGTTCTAGGTCGTCTCCGGCATGGAACACGTAGTAGCCATTGATGATCTCGCTTTTCTGCGCCTCCTTTAGACGCTTTTCACCTATGTCTATTAAGGGCTTGGGTACCGTGTGGTGTCCAGCTAGGGACCCCACGTCGCACTTGATGACCGATATAGTCGTTTTCTCGGGTATTTTTCTCACCTCCTAAAATCAATTGTTCTATTTAGTTATATTGACTTTTTAAGGGCTCCCCAATTATCCAAGGCTGTGAACACAGAAAAATCAGTACAAATGGTATTCAAAGATGTGTTAGCTTCTCTACAAAAGCCGTTCTCAAGTAAAAATCTTTATTGAATTGTTTTTCAGTATTTTATCTTGTTTTTGACTGTAATGTAATTCGCGTGAAATACATAGCCGTATCAGCCCACGGTTTCCGCGGTTTTCCTCACCCTCGATGTGCGCGTTAAGTATATATAATCGTCTTCTGAGTTTATAATATTCCCAATGGGAGATGAGAGACTTGTCTTTTAGACCTGGAAAAGCTCTTCGTCTAAGCGAGTTTATTAACCCGGAGGATGGCAAATCGGTCATTTTAGAAGCAGATCAAGGATTAATGCTGGGACCGGTAACTGGCCTTGTGGAATTGGATGAAACGGTGAAGAATTTGAAGAGTGAAGTTGATGCTATCGTTCTAAGCCCCGGACAGGCTGGAAGGCTGATCCAGCACTTTCGAGGCAGAAAGGCTCCTGCACTCATAGTGAGGGCAGACTGGGCGAACGTGCTCCGAGACGAAACCTTTGTCTTGCCCGCCCAAAAAATAAGGCATGTCACCGTTGTGTCCGCATCAGAAGCCCTTGCTTTTGGCGCCTCGGGCATAATGGCTTTTTTCATTGTTGGCTATGAAGACGATGAAGACGAGGCCCGGAACATGAATGCGATCGCGTCACTGGCCAGGGAGAGCGATCGTTTGGGTGTGCCGTTGCTGGTGGAAGCCCTACCTATTGGTGCAAGGGTGACTAAAACAAATTATACCGATTGTGCTGATTTGGCGATGAGGATGTCCGTTGAGGCTGGAGCGGACGCTGTAGCTGTTCCCTACACGGGAGACGTTGGCTCTTTTCGGAAAATTGTGGGTGCAGCGAAGGTGCCGGTGTTCACCCTTGATGTGGGAAATACAACTAAAGGTCCCGTTGAGATCGCCACAGACGCCCTAGAGGCAGGGGCTTCAGGAATAATAACTGGGATAAAAATGTTCCAAACAGCTGAGCCATTCAAGGTCTTGAAAACCATAAAGGATATAGTTCACAAAAAGGTGGAAAAAAGTTCATAACAAGGCGAAGAAACAGAAATGCCAAGCCCCGGGAAAACACTCCGCTTAAGCAAGATCCTAGATCCTGACGACGGGAGAGGCGTTGTGGTTGCGGCCGACCACGGCTTCATGCTAGGTTCAATAAAAGGCGTTTTCAACCTCGAAAAAACTTTGAGACGTGTTATCGAGGGAGGCCCCGAGGCGGTGTTACTGAGCCCTGGGCAAGCTGCGCGCCTAGGCCACCTGTTCCATGGGCGAAAATCTCCAGCTATTCTTGTTAGGGCTGATTGGACAAATGCGTTTAGAACCAAAAAATACGCCCTTCCGACTCGTACCATCGGGCGTGCGATGGCAGCCAGCGCGAGGGATGCCCTTACCTTAGGTGCCTCCGGCATAGTAACATACTACTTTATCGGGTGCAGTGATGAGATCGAAGCGTGGAATTTCAAGCTGATGACCACGTTTGCTAGGGAGTGCGACGAGATTGGGTTGCCTTTCATAGTTGAGCCTCTTCCCTTTGGGGAACGTGTGACAGGGGCGAACCATGCTGAGTTGATTCTGACTTCGGTCAGGATGGCTGTGGAAGCCGGGGCGGACGCTATCAAAACATCCTATACAGGAGACGTTAAAACGTTTAGGAAAGTGGTGAAGTCTGCGGGCGTCCCGATTCTCGTTCTCGGAGGGGCTAAGGCAAGGACCAGGAGGGATGCACTTGAAGTCATAGCTGAAGCCCTTGAGGCGGGGGCTTCAGGTGTGGTTTACGGTCGACAGGTCGTTCAAGCAGAGGATCCAGCTGAGTTTGTGAGGTCTGTTCGGGCAGTTGTGCACGAAGGAAAAAGCGTTAGGGAAGCGATAGGCGGTGTATACGCAGGGCCGATCCGATGGCAGATAGACGTTGAAAAGTGTACTGGATGCCGTATGTGTGAGGTGGCGTGTACTTTTCGTCACGAGCAAGACTTCGCCTTTTCAAAGGCTAGGATCCGCGTGGTATCTTCATCTGAAGAGGGGTATCAACCAATCCCATGCTCACTTTTGCTTAATCGCACGCTTTCCATGATTAACTCTCTCTCGCCTTCCTTAACCTTCTCGGCCCACCGTCCGGTGTGCGTAGAAGCATGTGGCACAGGAGCGCTCACCATTCACCCTAAGATGGGCTACCTGCAGCTTAGAATAGAAAGATGTTCTGGCTGTAAAAAATGCGTTAAGGCATGTCCGTTGCAAGTAATTCGATTCGACGAAGAAAGGAAGATACCATTAATTTGCGATATGTGTGAAGGCTCGCCCGAGTGTGTTGAGTGGTGCCAACCGAAAGCCTTAGTGGTTGTTGAGCAAAAAAGTAAAGATTAAATTATTATGGAGGATAATCGCGCCGTGGGTTTAGAAAACAGGGGTTACATGGGCAAAATTCTTCATGTAAATCTAACAAATAAATCGCATAGAGTAGAGCAAATGGATGAGAAGATAGCCCGTCTTTTACTGGGTGGTAAGGGGCTGGGGACATGGTTGCTTTACAAATTAACCGAGAAGGGTACTGACCCCCTTTCTCCTAACAACCCTTTGATATTTGCAACGGGGCCGCTAACAGGAACCATCGCGCCGACCAGCAGCAAATTCTGCGTCGTAACAAAGAGCCCAGCCACAGGAACAATGGATGATGCGTACTGTGGCGGATTTTTTGGTTCAGAATTGAAATTTGCGGGATACGACGTTATCGTCATAAAAGGAAAAGCTGAAGAACCTTCCATCTTGGTTATCAAGGATAGCGATGTTAGCATTCAACCCGCTAATGATCTCTGGGGGGCAATGACCCTTGACACGTACCGAGCTCTTAAGAAGCGTCTTGGAATGAAATACCAAGCTGCAGTGATAGGACCCGCTGGTGAGAGGAAGGCTCCCATAGCCAGCATTTTCGTAGACACACGAACAGCTGGGAGAGGAGGCGCTGGAGCAGTCATGGGCTCAAAAAATCTGAAGGCAGTTGCAGTTAGGGGGACAGGTATCGTTCAGGTAAACGATCCCGAAGAATTCAAGAAAGCCACTTGGATTGCCTATCGAACGTTGAGGATGAACGAGGTCACTGTAAGAAGTATGCCCCTTTACGGAACTGCAAATATAGTAGAAACTATAAATGAAACGGGTGCCTTTCCCACCAGAAACTTTCAAACAGGCAGATTTGAAGGCGTAGAAAAGATTTCTGGTGAGAGCTTTCGTGTGGAGCCCTGGAAGAAGGATATAGCTTGCAGTTTAGGGTGCACGATTATTTGTAGCAAGATCGCTCGTTTGGAAAAGTCGTACAAAGGCACGGAGGTGGATGGGCCAGACTATGAGACTATCTACAGTCTTGGGTCCAACTGCGGGGTTAGTGATAAGGAGGCTATAGCCTACGCGAACCTTCTATGCGATCTTTATGGAATTGACACCATTAGTACGGGGGTCATCATTTCCTTTTTTATGGAACTATACCAGAAAGGAATGATCAACCTTGACGATTTAGAAGGCATCGAAGCAAAATGGGGTAGCCCAACCGCGCTGGTGAAATTGACTGAAAAAATTGGAAAGGGCGAAGGAATTGGCGAATCCCTACAACTTGGAGTCAAGAGAATAAGCGAGAAGTATCCAGGCAGTGAAAGCTTCGCCATGCACGTGAAAGGCTTAGAGATGCCTGGATATGACCCCCGTGCAGCTCAGGGTATGGGGTTATGCTATGCCATATCGGAACGCGGAGCATGTCATCTGCGAGCTTTCACCGCTGGTAGGGAGTTATGCGGCTATGGAGGTGGCGCAGATCCACTTTCCTACGATCGGGCAAAGGTTCAACTGGCAATAGATCAACAAGACGAAAAGGCGGTGATAGATTCTGCAGTGCTATGCTTCTTTAACCTATTCGGCATGACCCTAAAAGAAGTTTATCAGATGCTAACGCCATGCACCGGCTTTGAATACGACGGATACGCGGGCCTTAAGATGTTGGGTGCCCGTGTCATAACGCTCACTAGGGTATTTAATGCCCGAGAAGGCTTTACAAAAAAGGACGACACGTTACCTCCAAGATTTCTAAAGGAACCCATGTCAGAAGGCCCAGCTAAGGGTATGGTCGTCCACTTAGAACCCATGTTAAGAGCGTATTATGATCTCAGAGGATGGGATCAGGATGGGATTCCTACCAAGGAAACATTGAAGAAGTTTGGCTTAGATCAAATTCTCAGTTGAAGAGCCTGCGGATACCACTAAACTTTTCTCTTAGCGCGCGCTCATGCATACGTTTTGAATGCTCTGCGATATTGGGGTTCTTTCATGATCTTGGCTACAGCGTTTGCGTATTCTAAACCCTCTTTTATGGGGACCCCCCAGAAATTTCTTCCTATAATTCTTCCCTCGGCACCAGCGTTCATAACTATCCTTGTTATGTAGGCAAGTTCTTTTTTGGGATCTTCTCTTATCTTTGGACCGCCAGAAACAACGACAAAGGTTCTTGGCACAGCGTCTACAACCAATTTCATTCTATGTGTATGCTGTTCTTCTGTCAATTCTTTGCCTTTTTCTGGTTCAAGTTCGATGTAATTTTCTGCTTCGGGTGTGCTCTTTGCCACTTTTTTAAGATAATTAAAGTACGCTTCTCTTTTTTCTTCTTTTACAGGCGCAGGATATTTTGTTTTTATGATGTCTGCACCTAAAGACTCGGCGACGACACAGGCGTAATGCACCCAATATAGGCTATCGGCTCCGACCTCATCCACGCCAGGCCCTCTTGCATATGCCCATACCACTGCAGGCATCCCGTACATGTGAGCTTCTCTGATTATGCGGCTTATCCTTAACATATCCTCTCTTGTCATTTCGGAGCCAGGATAAAATGACATGCCAACTGCTGCGGCCCCTAACCTCAGCGCGTCTTTAACGCTTCCTATTGTTGCATGTATAGGAGGATTTTGTGGTATGGTCATGTGACCATCAATCTTGTATATTAACGGAATATCTAGTCTAAGAAGGTTCTGATACTTATCCACAATTCCAGGATGCAGAACAATCGCGGAGAAATTACCCCTATTGGCCAATTCGATTACTGTTCTGGGATCAGCAGCCCCTCGACCAGTTATTGCGACGTTTGTAATATCTTCTTTTGCCCACTTAAAAGTGTGGGCTGCTCCATGCTCCACCAATTGATCGAAGGGTAAGCTCAAAAAAGTTCCTTCACCAGGTCCATTTTCGTAAAACATTTTATATAATTTTTCAAGCCTCCCTCTACCCAAGTGAGTTAACTTGTCAAGTCTTGGCCTACCTGCAATATTAGCCACAACATTTTTTTCTTCCCTCATACCCTGATCACCACTTGACCCTTAATTAGTTTAAAACAATATAACAACCTAGCATTGCATATAAGTTTTTTTTGTCATTTTTCATCGCTTTTACTTATACTAGACTTTACTCCGTAATAGTCTCTTTTATATTATTGAGAAAAACTCTGTTAAATCGAATAGGTCTTTTTCCACAGTCTTCGATTTTTCTATTGTTTTCTCCAATTTGACTGAAACTATTTTGGTTCCTTGAAAACTTGCTGCGTAACCGAATTTTCCCTGTTTGACGAGGTCCACCGCGAAGAGGCCTAAACGGAGACCCAATATTCTATCAAATGAATTGGGAGAACCCCCCCTTTGCGTATGGCCCAAAACCACGGACCTCGCCTCCTTTCCTGTCCTTTTGGCAATCTCTTTTTCCAGAACCTCGGCGATGCCACCTAATCTGACATGCCCAAATTCGTCTCTTTCTTTGCTCACCGTGACCAAATCTTCTATGCTTTTTGGTTTAGCACCTTCTGCCACAGCAATAATTGTGTAGGTTTTGCCTTTGGCTTCGCGCTCATTTATAACGTTACAGATTGATTCGATATCGAAAGTTTGTTCTGGAATTAAAATTATGTGGGCTCCGCCTGCTAGACCCGCCATTAGAGCCAACCAGCCTGCATATCGACCCATTACTTCGACGATGATCACCCGTTGATGCGATTTTGCCGTTGTGTGAAGTCGACTGATGGCATCTGCGGCGATGTCTACAGCAGTTTGAAATCCTACACAGTAGTCCGTGGCTGAAAGATCGTTGTCAATGGTTTTTGGCACTCCAACCGCCGGCACCCCTAGTTCATTGAGTTTGTTAGCAGTACCTAACGTGTCGTCTCCTCCAATTGCTATTAAAACATCTATGCCGAGTTTTTTGACGGTGTCCATCACCTTTTGCGGTCCGTCTTTTGTTTTAAACGGATTCGTTCGTGATGTGCCTAAAATGGTTCCCCCAACTGCGTAAATGTCTTCAACGTCCTCGATGGAGAGCGGTTTAACGTCTCCAGTTAGCAGACCTGCATAGCCTCCCCGAACTCCTAGAACCTCGTATCCATATTGGGTAGCCCTTGTCACAATGGCCTGGATCACGGAGTTTAGGCCTGGGCAGTCGCCACCACCGGTGAGAACAGCTATTTTCATGATATCTCCCCCGAATTTAAACTTCTACTTAGATAATTTTTGGTTTCTTTAAAAGTTTTCTTTGAATTTTAAGTATGGAGCATTTGTTAATGCTTTTATCATTTGAATCATAGTAAGATGTGGGAGTTGATATGGACAAACTGACAGTCATATCCGCCAAGATACCAGAGGAGGTCTACAAAGAGCTTATCCTCCGCGTGCCTGAGGGGGAGAGAAGTAGTTTCATTCGAGATGCCATAGTTGAAAAGTTGCAGACTATTCCCAGACCTGACAAAATTATGGAGTTGGAGCAAAAAATCGGCAAACTCGAGGCTTCTCTGTCTGAGATCAAAAAATCCTTGGCCGACCTCGAACTTCTCACCTACGAACGAGGAAAAATAAACCCCCACGCCTTCTGCGTCGACAGCCTCGACCACAAAATTATGGATCACCTCCTTCAACATAGGGGCGCCACAACCACCGAACTAGCCGAAACCCTCGGAACAAACCGATGGCTGATTTTAAACCGCCTAAGGAAAATCGAGAAACGATCCAGAAAACAGCTTGGAGAACCCATCGTTGAATATCACCCTGGAATACGATATGAAAAAAGAAAAGCCTGGTGGATGGCTCAACAATTCATTGAAACATAACGTGTAACCCTCAATCCTAGCGTCACGGATCGCCCCAAACAGAAAGAATTTAAGCCCTTTTAGCAAATCATAGTGGCGGTGGATAAAGTGTCTAAACGTTCTGTGAAGGCCTATGTTCTCGCCATCGTGAAGCGGGGAAGCGAACATGACACTGCCAAGAGGCTTAAACAAATTGATGGAATCACAGAGGTTCTCGTCACCTACGGTATGTGGGATCTCATCGTCCGCATTGAGACTGAAAGCCTAGGGAAACTCGACGAGATTATCAGCACCATACGGCAGCTTCCCGAAATCGATTCGACTAATACCCTCATTGGCGCCTAAATCGGCTTTAAAGTTTATCGTCCCTTTAAATTCAATTTGAATCTTATTTGCTTTACCTTGAATTCCGGGCAAAAATCCCAGGGATGCCTTTTCTTGATTTCGAGAATGCATAGTTCCGAAAGGGAATTAAAAAATATGCAGTCGTTACAGTCGTTTTCCATACTTTTCCTTTCCCCTTCCTTTTAGTGTTTAGTAACTGTCGGCATTAACAATTGTAAGTGCTTGATAGATGTTTAAGGGGTTTATTTCCATAACGGATACATGCACGTCGATCGCTTGCAGAGATGCACTGTTCTTCCTTTTAGCATATCGTACCTTTCAACCTGTTTAAAGAAATAATTATGAACGGACAGGCATACTATTTTAAATATTTCCCGGGAGTTGCCGCACGTGCCAGCCACTTTTCGGAGAGCCTGTTCAGAAATTGTTAATTGATAACTTACACTTTCTAGACGAACAACATTTTCTTAAGTTCCGTGTATCCGCGAAGATAATTGATTCCTTTATCAGTTATCGAGAAAAGCATCCTATTTCCGAGTTTCTGTTCCTTCAGGAGGCCCTTTCGTAACAAAAATTTCACGTATTTTTCGGACTGCTTGTAGGTCAAGTTACCACGTATCTGAGTTTTAGTTAATCCACCTTTTTTACTTACAGCTTCTAGCATGCCTGCAAGTATGTCCATCTGACTTCTACGCGCAAATGGGAAAGATTTAGACAACTCTACGCTACTCTCTCACTTTATCAATGTTCTATATAATTGAATTTCAGCTTCATAAGGCTTTAATATAGTTCTAGAAAAACCACTACACACCACATCAAGGTTTGGAATTTAACTTGTCTTTTAGGATTGACGACCTCTTTGAGTACCTTGCTAAGGATGGTAAATGGCATAGTGTAAATGAGCTTGCGATAATCATCCAAATGGAGGAGCATAGGGTCGAGAAAATCGCACAATTTTTTGCGCACTATAGTTTCATCCAGATTAATTCTGGAAAAAATAAAGTGAAAATCGACCCTGAACTGAGGGAAATCTTCATCTCCCTCTAAAATTCTCGTTATTTACGTTTTAGATAGCGCTAAAACATATTTAGAACACATTTTTTCGGTTCAGAAGTCTTATTATTGTAAATAATTAATTAAACACTGAGGAAAAACAAATGCAATGCATCTTTTTACATAAAGAAAGACTTTGCCTAGGCAATGATCTCAAACTCCATCCCCTTCAGTCATATTCCCCTACAGAAGAAGGGATGGAAAATCTGTGTCTGGATGATAAGTTTAAAGAATGCCCAAGATTTAAGGAAATAAAAGAAATTCTCTTTCCAAAGAAGTAAACAGAGCAAGGCCTTATTGAGCATCTATACATTGCTAAATAGCCCTTAAGAAGCAAACAATTTAAAATTAACATGAGTTGAGAAAGTCATTCAGGGTCTTCTCTCGACACTTACGACAATCTCTTAAGCGTTCTAAGGCAGATTTACTCTTCCAATGACGGGAACGGACACAAGAGTTACAGTCCACTGCTTAGGGCCTCAAGTTTTGGGAGAAGGATCAAACGATATTTAAGGAAACTTCCCCCTCCAGATACATCTATTCTAGACGCATAAAGTGAATTAAAAAGGTCCCATGCGGAACCACATTGAAAATAACTAAAAACACCCTTAATAAAAAGCAAAATCAGGTTTTAACATTTTGAAAGTCCCTAAAAAGCTCATTCAGACAACAAGCAAATTGAAATATGCCGACAAAAATAAATAGTAAAAACCTTCAGCCCCAAAGTCATTAGGGCCCGTAGCCCAGCCTGGATTAAGGCGCCGAGTCACCTTGAGGGATGACGCGCAAGCCTCCGGATATAAAGAAGAAAGCCGGAGACCCGGGGTTCAAATCCCCGCGGGCCCGCCACTCAAAGCTGCCATTGTTACTGACCACGCGAGCCTCGGCTAAAGCAAACTTGGTTTCACTGGTTTAAGAAAGGAGTATCAGAATTCGACAATCTTTATTCTAGAAGAATTGAAAAATTTGTTAATAAAGCCCAAATGTAAAGTGGTAATGCCGCAATTATGGCTATTAAAAAACCGAGCTTAATTGTTCTGATCCACATTTCATGTTTTCTTTTTATCGGTATGATGACCCCTATCGCGACGGCGGGTAATAGACTGAATTTTACTATTAGGGCAAAAATGAGTTCCGGTAAACCCTTCGTTAATAGAGGCGCAAAAAACTTGTTTTGTTCAACAACTTCGGGAACAAGGTATAAACATAGCAAAGTCGAAGCTGCATCAAAAATGTTGAAGATCAAAAGAACAACAAAAGAGACCTTTAGGGCTTTGTTCAATTTTTTAGGGTCTAT
>Ga0315312_1003463_pt1 | contig 10149 bp, 8 predicted proteins | sample TDP7_MG_FD_203629 | JGI IMG/M metagenome (GOLD analysis project Ga0315312, IMG submission 203629) | Freshwater sediment microbial communities from Lake Towuti, South Sulawesi, Indonesia - TDP7 | ecosystem: Environmental > Aquatic > Freshwater > Lake > Sediment | place: Indonesia: South Sulawesi... | reverse complement strand
CACTGTGTTCAGCAGCTTTTCCAGGTCGATTGGTTGCTCTTCCACGTTGTGCCTCCAGCAGGGGTCGGTGGGGGCTTATAAATTACTTTCGGTGACCTCTCTGTGGAAAATTCGCTTAAATGCATTGGGCGAAGGTCCGGGTGGAGGTGTTGGTATGGTCGAACTTGAAGATTTAGAAGGAGTTGGGCCTGCGATAGCCGAGAAGTTGCACGCGGCTGGTTACGACTCGGTCGAGAGCTTGGCGGTGGCGACAACTGGCGAGCTGATGGATGCCGCCGAGGTTGGGATGAGGGTCGCGATACGGGTCATAAACTCGGCCCGCGATGCGTCGAAGATGGGCTACGAGAAGGCCACGGAAGTACTGGAGAGGCGGAAGCACATAGGCTACATATCGACAGGCAGCGCCGCATTCGATAAAGTAATTGGCGGCGGCGTCGAGACCCAGGGCGTGATCGAGGTATTCGGGGAGTTTGGGTCGGGCAAAAGCCAGCTAGCCCATCAGCTTTGCGTGAACGTGCAGCTTCCGCGGGAGAAAGGTGGCCTGGATGGCCGTGCCGTCTACATCGACACGGAGAACACCTTCAGGCCCGAGAGGATCGCGCAGATGGCAAGGGCCGCTGGACTTGAGCCGGAGAAGGTGCTCGAGAATATATACGTGGCGAGGGCGTGCACGACGGACCACCAGATGTTGCTGGCCGAGAAGGCGGCGGATATGGCGAAGCAGGACGGCATCAAGCTCGTCGTCGTGGACTCGCTCACCTCCCTATTCAGGACGGAGTACTGCGGGAGGGGGGCCTTGGCCGAGCGTCAGCAGAAGCTCGGGAGGCATCTGGCGGTGCTGCACAAGCTTGCCGAACTTCACGACCTCGCGGTGCTCGTGACGAATCAGGTGCAGGCGAGGCCGGATGTCTTCTTCGGCGATCCCACTCGGCCTGTAGGGGGTCATGTCCTGGGACACTCCGCCACAGCCCGGATCTACTTCAGGAAGAGCAAGGCTAACACGCGGGTCGCAAACCTCGTCGACCATCCGGGGCTGCCGCCTGAGAGCGCGACTTTCCAGATAGTCGAGGCCGGCATTCGAGATTGATATTTCAGCTCACGTCGGCCTTCGCCTCCGCTCGATTGGGCTCGACGCGGAGGGAATTCGCTTCGAACGTGTTGAACAGGGTTGAGAAGAGCTCGACTTCTCGGCGCAGGACCTCAATGGTTTTTGCTCGATCGACTGTCAGGGCGAGTTCTAGGAGCCTATCTAAATTCGAGTTTCGCGGATGGGTGTCCTCGGGGCTTAACCATCGTTGGACCGACCGCGCCGTGACGCCGACGGCCTCAGCGATTTGTTCCGCGGATAGCCCGGCGTTTCGGAGCATTTCAACGAGTTTGACCCTAGCCTGCCTGGAGATGAATTCCGCCAAGCCATCGAACCTGTAGCTCATGCGACATCCCCCCGTCGTTTTGGAGGAAGATGGTTTATAAGGCGAGAATTCATGGTTTTTGGATTGCGACACGGGGGTGTCGCGACATGGGGATGTCGCCAATAATCGTTATCTCCTTGCGACGTGGGGGCGTCGTAGCAGCGCACTGTTAATGAGATCAAAAGTTGTGTTTTTGATTTTTACATGCCATATGTGACGACTTGCGACATGGGGACGTCGCGACACGGGGGCGTCGCAAGAAAGGCTTAAACCGTTCAAATCCTACCGATGTTCGGTGCCGCTATGCGAAGGCGAGGAGAAGCAATGCCCCCAACCGGGGCTGGCCTAATGAGATATTTCAGCGAGGAGGGTCACGGCCTCAAAATTCCCCCGAAAGGCGTGCTGTTTTTCACGGTAGGGATCGTCGTCTTCGAGATCCTTCTGCGGTTCTTCGGGAAGTCGCTGCTCGGCTTTTAAAGGATGAATTCCACCAGTTTCGAACTGGTGGTTTCGGGATGATTACTTTCGGTGACCTCCCCCCAAAGCCGCTTAAGGGCTTCTCACAACCCTCGGTCGGGGAGTGCGATGCTGGTTCAGAAGACGGTCAAGATTCCGATCCACTATGCCACCATGAAGGGGAAGCTTGACATGCTCGATAAGCTGACGGCTCGCCTGACGTATGCTGTCCGCCTCTGGATCAGGCTGATCGAAGGACATGATATCCGAACCCGTGAGGAGCTTCAGAATTTAAGGTATCAGCACCTCGTTCAGGAGATGACTGGCTTATCAGCTGGATTTGTTCAACAGTGCGGGAATCAGGCGCTCTGGATGTGGGAATCTTATCGCGAGCTTCATAAGGGGTGGGGAAAGGCTGTTGAGAAGGCGAGGGCTAGGGGAGATGAACAGAGGCTGTGCAAGCTGCTGGGACGGGAGCCCTCCAAGCCGTTTCAAGGTAGGAACTCCAGCGGAAAAATCCCGACTAGATTCGATTATCGCACGGGGGAGGTCCAGCGAAGCAAACGGGCGAAGCTCAGCCCCCTGCTAATTCGGATCTCCACGCTTGAGAAGTATGAAAAGCTGACGGTCTTCCTCAACCCATCGAGCTACCACCTCAAGTTGCTCGATGGGGGCGAGATCAGGGACTTCCAGCTCATAAAGCATGGAGAGAAGTTTCATGCTCATATTTTGGTGCAGTACGAGGTTGAGGATCAGCCCATCCATGCGATTCGAGGAGTGGACCTCGGCATCAGGCGGGGCGCGGCGACCGTGTTGAGGTGTCCCGGTCGACCCCTGAGGCGTGAGGACTTCTCGGTGATCGAGGATGGGCTGAAGAGGCAGCGGTTGAATAGGCTGAACGAAAGGATAGCAGATCTCCAGCGCGTTGAGAAGTGGGAGGCGCTAAAGCGGACGCGCAGGAAGCGGAGGAGGGTTGCTGAGTACCACGACCGATTGATGGCTAAGCGAATCGCCGATATCTCTGAGGGCTGCCTTGTCGTGGTGGGTTACCCGAAGGGGATCAAGGCGGACAACTACCGGGGTAATGAGAAGCGGACGTTGAGGCGGAGGTTGGCACGATGGTCTTATGGGCGGATAATCCAGTATGTTGCGGAGGAATGTGCCGAGATGGGCGTTAAAGTTTTAGGGACGAATGAAAGATGGAGTTCGATTATATGCCATCGATGCGGCTCGCGAAACACGGAGCGGCCATGTCAATCTACAATTTACTGCCACAGCTGCGGCTTGACATACAACGCCGACTTCAACGCTGCCATCAACATCGGCTCCGATTTTCTGGCAGGGCCCGGAGCCGATGGGGTGCAGTTGAGCCACCCCGAGCTGCGGATGACTTGGCTGGAGAAGCTAAGGAGTGCAGAAGCCGCCGGTCTTTGACCGGCGGTAGTTCACACAATCCTCTCGAGAAACGGGTACTGCTAAAAAGCCCTATTGCCACATACGAGCCAATGAAATTTAAGTTGAGCTACCGATGACAATTTAGAATTTTCCAGTCGCTGCCATCTCCTCGAGACGCTGGACCCTTTTCTCGGTCGATGGGTGGGTCGATAGCATCTCCACGAAGCTGGCCCCTCGGAATGGGTTGACTATGAACAGGTGGGAGGTCGCTGGATTGCCCGACTGCATCGGGCGGCTTTTAGCGGCTGACTCGAGTGCACGCAGGGCACTTGCCAGGGCCCGGGGTTTCCTCGAAATTTTTGCGCCCTCCTCATCCGCCCCGTACTCTCGGGTGCGGGAGATCGAGAGCCTTACGAACATCGCCGCAAACGGCACCAAAACCAAGGCAAGCGTTGCCAAGAGCGCGGCGCCCCCGTCACGATCCCTCCGCCCGTAGAACATCGAGTAACGGCCCACAATGCCGACGTAAGCTATCGCCCCAGCTATCATCGCCGCCATGGTGTTGACCAGCATGTCCCTGTTCCTTATGTGGGCCATCTCATGCCCTAGCACTCCCTCAAGCTGCTCCTTGTCGAGCAGGTTCTTCGCGCCCCGGGTCACCGCGACAACAGCATGTGACGGGTTGCGCCCGGTCGCGAATGCGTTAGGAGTGTCATTTGGGACGATCGCCACCTTCGGCTTGGGTAGCTTGGCATTTGCCGCCAATCGCCCGACGATCTCGTGGAGCTCGGGCTCCTCCGCCTCGCTCACGAGCTTCGCCTTGTAGAGCTTGAGGACCCACTTGTCGGCGAACCAGTAGACGCAGATGTTCAGCAGCATGGCAAATGCGAAAGCGATCGTGAGGACCAAGGTGACATTGCCCACAAAATAGCCGATGGCAAAGCCCACGGCTAGCAGGAGCCCTGTGAGCACGCCCATGAGAAGCGCTGTTCTAGCACCGGCGCCCATTTTGTCACCAAGTTAAAAATCATGTATAAAGATTTAAGGTTTTCTCAAATTTTAGGCCTGTAGAATTCCTCCAAAAAATCGATTTTTCCCGGCTGGAGGGACACCTTATCTGCCAATGCCTTCAAAAACGACCCCACAGCAGCTGATATCTCCATCCTCGTCGTGTCGATCTCGTAAACCTTCGCCGTCCCATGCTCCTGGACCGCCTCCCAGAGGATGATGCTCAATGCCTCCGCCTCGAGATTATCTTGAAGCTTGGTTCCGGAGTACTTGCGGGCGCGGAGGCGTTTCTCGAGCACCTTTGGCCTGGTACGGAGGACAACGACGTGCGTTAGATATTTGGTGGGTAAAAGATGCGCCAAGAGCCCTTCCACCACTATTGAGTCGCTTGACCTCTTCATAATCCTGGTAAACTCAGCCCGCATCCCGCGCAGGTTGGCGATGCGGGTACCGTCGACATCGAGCTTGAACAACTTCTTCCTCTTGATCAAGGCATTGAGGTCAACCAGCCGAGCATCGAGCTTCCCCGCCAAGGCGCGCGCGAACACGGATTTTCCCGTGCCCGGGGTGCCACTGACCGCAATTACAAGTCGAGCCATGAGAACTCCAGCCGAATAATTTCATCCGAGCTTCTCGCGCAGGTCTATCGTATCCCCGATATCCGGGCCTGTTGAGATGAGCGTCACGGGCACGCCTAGCTCATCCTCCAGTTTTTCGACAAAGGTCCTCGCCTCTGGAGTGAGCTTGTCTAGGCCTCGCGCGCTCCTACAGCCCCTGAAAAGCCTATCCAGACAAGTCAATGCCAGCTGGGTCGCACCGTTGATCATTACCGAACGCCTTGCGAGTTCGAAGTCGAATTCACCTATGCGCCTGCGCCTCTGGGTCACGGTGCCATATTCCACGATGCCCAGCTCCTCGGCCTTCTCAGGCGGCATCTCGGTCGCGAACGGCCCAGCACCCACCCGGCTGACGTATGCCTTGAAGACGAGCATGACATCATCCACCTTGGTTGGTCCGACGCCGACATCCGCGGCCAAGGCGCTTGCAGCTGTGTCCTTGCTCGTCACGTATGGATAGGTGCCATGGAGCAACGAGAGCCCGAATCCCTGCGAGCCCTCCACTATCACGAGTTCTCCACGTTCGATGGCACCGTTGACCTCGCTGGGTACATCGGCCAAAAAGCGCTGCAGTTCGGGGATATCCTTCGCCAACCTCGCGATGCGGCCAACCCTCTCGACATTTGCCGGCCCACAGCCCGTACCGGTCGAACCGATTTTACCCTTGAGATGTTCGGAGGTGCGGTCCTGCTCAATGTGGTGTGCTTCGATGATCGTGCACTGACGGTCTATGCCAAATCGTTTGTCGACATCGGTTTCTTCGACCTCCTTCAGCGTGACCTCGGGATTGATCAACACCCCAGGGCCGACCAACAATCGTGCCCCTTCATACACGAACCCACACGGCACCTGGCGGAGCCCAAATTTTTTACCCCGCCATATCACGGTGTGGCCGGCGTTCGGCCCAACGCCTGCCCGAACGACGATTTTCGGCTTGTCGTGGAGTGCCAAATACGCGACTATCTTTCCCTTGCCCTCATCACCGAAATTGTCCGCCAGCGATTATGACGCACGGCATATCATCACCTCCGCTATGTCAAGCTTATGAACCCGAAGCCAATGTACGCAGCGGTAAAGACAGCCGTTGAAGCTAATATAGTTTTGCCCGCAGTCGACCAAAACTCAACCCTATCGTGCCCCGCTCGGATCACGGCAATGTACCGCGCCACGACCAATGCAAGCGCCATAGCCGTCAGCCCCATCACGAGTTTCAGCAACGCGAGCTCCCTAGCTTCCATCCCTCCGAACAAGAAGGGCAGGTTCGCCAACCCGGCACCCGAAGCTTCCGCGCTGAGCGTGAATGAGACACCGGACATGAACTCCATCACCCAGACCGACATGGCGCATATCACCGGGAGTAGGATGATCGCGACCAGCCACAGGTTACCGATCGCCTCGTCCATGCTTTCCTTGAACCTGTTCTCAACCCTGCGCAAGGTGCCGAGGAACTCCGCCGCCATCATGCAGGCCCGGCCAGCAGCTGCTTCCGAACCCCGACGAATGCGAGTTACCACCGTCAGGAAGCTCCTCACTAGCGGGCTATAAATGCGCTCTATGATGCCGTGCTCGAAAAGTGCGGTTCGAACATCGACGGCCAGTCTGTCCATGACCGCGCTCGTCTGCTGGAGTTGCCCCGCTACAGCCGTGTTCGGCATGAGTTCAGCCGTCTCGACCATGGCCTGGGGCATCGGCTTGCCGTCGAGCATCCGTCCGCCTATCGTGTTGAATGCGATCTCCCAGTCAGCGACATTTCTACGCTCTTCTTCCCTCAATTTGACGCGCTGGTTAGCGTAAAGGTAGGCGTAAATCGCCGCTGCACAGGCGATGGCCCAGATGAACCAGAATGTGTTGAAGTTGAGCGCTAACGTTTCAATTGCCCCGGGTTGAGTTGTCCCAGCGAGGTAGAGGACCCCTGGCCAAACTACGGCCATGAAGACCAACAGCGGCAGCAGCCAAAGCGGCAATAAATGGCCAAAGAGCTTCGCCTTGCTAGCGGGTGGCAGACGAGGATCCTGCGGGGGGATCTCCGGGGGAGGTAATGTCGCGGGTCTTTTTCTGCTCATGTAGGTCGTGAACAGGAGGAAGCTTATCACCAACGCGACTGCGACCAGCGCGAAGAACTTGAGGTCTATAAAGTGAATACCAATCATGCCGAAGATCGGCGAGAGCCCTATGGCCCCGACGATAGCAATGGAACCGAACACCATGAATGCCATAGTTGGCATTAGCAATGTGTTCAGGCGCCTTTTGAGCTGAAGTTCAGAGCTCTCGAGGACCCGCCCCGGAGCTTTCACTATGTCCTGTAGACGGGCCGCCTCCTCACTCTGTCCACTTGAACGGAGGATATCGAAGATGGCCAAGCGCGTGCCCTCGTCGATTTCCCCCCAATTATGTGCGAGCACGGTCAGCAGGTGGCGGACACTCTCGTAACCCCTCTTTTCGTCCAACTCGAGTAGGCCCTTTTGCATATCCTCAGCTAGTTCACCCTTGCTCGTATCCGCTGCGAAAACCGTGGCCCCCCTCAGGTCAGGCCTGTGGTAAAGGGCGAAGGAGAGCAGCATGATGGTGTTAATGGCCTGGCTCTGGGATTCGCTCCGCCTTATCTCCGCGAGGGAAGATGGGTAGATGTAAAATGCCATTCCGAGGAGGCCGCCGAGCACGAGGCCGAAGACCGGCAGATACCATAGCGCCAATAGATCCGCACCCAACAGGCCAATGAGCAGCCAACCGCCGAAACCTAAAATTATCGGAGCTCCGAACGCGAAGAGGAAGCCGGCCCACCACTCCTCAGGCTTCACCCTCAGCTTAGCCATGGAGAGGGTCCTAAGGGTACTCTCGGTCAACTTCATATTATTCGTGAGCCTGCCCAGATATCGACGAGCGTATCGACATAGCCTTTCGTAAAAATTAGGTGGGCGCTCCTCAGCCTCCCTAAGCCTAGCCAAAATTTCTCGGACATCGCGGGAGATCGGCAGCCATTCCTCGACTTTTATTGGGCCTTTATCCAAGTGTTCCAGCCCCTCAACACCTGCTTATAATCAGGTGCATGCCTTTTCACCAAAGCAAAGTAGATGTCATAGGCCCTACTCACAAAAGACAACTCTAGATAACCTGCGTCACCCTTTCGGCGGGCAAGCGCGAGTAGATCGGATTTTATCCTCGCCTCCGCCAAGATGGAAGTCAGGAAATCTCGTTGCCCAATGGCTAGCCTCTCGCACGCGGCCGGGATATAGTGGCTGCCACCCCTTTCCGGCGGGAGAAATCCGACCCGCTTTGCAGCCGCAACTACGTCGATGTGTGATAAATCATGGGAGTTAAGTTGTTTCACCAAGCGTTTATTGCCCCGCAGAAAGTTTGCCGGCACCAGCAAGTCATGCTTCCGATCATCCTCGAACAGATCAACATATTCTGGTTCACCTGCCCACTCCTTCAATACCTCCGCGATCTCCGTAACCCGTCGAATTGAACCTCCCTGTGTGGAAAAGCGGGCGGTGCTTATGACCAAATCTATGTATTTGTAGGCAGCTTCATGCAGGCCCATTATGTGACATATTAGATCGTACATCTCACGTTTGGTCTTGACGTGAAAGCTCGTCACAAGGGGCTGGCTCCCTTGGCGTGCCGCGGCACCCAAAGCCGCTTTGACCGCCTCTATCGCGCGAATCTCCGTTATCAACCAGTATGCCTCACCACCTCGCAGGAAGGCGTCGATCTGTTTTTGTAAGTGCTCTGAATCGGCTATGCGCACGTTCTCCATCTTGTATCCATATTTGATGAATTCCTCGAGATGAAGCTCCTCCGTATCTTGATAACAGATGATGCGATGATTTGGGCCTATCTCAGGGATCAGCGTTTCTATCTGAGATGTTTTAGCTGAACCTTTCTCGCCGATGACGAAAGCCGAAGCACCAGTTCGGATGATGTTGCTGACCAACGATGAGGCAAGAGGCGTCAGCGTCCCCCTCTCGATGAACAATGGCTGGGTCCATGCATGTCGTCGACGCTTGCGGATGGAAACGCTCACGCTCTGGGGCCACATCGCAGGATATCGGCTCAAGAAAAGCCTCATCCCGAGTTCGGGTATCTCCACGTCGAGCTGTGGCCTCACCTCGTCAAAAGCCGTGCCAAGCCGGCTCGCGAGCGTCTCTCCCATGCCTAACAGCGCGGGAGTTGTCCAGTAGATGCCTGTCTCGCATGTCTCCCATCGATCGTGTACGATGTAGATCGGCTGCAGCTCGGGTGGCGCGGGGATGTATATATCAGTGATGTGGTCATCATAGCTCAGGGGTTCGAGCACGCGGTACGTGAGCCAACTCGCCATTTTCTTAGCGAGCTCCTGTAGCCCAGCAGACGAAATTCTCACGTTTGAACGTCCGCGCGCTATGTGGAGCAGACTATTGTACCAATCCTGGGCAAAGCTAGCGATGCGCGTAGGATAGGCAAAGCGCGCGTGTCCGGGTGCCTCCTTTATTTCGAGCCTAAAGGCCTCCTCGAGCAGCTCAAGTTGTTCGGCTGGCAATTTGAACTCCGGCAGGTCGAGTTCATAAAAATGCACGGGGCGATCAACCTGCTCATAAATGCGAACTTGCCCTCGCCCCTCCGGCAAGGCGTAATTGTCGATTAGCTTCGTATGGCATTTGGGTGGATGCCAGACGCCTTCCACGAAGAAGGGCATTGAACGCCCGATGAAAAGTTCATCGTAGTTTGTCGCCGTTAGCTTCTCTTGCGTGGGACCTCTCAAACCAGTTCTGATGCTATCTATGAGCTTGGCGAAGTGTTCGGCGGTGCAATTCACACACTCCCCCTCCAGCTTTCCCTCTATCTCCTTCAGTTCATCGAGCGGCGATAGGTCGTGCGGGTTCTCGAGCAGGCGAGGCCATAGTCCCGTGAGTTCCTTCACGCGGCGGTTTACACATTCCCTGCATTTACCCCCTTCACTCAAAGCATAAAGCGTCCGATCGTGCGCCAGCTGTTTCATGGCCGCCAAGGTCCTCGCTAAATTAGATGATCCAGATGAGTCGTAGATGCGCTGGTAACTTCGCTTGAGCACTACCCGGTCGACCGCGCCCTCCGTCCCAAGCCCCTCGAATACGCATGCCCTGCAGCGCGAGTCGGCGAGAGTACTTGTCCCTCCACAACCATGGCAGTCGATCTCGGCCACTTGTAAAGGTCCTGAAGCGCGTATCCGTAAAGTCTTAACCATCGTCGTCCAGCCCTCCCAAACTCCTTGGTAGTCAACTCCAATTTACACTTAGAAGATG
>Ga0315312_1003462_pt1 | contig 10150 bp, 8 predicted proteins | sample TDP7_MG_FD_203629 | JGI IMG/M metagenome (GOLD analysis project Ga0315312, IMG submission 203629) | Freshwater sediment microbial communities from Lake Towuti, South Sulawesi, Indonesia - TDP7 | ecosystem: Environmental > Aquatic > Freshwater > Lake > Sediment | place: Indonesia: South Sulawesi... | reverse complement strand
AAGCTTCACAAAGTTCATTGGAAGGAGCGGGTTCAGTCGGTCTCGCAGGTTTCCGCCCTGCCTGAGGATTTTTATCCTAAGTTAAGGCGTTATTTAGCCAGCTTAAAAGAAAAGGCCGTGAAGAGCACTGAAGAAATGAGGGAGTACGAAAAGACGGTTAAGCTGTCCCATGACATCGTTGATGTTAGATTGAAAAAGATCGTCTCCTTGTCTTCCTCTTCGGCGAAAACAAATCAAGTTTTGGAGAATTTGACGAGGGAAGAGCGTATTCTCCATGATCGTTTGCATAAAATTATTAGCGGATGGAAGTCCAGCATCCTAAAGGAGGGAGGCAAGCCTTGACTGAGGTTGAAACGGCCGTAGCAGATCCTCAAGAAAGATTTCAGGATTTTTTTAAATCCGACAAGTACAGGCAAAAGTTTTCTCAGATGGCCGTTGCGGGCAGCCCCTCATTGATCGTGGATTTTGAAGACTTGTTAACAACCGACTCAGCTTTGGCGGAAGCCGTAATTGAAAGGCCTGACGAATATTTGGAGCACGCAAATCGCGCTGCTTTGGCTCAGTTGCAGTTTGAGGAGCCTGAGTTTGCTGAGGGAGTAGAAGGGGTTAGCGTTCGGTTTAAGGGTCTGCTTGAAACTGTGCAGATGCGAACCTTGGGGTCCATGCACATTGGAAAACTAGGTATGTTGGGGGGAATAGTTGTTCGCTCCACCCCTGTTAATCCGATGGTCACTCGCGCCGCCTTTCGATGTAAGCAATGTGGAACGGTTAGTTATGTTGAGCAAACGGGTTCCTTTTTGAGGGCTCCTTTAATGTGTAGTGATCCGGGATGCAGGAGGAGGGGGCTCTTTGACTTTCTTCAAGAAGAATCCTCCTTCATTGATTCCCAGGAGATTCGCATTCAAGAACGACCTGAAGAACTTCCGCCAGGTCAGCTTCCACGATGGATAGACATCAAGCTTGTTGGAAGGGACATTGTGGATGTTGCGAGGCCCGGTGACCTCGTTTCTGTGGTGGGGATTGTGCGGGCGGCTCCTTCGTCTGTTCCTAGGGTGGGAAAGCTTCGGGTTTTCATGTTGCATCTCGATGCGAATTACATTGATGTTGTGAGCAAGGAGCCTGAGGCGGTGTTTATTTCGCCTGAAGAGGAGAAGGAAATCCTTGAGCTTGCCAAAGACCCCTGGGTCCATCGCAAAATCATTCGTTCAATAGCGCCCTCCATCTACGGCTACGAACACGTCAAGGAAGCCATGATGTACCTCCTCTTCGGAGGGGTGCCGAAATACCTCCCCGACATCAACATCCGAGGCGACATGAACATCCTTTTAATAGGTGACCCGGCAACAGCCAAGTCCCAACTGCTACAATACGTAACGAGAATTGCTCCACGAGGCCTATACACTTCAGGAAGAGGAACCACTGCCGCAGGTTTAACCGCTGCTGTGCTCCGTGCCCAGGAAGGCATGATCCTCGAAGCTGGAGCCCTTGTGCTAGCGGACAAGGGTGTTGCCTGCATTGATGAGATTGACAAGATGCGCCCTGAGGATAGGGTTGCCATTCACGGAGCAATGGAACAGCAGGTTGTGTCTATTGCAAAGGGCGGTATCGTGGCTACCCTCAACGCTCGAACCTCTATTTTGGCTGCGGCTAACCCTGCCTTAGGAAGGTACGATCCCTATCGGACGGTGGCGGAGAACATAGCCCTTCCCATCACTATTCTGTCGAGGTTTGACCTCATCTTTGTTTTGAGGGATGTGCCCGAAAAGGAGGCAGACGCCAAAATGACCGAGCACATACTTGACCTCCATAGGACAGGAAAGGCTCCAGTGGAGTCGCCCATACCCCCAACTCTCCTCAGAAAATACATCAGTTACGCCAAAAACCTGAAGCCCGTGCTGACCAGTGAGGCCCTAGACCGCCTCAAAGACTTCTACTTAATCATGAGATCGGCCAGCGAAACAGAGGGAACCCCCATAGCCATAAGCACGAGACAACTCGAATCCCTCGTTAGGACGGCTGAGGCTAGGGCGCGGGCGGCCCTTAGGAAGAAGATTTTGGCTGAGGATGCTGAGGCTGCCATTGCCATTATGAAAAGGTCTTTGGAGGAGGTTGGGATCGATGTTACATCCCGCAAGTATGACATTGACATTATCATGACCGGTAAGCCCAAAAGCCTAAGGGATAGGCTTCAAGTTGTCTTAGGCAAGATAATTGAGATGGAGAAAGAAACAGGCATGGTGGAAAAGTCGGAGCTCATGGAAAAGCTTGAGACAGAACACGAAATCATGGGTCCTGAAGCAGAAAAGCTCATGGGACAGCTCCTGCGGGAAGGAACCATATACTCCCCAAAAGATGGCTACCTAAAGAAAACCTAGTCCCAGTGAAGAAAAACCCTAGTAGATTTGACAAAATTCAATGAACGATTAAAAAGAAAGAAACAGGGGACAATTAGAAACAACATCATTGTGTAATTCGCATATCTTTTGAATAAAAAACTGAGAGAACCTTCTTAAGGTACCTTTATGGAAATTAACGCTTAGTGATGGCCGTGGAAATCGATGAGGTTAGGGGGTTCATAAGGAAACAAGAATGCGTAAGGGTTGCGTACCTCTTTGGGTCCCATGCTAAGGATACAGCGGGTCCCTTGAGCGATCTTGATGTAGCTGTTTTGTTAGATGAGCGCCTAAATAAGCAAGAGAGGTTTGATTTAAAATTAAAATTGATAAACGGTATAGCTTTCATCTTGAAAACAGACAATCTTGACATTGTGGTCATGAACGAAGCGCCCTTATTGCTTAATTACAACATCATTAAAGAGGGAAAAATCCTAGATAGTAAGGACGAGGCGGAAAGGGTAAGGTTTGAGACCCATATCTTATCACAATATCTGGACAGAAGGTATTACGACGAAAGGCACGTTAAAATGGGCATAAAGAGAATAGCAGAGAAGGGGATTCTGTGAAAGAGGAAATCCACTCCAAACTCGAAGACTTGAAAAAATATGTGCAATTTTTGAAGGGCTACCAATCCCATAGAAAGGAGGAACTAAGAGAAAACCACACATTAAGAGGAGCGGTAGAAAGATACCTCCAACTGGCGCTAGAGTGCACCCTCGACATAGGAGAGATGATCATATCAAAAGAGGGCTTCAGAAAGCCCGAAAGCTACAGAGAAGTTATAGAAATCCTAGGCGAAGAAGGAATATTACCAAAAAAGTTCGCTGAGAGATTTGCCCCATCCATGGGGTTCAGAAACATACTAGTCCACAGATACGCAGAGGTGGATTTGGACGAGCTTTACCAACACCTTAAAAATGACCTCGAAGACTTCAACACATTTGCCAAATACGTGGCTAAGTACATCGAAGAAAAAAAGTAGACCAGCTTCTAGTGCTCCTCTACCCGTGTCTCTCTCTGAGGCTATCTAAGGGCCCCCTCGTATAGATGGTATGCAAGAGACCAAAAACTAGAAATCAAACACCCCAAAGACTATTACTTAAACCTAGCCTAAAAGGGCGCCAATATTGGAAATCAGGGACCTACCCATACCAGAACCCGTGAAACAGGTCATAACCAAAACGGGAATCACGGAACTTTACCCCCCGCAAGTGGACGCTATAAAGGCTGGAGCCCTAGAAGGAAGAAACCTCGTTTTGGCTAGCCCCACAGCCTCAGGAAAAACCCTCATCGCCGAGCTCTGCACCCTAAAACACATCCTAGAAAAAGATGGGAAAGTTCTTTACTTAACCCCCTTACGGGCTTTAGCCAACGAAAAATACGAGGAGTTCAAAAAATACATAGCCATAAGAAAGAGGAACGGAAGGAGAATCAGCGTAGGCATAAGCACAGGCGACTACGACAGCAGCGACCCATGGATGGAAAGGTTCGACATAATCGTCACAACAAATGAAAAGGCCGATTCACTGTTGAGGCACAGGGCCCGATGGATGGACGAAATCTCCCTCGTAGTCGCCGACGAGGTACATTTGCTTAATGATGCTGATCGTGGACCAACCTTGGAGGTGGTTCTCGCTCGTCTCATGCAAATAAATCCCGACGCCCAAATACTAGCCCTAAGCGCCACGGTGAAAAACGCCGAAGAGGCCGCAGAATGGTTGAAGGCTGACTCAATTACTACCGAGTGGAGGCCAGTGGTGCTCAAGGAAGGTGTGCTCCTACAAGATGAGGCACTTTTTAAGGACGGAGGCGCCCTAAAAATTGAAAAACAAACCAAGAATTCCGACGTAAACCTTGCATTGCACATCATTCGCCAAGGCGGCCAGGCCCTCATCTTTACTGACACAAGAAGAAACGCGGTTGGTATGGCTAAAAAAGTTTCAAGGACATTAAAAGGCTTCTTATCTAAATCAATTAAGCGTGCCCTAGAGCGGGTTTCTGAAAATATCCTAGCCACAGGTGAGAAGACAAGAATAAGCGAGCTGTTGGCCGAACTCGTCAAGCAAGGGACGGCCTTTCACCACGCTGGCTTGGGCGGAGCCCACAGAAGAATCATCGAGGATGCCTTTAGAGAAGGAAAAATTAAGGTCTTAACAGCGACGCCTACCTTAGCCTTCGGGGTTAACTTGCCCGCCCGCATGGTTGTCATCTACAACTATAGGCGGTATGATCCCGGATATGGCTACTATCCCATTACGGTTCTTGAGTATAAGCAGATGGCGGGAAGGGCTGGAAGACCCCGCTACGACAAAGTAGGAGAGGCTCTGCTTATCGCAAAAACCGAGGACGAAAGGGACTATTTGATGGAGAACTACGTCCTAGCGGAGCCCGAAAAAATATGGTCAAAACTAGCCGTGGAGAAAATCCTCCGATCCCATGTGTTAGCCACCATCGCCGCCGACTTCGCCCACACCGAACAAGGAATCTACGACTTCTTCGGAAAAACCTTCTACGCCTATCAGTATGACCCCCAAGCCATCAAGGGCGTCATCACAAGAATCTTGAAGTTTCTCTACGAGGAGAAAATGATCGACGTAAGCGGCGAAAACGTTTATGCTACCAAGTTCGGACGCAGAATCTCGGAGCTGTACATAGACCCAGTTTCCGCAGTCATAATCAGGGACGCCTTAATAAATCGAGCCCCAGAGCTCACGGACCTCAGCTTCCTCCACATGGTTGCCCATACGCCCGACATGTTTCCCAAACTTCGCCCCTATCACAGGGAGATTGACAACCTAAGCCTGTTTGTGGAAGAACACAGAGAAGAGTTCATGTTTGAAGTGCCCGACGAGTGGGTGGACGCCATGGACTATGAGAATTTTCTGGGAGAAGCCAAGCTCGCCTGGGTGCTAAACTCCTGGATCGAAGAAACCACAGAAGACGAAATCATTGAGCGGTTCAGGGTGCAACCCGGCGACCTCTACAGGCTCATTGAAACCTCAAAATGGCTCCTCTACGCTTCGCATGAATTAGCCCTTCTTTTAGGACATAGAGACATCTCTCCTCACCTAACTAGACTCACAGAAAGGGTCAAACGGGGAGTAAAAGCCGAACTACTCCCGCTGGTCAAATTAACTGGGGTCGGCAGGGTGCGGGCCCGAATACTCTACAACGCTGGTCTAAAAACCCTAAAAGACCTAAAGAGGGCGCCCTTGGAAAAGCTAACCAGCATCCCTATGATTGGACCCAAGATTGCCAAGAGCATTAAGGAGCAAGTTGGCGGACTTGTCAAATCCAAAGAGTGGAAAAAGCTAAAGAAGGGAGAAGCCTGGGAGCAACAAGCTCTAACCGAGTACTGATTGTCGCCAGTAGAAGTTTGGAGTCGTGAAGGCAACTGCTCACCTCGGAGACTGAATTCTACCAAAACGATATGGAAAGATGGGAAGAAATAGCCAAAGTAAGGAAGGAGGTAGCTAGGCATTTGCGGGTCCGGTCAGGGTCGAGGGTTCTTGATGTCCTCGTTGGGGAAGGAGACCTTGCCAGAGAAATCGCGAAATCATCCAGGGGGACGCAGGTTACAGCTGGTGAAATACTTGATGCCGACATAAAGGAGGCTAAACGCAGGGTTGAGAAGGAGAAGCTAAAGGATGCAGTCGAAATTCTTAAGATGGGCATCACATTCATGCCTTTTATGGATGACTCCTTTGATTATGTCGTAAACTTTATCGGATGGGAAGACTTTACCGCAATTTCTGGTGAAGAACTCATTGATAAAGCCTTCAGCGAAATAACACGTGTTTTAAAAACGAATGGCACGCTCGCCATAACTTTTATACCTGCATTAGAACCAGCGAATAACGTGTCGAGGAAAGACAGGGAGCTTCAAGAGTACATGTGGAAAAGCAGAAAAAGGCGGAGGTTTTTCCGCGAAAAGTTCTTCCTTCGAATGTTCGAAAGGCACGGAGTAAAGCTTATCGAAAGGAGAGACTTCAAAACTCCAAAGAGTAGGCTAAACCCTCAAGATGCCAAGGAATTTCTAAAATGGGCTTGTGAAAACTATAAACATTTCTACGCGCCAGATGCAGAGATAAGGTCTTTCGAAGAAATCATTCGAAAATTCTTGGGATTCATCGAAAAACATGGCATGAGAGAATACAGATCGAAATTCCTCCTCCTCATTGGAAAAAAGACCCTATAGTTTTAATATGATATATATAGAACTCAAACGCAAACATGTCTAGAAAATGCATGACAGATTGGGAACTAAGTTACATAAATGTTAATTTGATATCAATGAATATTTTAATGAAGGAAATAGAATGAAGTCAAAAGTAATTACAGACATGGTGTTGACACTGTTTCTGGCAAGCACGTTAACATTGACATTTAACGTTCAATCAGTTAAGGAAACAAGATATGTACCGCTACTAGCAAAAGATTCTATTCTAATGGGTATTGATCCTGAGGACGCCCCGGCCGGCCATACCGTAGGTTTCGGGAGCGGTTCTATTTTTGCTTCTTACGGTGCTGGAAACTATAGTTTTGCGTCTTTTGCGGATTTCAGGAATCAAGTGGAGGCGACGTCTAATGTAACAGAAAAGATGGCTATGGTTGACGCTTATATGCAGGAGAGGGCCAAAATCGGCTTTCCGGTGGTTGAGGGAGAAAATGCCACGTTCGTATATAGAGGAATAGTGAGTAAACAGATAACCGTTGCAGGCGATATGAATTATTGGGATACATCGAAGGATGTGATGACTAGACTCACGGAAACTGACTTGTATTATAAAACTATGATTTTTCCCCTTGATGCTAGGCTTGACTACAAGTTTGTTAGGGATGGAAGCTGGATACTTGATCCGCTGAATAATCTGACGATTCTAGGCGGCTTTGGGCCCAACTCGGAACTTCGCATGCCTAATTATGTGCCTCCACCAGAAATAGAGTATTATCCCTCCATTCCCCACGGAACCATTGAAACCATCAAGAACTTCCATAGCAACTTCTTGAAAAACGACAGGAACATCTACGTGTATTTGCCGCCTGGATACAATACTTCTGAGGCGTATCCAACATTCTATGTCAATGATGGACGCGAATACATAGACCTTGCTTACTTTAACAATGTCGTCGACTACCTTCTAAATGAAGGGGCGATAAAAAAGATAATCGTAGTTTTTGTGCCTCCTGTAAACAGAGCCGCGGAGTACCATTTGAACGAAAATTACATGAAATTCATTGTAGATGAGCTTGTTCCCTACATTGACAGCCACTACAGCACGCTAAGTGGGCCGTCCGCGAGGGGAATAATGGGCGCCTCATATGGTGGCCTTATTTCAATATACATCGCCTACAACAGGTCTGACGTCTTTGGAATGTGTGCTGGGCAATCTAGCTACTATTCTGCAGAGAATGATTTAATGATCAACGCCATAAGGGATGGCCCTAAAAAAGATATCCGTTTTTATGTGGACTGCGGAACCTTCGATATAACCGGTTTTATTGCCACCAACAGGCAAATGAGAGACGCCATGCTTGCTAAAGGATACGACCTAATGTATCAAGAGTTCCACGAGGGACACAGCTGGGGAAATTGGCGTGCAAGAATCGACGACATTCTAAAGTTTTTCTTCAGAATTAACATAGTAACTGCTACGATCGATGTTGATCCTAATACATTGAACTTGAAGAGCAAGGGTAAATGGATTACCTGCTACATTGAGCTTCCTGAAGGCTACAATGTAAGCGATATTAAACGATCTAGTATACTGCTGAATGATACCATACCCGTTGATCCATTCTGGGTCAACAAGACTCTCGAATCTGTCATCGGAGACTACGATAATGACACTATCTCAGACTTGATGGTTAAGTTCAACCGGTCTGAAGTTATATCTTTGCTTAATGTTAGTAACCAGACAATCAAAATAACAGGGGAACTTAAGGATGGGACACCCTTTGAAGGCGCAGACATGGTTAGAGCAATACATAGATCCGACTTATTAGCCAGAATGACACAAATACATACAGAATGGACTTTTGCTTCGCTAGAAGAAAGGACAACGCTATTCCAAGAGATCGTTGATATAGACATGCTGTGGCCCTATGCACCACCATAAAATAAACTAAAATCCCCCTTTCTGTTATATTTTGATGGTGATTTCGCTTTACCCTATAAACAAACTTGAATTGCTGATGCTCCTCGTCATTACGGTTTCAGTAGTTCTAGTTACTATTATGACCGTAATAAATAGGAAATTAAATTATATGAGGGATAATCTTCATTTTAATTTAATCATCTATCCATTTCTAGCGTCTTTGTCGGGGTTCGGTTGGAGTGGGTGCTTTAGTAACAGCCCTTAGCAAGGATGGAAAGACGGCGGTTCCAAAGGTAATTACTATGCTTAGGGAACTGAAGCATAGAGGGATCGACGCCCATGGAGTTGCAACCCCTGATTCAATTTTTATAGCTAAGTCCTTCGAAGAAATTATGGCCGAGAAGCTAAACTCAAGCGTCGCCTTAGGTCACAATCTTTTCAAGTTTCTTTCGAGAGACCATCCCCAACCAGTTCAGGGTGAAGGCTTCACACTCGTGTTTGAGGGAAGATGGTTTCCCCCTCCAGCTGTGCCTGAGGCTGAGGAGATTGCGAAGAAGCTTAGGCTGGATCCTTTCAAAAACGCTAGGCACATTATCGATGAGTTTGATGGATCTTTCGCCTTTGCCGTGGCTCTTCCCCACAAAGTCATTGCAGGTAGGGATGCCCTTGGAGTATGTCCGCTCTATTATGGCGAAAATGAAACAACTTGTGGCGTGGCTTCTGAGCGTAAGGCTTTGTGGGCCATTGGAATCAACAACGTTAGGTCGTTTCCTCCGGGAAACTTGGCAGTGGTCAACGCTCAAGGTTTTTCGTTTAAGCCGATCAAACCCGTAACGCAGCCTCCTTTGAGGCCCATGGAAATGGAAGCCGCCGCTGAGCATCTTCGAAGTCTTTTGTTGGAGTCAACGAGGGATAGGGTTTCTGATCTAGAGAAGATTGCTGTGGCCTTTTCTGGGGGTTTGGACAGCAGCGTAATTGCCATGTTAGCTAAGGTCTGCGGAGCGAGTGTTTGTCTTATTTCGGTGGGTTTGGAGGATCAGCCTGAGGTTCGGTTTGCGGAAGGGGCGGCTGAATCCTTAGGGTTGCCCCTTCACCTTAAGACTTATAGGTTGGATGATGTTGAGGCTGTTCTTTCCCGGGTTTTGTGGCTTATTGAGGAACCCGACGTAATGAAGGCGGGTGTCGCCGTTCCGCTTTATTGGACAGCAGAGGTTGCATCGAGAATGGGTTATAGGGTTCTGCTGGCGGGTCAGGGAGGTGACGAGCTCTTTGGAGGGTATCAAAAATATCTTCAAGCCTATAGCCAATATGGCGTTAAAGCGGTGCAGGAATCCATGTACCGTGATGTAGTTTTGTCTTATGAAGTGAACTTTCAGAGGGACAACCAGGTCTGTTCCTTTCACGGTGTCGAGTTGCGGCTCCCCTTCACGGACCGCGAAGTTGTGAAATTCTCCTTAGGCTTACCTGTCAACTTGAAAATTGAATCCCCTAGGGATCGCCTTCGGAAAAGGGTTTTAAGAAGAGTCGCTAAAATGCTAGGCTTGCCCCCACCCATTTTTAATAGGCCTAAGAAGGCCATTCAATATGCGACAGGAGTGAATAAAGCCCTTCAGAGGCTGGCGAGAAACAAAGGCTTAACTCTGCGCGAATACATTG
>Ga0315312_1003461_pt1 | contig 10158 bp, 12 predicted proteins | sample TDP7_MG_FD_203629 | JGI IMG/M metagenome (GOLD analysis project Ga0315312, IMG submission 203629) | Freshwater sediment microbial communities from Lake Towuti, South Sulawesi, Indonesia - TDP7 | ecosystem: Environmental > Aquatic > Freshwater > Lake > Sediment | place: Indonesia: South Sulawesi... | reverse complement strand
TTGAGCAAATGGGGGAAAAGGAGAGGCCCATGGAGGGTAAACAAAGGCTCGGTAAGGTGAGGAGGCTCGAAGAGGCCTTGAGGGAGGAGCGCGAAAAGTCTAATGCGTACTTAAACCGTCTCATGTACCTGCAGGCCGACTTTGAGAACTACAGAAAGCGGGTGGAGAAGGAGACGCGGGAAGCTGTTCAGCTGGTCAACGAAAAGCTGGTCACAAACCTGCTGGGCGTCATAGATGAACTTGAGATGGCCGTTCAGTCCGGGAAAGAAACTGAGAACAAGGAGGCCCTCCTCGAAGGCGTCGAGATGGTTTTAAAGAAGGTGTACGCAACCCTTGGGCAGGAGGGATTAACGAAGATAGAGGCTGCCGGAAGGCCCTTCGACCCCAGTAGGCACGAGGCTATTTTTAAGGTGCCCACGAAGGACTATGCTGAGGGCACCGTGATTGAGGAGGTTAGAAAGGGTTTCATGCTTAAAGATAAAGTGATCCGACCAAGCGTAGTTAAGGTCGCACTGGCTCCAAACGCCAAAAACAAACCAGATTTAAAGGAGGGCGCATAACCCATGAGCGAAACCAAGAGTCAACCCAGGGAAAGAATTTTGGGGATAGACCTCGGGACAACCAACTCCGCGGCGGCCATCATGGAAGCCGGAAGGCCCGTGATAGTTCCCAGCGCCGAGGGTCCCACCATAGCTGGCAAGATGTTCCCCTCAGTGGTCGCCTTCACGAGGGACGGCCAGCTCCTCATCGGCGAGCCGGCCAAGAGGCAGGCCACCACAAACCCCGAGGGAACGGTATTCGAGGTCAAGAGGAAGATGGGAACAGACTACAAGGTAAACATACACGGCAAAGAGTACACTCCCCAACAGATCTCCGCCTTTATTTTGCAAAAAATTAAGAGGGATGCAGAAACCTTCTTGGGGGAGAAATTAAGGAAGGCCGTGATAACCGTTCCGGCCCACTTCAACGACAACCAGAGGCAGGCGACCAAGGACGCGGGGGAGATCGCAGGCTTCGAGGTCACAAGGATCATAAATGAACCGACGGCCGCCTCCCTGGCCTACGGCATCGACAAGCTGGAGAAGGAGATGAAGATCATGGTCTTCAGCTTCGGTGGAGGAACCAACGACACAACCATCATGGACTTCGGCGGCGGGGTCTTCGAGGTGCTGGCCACCAGCGGCGACACGAAAATCGGGGGCACCGACTTGGACAACGCCGTCGTGGAATACCTCCTCGACGAGTTTCGCAAACAGACGGGCATCGACCTCAGCGGCGACAGGATGGCCATGCTGAGGCTCAAGGAGGCGGCTGAAAAGGCGAAGATAGAGCTTTCAAACCTCATGACCACCGACATCGACCTCCCCTTTATCGCATCTGACAAGAGCGGCCCAAAGCACCTGCACATCACGCTAACCAGGGCAAAGCTTGAACAGCTGACACTACCCATCGTTGAAAAGGTTACGGAGCCCATAATGCGCACCCTCTCAGACGCCAAGCTCGAGTCGAAGGACATAGACAAGATCATCCTCATCGGCGGCCAAACAAGGATGCCCTTAGTGAGGAAGTTCGTGGAGGACCTGATGGGCAAACCCGCGGAGCGGGGCGTGGACCCCATGGAGTGCGTTGCCGTCGGCGCCGCCATCCAAGGAGGTGTGTTGGCAGGCGAGGTGAAGGACCTGCTGCTCCTAGACGTGACGCCCCTCTCCCTGGGCGTCGAAACCCTGGGAGGCATCTTCACGAAGATCATGGAAAGGAACACAACAATTCCCACAAAGAGAAGCCAAATCTTCTCAACAGCGTCCGACTTCCAGACCGCCGTAACCATCCACGTTTTGCAGGGGGAGAGGCTCATGGCGGCTGACAACGTCTCTCTGGGCATGTTCAACCTGACGGGGATACCTCCCGCGCCCAGGGGTGTGCCCCAGATCGAGGTGACCTTTGACATCGATGCCAATGGCATACTGAACGTCTCGGCGAAGGACATGGCCACTGGAAAGGAGCAGAAGATCACCATCACGGCTTCGACAAAGCTTTCGGAGAGGGAGAAGGAGCGCATGATAAGGGAGGCCGAACAGTTCGCCGAGGAGGACAGGAAGAGGCGGGAGGAGGCCGAGGTCCGCAACAACGCCGACTCCCTAATCTATACCGCTGAGAAGACGAAGAAGGACCTGGCCGACAAGCTTGGGAAGGAGCAGGTGGAGCGGATAGACAAGGCCGTCGCCGACTTAAGGGAGGCGCTAGGCGGAAAAGACGTTGAGAAGATCAAGGCCAAGAACGAGGAGTTGGCAAAGGTTCTTCAGGAGGTTGGAACCGTCGTTTACCAGCAAGCGGCGGCGAGACGGGCGGAGCAGGAGAAAACGGAGCGGGCTGAAGGCCCCAAGGAGAAGGTTGTGGACGCGGAGTATGAGGAGGTAAAAGGAGACAAAAGAGGGTAAACAGGCCCCTCAACCCAGGCTGATCACCAATGAGCGGCAAGCGGGACTACTATGAGGCCCTCGGCGTTCCCAGAAATGCGTCTAAGGAGGAGATAAAGAGAGCTTACCGCGAACTGGCTTTAAAGTATCATCCTGACCGAAACAAGTCGCCCGACGCCGAGGAGAAGTTCAAGGAGATATCGGAGGCCTACGCGGTCCTCTCCGACGACGAGAAGCGCATACAGTACGATCAGCTGGGCCACGAGGGGATAAGCGGAAGATACACCTGGGACGACATCTTCAGGGGCGCCGACTTCGACAGGATCTTCAGAGACCTGGGCTTCGGCTTCGGCGGCTTCGACACCATCTTCGACATATTCTTCGGCGGAGGAGCCCGCGGGAGATACGGACCACAGAGGGGAGCAGACCTACGGTATGATCTGGAAATAACTCTAAAGGAGGCAGCCTTCGGCCTAAATACGGAGGTAAAGGTCCCCGGAACCCAGATCTGCGAGACATGCCACGGCAGCGGAGCAAAGCCTGGAACAGGCCCAAAGAAGTGCCCAAGGTGCAACGGAACGGGCGAGATAAGGCGCACCAGAGACTTCGGTTACACCCACTTCACGGAAATCGTAACATGCAACGAGTGCCACGGAAGGGGGACCTTCATCGAAAACCCTTGTAGAGACTGCAGGGGTACGGGAACTGTGCAACGCCTCCGCGGGATAAAGTTGAAGGTTCCTCCGGGCATCGATGACGGCTACAACCTCAGGTTGAGCGGAGAGGGGGAGCCCGGAGTGCGGGGCGGCCCAAACGGGGACCTATACGTGGTCATCCATGTTAAACCCCACAAAATCTTCAAGAGGAGGGGGAGCGACCTCCTATGCGAGGCGCACATAGGCTTTCCCCAGGCGGCCTTGGGAACAAAGATCGCTGTGCCGACCCTTGACGGAGACGCAAAGCTTAAAATTCCAGCCGGAACCCAGACTGGCACCCTTTTTCGATTGAAAGGGAAGGGCGTGCCCCACCTGCACGGATGGGGTCGAGGAGATCAACTCGTCAGGGTAATCGTGGACACCCCGATCAATTTAACCCGCCACCAGAGGGAACTGCTGGCCGAGCTGGCAAAGGAGATGGGTGAATAGTTTTCCTTCAAGTGACACCTAATGGAGGCTGTGTAGATGGCCCACGCTAGGATTAGAGTAACATCCGACGGGAAACTGAAGCTTAAGGTTCCTGGAAGGAGGGGTGAGGTGGGGGAAATTCCTTGGAGGGACAGGTACAGAAGACGGGCTGTAAAAACCCTGAGCCGACTTCTCAAGGTCATGCCCGAATTTGAGGATTTGAGGGAGAAGCCCATCGAAAGGAGCTTCTGGGTGGAGTACGAAGAGGGTGGAGAAATCCACAGACGCAGGGTCGCGATAAAAGACACGGTTCTCTCCGCACGCTTCTCTCCCTCAACCCGCCTGTTGAGGCTCTGTCCTAGGTTAAACAAAACCAGCGTGACCTTCAAGTACACGGGCAGAGGATGGTTCACTATTCTTTCTGAAAACGGAAACGGTGGGGAGAGGGAGGCGCTAAACGAAGCCATGAAGGGTTTCATTCAGCCCTTATACAGGGCCACCTTCTCAGCCAACCTCTCGGATCAACAAATACGGGAACTAATTGAGGCCCACTACGCGGAAAGGTTGCCTATGGAAAAGCCTGCGATTCCCCCTACGGAGGGAGTACCTCAGGGGAGAAAGGAGGCTTTCAGCCCCACCGGCGTACAACCAATGGAAGAAGCGCCCCCGCCTAAAATGCCAGAGCCCACACCTCCAGCGCTATCCGTGGGCAGGGTCTTCAAGGCATTGAGGTCTCCTCCTGCTGAGGAAAAGGCTGAACCTGAAGAAGGGGAAGTTGGCGCCGCCTCTGTCGAGGAAATGAAGAAGGAGATTGAAGGCTTTCGCCCCCAAACCTTTGTGGAGAGGGCCGCCCATGAGCGTTACCTACAGGCTATATCGAGGCCCTGGGCCAAGAAGAGGGAGAACGATATCCACGAGGTCTTCTACCGTCTCATAACCAGTAAACGCAGGCCCCAAGACTTCCAGCGCTACTACAACCAGCTCAGCCTGCTGGTCCCTGAATGGTTAGAGGCAAAACAGGAACCGCGCGGGAGACGGCGTATGTGACTTCCTGGCTAGCTTTTATAAGGAAGTGTATAGCATATGGAGTTCCCTTGAGGTGCCCCAATTGAGCAGGGAAGCAAGCGTCGCCATGCCCGCCTGCACGTCATGTAGCCGAATCATCCCTCCAGGAATGGAGGCCACCAAGTTTCCTTGTCCCAGCTGCGGAGAGATCACCATCTGGCGCTGCTCCAGGTGTCGAAACTTCGGAAGAGCCTACCGATGCCCGAAATGCGGCTTCAGCGGGCCATGAATGGTCCCATTTGCATCTTGAATCCCACCGTTCAGTTATAGGCTCTTCAACTTTTACAGCACCTTTATGGGAGATTTGTGGCGTGGAAAGTGGATGGTTTCTAGCCTTTTCAAAGGCAGAAGGCTGATTAATATTAAGCTTGTTTGAGATGCCTAAAACGAGTTCTTCAATTTCCCTTTTCCTTTGGATGTTTAGGGAGACTTCCCTCCCGTAGGCAGTTGGTTTAACGTGAAGAAATCCCTGTTGGATGAGCTTGGGGATCAGTTTCCTTACCTCTCCCCGCTTGTGTTTTGGGAAGCCCTTGATGAGGTTGTCGATGGAGGTGTGGGCGTGCTCCCACTTTCCAAGTCTCATCAGCTTATACAGAATCTTCGCTGCGTCTCTATCAGAATCATTGTTCATATCTTAATCATTGATGGTAAAACTTTAAATATTTTGCTTTCTACTTAACTATTAGTTAGGTGAGAACCGTGACTTATGAAAAGAGCCTGTTCGTGAAATACTTGGGGGATTCACCCTACATAAGGGTGTTGGACTACTTCATAGCTAACGACATCTACGACTGTTCACTCCAGGACGTGGCTGACGCAACGCAACTATCCAGAAACACGGCACGTAAAGCCGTGGAGGAGATGTTGGAGCTGAAAATCATAAGGTCCACAAGACAGATAGGGAGGGCCAAGATGTTCCAAATAAACAAGGAAAACGAATATGTGAGGCACCTGATAAAACTCGACATCAGCCTATCCAAGCAACTTTCCGACACCATAGAAAGAAAAGCTGAATCAGTGGCAGAGAAATAACAAGCCAAAGTCTGTTTACCGCCCTGACTTTAACTACCGCAGACATGTCACATCAAAATCTCCAAAAGGCACCTTTAGCCGTCCACGATTAGGTTAAATGTAACACTGTATCATTGTATCACTGATCATTATGAAGAGGCTTTCAGCCGTTGTTCCGGACGAAGAGTATGGGCGAGTTGAAAGGTTGGTGAAGGCGGGGGCAGCAGGGAGCGTTGCTCAGCTAGTCAGAGAAGCCGTGGCCGAATACGTTGATAAGCTGGGTGCGGGCAAACTGCTTAACCTACGAGACATTCCCTTGGAGCAGGCGCGGAGGATGGTGGAAGAATACCTTAGAAACCATCCTGGAGTGGTTTGGCCCGATGAGATGGCTGAAGACCTCGGAATAGATTACCGAATCGTTCTCTCCGTAGTCCGAGACTTGCTAAAGGAAGGAAGGGTGAAAGAGGCCAAGGCTCAGGCTCAGGTGGTTCAGGCATGACCATCCTCCACGATCAGGGAGACGGAATTATCGGTGAAAGGGTAGTCGCCTACCCCGACGAATCGAGTTAATGAGGATCCCCATCCCCAGAACCCACAGGCACAGGATCCAGGGAGCCAAACTCAACGACGCCGAATGCTACATAGTAAAGCCCATCCAATGGAAATCACAATAAGAATGGATTCTAAAAATGGAGAAATCGTGGGCTTCACTATTCTAAACTTCACCAAAAGGCTCAAGATGATTAGAGAAATTAAAACGCACTTTGCCGTTGCAGGTTGACGATCTGCGAATGGAGCCGGATTTAATCATCCAATTTTTAGATGCGTTTAAGTAATTCTAAAACATATATGATGTGAGGGCTGGAGCTTGGTGACGAAGGTTCGGTTGATTGAGCGCCTGAGGAAGGGCAGATACTGGTTTGATGAAGACGACCTTGTGGCGCCCATAAACTGGGCTTTTATCGCTTCGTTGCCCGCGGGTCCCCGCTTGGGTTTGGAACTCTACATGGAGGGCAGGGTCTCCATGGGTAAGGCCGCCGAAATTTCGGGGCTATCCCTCCGTCAATTTGATGAACTGCGCGCAAGGGCAAGGGTGCCCATGCATACCCCATCCACCCTAGAGGTCTAGGTTTGCCCATAGTCTCGGACGCCACACCCATTATTTATCTGGGAAAAATTGGTAACCTATCCTTCCTTAAACAACTTTACGAACGCGTTTATGTCCCTGACGCCGTTTGGAAGGAGCTGGTTACGCCTCTAACTGAGGTATGGGCTGAAACGCCAGAAGATATTACAGAGATCCTTAAGGCTTATTCTGAGAAATGGCTTATACTAAAGGCTCTCGAAGAAAAATATCGAAAGCTGAGCCGAAGGCTAGTAAGTTACGGTATTCATGAAAGCCAAGCAGACGCCATAGCCTTAGCCAAGCAGCTCAGGGCTGACTTCTTCCTTACAAATGATGAGGTGCCAGAAAGGTTGCATTAATACACATAGTTAAGACGAAGTGGCTCACGGAAGTCCTTCTGGAAGCATTAAAAGCTGGTTTAATCAAAAGTCCACAGAATTTCGATGAAATCTTAGATAAATTGGTGGATAAGAGCCTATGGATTCGAAAAACCCTCATTCAAAAAGCAAAGAGGAAGGCCAGAGAAATCAGCCCTTAAATCGCCGATGAAATCAGGGAAAGAGAGCAAAACGATAATCCCACCCGTATCGTTGTCAGACATTCAGATTATGAGGAATTCATAGCCTACATGAAAACACTGTAAATGCCCATTTGCAGAGTGAGGAAAAAGGTTTAAGTCCTTCATAGCCCTTGTCTGTTAGGGAAAATGGTGGGGATAGCTACGCAATTGAGTAAAGAAATCCTTAGCGAGGCAGAGGAGATTTTCGGTAAGGCTATGGAAGAATATGGGGTGGCTGTGCGGAAGAGGGATAGGGTCAGGCTTAGGGATGCCTGTGAGAAGGGTTGGCTTACGGTGGTCAAGCTTGTTGATGCCCTCCTCTTAAGCAGGGGTTATAAACCGGCCGAATCCCATACGGATAGACGCAGCAAGCTGTGGGAAGTCCAGGAGGGGGATGAAGGGATTAAGAAGCTGGGGCTATACGACAGGCTTGGCGCCAGAAGCTACTGGCTCCACGTTCAGGGATTCTACGAGGGCTCCTTGGACGAAAAAGCCGTGGCCGTGGAGCTTGCAAAAGTTAAAGAGTTCATGGAAGACATGAAGTCACTTGTGATGTAATTTATTACAATAGCGCCCACTTTAGAGTCGGAGCACTTCGATGTTACAGTTTCTTTATATCGTCTATATACCCTCTGACCTTTTCCCATAACTAAAGGAAAATTGCGCTATTCCTTCAGAAAGCTGGTTGCAGCTATAACGCTTGAAGACAACAAAAATATGAGGGCATAACGAAAGAGCAAAAGTAGCTCCAGTCCCAAGGCGGGGAGGAGTTTAGGTGGAAGGAAGATGAATGCCACCTAACCGATTCCAATTATGGAGATACAGGCAAGTATAATAAGCCTAGTGGCAAGGGCTCTACTGACTTTAATATAAGATGAAAGCTCCATGAGCGAGTAAATAATCCATAAGGCCATACTGAACGACGGCGATGGTACTTTTTACCACCGTTAATAAAATGTAAAATAGTAAGCCGAGAACTAAAACAAAGAGCCTGAACTTACTCTCTTTGCCTAATTTAATCCATTCGGCCCCCTAAGGATGATACTCAAAGGATAAGTTCCCAAAGCCAAATTGAACGCTATCGGTAATGGTGGCGCGGTTAACAGTAGTACAAAATCGGCAACCTTAGAAAGCACAGCGTCTAGGAAAGGGTCTAAGTCTACTCTAAGAGCCTTCGCCCTGTCCTCTATGTCCTGACTAATCATGGCTTCAACCTAATTTCAGCGCATCCGAGCGTGATCTGTCAATAGACTACGCTCTGAGCGCGTTCCAGTTTGACCTGATTTTTCTTGCGGGTGCCTTTCTCGTTGTTCTCACAGTCTGAGACAGCGCATCGAACGACTGTTGTTTACCAGTCCACCGTCCTCTCAACGCTTGAGCCGAGAACCATGCTCCTGTCGCTCTGATAGACTCCCTTCAACGTGTACTGGCCTGTCGTCTGCGCGTACCAGTAGAACTGGTAGCTCCCATCCTGTTGAGTCACCACAGTAGTCAGGAGAACGCTGTCAGAGCCATCGTACAGGTAGAACCTGAGCCTCGCGTTGGAGATTCCAGTGCCGTTGCCCGACAATGTCAGTGAGCCGTAGATCCTGTAACGGTAGGGTAGAGGTTGCGTGGGAGCGGGGTCGAAGCTCATAGTCAAGGTCGTAGGCATCGGCGCGGCCTGCGAGTAGAGGTAGACGTTCATCCTTGTCTCGTTCATAGTGACCTGAAGCGATGGGTTGATGCCGAGCATGGCATTCATCGACCTCCGCAGCCAGACTCCGGGAGCCTCGACCTGATACTGCCCCACTGGACTAGGGTAGTCAGGGTCAAGCGACCTAGTGTTTTGGTTGTTCAGTTCGGCTGTCTGCTTGAGGACATACTTCATAGCCCAATAGTCGAGGCTTACTGGGTCTCTGCTTGCGGCAACGACGTTGACTTTAGTGGCCTGCGCGTAGGATGTCTGAGGACCCGCTAGCGCGATACTGTTGACGTAGATTGCATCGATGATGTTCAGTATGGGGAACCTTGTACACATCATCAAAGTCCCCATGCCTCCGACAGCTATGGTGTCATGCGATGCCGTGAGTCCCTCCTGGTCATACGCGGATTCGGTTACGACTCCCATGTAGTGTTTGACGCTTGCCGTGGCCCCGTAGACAATATGGCTCTTCAGAGTGGCTACGTTGATGACCTTCAGCTTGTCCAGATACTTTGTGCCGTCCCAGATACCGTACTTGAAGCTGATCATCGTGTCGTAGCTTGTCTTGAACTTGGGATACGAGACCTGAATACCTGTAACTGAGTCAGCGGTAGCGTTGACCACGTAGCCATCGTTCATATCCCCGGCAGAATACTCTTGAACACTCGTGGTTCTGATGGAGTCCCAGAGATAGGTCGAGACCTTCGCGCTTGAGGCGAACTGGTTCACTACCGACTGTACTGACTGAGACGTGTTCTCCGCATTATTGTTGCTCCCCCAGTCTGTGCTTCCCTTGCCCTGCCCGTTATCGGCTACGACTATCTCGCCTGTGAAGCCTCCGGGATAGGCGAGGATCTTCGCTATCAGGCCCTTCAGGAGGTCTGTGTTCGTGCCTCCCCTCTGGTTCCACTGCCAGTTCACCTTGATTAGTACGACATCGTCCTTGGAGAAGAGGCTGTAGAAGTCTAGGCCGTGCGCGCTCATTGTGCTGACCAGATTTGATACTCCATTATCAGAGCCAAGGTCGTCGTTGACTACATAGATGTCGCTAGATGGGAAGGATGTGGCAGTCATGGGGTTGAGTGTGAGATGGACTTGAGTTAGGGTGGCTCCAGCGCCCTTGTTGAGCCATACGCCTTCGGCAAGGAGTACGGTGAATATGAGAGCGATGA
>Ga0315312_1003460_pt1 | contig 10158 bp, 7 predicted proteins | sample TDP7_MG_FD_203629 | JGI IMG/M metagenome (GOLD analysis project Ga0315312, IMG submission 203629) | Freshwater sediment microbial communities from Lake Towuti, South Sulawesi, Indonesia - TDP7 | ecosystem: Environmental > Aquatic > Freshwater > Lake > Sediment | place: Indonesia: South Sulawesi... | reverse complement strand
CCAGCAATGTTACCTGCGAGAGGTGGTGTGAAACCAAGCAAATTGCCGTGAAAGTCATTTGTATGGATGATTGTGACAAAAGTCGGCGGGGAGGATGAAGCTTGAACAGTTGTGGGAACTACGAAAGCCATGAAGATGATAGCGACTGTCAGCAGGGCAAACAATCGACGCACTTCTAAATCACCTCCTTTCTTCCCTCTCAAAGCTGGGAACTTCTATCATTGCGCCCCTCCTCGGCGCTCCCGTGTTGAAGAACAAAAAGGGAGAGAGATCGCGTCCTACTTCGTAAGTCTGAAGTAGGTCGAGATCTCGGTGCCGTCGCCCAATTTGATGACGATCTTGTAGATACCTTGGGATAGATTCTTGGTGCTCAGGTTGTAGATGTACTGCTGTGCGACCGGGTCGTATCGGAAGGCGGTCGTGCCACCGTTGCTGTTGCCGGAGTTCTTGACTGAGACCTGCGCGCCTTTCGCGTCGTACAGAGTCAATGTCGCCTTAGCGGTTCCAATGAAAGCTCCTTTCTCGTCGCTGAGCTGGAACTTGACTGGTAGCGTCCTACCCAGATTGTATGTCTTCGTCAGCTGAGCGGGGTCCGAGACTTGCTGAAGAGGCGCTAGTATCTTCCGTCCAGAGGTTTGATTGTATCTCACAGAGTAGTCTGCGCTGCTTGACGCTACGTTTCCAAGGTTGTCTGTCGCCTTGACCGTGAAAGTGTGGGAACCCAGAGCCCCCGAGCTGGTGTCGATGATCGCGTCATTGCTTAGGTCACCAGCGCAAATGGCGACGCCTGAGCCTGCTCCGTCGTCGCAGCTATAGCTGGCGACTACATTCGGTTGATTTAGGGTGTAGGTTCCAACCGGGGAAGTGATTGTTATAGTGGGTGCTGTATCGTCGACAGTGGCGGTTTCTGTCAGGGGTGATGCCTGATTGCCCAAGTTGTCTTGACAGTTGACGGTGTATGTCTTGGAACCATCTTGAGCCGTCAAGAAGAAGCTGCTGCCTGGCGTGTAAGAACCTGTCACTTGAGCACTTCCTGACAGAGTGCAACTCGCGACTCCGCTGCCTGCACCATCGTCAGCGGAAACGCTGATCGCAGTAGTCGACTTCACGTAGGTCGCACCGCCGCTGATATACTGTGGAGTGCCAATCGTCTTAGACAAATTCGGGCCTGTGTTGTCCAGGATGACGGTCATGGGATCGCTGCTGGTGTTACCCGCCGCGTCTGTAGCTGTTGCTGAGATGGTGTAGACGCCATCAGGTAGCGAGCTTGGAAGCGTGAAGTCGTTATCGCCGCTAGCGCAGGAGGGGGCAAGAACCGCCGCATTGGAGCTGTCCGTGACTGTAATACTGCAGCTTTGCACTCCGGTATCAGCGTCGGTGACGTTGACACGCAAGGTGGTCGCCGAAGTAATGTAAGTGTTCGATCCGCTCGCGAACTGGGGAGTACCTGGAATGCTCTTGGTGATGACCGGCGGCGCACTGTCTTGGCCGAGAACGACATTGGCCGAAACTAGAGTCGTCACAAGTACAAGCACTGCGAGGAGTAGTGTGGAGAACGTCTTGGAATGACGTCGGAGTTGTTTTGCCATTTTCATCTTTCTCTCTTTATGTTCACGGGCAGAGCCTCATCGGACGCTTTGTGCTCGCGCAATCGCGTTCCGTTGGCGAGGCTGCCCTTACTCCGGCGGTGCCATGGAGCTTGGTATATAAGCGTTCCGAGCGGAGAACACCGACGTTCCATTGATAATGGAACACACCAACGCAAACCGCACCTAAACACAAAGCTCGTGAGACTCGGGAATGCCACAGTGGACGGCATCGCAATTGGGCCTGGAGGCGAGCGGATAGCGATCGAAGTTAAGTCGCCGAAGGCATTAGGCGTTTACGCGGTTCATCCTCGGTGCACACAGAGGGAGGGTCAAGACTCCATGAACGCGAGAGGAACAACCGGGCTAGATCCGACACACTTCAGAAGATATGCATTAGTATCTTCTTAACCAAGAGAATCACTCTTTAGATAGATCGCGTGGCTTGGCTAGAGTTCCGGGGGTGTGTCTCGAATGCGCAAGCGCCGACATAGCCGGCTACGGAAAGGCGTCAGACCCACCAAGGTGAAAACGAGAGCTAGGAAGTACTTTGCAGCCGTGGCCAACCGATGGGACAGGATGCGTGAGGATTTCTTCGACGAAACAATCGCAGACGCGGTACTCGAAGCGTCTGATGTCAAGCCCGACGCTACTGTTGTTGATGTGGGTTGCGGAACCGGTTTCCTGACCCAACAGGTCGCCACGCGGACACAAGGCAGAGGAAGGATAGTAGGCGTGGATCTTTCCCCATCAATGCTGCAGACGGCGAAAGACAACCTGGGCAGGCTCGGCCTTGTGGGATCCGTAGAGTTCAGGGTAGGAGACGCAGAGGATCTGCCAGTAGACGACGTTTTCGCCGATGCCGTCGTGGGGAACATGATCCTCCACCATTGTCCAAGACCGAAACGAGCGATCTCTGAGATGACGCGAGTTCTCAAGCAGGGCGGCAAGCTCGCAGTCGCGGACTTGGAGAAGCACAACGAGCGCTGGCTGCGGGAAGAGATGGCGGACCGGTGGCTTGGATTTGAACCGTCGAAAGTCAAGAAGTGGCTTGAGGACACCGGACTAGAAGACGTGAAGGTGGAGCTGGCCAGAACAAAGTGCTGCGGAATATCCCTGCACGGAAGAAAGGCAGAAATCGGAATCTTCATCGCGTCCGGATCGAAGCCGAAAAGTTCTGCCACGCTGTAGCTTGAGACTATTCTATCTGTCTTCTCGCACGCAGAATCTCTCTTCCCTTCTCCGTTAGCTGGTACTGGAAGATCTCTCTCTTGCCCACCGAGACCTTGGGCCTCACCCTCGATATCAGATTCAATCCCTCAAGCTCTGTCAAATGCTGATACACGCTCGGAAGCTTGACTGAAACTCCGAACTCATTTGCAAGAGCCTTCCAGATTCCGTAACCGTGAGTCGGCAACCGGCCAAGCAACTGAAGAATCGAGAGTTTCGTCCCTCCGACCTCGAGTGTGAACTCCCGCGGCTCCGCTCGCCTCAGAAACCTGTCCAGCCTCTTTGATCGGTCAATGTGCTGCTTCACAGCGTTCGGATCCTTAAGCCCAGCCCCGGTTATCACGCAGACGATTTCCTCATCTCGATCTATCTTGTCGGATTTGACGGCTTTCGCAAGCCCTGCGATAGCGGCGGCCGCCGCAGGTTCTGCAAAGATTCCTTCGGTATGAGCGAGCAAGGCGGCTGCTTTGAGGATCTCCCGGTCCGTGACTGAGATGGCTGAACCCTTCGACTCACTAAGAGCTTTGAGCGCCATGAATCCGTGTAGCGGAGCCGGAACTGCTATGTCGGCTGCGAACATCTTCACCGAGGCCTGAGGCGTAACGTCTGTCTTTTTCGAGTTGAACGCATGAACGATTGGGGCAGCCCCTTGAGGTTGAACGCAGGTCATCCTCGCTAACTCGTCGCCAACGAGTTTGGCTCTTCTGAGATCCTGCAAGGCCTTCCAGATCATTGCGAGGTGGCCGCCGTTGCCGACTGGAACTACGATCCTGTCTGGTAGCGTCCAGCCCATTTGTTCGCATATCTCAAGCCCCGTTGTCTTCTCACCTTCCAAGAAGAACGGGCTTGCTGGCGAGACTACATACTCATCTGAGGATGGCTTGCTTCTGCGAAGTGCGTCTTCGTAGTCTCTCACGGGCTCGAGTTCGGCTCCGTAGGCAATCATCTGGTAGAGCTTTCCAGTGTCTAGGATCTCGGGAAGAAGTAGTCTGCATTTGGCGCCCGCTTTCGCTGCGTAGGCCGCTGCGGATGCGCCGAGGTTCCCCTTTGCTCCGCACGTTATGATTCTTGATCCAAGCTCTTTCGCCTTCGAGGCTTCGACGGTCATTCCGCGGTCTACGAACGAGCCGGTTGGGTTCGTGGTTTCGTCCTTCAGGAGAAGTTTTCTGATTCCGATCTCACGCGCGAGCCTAGGACAGTCGTGCATGAATGTGCCGCCCTCACCCAATGAGACAATGTTCCGTTCGCTGGTGATGGGAAGGAGTTCTCGGAACTTCCATACTCCAGGGGTTCGCGCCTTGAACTCCCCGCTCGTGAAGGCTTGTTCCATCTTCTCGTAGTCGTACTCAAACAGTAGGGCGCTCTGACATCTCGGGCATTTGGCCGCCTCAAGATTCTTCTCGACGAACCCGCATCGTGGACACTGAAGTGAAGTAACCAAAGACATCGGAGATCGTCACGATTGGCCAATATATAGGTGAGCGCTTATATGTTGCTCTTCTTTGTAGCCGCTTTCGTGATGGCGCGTTGGCTCGGTCAGGAGTCGCTGCTAAGCTGGCGCTTGCTGCTGCGTTGGCTGCAACGACGACCGTTGCGACGATGCTGGTTCAGATTCCTGTTCCGCCGACCAGAGGGTATCTAAACTTTGGAGACATCATGGTCTTCACGAGCGCGCTGCTGTTTGGGAGATTTGTTGGAGGCTTTGCCGGCGGAATAGGCTCGGCCACAGCTGACATTATCACGGGATACGCGTACTTCGCGCCCTATACGCTGGTGATCAAAGGCTTAGAGGGCTTCCTTGCAGGTGCGATAAGGGACGGGAGGAGCACCCGCCGCGACGGCTTAGGCTGGCTCGTCGGCGCAATCGTAATGGTCTCAGGCTACTTCCTGTCAGAAGCATACATGATGGGCTTCGGAGTCCCAGCAGCTCTTGTTGAAGTACCAAGCAATATGATCCAGGTCCTGTCGGGCGCTGTCGTCGCGATCCCTCTAGCGAGGGGCCTCAGGTATAGAATTCCAAGGATCCTAGTATAGCTCGTTTGAAGCGGCATTATGAGTAGCTTCTTGATGCCAGCTCAAGGCTTTGTCTGAGTTGCGGTACTTGAAGGCGCCGGGCTCAGTGGGTTGCACCGGGGGGTTAGCTTGAAACCCGCGTTTAGAACTGTGAACCAAGCAGAGTCTCAGCCGAGAAAAAGCGTAGAGGGAGCTGAAAGTGAGAAGTGATTGAGCTGAGCTGGCAATCTGTAAACGAATACTGCGGTGGGCTTGCGGTGAATATGCGGTCTCGAGCTCCTTAAATAGGTGAAGGGGGGTTAACCGCTCACTGAGGCATTTTGCCGCCGTTTCCCTACAACCCTGCCAAGTGGACACCAGACCCATACGATAGAGACGAATTGAAATCAGAATTGCCAGACGCCCTTGAGACCTTCCGAGCGTTCCTCCTCGTGGGCCCGAGGCGGATCGGCAAGACTAGTCTGCTGAAGTACGCGGAGGCCGAGGCTCATGACAAGGATTTGTTGGTTGGTTATGTCAATCTCCAAGAGTCGTGGGAGAAGAGCCCGTCCGCGGAGTCGTTCGCGGACTACTACACTACTTCGCTCTTGGGTGATTTCCTAGACCGTGCTGGTCTTCGTCAGGCAATTAAGTACGGTTTCTTGAAGAGAATCGAGTGGCTCAGGGACAACATCAAGAATGTAGAGTCCGTCGCAGTCAAAGATTTCGTCACAGTTGCATTCGATTGGAAAGCCGGAAAAGAAAAAGCCTCTGCTCTTGTGCGGTCGGCCTTGGATCTACCCGAGGCGATGGCAGAGGACACTGGCAAGCGAGCTATTGTGCTCGTAGATGAGTTTCAGGAGATCATCCTCTTCAAGCAAGCGATTCCGAACATACATGGACTGCTGAGAACTCGATGGTCGGACCATGACAAAACCAGCTACATTGCAACGGGGTCGGCCGTCGGCATCCTTCGATCCCTGACAACCGAAGAAGATTCTGTCTTCAAAGAGTTCTTTATTGATCGAAAAGTGGAACCGTTCGACTCCGACACCACTCGGAAATTCGTCGAATTTGTATTTGAAACGGTGGGACTCAGATGGGATCGCCCGATTGAGCAGTTTGTTTTCGAGAGGACGGCCGGAATACCGAAGTGGTTGGTGAGGATCACCTATGATGCATATGTGAGGTGCCGAGCACGAAAGTCTAGGATTACAAATGCGATAGTCCAGAAGGTTTGGGAAGACATGTACTCGTTCAGGAGCGGAAGCTATGTGGGAGCGGATTACGATAGAGACTTGCAGAGGATCAGTCTTGGCAATACCATGGTCAAGAGAAGACTGCGCTCTGTACTAAGCGCGATGGCGGCGCTTCGCTCTCCGGTAGGGCCTTCCCAGCTTCTATCGACACTCCGGAGAAGGCAAGTAAGAATCGCGAAGAATGTTCTGTTCGAGTACCTCGACAAACTGGTCATTCATGGTCTTGTGAACAAAGCAGAAGGAGGTATCTATTCCATTCTGGATCCGATTCTAGAAGAGTGGTTGAGGAGAACGCGTATGTGAACGGGGAGGTTAACCCCCGTTAACCTATAAGAGGGGCCCCGAGTCTCAGAGATCTACGCTAATGAGTCCGGCTAGCCCTGCGTGCTCATCCGTGGGCAAAACGATGGAATCCTCTCTGACGTGGAAATACATCAGGTCTTCAAGAAGCGCCGGGGGTGCGATTTGAACCCACGAGGCGCAAACGGCTATCGGCTTGTTAAGGCCACGCTTCGCTTCGCTGCGCCTGATGTCTCTCGGACTACTAGCGGGCTGAGAACTAGGTTCCGATTAGAGTCCTGATTCGTTCCATCTGTTCTCTGGAGAGTCGTTTTCGTGCGGTGAATGTTACTCCGTCTTCGGCTTTTCGCGGGATTATGTGTACGTGGATATGTGGGACGAGCTGGTGAGCGGCCTTTCCGTCGTTGACGGAGATATGTGCCCCCTGCGCCGACATTCTTTTCATGATCGTCTGGTTGAGCTCTTGGACTTTGCTGAACAAGTTAACGACTTCAGGTCGAGGGATCTCTCCGAGGCGCTCGTAGTGGCGTTTTGTCAGCACTAGGGTATGTCCATCAGCGATGGGGTGCCTGTCAAGAAAAGCGATCAGATCATCGTCCTGGTACACGATATGAGCCGGCGCCTTCTTTGCAATAATATCGCAGAACACGCACGACAATTTTGTCAATCTTCTGCGGAGATTCGGCCATGTCTTCGAGATATTCTTTGCTAGGAATCCGGCAAGGTTTGTGTACTTTCACTTTGCTCTCCCGCTTATCTTCTCCCCGATGATTCATATCATGCCGATGATCGATGCCGCCGAGACCTCCCCTTCTCACAATCATAGGCAACGAATCTAGGCTCAGGATCCTTCTGGCTCTGGCAAAGCATCTGGATGAGTCGCTGACCGTGTACAAGATCTCAAAATTCAGCGGTTTGGAAAGGAAAGTGATTAAGGCGCATCTGCGAAAACTCATCGACGCCGAATTAATTCAAGCGAAATCATACGGGCCCATCTTCCTCTATAGCTTGAACAATGAAAGTACGCCAATTCAACGCCTCATGGAACTGTTCAAGGATACACGGTTGCTGAGTGAAGCCCCCATGCCGCTGCTCTCCTACGGCTCGCGTCCATGGAAACGCCCACGACTCATTGGCTCTTCGACCATGCCAGCAGCGTTTCCTGAGACAGGTCAGTTCGCCTGAGGTTCGAGAGCCTAACCCCAACGAGACGTATCTTTCTGGGATCCTTCTCAAACTCGCCAAAGAGAGAGCGCACCGAATTCCGCACTACCTCCAAACTTTGAGTGTAGTCGTTTCTGCTCTTGGCTCGCGTGAACGTTGAGAAGTCCTCAAACCTGAGCTTGATGCCAACTGTCCGCCACAGAAACCCATCTTGAGTTGCCCGAGAATGAACATCCCGGGCAAGCTTGTCCATCATCTCAATGACGATGCTTCTGTCCGCAACGTCCTCTTCGAAGGTTGTCTCGTTGCTGATCGACTTGATGTCGTAAGAGGTTACGACCGGCGACTCGTCGATGCCATTCGCGATCTCCCACAGCCTGATCCCCCACTTTCCAAACAACTCCACGATCCGTCCCGCGGGAAAGCTTGCCAAGCCCCCGATCGTTTTGACGCCTACTTTCTCTAGGATTTCAGCAGTCTTGTTTCCTACGCCACTGATTCGTGAGACTGGAAGGGGGCGTAGAAACGACGACGCTTCACCGGGCGTCACTACCGTAAGCCCATCAGGCTTCCGGTAATCAGACGCGATCTTCGCAATGGCCTTGTTCGGCGCTACACCGATTGAACATGTTAGGCCCTCTTGAGCCTTGATCTCGTCCTTGATGTTCTTGGCAACTTTCGCCGCCTGATCAAAATCTTCAACCTTGCCAGACAGGTCTAGGAACGCCTCGTCTAGTCCCATCGGCTCGAGTTTCTCCGAGAAGCCGCGAAGAATGTCCATGATGCGAGCGGAGACTTCCTCGTACAGGGCAAAGTTCGGTCTGAGATAGACCGCTTGGGGGCAGAGTCGATATGCTCTTGATATTGGCTGAGCGGAGTGAACCCCGAACTTGCGCGCCTCGTACGAGCAACCGGCAACGACTCCGCGCCCTTTCCCACTCTTTGGGTCAGCGCCTACAATGATCGGCAGACCGGTTAGTTCCGGATTCCGTCGTCTCTCCGCGGACGCATAGAAGGCGTCCATGTCAACGTGGAGTATTATTCGTGGCACAGAAGATCCGGCGCCCAGTAGCTTTCCCTTTCAGGGGCTATTAAAACGGCTAAGCCAACCCTGTGTCGGCTCCCGACACCATCGGATTCCAGTTGACAGGTCATTCAGACTGCTAGAACAGGGCGGAAAGGGGAAAAAATGGGCGGACGTAAGTGTTTAGGGGGAGATTCGTCGTTCAAGTGACGTACTTGGGAACGTCGATCTTCAGAGGCCCGAACTCCCTGAGCTTCCCGGCTTGGAACATCCAGATGGCTCTAGAAGCCCATGCTCGTAGCTGTTGAAGTCTATGGTATCGCTCCCGATGTCCAAGACATCAGTATGGCAGGCTTGCCAGCCAAGGGTAGAGCTTCCTCAGCTTCTTCATGGCTTCCTGGACTTCTTCTTCTGGATACGCGTATGGTTTCAGCTTCCCGTGGTTGTAGTCGTCGAATGCTTGCATATCGAAGTGGCCGTGGCCGCAGAGCAAGAAAAGGATTGTCTCCTCGCGCCCTGTCTCCTTGCATCTTAGAGCCTCGTCGACAACGGCTTTGATGGCATGTGCTGGTTCAGGGGCCGGTATTATTCCTTCAGTTCTGGCGAAGAGCTTCGCGGCCTCGAAGACCTCAAGTTGGTTATAGGCCGCTGTCTCAACTTTCTTCTCTAATGCCAGCACGCATAGCGTAGGCGCCTTACCGTGGTAGCGTAGGCCCCCGGCATGAATCGGCGCCGGTATGAAGTCATGGCCTAAGGTATGCATTTTGATTAGAGGAGTCAGTCTTGCTGTGTCGCCATGATCGTACGTGTATTCGCCCTTGGTGATGGAGGGACAAGCCGTGGGTTCAACAGCTAGGAACCTGGTTTCCTTAGGCGCTTTCCCCGAAACCTTGTCGCCGTAGAATGGGTAGAACAGCCCGGAGAAGCTGCTGCCTCCGCCTATGCATCCGAAAATCGCGTCTGGGTATTCATCCATAACTTCAAGCTGTCTCTTGGTCTCAAGTCCAACAACGGTTTGGTGCATGAGGACATGGTTGAAGACGCTACCGATTGAGTAGTTTGCCTCATCATGCGTAAGCGCGTCCTCAACGGCTTCGCTGATTGCTATTCCCAGACTTCCAGGGCAGTCAGGGTCTTCCTTCAGAATCTTCCGGCCAGACTCTGTCTTCGTGCTTGGGCTGGCGCTGACTTCTGCACCCCAGACTTCCATCAAGACTCTTCGGTAGGGTTTCTGGTCGTAGCTTGCCCTTACCATGTACACAGTGCAGTCAAGGCCGAACATCATGCAGCCGAAGGCTAGGGCGGAGCCCCATTGACCAGCTCCCGTCTCCGTCGCCAGACGTTTGACTCCCTCTTTCATGTTGTAGTAGGCTTGGGGAACGGCCGTGTTGGGCTTGTGGCTTCCAGGTGGGCTGACCCCCTCATACTTGTAGTAGATCTTGGCAGGCGTCTTCAAAGCCTTCTCCAGTCTGACCGCTCGGATAAGGGGAGTCGGTCTCCAAAGCCGATAGGCTTCCCTCACTTCCTCCGGGATGTTCACCCACCGTTCTTGGCTGAACTCTTGACCGAGAATCTCTTTGGGGAATATCTTAGGGACGATGCC
>Ga0315312_1003459_pt1 | contig 10159 bp, 10 predicted proteins | sample TDP7_MG_FD_203629 | JGI IMG/M metagenome (GOLD analysis project Ga0315312, IMG submission 203629) | Freshwater sediment microbial communities from Lake Towuti, South Sulawesi, Indonesia - TDP7 | ecosystem: Environmental > Aquatic > Freshwater > Lake > Sediment | place: Indonesia: South Sulawesi... | reverse complement strand
CACCCACACACCGGGTGAGCGACGGGGCTGTGGGTAACTTCCCTACCTTTATAGAGCTTTTGCTTTTTCGCTGCCCCGCAGGGGCCACTTTTTCCGCGCAGAGTCGCGGAAAAAGCCTAGCCCCTTAGGTTGATGGGAGGGAATATCATGCAGAAAAAGAAGAACATCCAGGATTTTTTCGCGATGAAAGAGAAGGGAGAGATGATTACGTTCATCACGAGTTATGATTATCCTACCGCCACCTTTGCCGAGAAGGCCGGCATCGACATGATTCTGGTGGGGGATTCTCTGGGCATGTGCGTTTATGGCTATGAGGGAACGATGCCCGTAACTATGGACGTGATGATTGTGCATAGCGAGGCTGTTCGCCGGGGGGCTCCCAACACTTTCGTCATCGGCGACATGCCTTTCCTTTCTTACCAGACGAACGATGAGGCCGCAGTAGAAAATGCCGGTCGCTTCTTCAAGGAAGCGAGGGTCGATGCTGTCAAGTTAGAGGGCGGTGTGCGGGTAGCCAGTCGTATTAGGGCTATTGTAGATGCAGGCATGCTGGTGATGGGCCATATTGGGCTCACCCCCCAGAGCTCCTCCCAACTGGGAGGTTTCAAGGCTCAGGGGCGCACTCTGGAGAGTGCCAAAGCCCAGGTTGAGGATGCCCTGGCGGTTCAGGAAGCAGGGGCAGCCATGATCCTTCTGGAGGCCATTCCCCCGGAGGTTGCGGGCTACATCCGAGACCTGCTCACCATCCCTGTTTTGAGCATAGGGGCAGGGCCATATTGTGATGGACAACTCCTCATCGTCAGCGACATGCTCGGGGTCTTTGAAGCATTCACGCCCAAATTTGTGAAGCGCTACGCGGAAGTGGCCAAAATCAGCACGGAGGCTTTGAGGGCCTATGTGCAGGACGTGAAATCGCGGGCCTTCCCGGAGCCGAAGCACATTTACCCTATGATTCCCGACGAGCTGGCCAAGTTTAAGGAATGGACCGCTTCCCAGAAGGTGGCCCGGGACAAAAAATAGGAGAGTATTTTCAAAATGACTATAGATCGTCTTGGCGGAGCCGGTCTTCTTCTATTGGCACTTTTCGTGGCCTGGGAAGATCGCGTATTACCCCTCGGCACTCACAGCCGGCCAGGCCCTGGGTATTTGCCTTTGCTTCTCTCTTCCTTTCTGGCCGTGCTGGCAATAATCCTGATCCTGCGCGGCCGTTTCTCCGCAGCTTTTCGATCTGTCAAATGGCCGGAGGGGCGGCATGCCCTGGCAATTCTGGCCTGTTGTGGCTTCGCGACGCTGGCCCTGGAGAGATTGGGATACCGGATCACCATGCTTATTCTTTTGGCCTTCTTGTTCGGGGTGTTGGAGCGCCTCAAGTGGTGGGTAGTATTAGGTTTAAGCCTGGCTCTTTCCTTCGGTTCCTTTTGGGTTTTCGATACCTTGCTCAAAGTACTACTCCCGCGGGGAGGTTTTGGATTTTAATGTTCGAAACTTTGCAAAATTTACTTTTGGGGTTTTCGGCGGCCTTAACACCAGCGAATCTATTTTACGCCCTCATGGGATGTCTCATCGGCACGATGGTAGGCGTTCTTCCGGGAGTTGGGCCTTTGGCAGGGATCAGCTTGCTCCTGCCGACCACATTTGGTCTGAACCCCACGGCAGCCTTAATTCTCCTGGCCGGCGTTTATTATGGGGCGATGTATGGAGGCTCTACAACGTCGATCCTGATGAGAATTCCCGGAGAGGCAGCCTCGGTAATGACCTGCATTGATGGGTATGCGATGGCTCAGAAGGGAAGGGCTGGTCCTGCTCTGGCCATAGCTGCCATTGGATCCTACATTGCCGGGACAATGAGTGTGGTGGGCCTCATGATTCTGGCTCCTCCCTTGGCCAAATTTGCTCTCGGCTTCGGCCCCCCAGAATATTCTACCCTGCTCATTTTGGGCCTCCTGGTGCTCGGGTATATGACCGGCGGATCGATGATCAAGAACCTGGCTATGATCATCCTGGGGCTGCTTTTGGGCATGATCGGCATTGATCATTTTACCGGGTATTTTCGCTTCTCCTACGGTATTGTGGCCTTGGGCGATGGAATTGGCGTTGTCCCGGTGGCCGTGGGCCTTTTTGGCGTTGCCGAGATCCTGGCCAGCGCTGGGCAGCCCACCAGGCCGGAAGTATTGAAGCCTCATCTGCGAGACCTCATCCCATCGGGACAGGAATTCAGGGATTCAGCCGGGCCCGTAGGACGGGGAACGATCCTGGGCTTCCTTATTGGCATCATTCCAGGCTCGGCTCACATTATCTCCACCTTCATCTCTTACGCGGTTGAGCGCAAAGTCTCCAGACACCCTGAACGCTTTGGGAAAGGGGCTATCGAGGGAGTAGCAGGGCCGGAGTCTGCCAATAACGCGGCGAGTTGTGGAGCCCTGGTTCCAATGCTAGCTCTCGGGGTACCCACTGGCCCTATTCCGGCAGTGTTGCTGGCAGCCTTGATGGTCCATGGGATCAATCCCGGGCCCTTGTTCATCAAAGAGCAACCCGTGATCTTCTGGGGGTTAATTGCCAGTATGTATGTGGGAAACTTCGTTCTTCTCCTTTTGAACCTGCCGCTGGTGGGTATTTTTGTAAATTTCCTGCGCATCCCCTATAAAATTCTCTACCCCACGATCTTGATGTTCTGCGTAGTGGGTGTCTATGCGGTTAATACCAGTGTCGTCGATATTGTGATCATGACTGCGATGGGTCTCCTGGGTTATGTTTTACGAAAATTCGATTTCGAGACTGCGCCCATCGTTTTAGGGGTTGTTCTGGCCCCCATCATCGAGATGAGTCTCCGTCAATCGCTGGCCATGTCCAACGGAAGTTATGCTATTTTCATCCAGCGTCCGATTTCCCTGGTCTTTTTAGTTGCGGCCCTGGTCATGATCTTTCTGGCTTTGAAACCCCTGATCCGGAAGGGTCTCGACTGGAGAGCGCGTTTGATAAAAGCAGAAAATGGCGATGCCTTATAATAAAAGATGGGATCGAAGTGGATGGAAATATTCATTGAATTGGGTGAATGAGAGGAGATGCAAAAAATCAATTAAAGGAGGGAAGAATTATGAAAGTCTGTAAGGCGATTTTTTTCTTGACAGTGGCGCTGGGCGTAGGGATCGGGGGATTGATCCCGGGGATGGTAGCTGCTCAGGATTATCCTACACGCCCGGTCCAGATCATCGTTCCATTTCCCCCTGGCGGAGTGGCCGATCTTGTTGCCCGTCCGCTGGCAGCAGCTCTGGAAAAAATCTTAAAGCAACCAATGGTCGTGGTAAATAAGAGCGGTGCTGGCGGGGCTGTGGGAATGCAGGCCGCGGCTGTCAGCAAACCCGATGGATATACGTTGATGGTGGCCCTTTCGAGCATTTCGGTCATGCCAGAGGTGGACATCCTCTTCGGCCGTCCCCTGACCTACAAGCGAGAAGATTTCGCCCCCATTGCCCTGCTCACTGCCGATCCCACTATTTTCGCGGTGAAAAAGGATGCGCCCTGGAAGAGCGTGGCCGATTTCGTGGCTGATGCGAAGCGCCGGCCCAACGAAATTAAATACAGCTCTTCCGGAGTCTATGGCACCATGCACGTGGCCATGGAACTTTTCACTCACGCCGCCGGGATCAAACTCAGACATATCCCGACTGCCGGGGGAGGGCCAGCCATGACGGCTTTCCTGGGTGGTCATGTGGATACGCTCTCCGTCGGGCCGAACGTGGCCATGCCCCACATTAAGGCGGGAGTGGCCCGGGTCCTGGCCTGCTGGGGAGAAAAAAGACTGGCGGCTTTGCCAGATGTGCCCACCTTGAAAGAACTGGGATATGATGCGGAGTTCTACATCTGGTCCGGTTTTTTCGCACCCAAAGCTACCCCTCCAGCGGCCATCAAGGTTCTGCGGGAGGCAACTCGCAAAGCAGTCGATGCTCCAGAATTCAAATCAGCCATGGAGAAAATGGAAACACCCATCGCCTACCTGGATGCCGATGAATTTCAAAAGTTTTGGGATAAGGACGCCCAGAGGCTGATCAAAGGCATCCGTAACATAGGGAAAGTTCAGTAAAAGCGGGTGCTGGCTCGCCTAGGAGAGGGACTATGCAGCGCATTGGTTTTATAGGCCTTGGCCTGATGGGACAACCCATATCCAGGCGTCTTCTGGAAGCTGGCCATCCCTTGACAGTGTGGAACCGCACAGCGGAGAAAGGTAAGGACCTGTTAGCTGCGGGAGCATGCTGGGGTACATCCCCAAAGGCCGTAGCCCAAGCTTCTGATATAGTTATAACCATGGTTACGGACTCGGCGGCATCTGAAGCAGTCTCCTGCGGAGCAGGGGGTGTGCTGGAGGGTGCGCACCCGGGATTGATCCTGATCGATATGAGCAGCATTGCCCCCGAGATTTCCAGGTCTATCGCCAAGCGTGCAAAATCCTCAGGGGTGCCCATTCTGGATGCTCCAGTAACCGGGAATCCTAAAGTGGCCTCAGAGGGCAAACTTGGAATTATGGTGGGGGGGCCCAAAGAGACCTTCGATGGGTGCCTGCCCATATTCGAGAAATTAGGGGTCAAGATCGTCTACGTAGGTCTGAATGGCATGGGTGTCACGCTCAAGCTGGTGAATAACCTTATCATGGGCGTGGCGATCGAGGCAGTTGCAGAAGCTCTGGTGCTGGCCACCAAGGCAGGGATTGATCCTCAATTGGTCATCGAAATTACCTCCGTTGGCGGGGCTCGTACGGGGGCCATGGAGACCCGAGGGCCGAGGATGGTCAGGCGAGACTTCTCGCCCCATTTCTCGACGAATAACATGCATAAGGATCTTTCCCTGGCCTTGAAGTTAGCCGAAGAATGCGGCGTTTCATTACCGGCAACCAGTGTCTCCCGGGAGATTCTCAGGGCCGCAAAGTCCCAGGGGAAAGGGGAACTGGATTCGGGCGTCGTCCTGACGGTTTTAGAAGCCATGGCTAACACAATCGTGAAGTTGAAAGATTAAAGCGAAAAGGACACCGAACACTGAGAATTTCTCTGCGGCCTCTGTGGTTAGATTTTTAAAATAAGAGGAAAAGGAGGGAAGCCATGTTTGAATTTATTAAGAAAACGATTTTGATCGGTGCGGGGCTGGCCTCCATGACTGCCGAAAAGATCGAAGAGGCGGTTAAGGAAGTTGTCAAGAAGGGTGAAATTTCAGAGAAAGAAGGGAGAGAGCTGGTCAAAGACCTTGTGGAAAGATCTAAGAAGGCTAAAAAAGATTTGGGGGAAAGAATTGAGAAGATGGTAAACGATGCTTTGCAGAGGCTTAAGGTACCCACCCGAAAAGATTTGGAAGAGTTGAAGGCGCGAATAGAACGGCTGGAGAAGGCAGCGGAGAAGAAGGAATAGCAGGGCAATTCGCTCTTGACAAGCGGATCGGGTTCGTTTATATTCAAAATTGCTTCTTACGGCTAAAAATGCCAGATGTCAATCAGAAAAGCAGAAAGGAGGATTTTTTATGGTGTCCCCAAGAATCATGAAGTTTAGTATTTGGTTTTCAATTACAATCTTTTTCTCTCTCTTCCTTTCTTTTCCCGCCTCCGCTAAAACCATCATCCGCATCGGTACGACTTACGAGCCGGGATCCATTGAAGTCCGAGTGGCGGAGAAGTTCAAGGAGCTGATCCAGAAGGCAGACAAAGACATCGAGGTCCAGCTTTTTGTGGGAGGAGCCGTGGGCTCGGAAGAGGAAGTTACGGAGTCCGTGAAGGTAGGAGCGATGGAAGCCCAGGTTGGCGGCGGGGTCCCCATCAAGATGTATGCCCTCCCATACCAATTCATGGATTCACCCTATTGCATCAAGGACTGGGAGCACTACAAGCGGGTATTCAATTCGCCTGTGGGGAAAAAGATGCAATCTCTGATTGAACAGAAAGGCAATGCCACCCACCTCGGGATTTACTACCGCGGCATGAGACAGCTGATGCACGCCAAAAAGCCCATTTACAAGCCAGACGACATGAAGGGTGTAAAATTTCGCATACCCATGATTCCAACCTGGGTGAGCATCTGGAAAGAGACAGGTGCACTCCCCGTCCCTGTTCCTTTTTCCGAGGTCTTCATGGCCCTGCAGACTGGAGTGGCGGATGCTTGCGAGATGGATCTTCCTTCTTTTTTCGGCCACCGGCTCTATGAGGTTCAGAAGTACCTGATGATCACCAACCACATGACCCAGACCGGGCGTTTCACAATGAACATTAAGTTTTTGGGTGGCCTGCCTAAGGCGAAAGCGGATCTCGTCCGTAAACTGGCCACTGAGGCTTGCCAGCACGGCGTGGACTATATGATGAAGAATGAAGAAAAATTCGTCCAGGACTTGGTCTCCAAGGGAATGATCCTCGTCCGTCCGGATGTTGATGCCTTCCGCACCAAGGTAAAGCCGGCCATCGATAGTCTCTTCAAAACTACTTGGAACGTAGCCACCTGGGATGAAGTCCTGAAGTATTAAGAATTATGAGGCGGGCCCGAAGTTTTGGGCCCGCCAGGTCATCCTTGGAGGAACTCCCTTGATCAGGGTTCTGGATAAGGTTCTGGGCACGATACTGGAAGCCCTGATGGTGATCATGGTGCTCGTGGTCATCCTCCAAGTCCTGGCCAGGTACGCCATCAAGGTCCCCATCCCCTGGACAGAGGAGTCGGCTCGCTATATGCTGGCCTACATGACTTTTGTAGGTTCAGCCATTGCTTTGAGGGAAGGGAAACACATTGTCGTTCACTTTCTCTACGACCGATTTTCATCTGCGCACAAGAGAGCTCTTGACCTTATTTTTCATGTCTTGATTCTTTTCTTTTTATTCCTCATACTCTGGGGGGGTCTCAAACTCATCGATGGGGCCTGGGATGTTCCCACGGCTTCCATGCCCTGGTTCACCATGGGCCAGATTTACCTCATCCTCCCCATTGGATTGGTCATCATGATCTGGTACGAAATGGGACTTCTTTGGGAGGGCCTAAAGAACAGGAAGGATGACCCATGATTGCCTTGGCTACTTCTCTGGTAGGTCTCTTTAGCTTTTTTTTCCTTATTGGTTTGCCCGTGGCCTTTGCTTTGGGAATTTCCGGTATCATCTCCCTGGCTTTCATGGAGGGGGGGATAGAGAAAGTCAACTGCACCATCCTGGCCCAGAGAGTCTTTTATGGTCCCAATAGCTTCCTGATCTTGGCGATTCCTTTCTTTCTATTAGCTGGAAAGTTGATGAATACTGGGGGAATTACTGAGCGGATCTATCGCTTTGCCCGCAGCCTTGTGGGACATTTTAAAGGAGGGCTGGGCCACGTGAACGTGGTTGCCAGTATGATCTTCGCCGGGATGACTGGGGTCGCCACCTCTGAGGCTGCTGGACTGGGGGTGGTGGAAATCAAGGCCATGAAGGATGCAGGCTATGATGAAGATTTCGCCGTGGCTGTGGCCGCTTCGGCCTCAACCATGGGCCCAATCATCCCGCCCAGCGTGGCGCTCGTGGTTTATGGCGTTTTAGCGAGTACTTCAGTGGGGCGGCTTCTTATTGGAGGGGTTGTGCCGGGAGTGATGACTGGAATCGCTTTGATGATAACAGTTTATTTTTTCGCCCTGCGCCGCAACTACCCCCGCGATATAAAGTCAACCTTCCGAGAGATTCGTTTGAGTTTCAGCCGGGCCATCTGGCCCATGATGACTCCAGTGGTCTTGATAGGGGGAATGCTTGGGGGGATTTTCACTCCCACTGAGGCAGCAGGGGTTGCTGTTCTCTATGCCTTCATCTTGGGTTGTCTGGTCTACCGGGAGATCAGCTTTGCAGACTTAAGGCGGATTCTGAAAGAAACTGCTGTGGAAACAGCAGTCATCACTTTCATTGTTTCCTGCGCCATGCTGTATGGCTGGGTGATGATGCGGAGCCAAATTCCAGTCAAACTTGCTGGATACCTGATGGCGCTTACCACTGACCCCTTCTGGATGCTGATGATTCTGAATGGTTTCTTTCTGGTTGTTGGATGTTTTATGGAAACTTTAGCCGCCATGACCATCCTGGTGCCCATTTTGATTCCCATGATCAACAAGTTGGGGATCGACCCCGTTCACTTTGGGCTGGTGATGGTTTTTAACCTGGTCATTGGCCTTCTCACCCCGCCCTTTGGCCTTGTTCTCTTCGTCATGGCCAGAATCAGCAGCGTTCCGATAACCAGGATCGTACAGGCTGTTGCTCCCTTCTATATTCCTCTGCTCATCGTGCTTTTTTTGATCACTTTATATAAACCCTTTGTCACCTTCCTTCCAGACCTATTGATGGGGAAACCGCGTTAAGAAATAAAGAGGAAGGGTGGAATGCAACCTGATTTTGAACGATTGAAAAAGGCCATGCGCCATGAAGAGCCAGACCGCGTCCCGTTAGCCGAAGGAACAATCGCCTATGAGATTCAGTCGCAATTTTTGGGAAGGAAGATTACAGAAACGGAGCTTGCTGGCCAGGTAGAATTTTGGGTCCAGGCGGGCTATGAGCACTTTCCGCTCACCGTGGGCATGATGAACCCTGGAGAGATTACAAAAGCCTCTGCGATCGTGGGGGTTGTGGAACGCCTTTTGAAAAGAGATGAAAAAAGGGAAAAAACCTGGTCGATTGAAGAAAGAGGGGTAATCACAAACCAAGAAGAGTACGAGAGATTTCCCTGGGAAGAAGCGGCTAAGGTAGACCTAAGCAAGTTTTGGGAAGTGCAACCTTTTCTCCCTGAAGGGATGAAAATTTTAGCATTTTCTGGGAAGGTCTTTACGCTTCCCTGGATGCTGATGGGCTTCCAGAACTTTTGCTTGAGTTTATACCTTCAGGAAGATTTGGTTGCAAAAGTCATCCATAAGGTAGGGGAAATCCAGCTAGAGGCTGTGAAGCAAATCTTGCTAGTCCCCAAGTTAGGGGGGATTTGGGCGATCGATGATCTATCCTTTGGCTCAGGACCCATCATCAACCCCAAATTTTTCAGGAAATACGTTTTCCCCTGGTATGAGGAAATGGCTTCCATATGCCAGAAGAAGGATCTGCTTTTCTTTTTTCATTCAGACGGGGATATATGGCCACTCCTGGATGACCTGATCGCCCTGGGCATCGATGCCATTCATCCTATTGACCCAACCTGCATGGATATTCGAGAAGTCAAGGAGAAGGTAGGAAGAAAAGTTGGGATCATAGGAAACATCGATACGGATCTTCTTGCCAGGGGAACTCCTGAAGAGGTGAGGAAATTGACCAAAAAGCGCATACGAGAAATCGCCCCCGGAGGAGGCTATGCCTTGGGTTCAGGAAATTCCGTCCCTCATTGGGCCCGGTTTGAGAATTACCAGGCCATGCGCGAGACGGTTTTGGCATATGGTAACTATCCCATTAAGATTTAGGCCGGCATTGATTATCCGTTCCACAGCTTTGAACTCTACAAGGAAGACCTAAGAGAGCAAAATTGAAATTCATAGAAGAGAAAGGAGGTAAGATATTATGAAAAAAATGGGAAATTTTTTTGGAATGATGGGGGTAGGGTTCTTAACCCTTATTCTGCTCTTCGCCTTGAACCCGCCTGAGGCCATCAGCAAAGTTGAGTACCGCGTCATTGCTGCTACCAATGGAGCAATTGGAAGCGAAGAACACCAGGCCGTGAAGGAATTCGGTAGACGCCTCGAAGAATTATCGAAAGGCCGGATAAAAGTAGACGCCTTTGGAATAGAGTTAGGTGACGCCATGAGCCAGATAGAACATGTAATGGACGGTACGCAACAGGTTTATTTTGGGGAGTTAACCTGGCTGGCAAATGTGCATAAAGATCTAAACATTTCAGCTATGGCCTTTACTTTCCGGAATGTGGGGCACCTGATAAAATTCTTGCAGAGTGAGCGTGGAGATCAAATCTGGAAAGAATTGCTGGAAAAGAAAGGGATTAGAGTTTTAGACTTCAGTGGTCAAAGGCTTCCCAGAGTTGTAATGTGCAAACGGCTACTTCGGTCGATCGATGATTTCCAGGGGCTGAAAATGCGCGTCCCCGAAATCCCGATCTATATGCGCGTATGGAAGCATATTGGCACATCAACGCATCGGGTCACATGGGGAGAAATATATTTAGCTTTGGCCTCCGGTCTTATCGAAGCTCATGAAGGACCG
>Ga0315312_1003457_pt1 | contig 10160 bp, 13 predicted proteins | sample TDP7_MG_FD_203629 | JGI IMG/M metagenome (GOLD analysis project Ga0315312, IMG submission 203629) | Freshwater sediment microbial communities from Lake Towuti, South Sulawesi, Indonesia - TDP7 | ecosystem: Environmental > Aquatic > Freshwater > Lake > Sediment | place: Indonesia: South Sulawesi... | reverse complement strand
TCTCTCAAACGCTTAAGCCTCTCAACCAAAGCCCCGTCCCACTCCGGATGCTCCCTCATCACGTACTCCACTTCATCCCTCTCCTCTCTCTCCTCTTTCCCGCCCCACCTAACGTTAAAGATTACCACCGCAAGCATGCCTACAAGAGCATACTTCACCTCTGTCACACCAGCAACGTCATACACCATCGCAAGAACACCCTTAAACTGCGTCAGCAGGGAAGGGCTCCAGTGGGAAACGTCCATGTAAACGACCTTGTCATCCACCAGATTCTCCAATAACGCAGCGTTATCGTCCTTATCCAGCATACTGTTGATGAAGAGGCTCGAGTCAGAGATGAGGATCAAGCTTCCCCTGCCATAACTGACCACAGCCATCACGGGAAAGGGACCAATTAGTTCAGCCTCTTCAGGGGTAGATATCATATCCTCGCTCAGATAGCTGAACGCCGTGGAACAGGCTAGAACCCTCACGCCGTCCCCGGCGTCAGTGAGCGCAGTCGCATAGTTGAACGTCAAAGCTGAGAGGCCTCGCGTGTAAGGCGAAGCCGTGAAGTCTATCATCCTAGGCATCCGAGAGTCCTTGTCCTTAAAGAGAGGGTCCAGCAAAACCCCACCTGAAAAGCGTGCTTCAACACCAAGACCCTCAAGCAGATCGTCGCCCACGCCAAAATCTTCAGCGAGAACCACCAAGCCACCTGCCTCCAAGAAACCCCTAACCGCATCCACATCCTCATCCATAAAGGGTTCCGAAGGACCCAACACCAAAAGCGCCGACTCAGAAGGCTTCAGCACCACATCCAACAACCTCGCTAAGTCCGAAACCTCGAAGGGATGAATCCTCGAATCCAGCTCCGACAAGCCGTTCCAGAAAGGGTTCTCTAAACGAAAGTCGTCCATGGGAGGCACAACCCAAGCTAATCCCAGAACAACTATGACAGCCACACCAAGTCCAAGAATCACTATTCTTCTAACTCTCAAGCTCCAAGCCCCCAACAAGCTCCTTGAAGCACCTCTCAGCCAAAGACTCCTCCCCACCCGCACGCAGAGGACTATAGAGCCACCTCTCACACAACAGGCTCAGACGCTCAAAAGAGGCATAGGCTATGACCAACTTCTCCTTCACAAGCCTAAGATACTCCCGAATAGTAAAGCTCGGCTCCATCGCTATCCCCACAAACTTAGAGACCATGTCCACAGCCTTCCAGTACTGAGCTTGCACGCCCACAAGCTGGCTAACCTCAACATCTCTCACAACATGCTTAGGAGCCTCTGCCTCCTCCACCAGAGGGATCTCGTGCCCTCGTCGGCGACTCCTAACGCCTGACGTTAAGGTAGCCCCGAGCAGTGCGCCCGCGAGTACTTCCGTGCACCCGAGCACTGCGCCGACGCTGAAAACATTCACGATGAAGACGCTTCCCTCCTTCAAGGGGGGTGTGATCCAAGGCTCCTTAGGGAACGCCAAAACCGTGTACGCATATTGAGCGGTAAAGGCGACTAACGGAACACCGAGGACGAACTCAAAGGAGCCATCGTCCGAGCTTACTGCAGAAGATAACCATTGGCCAACTCGCACATCCACCCTCGAACCCACAAGAGGACTTCCATCCGGGGTAATCACTCTACCCTTAATCGTCAAGCTCTGACCAGACAAGGCAAAGCTAGGTGCCTCCACCTCCACCAACGCAGGAACCCTTACAACATTAAGGTCAAGCGTAGTAGATGCTGGGCCCACAAGCCCTCTTGGAGAAGCCTCAACCTTGAGCATTACCCCGCCGCTGGGAGCATCGAGCGGCACCTGAAAGTCCGTTAAGAAGCTCCCATCCGCCTCCGTCACTGTCTCAATCACATGCCCCAGTCCACTAATCCTAATCTTAAAACCGGAAAGCGACTCATTGTAAAGGATTAGCCGCCCTGAGGCCGTGAAACTTAGGCTTGGATAAACGTTCCTCGGAGCCCTCACCGTCAAAAACGGCTTATCATATCTAAGCCCAATAACTAATGCATCGGATGAAGAAGGGACGTAGCGACCAAAATCCAAGTCTCTAGGAAGATAAGAGGAGTGGAGGACCACCCTATCCTTGTAGACATACGGCACGCTAAACCCGAATGAATAGCGTCCATCGTCATCCGTAGTTGCATCACCTATCTTAGCCCCATCAAAGTATATGTCAACGGCTCTTGAGGATAAGGGACGATCATCAACCGTGGTGAGGAAACCCCAAACGCTTAGCTTTGAGCCCAACGGAACCTTCAAGGCATCCGCTTGAATCGTCAAAACAGTCTCTACCAGCAGTCTGGACTGAAACTCCTTAACTCTCTCTAACAAATCCCATATCTGAACGGCATAGCTGTCGATTAAACCTCTAAGCCTAACGATCTCCTTAAGAAGGGGTGCAGGCGACGCCCCTAACATGCTGCCCAGCTGCGTCGCAGAAGACTCCAAGTCATTAACCGTCCTATTCGCCCTAGCCAACAGAAACTCAGCCTCCTCAAGCTCATCCCTTGCATCGCTCAGCCTAGCCCTCTCGATGAGGACAGAGGCGTTACCAGCATGCACCTTAACACGACTCAGGTCCTCGGCACCTCCCTCCAAAAGCTCGTTAAAACGCGATATGATGAACCGGAGGTCCGGAGGGGCATGGAGGTGGGCCACACGCCCAAGCTCTGCTACTACCTGATCCCAGTCTTCCGAAGCCAAGGAGCCCAAAATCTCCGAGTAGAGGAGGAAGAAACCTGAAGGCAGGGGTGGCTCCTCACGGAGCTCCGCTGGGTCAACATGACGGGGAAAAGGGAGCCCAGCTACCAGCGGCAAAAGGGCCACCAGCAATGTGAAGAAGACTGCAGCCAAACGCTTCTTCGACAACTTCGCTACCAGAGAAGCATCTCAGCAACTTTGAAAGCCACAATCAAGCTGAAAGCAATGAAAAGGACCACGCCCACCACGTCCGGACCCCGCCTCCTAGGACGAAAGACCACCGAAGTCACGAAGTAGCTAACCGTGAAGAGGCTCACATACGTGTCCAGCCTCGCCTCCTTCAAAGCCGCCAACGCCACTACCGTTGAGAATAGCAACGAAGCCAAACCAACCACGTACGCTTTGTGCTTGTCCATTCTAGGGTATCACCCTGAAGACCGCCCTAACTCTCTCCTCATCAGCTTGTTCTTCATCAAACACAATCGGCACCTCTAGGCATGAAGCAAGCACACACCCAGCAATACTCGTCACCAGAGAACCCAAAACCATTCTAAACCTCGGGAAACCAGTCCTTATACGAGGCTTCACCAAATCAACAACAACCCTACCGCCTTCCCCAACAGCTTTCACCGACTCTACGGCCTCAACAAAGTCAACGAGAACATGTCTCAAAGCGTCCTCCAAGCCAGAGCCTGAGCTGAGTCCAGAAAGCCTCATCAACTCGGAGCCCGGCGGAAAAATGAGCAAGCCCGGACAACCACCTGCTTCTGTGATAACACGCATCGGCACCCTCATCACCTCACCAGCACCCGGGAGATGAGGGTTAGACCTCAGAGGCACAAACACGTAAACTCGCCCTTCCCTAGGCGGGAGATAAAAGGCCTTCTCCGTTACGTTAAACTCCTCCAAAAGCGCCTCGACACTCACGCAGGAGCCCTCCACCATCGCCCGAATCACCTTTATGGGAACTGGACTCGAAGGCGTGAGCATGATCGTAGCGCCCAGAATGACGCAGGCAAGCCCAAGCGCCGTCAATGGCACGCTGGAAAGAATCCAATACGAAAAGGCTGTGAAGGGTACCCCGAAGAACACCATAGCCAAACCAAACCCCACGAGCCTACTCCTCAACGCCTACTTCAACTCCCATCTTGAGATACGTGAACTTCCTAGCCACCGCTACCGCGCCGAGCGCGATTGTTAGAAAAGCCAGCGACACGAAAATCGGGTCGAGCCTAATACCCCAGGGCGTATAATTGAGCACCAGCCCAACCAGAGGAACGAGGGCGAGGCTCAAACCGATCGACAACGCTAGTCTTTCCAAGGGCTCAAGATCCTCCCTCTTAGGGTAAAGTGCCTCAATCAAGGCGAAGCCTGGAAGATAGAGAATGAAAAGCGATCCCACGGCATATCGGAAGTAAACGTAAGGGGGTATCTGAGGCAGCAAATATATGGCTGAGCCGGTCAAGACTATGAGGAGGGTTAAAACCCAAAACCACAAGCTATAGAAGGACTTGGCATATTGCGCCAAACTAGTCGGAGGCTGAGGGTTCACGAGCCTCACCTCGCCATCCCTCCAAAACTGGTACAGATGCTTAGCCACATCGTGTCTAGCCACACCCAAGCTTTCAGCCTTCTCCTTCACTAAAGCCTCAACACTTGGGCTGGGATTCTTCTTCGCCGCATCCAAGAGAGCCTCAGCTATGCGCTTGTTCATGTCCCAAACGCCTCAAGGCACCGCTGGCATGGTTACATTCAGCCAGAGCTGACACCATCTTCCATGATATTCAAAGTCACGAACGCCTTCATTGTAGGTCCAAAGCTCGAAGACAAGCCTATAGTTCACCCCGGGCTCTTCGACGCTAAGGGTGACAGGCCTGGTCCAATTCTTTTCGTCTAGAAGCATAATCTCATACCTCGCAAACACCGGAACATCCATCGGTTCCTCATCACTAATCGACGTAGTCCTATTCCCCAGTTTCACCAAAAGAGCGTAATACATCACCCTTCCTTCATGGTTCCCCACATACAAGTACAGAGTGAATGACTCATCCACAATGAGTTCCCTCGGGTAATCCCCAATCTTCATCTTCGGGCCTAAAACGCCGAGTTCAGAGAAGGGCTCTACAACCCTGCCCGCAAAGAAAGTTTGTGAACCAGCAAAAACCCCCACTATAACCAGAACCGCGAGAACGACCGCCATAACTTGTTCGTCCACGGTCAAGCCTTCACTTTCCATCTCCGCTTGTTCCTAACCCACAACCGCCAGAAGATCTTCGGCTCGTAATGCCACACAATCACACCCAAAGCCGCCACCAAGCCTATCACAAGCAAACTTTGAACCGTACGGGCTTGCATCGCAGCCACTCCACTTCGCCTTATGACTAGCGCCCTAGCAACAACATCCTCAACCTTCGAAAGCGCCTCCTGCAACATAACCTCATCGTTCCTCATCTCACCCTCCTCAAGGAGAATCAGAGCTTGATTCAGCTCATCCACGAGCCTCGACGCATCACCACCCAACCTTTCGGCCTCAGCCACGGCCGCAAAGGCCTCAGCCAGCTTAAGCCGCACCCTCTCCTTCAGAGCAGGCTCACCCAAGACCGTATTTGAGGCAACCACGAGGTAGACTGAGATTAGAAGTAAGGTCGAAACCAAAAAGACCCTATGAAGACGCTTCAATGATGATCAGAAAACTCCTCAGGCTCTTCTATTCCAAGCACTATTGGAAACCTTCCCCGTTTTCACAGTTTTCACCCACTTCTTGGGTCTTCTTAAAACAATCTGAACCAACGCATACAGAGCCATGAAGGTTTGAAGGCTCCAATAAGCGTAGATGAAGGGCAGCCATAGCAGGTTTGTCATTGTCCTCGGCTTTGTTACGTAAATCAAGGCTACTCCAACAATTAACAAAAGGACTATGGTGAGCAGAGACGTAGCCTGCGCCATGATCGTGGCGACGGGGTCTGGTTGAATTGGAATTAATGATGTGTATACAGTCATTAGGTAGCCTAGAAAGCAGGTGGCAAACATGTATGGTCCTGTCAAGGTGAGTTCGGCGTCGATGTTCCTCTTATCAAGCTTTGTAACAAGCTTTCCGTATTTTAACGCTATCTCCATGCATCCCCTCAGCCACCGCATTCTCTGCTTCATTAGTTGAGCCAAGCTCGCCGGGTTTTCCTGCCACGATCGTAAATCCGGAGCATACTTTATGTTATAACCCTTCTCCGTCAGCCTAACCGACATTTCCACATCCTCCGATAAGGCATCCTCGTCCCACTCACCGACCTCTTCCAAGACATTTCTCCTAATGAAACTGCAGCTACCCGTTAAAGGAACAAACAAGCCAAGGGCATCCTTTCCTCGAACATACACCTCAAAACGCACCGCTTCCTCATATGAAACAAACTTAGTCAGCATGTTTTCATCAGCATTTAAAGAACACGTTGTCCCTTGTAAGGCAGCAACCGACGGATCCTCAAAATACTCAGCTGCCTTAATCAAGGCGTCTGGTTCAGGGACATTGTCAGCATCAAACACAGCAACGATCTCTCCTTCGGCGTATCTGACGGCGTAGTTCAAGGCGGAAGGCTTCCCATCCGATACCGGCTTATGAAGAAGCTTCATTCGACCAGAGAATCTCCCCACGTATTCTTTGCATTTCTGCATCGTCTTGTCGGTTGATCCATCCTCAACGATGACGATCTCTCTTTTCTCCGGAGGATAATTCAATCTCGATAAAGCCTCTAGAAGTCTGCCTATCACCCTTTCCTCGTTTTTTACTGGAACCACAATGGAGACTGCAGGCAACCTTTCTCGCCTCGTTACCTTCTCCCTCTTTTGGCTTGGCCGTCGTAGATGTCTAAAACCCACCGCCATAATGGGCATGGTATATAGGATCCATGCATAAAGAAGGGAGAGTATGCAAAGAGCTACTATGTATAGAGGGCTCAGTTTAACGCAAGCTCCACATGTTAACCCTCAGCCTTAACGCGCCTTCGAGCCTCCAGCTCCTTCCTATGCTTCTCTATCTTTTCTAGGCAGGCTTCCCGTATGAACGCTGTCTTGGTGGGCCAGTAGCTCAGCTCCTTCACTAGATTTTCAATCTCCTTAAGGAGGCTTGTGGGAATCGAAATCGAGGAATAAGGTTGCCTTCCTTTTCCTTTTTCTCTGCGGCTCATCTTGCTGACGCTTTAGTAGATGAGAAGCCCGATGCTTTTCAGGTAGTCTCCGACCATCGTCTCATAGTCTTTGAGTAGCCCATTCACCTTTCCCTCGTCCCTCTTTCCAGAGATTAAAACGTAGGCTGAGGCCACCGTGTCCATGGAGAGGAGAATTAAGGTTTCTAGGGGGCTGTTGCCCCGCGTATTTCGCTTAATTCCTTTATTGTGTCTCATGGTTTCGCTAATGTAAGTTTCTGCCACCTTGTAGTAGGGTTCCACATCCATGTTAGGAAACCTTCCTCTTAATAGCTCGAGAGCTAGGTCATCCAGACAACCCTTAAGCTCAGCCAGACCCGAATTCCCCTTCACTGGTCCCTAAACCCACTCGGCACGCTATGGTGGTTTGTTCACATGCAGATTCATGATGGCCAAGTACCGCATGAAACCTATGTCTTCCGGCCACCCAGCTGCGGACTTGTTGCCCCAAGCTTGGGCGATTTGGCTGAGCTTTTGGGCGAGGCGCAGTCCATCCGTCCTCGTCTTGTAGGCTACTTCGCCTATCAAGGTTTGGATTCCTCCCATAGCTTCCAGCAATCTCTTTACGATGGGTGCGAGAAGCTTAGCTATGAAGAGGCTGCGGACCTTCTGTTTCACCACTAATATGACGAGTTCCATGAGGTTTCGCTGATCCCTACTCAACTCATTAAACCAAGCTCTGCAGCGACGGGCCCTTAACCTCAACTCAGCCAGCATGTCTCGCGTGGGGTAGATATCATCCCAAAACTTCACGGCGTCTCCACTCAACCAAACCACCCACCACGGAGAGACGTCATCGCTAAGATGACGCCAGCTCCCACTCCTAAAGACGAAACGTTGAAGACTAAGCAACTCAGCATGGGCAAGAACAAAATTCATTGTAAATCACTAGCACCACTGGGCCTATTATGGAAAAGCACCCCTAACGCACCAGTAGCGTTGAACATAGTTCTTAATATTTAAAGAGTATTCAAAAAATTGTAACTTCTCTCGTATCGAAAATTGACACAAGATTCGATCGTGTAAAAAATAGAAATCGGACACAGACAGTTAGCTAACTTATGACAAAATAAAGGGTTTCAAAGCAATTTAAGGAATTGGACTCGCACCCGCTACTTTCCACCGCGCCGATCGATTTCCTCCTTTTAAAACTCATTCCAAAACTTTGTCAGGTGCATGTAAACTTTCATGTTCCATCTTCCGCTAGTCTCTTGACGGGTCTCATTTTTTCTGCCATATTTTGTTTACTCCTAAAATTCCAGAAATTACGGATGCAGAGAGGAGTAGCTGAGTAGCCATGTTCCAATAGCCAAATAGTTTGTATTGATACATCCAAACCCACATAAACATGGGGAACCTGTCTCCGCTGTTCCATACTAAGAAATAGATTATGTCTTGTGTCGAGATCAGAGAGATAACTAAGAGACTCAAGCCTAACTTCATAGACTTGTTAAAGTATCCCATGACCACAGCAAAGAACACATAAGCTAGGATGTAGATGCTAGTCCATTCACAGTACCATACTTGAGAGAACTTTAAACCATGCTCATAGAGGATACAATTAACCACATAGTCTATTCGAGTCATGATGAGAAAGAATACTATGACTATGGCTAGGTTAATCAGAGACTTCTTTCTTGTCATTTGCTCATTCTTTATTCCTTCCTCTTACACCAGAGGTCTTAAACTCCTTGCCGTCCGAAACGACTGCGATGTGGATCCCGAGATCCATAATGGTACATAGTACCAACAACCATTTAAATTTTTTGGTACAATGAACCAAACATATAAGAGAATTGTTTCAAGAAAGTATTCGTGAGTGGAGTAGGATGGGATGGAAGGGGTACTCTAGCACCAAGATCAAGGCAGAGATTTATCAGAGAGCAAAAAAGTTCTCAGAGAAAAAGGGGGATGACCATCTCCCGTTTCATCGAGCAGGCCATCATGGATGAGGTGGAGGAATTAGAGAAGTTAGAGGACTCCGGGGATCGATGGGGTCCATTATTACATCCTGAAGCATCCTAGAATTAGGTTTCTTATCGCCGATGACCTGGACCCGGAGCTGGCAAGGTCATCATGGCTGGGCTAGTACTCAAAGAGAATCGTCCTTCCGTGCAGTGTCTTCTCACGGCCCTAGTTTCCTCTAGGGCTTCCGTCAACCCTCTTTCTTGGGGCTTTCTCGTTGGCACCTGCATCTTGATGTCGTATTTTAGGTGATTGGCGAGGAGGCTGCACTTCTCGATAAACTCGCAGACGCAGTAGTCCTAGGCAGCCCTCTTAGAGTACCCACCAAAACCATTTCCTTTGAAAAATAGGGGGAGGGAGTATAGGTGTGAGGGTATAGGCATACCCTAAGGGTTCACGTTCGACGCGCCAGAAATGATGTTGAAGATGGCACTCAAAGGTTAAGACTCAAACTTTTGGCTGTTCGCAAAGCACAGCTTATTGCACACCACGCCCGATCCCTTAGGCATTACTTGGTCGGTCCTCTCTTATTAGAGCGCAGCTTACCCATCGCCGCAGCACCGGTCCCGGAGCCTGCGAGAAAGCTTCTGCAGATCTCACCTACCGTTTCACTTATGAAAGAGTAATCCACGAAGTTTAATGCATATTGAATATGCTTTAAAGCATAACCTTTATATAGGCGTCTGGAGTATTAAATCAATATATGTCCAAAAATGGACATATTGTATACGTGTATAACACAAATACGGTTGAACAAAACTCGTGGAGAGGGCCTAAGTTGAAAACGGCGAGAGCATCTCTAAAGGGCAAAATTGCGTTCACAGTCACCGGCGTCAACTTGAAGAACGTCGAACTCAAGGTGTCCTCGGCAGATCAGGAGATCGCAGTTAAACTCAGCGCCGAATCACTTTTGGTGCTGCTGGATAAGCTTCGCTTTGCAACGGAAACGGTCATTTCACAACTGATAGACCTGAACATCTAATCTAAAGCCGGGATTTCCTAGGATTAGTCAGAACTTCTTCCGTCTGTTTTCAATGCGTTAAGAGGCACCAAGGTTATCTCAAGAAGCCTCCGTTCTTCCGCTTCTGTGATTTAACTTTACCTGACAGAGACGAGTGTCGGCGGATGCAAGTGAGGGCTTCTACCAAAGGTAAAATGACGTTCTAGCCTATTCGGCCCTTTCTTGTTGTTTTATGCGCTGGAAAGAGCTACGGAGCTCTTCTAGGCGTCGACGAGTCCCGTCCTTGACCAGCTCTGAAACGGAGGCATACCCATGCTTGCCTGACTTTACAATTTCCTCGC
>Ga0315312_1003456_pt1 | contig 10162 bp, 10 predicted proteins | sample TDP7_MG_FD_203629 | JGI IMG/M metagenome (GOLD analysis project Ga0315312, IMG submission 203629) | Freshwater sediment microbial communities from Lake Towuti, South Sulawesi, Indonesia - TDP7 | ecosystem: Environmental > Aquatic > Freshwater > Lake > Sediment | place: Indonesia: South Sulawesi... | reverse complement strand
AACATGTAAAAACGCCAGCAAAAGGCTTTTTATAAGCAAGTGCAATATGTTGTCTGTGGTCGATGAAGCCAATGTGATCACCCAATCCTAAGGCTGAGACCTTCTATAGCACTAGTTATTTTATAAGCCTTTCGGCTATTCAGGCTCAAATAAGCCCTCTATGCAAAAAAGGGGCAAAAATTTAGGATTTGCCGTGGATTAAGTCGAGAAAAGACTGGATTTTATCAGAGAATTTCCTAAGAATTTCATAGAAATTCATTAGGAAGTTTCAGCAAATCTTATATGCGCATTTCTTCTAGAAATTTCTGGGAATATTCTTGAAAAAAATCCCGACTCCAACTTATCTGTATTTAATGTTTGAACACCCATGTCCATGCCAATTTGTCAAAAATGCAGGAAAAACAAAAAGATGCTCCCTTTATGAAGTCGCAAGTATTGTGGACGGTAATTTCCATAATACATTTGGGATATTTTTTGGTGACATGAAAACTCGACGCGATGCCTTTGAGAAGTTTGTGGGATTTAAAAAAAACGGAACCCAAATCATCAGAAATGCCCAACGGATTTATTGGGGCGATACTTATGACTTCGTTTTCTACCAAGGAGTGTACAAAGACTCTACATTCGAACTCGTAGAGAAGAATTTCAATGGAAGAATAATTTTTCCAAGAGTCGTATACGAAGGACATGAATACCTTCTAGCCTTGTTCCGTTCAGGTCGTGATGTAGAAAAGTTTCTACAAGCGCTTCCCGAGTACGAGTATAAAGTGCTTGAAGCTGAGACCTATTATTCAGACAAACATCCCGAGGTCCTGGAAGCCCCTATTACATTTTTCATGTTCCCTTGTCTTCAAGTTATTGACCCAAAGTTGGACCTTCAAGCACTATTGAATAAAAAAGAGCACGACATTATTTCAACAGCGGTTCATGATAAAAAGATCTTCCAAGAAAAAGTTACGGAAAGAGAGTTAAGGGATGCATGTGAAGAAAAGGGTATTGAGGTTCCTCCTAAAGACAAAAAAGCGGATAAGTTTTGGTGGGAGGTCGCTATGCCATCATTCGGAAAGGGACTCCAATTGGCCCTCGTCTTTTGTGAATGGATGAGAAAAAACCCCATTATCAAAAAAATGATAGGAGAAATATGTGTTTAAAGCTAAACTGACTTCATGATTTCTTCTTCATAGTATGAGAAGGGCGACTGTAGCTAAAGGCGGACAGGTTTAATACTTCCAGATCACTTGGAAAAATAACAGGACCGTCGAACACTTGTTTAGCTTGTCTTAGCATTGCTTCTTTAATGTCATATCTTCTATATCTAGTGGCATGTAAATGTATAAGTGCTAGAATTTTGGCTCTCGATTTCTTGGCGACCATCCCGGCTTCTTTGGCAGTGCTGTGCTTGGATTGACGCGCCCAATTTACCGCTTCGTCTTCAAAGCTGGCATCATGAATGAGGAGAGTGGAATTCTTTGATAGCGAAACTGTACTATTACATGGTTGTGTATCTGGTGCATATGCAATCTTTATATCAAGCCTAGGGAACACAATGCTACAACCTAAAATCGGAGAATCGGACTCCTCTTTTTCCCAGTGGGAGAGTGGAGCTGAGTAGAGAAAGATGTCATCTCTCGCCTGCTCACGAGGCACTGGCAGAAGATCTCTAATGTTAATCTTCTTCAACTTTGTGGGGTTTAAAGTACGAATATGGCTTTCAAACATCATTCTTTGTCTAGCTTCTCCAGGATAAAAGCCTTCCAAACATAAATGATGAAGTTTTACCAGAAAGTTGTCTTTAGGCATGAAAATTTCTAAGCTTCTCCTCCTCCCTAAAACAATGTTTCCCCATATGAGAAAAGGCAGCCCTAAACTGTGTCCAGCATGGCGATGCGATATAAAAACAGCATCGATATCTAAGGGGTCTATGTATACCATCGCCAGCTGTTTGAGGATTGCTGGAGAACAGTCCAGTAATATGTTTGGGGGGCCTTTGATAAGTATTGACGATGGTTCGCGTTCTGGCGTTGCGTAATCGCATCCAGTGCCAAGAAATATGACCTTCATTTTCTGTTCCAACAAATTAAAGAAGAGAAATGGATTATTTAAAATGGCAGTTTCTCTATTCTAGGGTCGAATATCAGTTTGCACCCAGCTATCTGTTGCTCCCGTGGGAGTGAACCCATTTTTCTAAATGCTTCCATCAACTCTTTAGGCGGTGGAACATTTTCTATGAAATCATATACTGGAACTGGAGGATGCCAATCCACCTCAAGCTTGTCGGTAAGCGGTTTCCGAATGTAATAATGAGCCTCAACATACTTTTTGAGCAATTCTGCTTTCCCTAGTTCTTTTACGTATTCGCCTGCCTCTCTGGCTATAGTCGAAATGGCGCTGAGCAATTCTTCAAGTTCTATTATCTCACCATTTACTCCACCTTTTCTCACACAGATACCCGTAAGAAAAGGCGGCGTCTGCGTTGTTGAACGTATTCTATTGAAAAAATCGAAATGGATTTCTAATCCCTTATAGATTTCAAGTGAGGTAATTTGATTGAAAGGAAAATCCTTAGAGAAATTCCATATTTCATTTTGAAGATCGTAGTAGTCGCGGACAACTAGTATTTTTCCGTTAGCCAACTGATAGGGGCCATGAAACTCATGGCCAATTGAGTGATGAGCAAAGTACAAATATTCGCAAAGAAGCCACAACCCAGCATTGATTTTTCCGACCCTTCCTCGTATTTGAGTAGCCTGCGTTTTTGAAACCCTCTCCAAATCGATCAATGGGGACTGGTCAAGTGTTTTTTCTACCTTTTCCGGTGTCCAGATAATGTTATGTTTTCCTTCACAGAAAATATCTTTTCTTAGTCGTCCAATATAACGAAGAATTTTGATTGCAAGCTCGATGCCTTGCTGCTTTGTTAGCTTACTGTGTCTTAAACCTTCAAATGTAAAGGTTAAAGTTGCTATTCTGGAAGGATTTTTGAACAATCTAGCTATCTCTTCATCTTTCAAGTTTCTTTTTTCCAACTCTTTGATATGATGGAAAAGATCCACCACAAATGATCGTTCAGGCGCATACAGGTAAAAGTTTCCTTCAGTCGGATGAAATATGGGCATCGGCCACAAATACCAACCGGGTTCCTCACTAACATCTAATAAGGCTCTCGCAATGGTGCTTGTGAACTTGTCTAGCAATTCACCCTCTTGCATATACAACCCCCTCTTCACCATTCACAATAACTTCTTCTCCATCTTTCAGTATTTCAGTTGCTCTATCGGTACCTGTAATACATGGTATCCCAGCTTCCCGTGCAACGATTGCTGCATGGCTCATGATACCACCTTTATCGGTGATAATCGCGGATGCTTTCAAGATAGCAACAGTAAGTAAAGGGGAAGTGAAGGGTGCCACGAGTATTTCATTTTCACTGAATTTCTTAACATCATCTGCTTCTTTAACTATTCTAACTGTGCCGACCGCTTTCCCCGAACTTGCAGGAATCCCTTTAAGCAGAATTTTCTCCTTCATTGAATTTCCTCCTGTTCCTAACTTTAGATGAAGATACTGGCTATAAGAAATTTTCTGAGGTTTACCGTACAAGTTTTGTCCTAACTCTATGGTTCGGTATTTTGGATGATCCACTACTCTCATAATGTTGTTGAGTTTCTGATTCAGTTCTGAAACCGGCATTTTTGGTAAGACTTTTTGTCGTCCTAGTACGCCTATGCCGGGATAAGTGTAAACTATTACCCCGCAGATTTCGTCGTTTCGAGTGGCTCGGAAAATCTTTCGTACCGCTCCGACGTGGTGGCTGCGGTAGTGGAAGCCAGCTAAAACTTTGTAGTCTGCTGTTCTGCCTTCTTCTATACGGATTTGCTTGAGCAGGCTGCATTCTTTCAGAGGCTCATTCGGGTAGTAGTTTACTTGAATCTCTTTGCCGAACCGTTTGTGAATGTGCACTGAGGGATGTAGGCCTTCTAAAAGGTATGTGTGGGTTGTGGCTGCTAGCACCGCCTTGCCGAGTTGTCGAGCTGGACTTCTGCACGTTGAAGGCTACTATTTTTGCTGTGTCTCTGTCCAAGGTGGCTGCGAACTCGTCCATGATCCAGAACTGGGCTTGGCTTTCCATCATTTTGGCGATTTGGTATCGGTATTTCTGTCCGTCACTGAGTTGGTTGTAAGTGCGTAGGAAGACGAAGGCGTCGTTTAAGCCTACTTTGCTGAGAAGCTCTAAACCCTCTTCTATGGTTTTGCCAGTGGTTTCGTGCGCGCGCTTTGAAACCTGCCCTATGGGCGTACCTTGGTTTAAAACGCTTGGACCTTTTCTGTACACCGCCGAATTCTAAGGAACCGTCTCGGAATGAACATGTAAAAAGTTTGATGTCGATCTCTCTAACTCCACGTTCCTCCTGGTTATTGAAGGAGTAGGCTTAGAAACTAAAGCAAGATGACCGATGCTTTCCCATCATCGACGCAAGCGGGTTAGGTTGAAGACAACTTTGCGTTTCTTGCAGTGACGCGACCACATTTTAGTCCATAAAACATTTGATTTTCCATCAAAGCTTTGACTATTAACATCAAACCTGTTTGATTGCTTCATCAAAGGAAACTTTTTTATGTTCAATACGCTGCGGAATTATTTGATCGACCATGGATATTGACATTAAACTGTTGGATGAATGCCCGGAACTGGCTGAATATGAGAAGGACTTGATCAGGCGAATAGATGTTAAAGGCGAAAAACAGGCAAGCGTGGCCAAATCGCTTAGGAAGGATGCAAGCACAGTATGTACCCAACGCAGGAAAGCCTTGGCGAAGCTTAAAACCTGGATACAAAGCGCTGAGCGAAAGACGAATGTTGCAGCCGAGGAAGATTTCGACAAAAAAATCTTCCGGATGTTTTGCAGCGGTAAGCTGCCCGACGCTGTCATCGCAGAAGTGGGCAGAGCAGACGAAGTTATCAGTTTGTGGGGAAAATACTGTGAGCTCAAAAAGGACGATTACTACAGGGCCCTAAGCAAGCTTGCGGAAAACGGCTATGAAGCGAATGGAGATTCTCAGTATCCGATCTGTGAACAGCTGGACTGCTTGTTCGAATATATTGACGTACTGAATGATGAGGATGACGAAGTCCGAGCGGTTCTTGAAGAATATGGCGTGAAAGGGGGTCTCGCCCTCGGCGGATATGGATCAACAGCTGACGGAGTCAGGAGGCTTGGTGACAAACTGCGCCAAACACAGTCTGCCTATCACTCAGAGTGCCGGCGAGAAGAAGATCTGAACACGCGACTAAAAGAGACGATGGACAAATTATAAGACACAGAGAGAGCACTTGACGATACACGGCAACGGGTCATAAGACTTCAACGTTTGGAAAAATATGAGCATCTCTCTGAAGAAAATAGAAAAGCGCTGCAGCTTGAAATCAACAACATGCGAAATTTGATAACGCAACTGAAGCAAGAGGCTGTAGAACTCAGGGTTTTCAAAATAAGCTTAGAAGGAGAAATAGATATGCTAAAGCAAATCAGGACAGACTTGGAAGACGACATTCAAAGAGTCATATTTAACTGTGTTGGAAAGCTTCAGTTCGAAGACCTTGTAAGACTCTGGACAAACTCTGTCAAGTCAAATCTATGGACGACTTTGATTAGCCAGTGAATACTCCGCTCGCTGTCAGGCTACTTCCGGGCTCCGCTTTTGCCTCTTCGGAGTACCTCATTCCGGCCACTAACGTTCTTTAAGCCTGTAATTCTTCCTCAGATATTTCAACGCACTTGGAGGCCAATCGGTTTGGAGATGTATGGAGAGAAGGAGGTTATTTTGCCGGGTCATGTGGCTCGTGGTTTGTTGTTGCATTTTGTTAGGCAAGTTGATCCGAGTGCGTCTGGTTTGCTGCATGAGTTGAACACCGCTAAGCCTTATAGTGTGGTGCCCTTGCGGTTTAGAAGTCGGGGCAGAGATGTGAAGGGTTATGTTTTAGATCCGTTCGGTGGATGGTTGGCGAAGGGTCAAGGAAAAATCCCGGTAAAGGGAATTGAAAGCCGTATTTCCAGTATCGAGGAATTTCGCTTCACACGTCAGCAAGTCGAGTATGCCAAGTTGAGAGCTGCCGGTGAAGTCTTCCTCTCTGAGTGTGCGAGCAGTGTTTTTCTCCGTGGTTTTGATAGCGTTTCTAAGACGTGCTGAGTAGTTTTCTGTCAAGATTAAGAAGAGTATTTCTTCATACAGGGATGGGCGTAAGCAAGCTCGTTGCCATAAGAACGAGAATTTCTATGGTAATGTACGATACGGCGATTGCAATAATGGAGCCCTCCCAAAACATTAAGCCACGCCACCTTAAATATTCAAGGTCTGGAGCCAGCCTGTGATATTCTCGCATGACAAGCCCCAGCAGTATAGTTAGAGGAATGGATGCACCAGTAATGAACCAGGCCATGTCGATAGCAACAAAAGTCAAAACCCAAAAAACCAATAGTTCTAACAGAAAAGTGTAGATAGCGAAAGTCCAGCACAGTTCTCTCATGAACATCCGTCTGTTTTCATTTTGAAAGAATTCTTTTCCCAACCATATGAAAATTAGAAAGATTATCGAAATTGTCAGCACTCTGAAGGTAAAGGAAAGTGAATTGAGCTTCAAAATAAATGTGCGGTTAGGATCAGGGTTTTCCATGAATGCCACAGAGGCGTACTGTAACTCTGCCGCAGCAAGAACCGTGACCAGCACTAAAATAACATCAAAGAGTCTGTCAATTCTTTGGAATCTGTCGTGAACCTCTTCTCGTTGAGGTGGCTGAGCTTCCTCTCTTTCACGTCGCGTAGGCTCTCCCTGGAGATGCACGTGCTGATTTCTACTCATCCATTCAATTACTGAGAGTAAACAAGCAACTACGAGAGTAAATATCACTGTCGTCCATAGGCATGCCGAAGACGTGAAAAAGATAAACCAAGCCGCAATGGGAAGGAACAGAAAAAACCTAATGGTAATCATACGGGGAATTACTTCCCACCATTGATAATCCCTCCGTCCAATTCTTCGGTAATCAGAAAGGTCAATTGTGAAGATCGTAACTTCTCTGTACAGTGGCCCTAAAATTGAAAATGCAAATCCGAAGCCAGCAATCCATGAGACCTGTGGAGGAATGAAATTCTGTAAAACGAATGTAAGAATCAATAGAGATGCTGACGCCGCAACAGTAGCAAACACAAGCGTTGAATTCTCTCTTGAATGGAGCCGGTCTTCTTGCGCCATCAAAATCCCTTTTATGGATCTATTCTCGGGTGATTCTATTAAAGTTAAAAGGAAAGGGTCTTAGGCGTTATGTGTCGATAACCTTAATCGGAATTATAGAAATGGAGAGGAAATACCGTTCTTGCCGTCAAACAGTCTGGGTTTTTTTTGGGATTCAATGAAACCCGAATAGCCATTTCAAAACTGACCATCAGGACATAGCCCCTTGGGAGAAGTGGTTATTGTTAGCAAGTCTGGCACCGGATCTAACAGAACATTGAATTGAAATATAGAAGATAATTCCGAAAATGTTATTAATACAAGTATGATTCTAAGTAATTTGCGGGTACATGTCAAGTCTAAGAGATGTATCCACTTCGCACATCCAATTTAAATTATTTACAATTATCCTTTAGTTTTCTTTCCTATATTCTCTGCTTTAAGTATTTTCAGTGGATACCCGAGTTTAAGTAGAAACTCTGCCTCTGCTAATCCCTTCTCTCCAAAAACGATGGCAACATCACCTTTTCCTATCAACGAAGTATGTTCTTTTGGATCCCACCAAATCAGGCTACCATCCTTCACATAGATGAGATCATAGATTTTGCTCATTATTGGAGATTCCTGAATCTCTCTACGTTGTTCGCTGTTTCTTTCTTCACGGAAGATGAAGAAAATCGGATGGCGTGCGTAGAGATGCTCAAAGACATCAATTCTTTCCTTGGATAGCGGTTGAATATCTTTAAGATCTTTGTTACTCAGATGAACAATATGGATATGTTCGGTTGCGAGGTCATCAGTAACTCCTTTCCATTCTCTGAGAACGCGAGTGAGAGCTCCTTGATTCAATGGTAATCCAGATTCCCTCAGCTCTTCGTCAATCCACTTCACCAAAAGGTCAGCTGCAGAAACGAAAGGATTGTAAGCATCACCACCAAAAGCTATTGTTACTTTTTCACATTTAGAAACCAATTCGTCCCAAGCATGGGATCTTTCTCCCTTGCACCCATCAAGAACAATTTCCACATGCCATAGATTAAGATAGGAACACAACTTCCAAGCGCACACAATCGGAAAATACTCTCGCACTTTTTTGAAGAACTCGCTGACTGAAACTTCATGAGCTCCTTCTCTACCTCTTTCTCCATAAATCGTGATGAGCCTTACCTCGGACCCTTTTTCTTCCAGTTTCTCGAGGTTTCTAACTCCCTGAGCCGCAGGTTCCATTCTTTTTGTCTCCAGAGTCTTCGCTCTGTCTCTCAATTCATTTAGATTCAAAGTCAAATAATACACGTTAATGTTAACGTCTGAAATCTTTAACAATGAACGAGCCAGTTGCCTATATCCTGCCAAAACTTTATCTCTTCGTCCCGGGAATAGCGAACCTATTTCTGAAGATTTGTAGACCTTCTTCTTTCGATAATGATTGACGTTTTTGAAAAAACTCGTGAGAATCTTGTCGTATTTTTCTCTGAAGTCCTTGGGTTTTCTAACGCCGAGAGCAACACCTATCAACCCGTGGAAAATGTCACGCCTTCCATGTCTGATATGATGTTTTTCATCACAACTAATGATACTTTCTGACAAGATGAATCGGAGATATTGTAAATGTACAGAAGCATTTTAATCTTATCCAACGCGCAAGAAAAAAAGAGGGAGTTTGCGGGAGATATCGCCACTGTAGTGGGGGTTCAAATCCCCCCCGCACCACTTTCTAGCTGATTTCGCCTTTTAGGTATGCTTGTGTCCTGGGCTCTCGGGGATTTGTCAAGACCTCTTCTGCATGTCCGTGTTCGACCAGTTCACCAAAGTAGAGAAAAACCACGTAATCGGCAAGCCTCTTTGCCTGGCGCAGTATGTGAGTAACGAACACTATGGTGTAGTCTTTCTTTAAGACGAGGAGTTGCTCCTCAATGTGACGCGCCGAGATTGGGTCGAGGGCTGAAGTGGGTTCGTCGCACAGAAGAACTTCAGGCTCCACGGCGAGCGCTCTAGCCAAACAGAGCCTCTGTTGCTGCCCTATAGAGAGTTTTGAGGCGGGTTCCTTGAGCCTGTCCTTCACTTCGTTCCACAGACCCGAGACGTGTAGGCACTTTTCGACTGTTTCATTTAATTCTCTCTTGTCCTTGGCTCCGTGGATTCTCGGTCCGTAGGCTATGTTGTCGTAGATGGACATGGGTAGAAGGTTGGGCACTTGGGCGATTGACCCCATCTTCTTCCTCACGCTAGTGACATCCACTTCACTACCATAAATGTTGACGCCGTCAACCAAAACCCTGCCCGAAACCTTGACTCCCTCAACCATGTCTACCAATCTATTAAGACTTCTCAGAAGGGTGGTCTTTCCACAACCAGACGGCCCGATGATAGCGGTAATCTGCTTCTCCGGGATACCCGCTGTTATGTCCTTCAGAACATGGAGGCTCCCGTAAAACACGTTGAGTTTTTCAACACTTATGTGCGGTTTAAACACGCCTCCCACCCTACCTTATCGCATACCTCATGAACTTTCTTGCCAAGAGCCTCGAAGCCACGCTTAAAGACAAAACTATGACCAAAAGTATGGCTCCAGACGCGTACGCCCTCTGCTGAACCTCGGGAAAGGGAGTCCCAAGCTGGAAAAATATGGCGAGCGGCAGTGAGGCCGCGGGGTCAAAGAGCGAACCAGGAATGTTATCGGTATAACCCGCGGTGAACAGCACAGACGCGGCGTCACCGATAGCCCTGCCAAAAGCCAACAGTATAGCCGTCAATATTCCAGGCAACGCCTGCCTAACTGTAACGTTCAAAACAGTCTCCAGTTTCGTTGCTCCTAGGGCGAAGGATGCCTCTCTCAACTTGAGGGGAACCATCCTTATCACTTCGTCCATAGCCCTAGTCATGATTGGAAGCTCAAGCAACGTTAACACCATTATCCCCCCTAACAGCGAC
>Ga0315312_1003454_pt1 | contig 10163 bp, 15 predicted proteins | sample TDP7_MG_FD_203629 | JGI IMG/M metagenome (GOLD analysis project Ga0315312, IMG submission 203629) | Freshwater sediment microbial communities from Lake Towuti, South Sulawesi, Indonesia - TDP7 | ecosystem: Environmental > Aquatic > Freshwater > Lake > Sediment | place: Indonesia: South Sulawesi... | reverse complement strand
CACAATCACGGAGAAGCTTCAAGAGGGAAGGACGGACACCGGTACATGATCCCTTCCGTAGCCTTGAGCGTGTTGGCGACAGCAAAAACATCGATAACTTTCTCAGGTCAGGGCATGAGATAACTGGTTGTTTACTGCTCATTTTCTGCTCACCAAGCCTTCACTCTCACGCCGAAATCGCGTGCGGAGCTTGCTAATGCGTCGTCTCGGGTGTTTTCGATCTCTCGCTTGACATCCGCCAGCCTGTTATTCTCAAGGAGCTGGAGGACCCAAGTGAGAGCGTCAACCGTTGCGGAAACCCTTTCGTCCAAACCTATCCACCAAGCTAGGTATCTGGTCAGCGCCCGTATATAACCATTTGGTTACATCTCCGCAACAAACTAATATACCGAAACTGTACCATAGAGGCGACATAGAGGTAACCTGTGATGCCCATGAAGAGAAGAAGCGCAGTTGTGAGGATGGACAAGGAATTGATTCCTCCACTAAGGAGACTGATCGCTGAGGTGAAAGACGAGTATGGCCGGAGAAGATATCGCAACCTGACTAGAGCCGTCACCGAAGCCGTCGAGGAATTTCTGAAGAAGCATGACTTTCCTCCAACAACCGAGAAGCGCCGGCCTGCTCATGGTCCAACTGCGCGGAGGTAAGAACAATGTTCTTCTTTGATTTGTCATGGCTGCTCTGGGCAATCATCATAAATGGGTTAATGGCCGGCTGGGCATATAGCGACTCAAAAGACAGAGGCGATAAAGATCCCGGTGGATGGGTTGCAGTCATCATTGTCTTCGGGGTCTTTGGCTTGATCTACTACCTCTTCAAGAGGCCGCCAAGAACACAAGTGACACAAACATTAGAATCCCTGTGCGTCTCATGTGGATCAAGACTTTCAAATGAGGCAGAGTTCTGTCCAAAGTGTGGTAAGAAGATAGTCGCTTCGCCAACAACAGGTGCTCCGATGATTGCCTCAACTCAAGAGAAACATGTTCCACGATTCTGGAAAATCTGGATCGGTGTAGCGATAATCGCCATTCTCTTCATCGTTGTGTTCAATGTGGCTAATCGTCCATCTGTCGTCCTTGTAAAGATTGATCATTCTGGTTCTTGGTCTGGGGCACTTGGCTACGACTCATCAACAAGGAGCATTGATGGCTTCGGCCCTGCAATATACCGGATTCAGCTGACAGGAATGAGAGTAGTCACCGCCGTCATTCAGAAGGGCAGTCAATATGGAACCTTAACAGTCAGCATTACGACCGAGGACGGAAGGGTTCTTGCGAAAGAGACCACAACTGCACCATACGGTGTAGTAACTGTATCATGGCGCGGCTGAAGAAGAAGGCTTGCGAGTTCCTTTAATAGAGAAGCTTGTGTCCCTACAAGCTGCTTGCGGTCGGGGATTGGATGAAACAGCAAAACCATGAGAGAAACAAAGAAGAAAGGATCAGAAGAATGAAACGGTAAGAGATCATTCCGAGCATCAACCCAGCCCAATGGCCTTCTTGATGAGCTGAGCAATCGTAGGCCATAACCAATCATACTTTGCTAGGAATTCCTTCAGCTCAGAGATTCTCGCCCTTGATAATGTTTCTTTTTGAATCTCTTGCTTTACCTCATCGAGTTTTGATTTGATTTTTCGTCGCGTGTTTTCGTCCAATCCGGTTCGTTGATCTATTAGCTTCTCTACGTCGTCAAATGTTCTCGCCTGTATCTGTGTTACATCTTCTCCGATTGCAATCTGGCCGTAAACATCGCCTGATACAGTAACTGTTTTCAAATCTACGGAAAGCTTTCCTTCAAACCAGCCCGGGTGTTCCACGACATCTATGCCACAAGGCGTTATTTCAATGGCAACAGGAGATACTCTACCCAGTCCAACCGGACCATCAATAAGACCTTTACCTCTAAGGTAGAGCAGGTTAGCATCCACCAGATTTTGCGAGACACCTAGCGTCGGTACCAGCATGTCAGTGTTGTAATAGTGACCCGGGTTCTTCATCTGATGCTCGTACAAGATGCGAAGAATCCGTGATCTTATTTCCTGATTGTCCAAATCAAGTCACCGAGGACTGGGATATGATTGGTTGTAAATCATTGTAAATCTTTTCATCCATGCTGATCATTCCATCCCTTCAAATGAACCTCAGACGTTCTTTTTCTCTAATCAACTTCGTAATTCTTTCGTCCACCTTGAAGACTTCATGGATGAAAACACCATTTGCCAGTATAACAGCGAAGAAAGCGATCACTAGCCATTCCAAGTTCGGAAGCAGGCATATTGTATCGACTGGTCTGTAAGCAACATAACCAGCTATTCCTCCAAACGTGACAAGGAGGATAGTCAGCCATTTTCGCCATTTGATGAAATCATCCGGCCTCTCAACAAGTTTGCTTAGATCTTCCAGTTTGGCGGACAGGTTTCGTGAGTCAGACCTCATAGGTATCTCGATATCATCTTTGATCTTTTGCTTTTCTGACTGCACGTATCCCCAAATCAGATCGCGGTTCTTCTCGATCTTGCCTCTGAAGGTTCTTTCATAGAATTCGACACAAACTAAGGAGAACCACGCGATTACTGCAGCTAGCATGTAGATAGGAACAGGATCAAGACCCAATCGGATCTTCGCCAAGAATATTCAGGATTGGCGTATCATCTAAAGCTTTCTGGCTTCTCCGTGCTTGGCAGTGTTTTTTGATAAGGTTATGACCGCCAACCTTTCGCTGAAGTCTTACAGCTAGTGGTCGGCAGCCTGACTGTCTCTACCTAAGGCGTAACAGCGAACCACTCGGCTAGCGCCAATCTGACTAATATAGGTGAAGGCCCCTTAACCGAATGCGACGTATAGCGGCCACAATATATTGCCGCCTCTATAGGCTAGGAACAAGACGCTGAAGTCCGCATCCTACCGGATGCGCCTCGCAGTTTGCATCAGAAGCTCGGCTGCGGTTTGGTGATTCAGGGCCTAGAGGATGCCATGTTGTAAAACGCAACAGGGGCGACAGGGATCTTAGCAACAGGATTAGACCTTATGTTTCTTTGACTGCCTCGGTCCTCCGACTGCCTTTCTCATCGGAAACCCCAACGTAAGCGCACAGCGCCCCAGATCTGGGTTGGACCACGGGATATCTTCCAACGTAAGTCCGGCGACTGGTTCTATTGAGTAGCTCGGCGCAACCCCTTTTCCTTTCTTGACTTTGAAAGTCTTGAGTTTGAAATCTTCTTTCGAAAGGATCGTCATTGAGGCGTCGTTAGGGTGTTTCTCGTCGCCAGTCTCTATTAGCATTAGCGTATTTGACTGGAGCGCCTCAACACACTCTGCGAAGGCCTCCAGTATTTCTTGGCGAGTCGGAACTTTGATGAAACGCTGTTGTTCGGTTTGGATCTTAGCGCATAGTTCGCCGAAGGAGATGCTGCCACGGTCATATTCTTGCCAGAGTCTCTCCATCAGTCTCTCTTTCTGTTTTCTCAACTCTTCTGATGCATCTAACTGTTTCACATGTTCATGTCCCTTTTCGGTGAGAGCGTATAGGACCGTCGGGTGACCTCTTGGTCGCTGAATTGCTTTCGGCTGTTCCTGCTCCGTCAGCCTGCGTATTAGGCCTTCCGTCCTCAAACCTCTCAAGGCCTTATCTAATGGGTGATTCGAGATCCTGAGTTCCACCATGAGTTCCTTCCTCCATGAGTTCTTCTTTTCAAGGAACCGAAGGACCTCCTCTGCGTCGTCGTCCATCAAGCACTCCTCTGATTTGAAGGTATCCACAGACCACATATTACACCTAATAAGCATTGTTCTAACCTTCCAAGCATCGGGCGCAGGGCTAGCGGCCTGTCAATGGTTGGGAGAAGGTAGGCAGAATAAGTATGAAGACTTTGAGCCTGACCGTGACGGACGAGATCCATGCCGCAATGCACAGGCTGAAACGTGAATGGAGACTCGGCAATTTGGACAGTGTTCTTGAAACATGCGTCGTCAAAGCGCTAGAGGAAATCGAGAAAACGCAAACTACTCCACCGGGAGGTGAGAAGATTGGATAGGAGAACAATAGATGCTGCCGACATTGCACTGGCGGAGCGTAAGATTTCGGGATTTCGCGGAATGAGCTTCGCGGAGAGCTGGAAACAAGATTCGAGTTTGCTTCCTGAGAAGGCGCTCGCGACAATCATCGCATCTTTCAACGCTCACGCTTTGAGTCGAAAGATGGCGACAGTGATTTCGATCTCAGCCGAGGAAATGCCAGTTACAGTCGCGGTCCCTAAGTTGGAGCGATTCAAAGCAGGAAGCGTTGATCCTCTCTCGTTGGAAGAGGTCGAGCTGAACCCGGCTGGAGAGGAGTGCACACGGAAGTGCGACCTCAACGTTCCGAGGAGCGTGATCGATGATCGCCGCTGGGTTTGGCTAGAAGCGTACCTGAAAAGAGTCGGGGAGTTCATGGCATTTCAGGAAACAGACACTTTAGCGAAGTTGCTTATTGATGGCGCCGACAACGCCCAAGCCTTGGGAGCAGACGACCATTACAAGGCACTGGTGAAATGCGTCGGCCTCATTGAAGTAGACGAGCAACGCCCGGATCTGATTGCGGTAAACGGAGATGAGGCGAAAGACCTCTCGCTGCTTGCCACATTGGTCGAACCGACCACGCCGTCTATGGAAGAAGGATCTGGACCTTTCTGTTACATTCGTGGAATCCCAGCATATTCGCATCCTGCCATCCCGTCAGGCACGATACTCGTCCTCGACACTAACTGGGCTGGTTTCATTGGCGAGCGCCAAGGCTTGCGATTGGAGAACTGGGCCACGCCAGAACGCGGTCTTGTTACTGCCGCAGTTCGGATGCGCTGCGACTACAAACTGGGCCTTGCAGACGCAGTCGGAAAAGTGACGGGCGCTTGAAGCTTGCCAAGGAACGTCTTTCTTTTCCGCCTTTTTTGTTACGACTGTCTGAAACGTCTGAGGATTTCAAGGTTGAGAACTCACAGCTTTGCGATATTCAAGCAGGGAACGACTCAGGTTCATGTTCAGATCAAGCTTTGTCGGAAATGTGGAAGGCTATGGCACATTCCACAGAAGAGTTGATAGTGACTCCATCACAAGAAGCCTCGGGGCCTTTGAGCTGCCACATCAAGGCTTCCTCGGGGTTGGATAGGTGAATGAGGCATAAAGGGACCATTGGGCGGCTTGGAGGCTCCCTATCCAACCCAAAACGGAAAGTCAGAGTCAAGGTTCGCTTGCCCAAGAAAGTGGTGCGTCAACTGCGAAGGAAAGCTGAGGAACTGCATCGGTCCGCGAATCCTCGCAGAACCAGTCTCTCGGAGGTCGTCGAATATGCGATTCAGAAAGCGGATCTCGAAAGGCTGAGACTTCAAGACCTCGTTGAATGGAGAAAGATGAAGCGTGAATCATAGGAATCGGATTCCCATCTGTCACGGCCAGACCAAGCTTACGGTTCACCCTGACAGAATCAAGAAGAAGCTTCCAGAGAGAGTCGGGCCAGAGATCAAGATCCCTTTGGATTATGGTCTCGCGTGGAACTATACGACTAAGCAGGTTATCTGGTCGTCAAAACTTACACCTCGTAAGCCATTCGAGAAGCCCGTGGTTTGGTGGACCTTGAACCCAATAAAAGAGCCAGAGCTGCATTTTCAGATAGAGATGCATGTCCGCTTTCCAACAACACCAGTCGATTCTTCGGATGCACCTTTGACAAGCGTGACCTTGAGTCGGGGAAACGTGATTGACATCGACTTATACAGTCCTATCTTGACGCTGCGTGATGTCGAGAAGCTTGTTGGAGTATTGAGGTCAGACGAGAAGTTGAGGTCGCGAGGTCTAATGCTGTGGCTCGTTGCTGGCGTTAGACCATCTAAAGAGGAGGTAGAACGTTGGACGCGAGAGGCGGCTCTGCGCAAAGCCGCAGAATCAAGAGCAAAAGCGACGCTAGCGGCAGCCAGCAACAGGAGAAAGGCAAGGAAGAGAGGTCGTCGTGGCTAGGCAAAGGATCTGCATCATGATCAGTGAAAAGCTGAACGAAACCTTGGAAAAAATCTACGAATGGGAGTCTAGGAAGGCAAACGAACAGAACGTCTCACCTTTGCCGAGATCGCGTATCTATGAAGGGGTCTTGTCCAGAGGCGTCGCATCATACCTGAAAGAACAGGAAGCGACTCAGCCCAAGAAACAGGGATCACAAGTGGCGCCCTGATTCCTCACTTGCTGACAACACGGCGGTCCGAGAACAATGAAGCGCTTCTCTCTGCGAATCAATGATGAGCTGTGGAAGCGACTAGAGAGCCGTGCGGATCTTCTCAGTGAGAGCATCAACAAATGTATCATTCAGCTCATCGAGAAAGGCCTTAAGGAACCGGAGACACAGACTCCTCGGCAGGTCCGGCCGTCGAAGCTTGAAGCCCTGAAGCTTGCTGTCGAAAGCTTTCAGAAGGGCCACGGAAGAATGCCTAGCGTTTCGGAGGCAGCGAAAGCTTCGGGCCTCTCATACATGCAGGTGTGGAACCTGAGATCGAAGCTTGAGTCACCTCTCTTGACGACTGGAGAGCTGAGGAAGGCTCTCTGGGCGGAGAGAAAGCGGTCGAGGCTATGGAACATCCAGCCTTGGATCAGCGAGCGTTTATCCACTAGCTGCGACAAATGCGAAAAGCCAATCACCATCGGCTTCAAAGACCACAAGATCTGTGACGGCTGGATAACCAAGAAAGGCGAAGAACTATGCGACAGTTGCCTCAAAGCGGAAGACAAAGCAGAGAAGGAGAGATATCATCAACACAGGAAAGCTGCAGTCGCCAGATACGGTCTCGCAAGTCGCTACCACGCCGCTCTGTTTGATGATGCCTGTGCTAGATGTGGAAAGGACGCAAAGATCGCATGGGCGGACAGCGAGGACCACCTGATCTGCGCAGGCTGCATGACAGACGCTGACCGTCAAGCAATGGAAGAGTATCGCACCAAGCACGAGTGGTGACGGACACGCCTCAACTTGTTGTCTAGGCCACTATGCATCTTCTTTTTTATGACATCATGAATTTTGAATATAGAAATGATGTCATGCCACTTCCTTCTTTCAAGACATCATTCCACACATGAAAACTATGACATCACAAAAAAAATACTGTGGAGAACGCCAGACTACGACGCTGCCCTTGAGGACGCTCTAAAGACGGCTATTGAGGATCTAGTTAGGGTAGGTAGCGTAGTTAGGGTAGCATTGCGTGGCAGAGTGCCCATTCTCAAACTACGCGATATATCGAAGAAGATACTGGGAGTTGATGACGCTGACGAAACCGTCGGCATGTCCAAGAGGCTGAGCAATCTACTTCGCTCAAGGACCAAGTGGCTAGTCAAAGGTGGAGCCGGCAATCTTGTAGAGGTCCATATTCCTGCGGATATACCCGGCCTATATGCTACCCTAACTAACCTATCTACCCTAACTATCGAACGTATGACATGACATCATTGTGCGGTCAGAAAACATGACATCATAAAAAAGAATGTATGGAGTAGGCCACACAACATGGAATGACCGCATCCGCCACTAAGAGCCAGTCCTTGGAGTAGGACCAGTGGCGTTTGTGACGGTTGTGGCGTTAGTGGCGCTAACGATGAACTCGTCCCAAAAACTAAAGATGACCTACATCAAAGTGAACCTGACTGTGTTGACCTCTCCCAAACCCCGTTTTTTTTGACCCGGCCTAAAACCATCTATCTGACGGGGCGTCTCTGAGGAAATCGCCATCTTTCCTGATGAGATCCTTGAGCTCGTCTATTGTAGGTTTGCTGCCGTCCGCCCTTGTTGTGAAAGCCTTGATTGTCCAGATCCAGTGTCCTTTGTATGATATGGGACCCTTTTCCCAGATCTTCACCTTGTAGTTCGGATGCTTGGACAATTTCTCGAAAAATTTCTCCAAATATTCACCGCGCTGCAATTCGTTTGGAGCTTGGTTGCCCGGTTTGGTCAACAAGTTCGGAGCCTTTGAGATGACATAGGCGTTGACCTGAATACTGTTGTTTCCCTTTTGTTCATAGAAACCAAAGAGGAAATCTCTGATCGTCACCTCTTCTATGAGTTCCAATTCTGCTCCCTGTTGAAAAAAGCTGTGTTGTGCTGGCGGATATTACTTTCTGTTCGAGTCTTCACCTGCCGTGAGTTACAGCGCAAGGCGAGGAGCCTCCGGTAGACCTGAGCTTCTCTAAAGGCGACGTCGAGAAAGCCGAGGTCCTCTTCCCCAGCAGGGTTCCAGAACTTTCATAGGTCCGATTCCACACAGATATGTTACATGCGCAAATCGCTTGTCCTTCTTTTGATTTCTCTGACCGGCATCCTGTCATTGTTGACCTCTTTGGCGACAACTGCAGAAGCCTCATACTCAGAAGTGAGCCTATACTTGGCCCGGGTAAACATCTCAAGGATAAATGTGGCCAGAGCAGAGATTGATTTTGAGCTTCAGGGTTTTGAAGTATATTGTGGACAGCCATTCGTAATGGTCATCTCAGAACCAGAGAAGGACGGTAGATCATTCGGAGAAAGTGGAAGCGCCTTTGACTCAGCTCACAATGTGCATATCTGGAAATCATGCTTTTCTGCTTGATGATACGAAGCGCTCCTCGAAGCCGACAAAGGAGAGATCGTGAAGCAACCACCTAAGATGCTATTGCTGCTAGCTGATCCTTGCCCTTTCTCGCAGGTCCGTGCAGAACCTCCCATTTTCTTGCACGCGCCTTATAGGCATCAACTGAAGCCCTACTTGCCCAGATTCGAAGCGACAACGTAAGGAATAGAACGATAGATGGGTCTTTGCAAAGAGGTTATTCTCAACGCCTTGACAGAGCAGGTTGAGGTTCAAGCAATTGACGGCAAGAAGTATCAAGTGCGAATTCGCGCGTTGGGCGAAGGCGAAATCATGGAGTTGCTTGAGCAAACCGGCCTCGATGTCCTCGACATCGGCAATCCGGAGAAGTCCAAAGCAAACATCAAGTTCCAACATGCCGTCTGCATCAGGTCGACAGGAGAGGATGCTGCAAAGTTCCTCAGGTTTGGCCAAGCTGTGAAGCTTGCGGTAAAGATCTTGGTGCTTTCAGGTATGCCGCCGTCGGTTGAGGCATTGAGTTCTGTTCGTAACATACGGTGATCAAGTTGTTTGGAGGTAGATCCTTTTGAGTTTCAATGACAACGAAATTAAGATAATTGTTTCCGCCGCGAATCAAGCATCTCCGATTTTCAAGGAGATCGCCCGTGATTCACGTGCGTCTTTCAGAGAAATAGAGGAAAGCGCTAAGACGCATAACCGCACCCTTGAGATCACTCGGGAGAACTACAAGGAAGTTCGCAAGGAACTGATGGAGAACAACCGCTACCTCAAAACCTTGAAAATGTCGTATCAGGACCAGCATCAAACCCTGCAGATGACCGCGAACGCCTTCCAATCCGTCAGCAACACGATCGGCAAAGCGCAGAACATGTATACCCAATACAACGTCGCCATGATAAAGACGAATCAACTCCAGAAGGATGTCAGGGACGCGCAGGAGAAATATAACGAAGCAGTTGCGAAGTTCGGACCGAACAGCGATCAGGCAGTCAAAGCACAGAAGGAACTTCAAAACGCCTCAGAGAAGCTCGCCGTCGCCCAAAAAGAAAACACGATGCAGTTAATCGGTTTCATCGGTCAGGCGCCTTCCTTCCTCAACAACATCCTCGACATGAAAACAAAATTCCAGATGCTTGCAACTCAGCTAAAAGAGACGGATATTGTCGGATGGGCGACAAACGCAGGGACGGCAATACGGACTTTCGCAGCGACCTCAACCGCCAGTTTGACGGCGGTAATTGGCACGCTGGGGTTGGTTGGCCTAGCGCTTGCTACGGCAACCGCAGCAATCTATGCGCATAACACTTTCGTCGCGGAAATGGAGAGCAGTTATGGATTGACTTATGATGAGATGGGTAAGCTCACTATTACCGCTCGACGGATGGGTATGACAGTCTGGGATTTGATCAACGCCATCAAGGCTGGAACCGTATCTATTGCTCAGCAAGGCGCGGCATGGGCTGAGCTTGAGCAGAAGATCAAGATGGCTAAGGCTGCTGCGTCAGCCCCAGTCACGATTCCACCTATGGCACCAATCACTCCAACGACACCAACAATTCCTACT
>Ga0315312_1003453_pt1 | contig 10170 bp, 6 predicted proteins | sample TDP7_MG_FD_203629 | JGI IMG/M metagenome (GOLD analysis project Ga0315312, IMG submission 203629) | Freshwater sediment microbial communities from Lake Towuti, South Sulawesi, Indonesia - TDP7 | ecosystem: Environmental > Aquatic > Freshwater > Lake > Sediment | place: Indonesia: South Sulawesi... | reverse complement strand
GAAGCCCTCGGCACCTTCATAGACCCTGCAACAGAAGAAATAAGGCCCACACGACCATATGCTTACTGTTATAAGTTAAACCTAAAACTTGCCGTGGCAGCTAAATGAAAAATTTAATTAGAACCGTGTTTTCATGTAGAAACTTGGCGCTCCATGGCCGTGCCCTGGTAGTATAGTCCGGTCTAGTATAGGCGGCTGTCGCCCGCCCGACCCGGGTTCAAATCCCGGCCAGGGCGCCACTGTTTTGTTTTTCATATATTTAATAATCAACTAGGAACGGCTTAAACAATTTAGAAAGACATAAACTTGTTCAGAAATAAGGCTCAACTGCCCAACAAACCCGGAACCAGACACCTAACTCCAGCAACAAAGTAAAGTTTATTAATGTGCTCCATTGTTTAGGTTTGGTAGCTCCCCAAAAAGCTGGAAAGCAGCCTCCGGAGGCCCGGTTTTTCGGGTTGGATGACCGCTGGCAGTGGGAGGAATTTAAGTTTAGAGAGAAGGATAGCCTGCACATGCTTGAAGGATGATAAGTTAAGTTCATGGAGGTATTAAAATAGGTTTCGAAATTTCATCCAGCGGCCTTTTGCTCCTTCAGAGGTCCTTTTTTGAGGAGAAGGGCCTTGTTAGACAGCATCTTGACTCCTACAATGAGTTTGTTGACCATGGGCTTCAAGAGGTCATAGACGAAGTTGGCGAAATAGAAATCGAGGTTCCAGAAAATCCATACAAGATAAAACTCGGCCGCATATGGATCCTTGACCCTATCTCAAAGATTAGTGGACCTTACATTACCGAGGTTGACGGCACAAAACATGAAATCTACCCTCAAGAGGCACGGTTCCGCAACCTAAGCTATGCAGCACCCCTATCTCTGGAGATGACCCCCGTAATCGACGGCAGAGAGCAGGAACCCGAACTCATCCTTATAGGCGACCTCCCAGTGATGCTGAAATCCAAGCTTTGTTTTCTTTCTCAGCTTGCCATCGAAGAACTCATTGAGTGTGGAGAGGACCCCAACGATCCAGGCGGCTACTTCATCATAAACGGTTCTGAAAGGGTCATCGTTGCCATGGAGGACCTGGCTCCAAACCACGTCCTAGTAGACGTGGACACACGCGGGGCAAGGCCAGTCTACGAATCTAAGGTGTTTTCAACAACAGTCGGCTTTAGGGCGAGAATACAGTTACGACTTAAGTCGGACGGCGCCATCTACATTTCCATACCCGGCGTCCCCACCGAGATACCCTTCGTTATTTTGATGAGGGCGCTTGGTCTAGAGTCTGACAAAGACATCGCAGAAGCGGTTTCTCCGGAGAAAACCCTTCAGAGTCAATTGGAGGCCTCCTTTGAAAAGGCTGTGGGCGTGGACACGGTTGCAGATGCTTTAATGTACATTGGAAATCGTGTGGCTCATGGACAGGTGGAAGAATACCGCCTCCAAAGAGCCGAAAACATTATTGATCGAAACTTCCTCCCCCACATCGACCGCACCTCCGACAAGCGCCGGGAAAAGGCATTCTTCCTTGGGGAGATGGCATGCCGCACCATAGAGTTGAAACTTGGAAAGCGAAAACCGGACGACAAGGACCACTTCAAAAACAAGCGCCTAAAGCTCGCTGGGTCCCTCCTCGCCGACCTTTTCAGGGTGGCCTTTAGGAACTTATGTCGCGACATAAAATATCAGCTTGAGAGAATGGGTGTTAGAAGACACAGGATCACTATTTCCGCCGCCGTCCGCCCTGGAATAGTGGCTGACCGCCTTAAGCACGCTCTTGCGACGGGAAACTGGGGTCGGGGACGGGTTGGCATTACACAACTCCTCGACCGAACCAACCACATTTCTACTTTAAGCCACCTGCGGAGGCTTCAGTCCCCGCTTAGCCGCAGCCAACCAAACTTCGAGGCGCGAGACCTGCACCCGACCCACTGGGGAAGGCTTTGCCCAAATGAAACTCCCGAAGGATCAAACTGCGGTTTAGTAAAAAACCTTGCCTTGGCCGCCTCCATTTCTGTTGGGATCAACTCTGAAAAAGTGAAGCAGACCGTTTATCAATTGGGCGTGGTTCCTGTTCAAGATACAAGCCCGACGCTGCGGTCTTCCGGCGCCAAGGTCTTCGTGGATGGCTGCCTCGTTGGTTATTGCATGTCTCCTCAAGAACTAGCCACGGAATTAAGGATAAGACGTAGGAGCGGCGAAATATCCACGGAGGTAAACGTTGCCTACTTTTGTGAGGATGGGGGTGAGCGGGAGGAGATTCATGTTAATTGCGATGAAGGACGTACATGTCGTCCCCTCATAGCTGTGGAAGATAGTGTACCTAAACTGCAACCAGAACCCATAGAAAAAATTCGTTCCGGAGACTGGAGATGGGAGGACCTCGTAAAGCGTGGCATCGTTGAGTACATTGACGCTGAGGAGGAGGAGAACTTGCTCGTGGCCCTAAACTTTGAGGAGATCACGCCAGAACACACGCACATGGAAGTAGCACCTTACACCATCCTTGGAATATGCGGCTCCCTCATACCATATGCGGAGCACAACCAGTCCCCACGCAACTCCTATGAGGCGGCCATGGCAAAGCAAGCCCTTGGGGTTTACGCAACAAACTTCCTTTTTAGGGTTGACTCCCGTTCCCACATTCTGCATTACCCACAAACACCACTGGTCGAAACAAAGCCAATGGATGTTATGGGATATGATCTCCGCCCTTCGGGACAAAACTGCGTTGTTGCCCTCTTATCATTTGAAGGATACAACATGGAGGACGCCATAATCTTCAACAAGGGAGCCATTGAACGAGGCTTAGCGCGCTCCACATTTTATAGAATTTACGACGCTGAATGCCGACAGTACCTCGGAGGATTAAAAGACCGATTTACTTCACCGGAGCCAGGCATTCGAGGGTATCGAGGAGAGCAGTACTATCGCTTTCTCGAATCAGACGGCATTATCAGCCTAGAATCCGATGTAGCTGGAGGGGATGTTCTCATCGGAAGGACTAGCCCACCCCGATTCCTTGAAGAATACAAGGAGTTTGAGGTTAGGGGACCCACCATGAGGGACACCTCCGTGGACATGAGGCCTGCTGAAACAGGCATCGTAGACGAAGTTTTTATTACGGAAAGCGGCGACGGAAACAAACTTGTGAAGGCTAGGGTGCGAGAACAACGCATTCCAGAGTTGGGCGACAAGTTCGCCTCCCGCCACGGACAAAAAGGCGTCATAGGAATGATTGTGCCCCAAGCAGATATGCCATTTACCGCCGACGGCATCGTTCCTGATGTAATAATAAACCCTCACGCCATCCCCTCACGAATGACCATCGGGCAGTTCTTGGAATCAATAGCTGGAAAGGTCGCCGCAGCAAGAGGCAGAATAGTTGACGGAACGCCCTTCATTAACGAAGAGCCTGAAGAACTGAAACAAAGATTGATCGAGCTAGGCTTCAGCAACACGGGTCGCGAGGTTCTTTATAATGGTGTCACAGGAGAAAAATTCGTTGCCGACATTTTCATAGGGATCGTCTATTATCAAAAGCTGCATCACATGGTTAGGGATAAGATTCACGCCCGGGCGCGGGGTCAAGTTCAAATGCTCACAAGACAGCCAACGGAGGGTCGGGCTAGGGGCGGCGGACTACGATTCGGCGAAATGGAGAGGGACTGCCTTCTCGGACATGGCGCGGCTATGCTATTGCGAGATCGGCTGCTGGAAGAATCAGATAAATATCTCTTATATGTTTGCGAAAGATGCGGTTACATCGCATATTACGACATTAGGCAACGCGCATACGTGTGCAGGATCTGTGAAGAAAAGGCACAGATTTCCCCAGCGATTGTTTCCTATGCCTTCAAGCTCCTCCTACAAGAGTTGATGAGTCTTTGTGTTGCGCCTCGTCTAAAACTTAGGGAGAAGGCATGAAATGGCTATGGAAGAAGTCGTCCACAAAATCGTGGACGAGATCGGCTTTGGGGTGCTTTCTCCTCAGGATATGCGCAGGTTATCTGTTGCAGAGATACAAACAGCCGACACCTATGACGAGGACGGCGCCCCCATAACATCAGGACTTATGGACGGGCGGTTGGGAACCCTTGAACCAAGGCAGCGATGCAAGACCTGCGGAAACACCGCTACACGCTGCCCCGGACACTTTGGTCATATCGAATTGGCGGTTCCCATAATTCACGTTGAATTCACCAAGATAATTTGTAATCTTCTCAGGTCTGTCTGCAGAAACTGTGGACGTGCGCTATTGTCCACAAAACAAATTGAAAAGATTAAGGCCAGAATCAAGCGGGGCCGTGGGTTAATGGGGGCGGTGCCCGATCAGCTTTATCAGAAAGTACTGCAGGAAGCAAAGAAATCTAAGGAGTGCCCTCATTGCGGGGCTCCCCAATATAAGATAGAGTTCTCAAAACCCACGGCTTTTCACGAAATTCTGGAAGAGGGCGCCCAACGACTAACGCCAAGCATAATTCGAGAACGCCTCGAAAGGATGCCTGACGAAGACCTTGAAGTTTTTGGTTTAAACCCTGAAAACATCCGTCCAGAGTGGATGGTTCTTCAGGTTCTTCCTGTTCCGCCGCTCTATGTGAGGCCCTCCATAACCTTGGAGTCAGGCATTCGATCCGAGGATGATCTAACCCATAAACTTGTTGACATCATTCGCATAAATCAGCGGTTAAAGGAAAACATGGATGCGGGGGCTCCAACCCTTATCATCCAAGATTTATCTGAGCTTCTCCAGTATCACGTGACCACCTACTTCAACAATGAAGCTTCAGGAATTCCCCCGGCAAGACACCGCTCCGGCAGAGCGCTTAAGACCCTTTCGCAACGCCTTAAAGGGAAGGAAGGAAGGTTTAGGAGCAACCTATCCGGGAAAAGGGTTGACTTTTCCGCACGCACCGTCATATCCCCTGATCCAAATCTAGACATCAGTGAGGTAGGGGTTCCGATTGACGTCGCCATGAGACTTTCAGTCCCTGAGAAGGTTATCCCATGGAACCTTGACGAAGCGCGGAAGCTGGTGATGAATGGTCCTGAGAAATACCCCGGTGCACTTTACATTGTTAGGCCGGATGGCAAACGGGTTCGGCTTGAGTTTGTTGCGGACCTAGAAAAAGTAGCTGAGGCTTTGGAGCCAGGCTTTATTATTGAACGTCATCTCAAGAACGGCGACATCGCCCTTTTCAACCGGCAGCCTTCCCTACATCGAATGTCCATCATGGCCCATTATGTGAGGGTGTTACCCCATCAAACGTTTCGTCTTCATTTATGCGTTTGCCCGCCCTATAACGCTGATTTCGACGGAGATGAGATGAACCTTCACATCCCTCAGAGCGAGGAGGCCCAAACCGAAGCGCGCCTCCTTATGCAGGTGCAGGACCAGATTCTTTCACCGAGGTTTGGCGGCCCGATAATAGGAGCAATACGGGACTTCATAACCGCCGCTTACCTTTTCACTCGGAAATCCACCCTGCTAACAAAGAACGAGGTTTGCAGGCTCTTGGTGACGGCGGATTACGAAGGGCCCCTCCCAGAACCTGAAATCAAGGAGCCGGAACCACGGTGGACAGGAAAACAAATATTCAGTCTCTTCCTCCCTAAAGGCTTCAATTATGCGTTAAAGTCAACCGTTTGTCTCAGATGCACTAGTTGTACCCGTGAAGAATGCCCCTATGACGCTTACGTTGTTATCAAGGACGGAATCGTGAAAAGCGGCGTAATAGACAGAAGCTCTATTGGAGCCGAGCAGTCTGAAAGCCTTCTCCATCGAATAATAAAGGATTACGGCGCCTACGCGGGACGACAATTTCTCAATCGCATCTGTCGAATTCTTAAGCTCTTCATGACTATGCGTGGGTTCACTTATTCCTTTGATGAACTCGAATTGACTCATTCCACAAAAAAGAAAATCCATCAAATATTAAAGAAATCCGAAGATCGAATACACGAATTGATTGAGGATTACCGGAGGGGGGCTCTCCAGAGACTTCCTGGACAAACCTTCACCGAGTCCTTTGAAATCTACGTGATGAACGAACTTGCCGAAGCCAGAGACAAAGCGGGGAGAACCGCGGACAAATATTTTGATGAAGACAACTCTGGCATAGTTATGACGAGAACCGGCGCGAGGGGATCCAGCCTAAACATTGGTCAAATGACCGCGTGTGTCGGGCAACAGTCGGTGCGGGGAAAGAGAATCATGCGGGGATACCTTGATCGAGCCCTGCCTCACTTCAAGGCAGGGGATCCCGCCCCCAAGGCTAGGGGTTTTGTGTATTCTTCTTATCGGGACGGTTTGGATCCGGTTGAGTTTTTCTTCCATGCCATGGGCGGGCGGGAGGGCCTCGTGGACACTGCGGTGCGGACGCAACAGAGCGGATACATGCAGAGGCGACTCATCAACGCCTTGGAACATCTACGCATTGAGTATGACAGAACTGTTCGAAACTCGGTTGGAGACATAATTCAGTTCAAGTACGGAGAAGACGGTGTGGACCCTGCTAAAAGCGATCATGGAAAAGCCGTGAATGTCCGCAGACTTGTTGAACAAATCACAATCACAATTGAGAAGGGCAAGCCTGCCCCCAGAGAATACATTAAAGAATCCCTTAAGGGGATAGCCGGAAAACTCACTCCCCTCTTACTCAAAGAGTTAAAAAGCGAGTTAATCAGAGCCAAGTTGCCTCAAGAAGGAGTAGATCGTGCAATTGCATTAACTCTAGAAAACTACAGGATTGCCTTTGTCGAGCCAGGCGAAGCTATCGGAGTGGTAGCTGCACAGTCAATAGGGGAGCCGGGCACCCAAATGACCCTTCGAACCTTCCATTATGCTGGTGTTAGGGAACAGAACGTAACCCTTGGATTGCCCCGCCTGATTGAAATCGTTGACGCCCGACGAAAACCTTCTACTCCCATCATGTCTATTTATCTAGACAAAGAGCACCGGAAAAGCAGGGAGAAGGCCACCGAGATCGCCCGCGAAATCATCTACACAACCACGGAGGACATCGCACAAGCCATATACATTGATCCGGAAGAAGGGGAAGTTGTAATCAGCCTTGATCAAACCATGATGGAGGACCGGGGCGTCACATTAGACAAGTTAAAGGAGATCTTGAGCCTACCGACTTGTACATTAAGGACCACGGAGAGTCAACTTATCCTTAAACCCAAAAAACTGGCGGACCTCAAGAAGCTATTTGACAAAATTCCTTTGCATCACATTAAAGGAGTGCTAGGCATCCGTAGGGTGCTCGTCACCGAAGAAAAGGGAGAATGGGTTATACGGACGGACGGCTCCAACCTACCACGTGTCCTTGAAATCCCCAGATTGGACCCCACAAGAACAACAACCAATCACATACATGAAATTGCAAATACTTTTGGAATCGAAGCGGCGAGAAATGCCATAATCAAGGAGGCCATGGGAGTTCTGGAGGAGCAGGGCCTCGACGTGGACATTAGACACGTCATGCTGGTAGCCGACATTATGACCGCCAACGGTGAGGTGCGTCAAATAGGGAGGCACGGAATCAGCGGAGAAAAGTCCAGTGTGCTCGCGAGGGCGGCCTTCGAGATCACCGTCGCCAACATCGTGGATGCTGCCGTCAAGGGGGAAAGCGACCCCCTTCGGGGAGTAACTGAAAACGTGATAGTGGGCCAATCTATACCTATCGGAACCGGGCTGGTTGACCTTTACATGGCAACGCTGCGTCAGGAGAAGAAGGATTGATCGACATAAATAAGGCCATTGCAACCACTGTGAAAACTGGAAAGGTCCTGTTCGGAGCCGAAAACACCATAAAAACCGCCAAAACGGGAAAAGCTAAGCTTATTGTTGTCGCAGCCAACTGTCCGCAAGACGTCCGGAAGGACATCGAATACTATTGCAGGCTTTCCAACATTTCGATCATTATTTATAATGGAACGAGCATAGATTTAGGTGCGGCCTGCGGGAAAACCTTCATAGTTTCGGCCCTAACCATAAGGGATCCGGGCGATTCGGAAATCCTTAAGCTTACGGAGGCGTCGAATGTCTAGCGGAATAAAGTTCACGAGCCATGAGATGCGGTACATGGCCTTATTTGAAAGTATAACCGGCGCCACCGTGAAGGACTGCATCATCGATGATGACCTTAACCGAATAATTTTCGTCGTGAAGGGGGGAGACGCAGGGGTCGCCATAGGAAGGAAGGGCAAGAACATCCGCCTCTTGGAGAAAATGACCGGGAAAAAGCATGAAATAATTGAGCACTCCGAGAATCCCGTTGAATTCATTAAGAACGCCCTAAAACCGGCCAGGGTTAAGGAGATACGCATTACAGAACGCCCCGACGGAAAAACTATAGCCGTAGTTTCTGTGAACCCGAAGGACAAGGGAGTCGCCATCGGAAAAAACGGGAGAAACGCCGAAAGAACCCGATTTTTAGCCAAGAGGTATTTCCAGATACAAAATGTTTCCATCACGTAAGATAGAGATGAGAATATGGGTTCAAAGTCACCGAAGGGCGAATTCGCGGCGAGGAAGCTTCGTGAAAAAAGGAAGAAGTTTAGGTGGAGTGACTCTGACTACAAACGTGGTATGCTCAGACTGGACGTGAAGTCTGACCCCCTGCAGGGGGCGCCTATGGCCCGCGGAATAGTCCTAGAAAAGGTTGGGGTTGAGAGCAAACAGCCCAACAGCGCGATAAGGAAGTGCGTTAGGACCCAGCTTATTAAAAATGGCAGATTGGTTACCGCCTTTCTTCCTGGAGACGGTGCCCTCAACGTGGTGGACGAACATGACGAGGTGATCGTGGAGGGGATTGGAGGTTCTCGTGGAGGGGCTATGGGGGATATCCCCGGAGTTAGGTATAAGATTGTCATGGTTAACGGGGTCTCCCTAAAGGAGCTTGTGTACGGCCGGAAGGAGAAACCTTTACGATAGCAAGCTGATTTATCTCAAGCAGTTTTCAACAACCTTTTTAAATTAGGGCCCTTTAACCCAAAGGTCTGCGAAGGTGGAAAGTTTGAGCAAGAAACCGGAAATTAAACTGTTTGGAAAGTGGAGCTTTGAAGGAATCGAGGTGAAGGACCCCGGGCTCAAGCGCTACATTTCCCTTAAGCCGATCTACGTCCCCCACAGCATGGGACGTCACGAGCACAAAAGATTCCGCAAATCAGAGGTCAACATTGTTGAAAGGCTCGTGAACGACCTAATGCGACCGGGAAGCAGCGCCGGAAAAAAGGCTAGGGCCATGAACGTCGTTAGGAACGCCTTTGAAATAATCCATCTTCGCACGGAACGCAACCCCGTGGAAATCCTTGTCAGGGCAATTGAAAACTCTGCCCCCTGCGAGGACACCACCAGAGTCAGCTTCGGAGGCGTGGTTTACCACCTGGCTGTGGACATTTCCCCTCAAAGGAGGCTGGACCTAGCCCTCCGCGTCCTGTCAGAAGGGGCAAGAAAGGTGACGCTTAGCAATCCTCGCCCCCTAGATGAGTGTCTTGCTGAGGAGTTAATCTTAGCGGCAAATGGAGACATGAAGAGCCACGCAGTTAAAAAGCGGAACGAAATGGAAAGGGTGGCGATGGCATCTCGTTAGGGCTCCTTTAATTTTATAACACTTATTTCCTGCATCCCAATATGCGATAGGCGCTATCTTCGCCAAAATTTTACTGTAAATAGCTTCAAGAATTATTCAAAAGATGCCGTCTTGAGTTTTCTTTTTTCCTCGTTTGCTAGCAGGTGGGCTCTTCTTATGGGTTCTGGAATCCTGTGAACCCTTGTGCAATGCAGGACCAGGTCTATTGTCCTCTCCAACGAAACTCCATGACCAACGCTCACGTACATCGGCTTTTTCCCCGGTCTTGTGATGACCGATGCCCCGATCACTTTCCCTCCGTCAACTATGGGCGCCCACCTTTTCCCCTTGAAGGCCCCAACTTCGCCGCAAAGCAGGCTCTTAGCCACCCCGATTGTGGGCACGTTCGCCACCAAGCCCAGATGGGAAGCGAACCCGAGACGGTAGGGGTGTGCCATTCCTTGGCCGTCCACCATGAAAACTTCAGGCTTTATGCGCAGTTTTCTCACGGCTAAAAGGGCTGGAGGTATTTCGCGGAAGGAAAGCAATGTAGGCACGTAGGGGAACCGCGTTCTGAAGTGGGCTGTCTGTGCC
>Ga0315312_1003452_pt1 | contig 10173 bp, 6 predicted proteins | sample TDP7_MG_FD_203629 | JGI IMG/M metagenome (GOLD analysis project Ga0315312, IMG submission 203629) | Freshwater sediment microbial communities from Lake Towuti, South Sulawesi, Indonesia - TDP7 | ecosystem: Environmental > Aquatic > Freshwater > Lake > Sediment | place: Indonesia: South Sulawesi... | reverse complement strand
TATCTGGGCGGCCCCCTCCTTCTCGATGAAAAACTTTGGACCCGCGCCCTTCCTCTGAGCCTTCTTGGTCTCTATTTCCCTTTGGAGGAGGGCCATCTGCCTCTTAACCTGGGCCAGGAGCTTGGCCGTGCCCTTGTGCTTGGGGCAGAGGGAAAGGAACTCCCGCATCAGCCTTACCTTCTCCTGGGGCACGCGGGCAGCAGAGACCTCCGCCCACTTAACCTTGGCCTCCACCGGCAGATTAGTGACCATGACGGAACCCAACCTATAATAGGAGATTTCCCATAAAAGAACATAACGGTTAATCATGTCGGATGGGACCCATTTGAGCCGAGACGTACCTGAGGGCTCTAAGAAACTGACCTATAAAGGCTACATCTTCCATATTTTCCTAAAGGTTTACGAACCCTCCGACGACACCTTCCTGATAGCAGACTGCCTAGAGGTTAAAGAAGGGGCTAGGGTCTTAGATCTGGGCACAGGCTGCGGAATTCTGGGAATCTTAGCCGCCGAAAGGGCTGAAAGGATAATAGGAATCGACATAAACCCCCACGCGGTTAGATGCGCAAAGGCTAACGCTAAAACTAACGGAATCGAAGGAAAAATGGATCTGGTGCGGGGAGACCTTTTTCAACCCTTAAAATCTGATGAAAAATTTGACCTTATCCTCTTTAACCCGCCCTATCTTCCAACCCCGGAAAGAGAAGGTCGAAGGGGTTGGCTGGAAAAGGCTTGGTCTGGCGGGCCTTCCGGCAGAAGGGTGATCGACCGATTCTTGTTTGAAGCTCCGAGGCATCTCACCCAAGAAGGCGTCATATTACTTACACAGTCAGACCTCTCCAACATTAAGAGAACGCTGGCGATTTTGGAGAGGAAAGGGCTTAAGACGGAAATACTGGATGAACTAAAGTTTCCATTCGAAACAATTTTTCTTTTAAGGGCCACCAGAATGTAAAGGTAAACTGTTTTGAGCCATTTTCTTGCCGCCAAAACGGCCGAAAAAACCAAGGCAACATGCAAAGGCAGAAAAACCCATAACTCTTCGCATAATTATCCACCTATAAACTCAATTGAAGGAAAAAATTAGTCGGGTGGGGTTAATCTGGTGGGCCGGGCCGGACTTGAACCGGCGACCCTTCGGTTTCTGAGCTGAATGCCTAAAGCCTATCAGCCGAATGCTCTAACCAAGCTGAGCCACCGGCCCACCCTCGCCATCGCAATCGATAATGCGAAGGAACAGATATTAAAGAATTACGCGTGTCAAGTATTAGAATCAAAACATTTAACTGAACTAAGTCCCTTCTGATTTAAGGGGCCGGTAGTTCAGTCTGGATGAATGCCGCCCTCGCATCTTAGCAGAGAACGGCGGAGGCCGCGGGTTCAAATCCCGCCCGGTCCACTCCTTTCTGAGCGCAGAACATTTTAGGATGTTAAGCCAATCTTTTCTTGATGAGCTATGTCTAAGAAAGGCGTTACGAAATATGCTACCCACCTTAGGGATGTGGATGTGACGTGATGGTTTACAAATCTGACTATAATGGCAGATATGATAAAGTTAATATAGACGAATAAGTTTGATGGTAAAAGGCGAGGTATAACGGACTATGACATGGGACGAGAAATTAAATATTTTGTTGATCGGCGGAGGGATGATTAGCGAACAAGTAGTGCTACCCACCATATTCCAAGAGCGGCGGAAGGGCAAAATCAATCGAGTGCTCATCTCCTCTCTAAACTCAGGCATTATTAAACGACTCCAAGGCTTATTCCCGAAAGAGGAGTTTATTGGTTACCCTGACCCTGAAAAAACAGACCCGAACAAGAATTTCCCGGAACTTTACAAGGATGCCCTATCCGACCTAGGGGATAACGGTCTTGTCTATGTCGCTACTCCTGACCACCTTCATACTCCTATGGTTATAGCGGCGATAGATACAGGTTATGATGTATGTTGTATGAAACCTTTGTGCTTGAAAGTCGAAGAAGCGTGGCAGATCATCAATAAGGCTAGAGAGAGAAATGCGTATGTCTTCACCGAATATCACAAGCGCAAGGATCGCGCTGTACGGGCAGCTCGGTACAAGTATCGTAAGGGTGAACTCGGAGAAATGCTCTACGGGCACGCTTGGATCGAGGAGCCGAAATACATGCCCCTCGAAAAGTTTAAACTTTGGGCAGAGAAGTCAAGCCCCTTCGAGTACATTGGAACGCACTACGTGGACGTCTACTACTACATCACGGGTCTGAAGCCGAAACGTGTGATCGCGTGGGGGCAGAAGAAATTCTTGGTCAAACATGGAAAGGATGCGTATGACGCCATACAGGCCGTTATAGAGTGGGAGGACGGCTCAGTTTTTTGGATCCAGTCGTCATGGGTGTGTTCCCCTAAGAACTCCGCCATGACTAATCAAGGCCTCCAGCTCAGCGGTACCATGGGCGAGCACTGGGCCGATCATAAATTCCGAAACCTGTACTTCCTTACCGAAGAGGGGGGATTTGACCATTACAACCCCAACTTCTTTAAGGCCTATGACAGCTGGGAAGAGGAAGGAGGCGTGGAATATGTAGGGTACGGATACGAGAGTAACTCCCAGGCTATTGATGATGTAATATTCCTTCACAAAAAGACCGAAGGGCTTCCACCCGAAAAAGCTGCCCAGAAACGAGCCCAGATAATCGGCCGATGGGAGAAAATCGGCACCCGAGCGCTACCCATACACGCGCTCACAGGCGTAGCCGTCAACGAAGCCGTCCGTCTGAGCGTGGAAAACGGCAGTCAGTATGTGGTGTTTAAAGATGATATGTCGCCAAAGCTGGAAGTGAATTAACGCGCATGAAACCCCGATTGTTTATTGACCAATCTCTTGGGTGAGGAAAATGGAGAGGAGTAAGGAATACAGTTTAGAATCAGTTAAAGTTTCACCTATAAAGACGAAATACCGCCTGATAGTTACATCAACACTGCCTTCGCCAAAATCTATCAGACTTATTAAAGAGCTAGAAAGATGCGAACCGAAGTCTATGTTTGGGCAGGTACCTATAGGTATTGCAAGGACCTACGGAATAAACGTAGAAGATTTGGATGGAAATGTATTTATTGATGGTACAAGCGGCGTCTTGGTAACAAATATCGGTCATTCTACAAAAGCAGTTGCTGACGCAGTAAAAGAGCAGCTTGAAGAATTCCATTTTGTATACTGCTTTGCCTATGAGAAGAGGTTGGAACTAGTCAAAAAGCTGATTGAAATATCTCCAAAAAACATAGACCGTGTCTTTCTATTAACGACTGGATCGGAAACAATTGAAGCCGCTATAAAAAACGCTAGAAGATACGGCATTGAAACATCTGGACCGGAAAAGAGGATAATCATTTCATGTAAAGGAGCTTTTCATGGAAGAACGATGGGCTCACAGATGGCTGGAGGAATGGACAAGCTAAAGTCATGGATTGGATATCAAGATCCAGGGTTAATTCAAGTCGACTTTCCCAATTGTTATCATTGCTGGAAAGAGCGAAGAGAGTATTCTAATTGCGTCAAGGATTGTATAGACCTGGTTAAAACAAAATTTGAGGAGTTAGAAGGAAAAGTTGTGGGCATTCTAAGCGAAACCTATCAAGGTAGAGGGCCCGTCTTTCCACCCGATGGATACTATCAAGGGTTAGCTGAGATCTGCAAAGAAAATGACGCCTTGCTTATTCTTGATGAAATCCAAGCTGGGTTAGGTCGTACGGGTAAACTATGGGGTTTCGAGCATTACAATGTTGAGCCTAACATGATATGTGTAGGCAAAGGCGTAACTAGCAGTCTACCACTATCCGCTCTTCTGGGTGAGTCCAGCGCGATGGATTACTTCGAACCTGGAAGCATGACAAGCACCCACGGAGCTAATGCCCTTTGTGTTGCAGCGGCTATTGGAAGCATAAATGAACTCTTGAAAGATGACAGGAAAATAATAAGAAATGCCGCAGAAATTGGAAAGGTTCTAGGAGATAAACTGCTTAAATTGAAGGAAAAATATGAAGAGGTAGGCAATGTAACAGGAATGGGCATGGTTTACGGACTGGAAATGGTGAAGAGTAAAGACACCAAAGAGCCCCATGCTGAGCTTGCCTTCCAAACGGTGCTTGAAGCGTACCATCGAGGAGTCTTACTATTCGCTCCCATCGGTGCAGGAAACAATATAATAAAGATCAATCCACCCCTGATTATGGAAAAGGACGCCGCTGAAGAATTAGCTTATGTTATCGACGAAGCTACCAAGGCTGCACTAGAGAAGATCTAAGAGCGAAATTTCCAAGGATCTCATTTTCAGTCGAGATCCATACAATACACTTAGGGACGTATAGCAAGCATTCTACCTCTATTAGGGCTTTCAGATTCTATTGTATGGGCTTGTCACCAGAGTTTCTTATACTTTGAGAACACCGGTTAGGTTATATTGGATGCCATGGCTGCGGGGTCGCCACGTCATTGTGGAAAAACCCTTGTGCCTAAAGACGGAGAGGTCCACCAAATCTTAAGGTTGAGTCGTGAAAAGGGTCTCTACGTTAGGAGGCGGCACAACATTTATTCTAGTAATTATATTAGAAACTTACAAGCCTTTTTGTATATTTCGTCCAGTCTTCTCTCCTTACCTTCTTCAAGCTTGAAGTCGTATTCAGCGATCTTCTCCTTGATTATTTTCTGGACATTTTCCTTTGTGGTCATTTCTCCCTCCCTCTGCCTGAACATCTTGTGTTCAAAGAGTTTGGGCGTCCAGTAGACTTTCCTTAAATTCTTCAGTGTTGTTCTGTGCGTAATGAAATTGCCTTTAGCGACCCCTTCCTTTATGATGTCGAAGTCCAAGTCCTTGATGTCAAAACTGAAACCCTCCACAAATCTGGTGGTATAGTCCACTATTTCGCAGTCTATGATCAACTGTTCGGCACTGAATACCTCGTCTAGAGCGAGGAGACCCGCGGATGAGAAGCTTCTTGAACCGGCTAATGCTCCCACAATTGCTGATGCTGCCTTTTCCGCCTGCGCCTGTACGCCGGGCCTTGCCGCCATGCTTCGGATAGACCTAGTGCTTATCGTTTTGTGTCCATAGTAACGATTAACTTCAATCTGGATTAGATCGCATAGGTTGTGCTCTGGCGAACCGAAGACGATGTTTCCGTATGTCATGTCAAAGGGATGTGCGTTTATGCTAAAGGTAACTCTGTGGCTCTCCGCGATTAGATTCATAATGGTGAATACGCCTATGACTTCAGCCATCGCCAGGACAAAGGCTGCAGGAAAAGATATGGGTGCGCTCATTCCCATGACGGGCATACTGCTAACACTAAATGAAACCCCCTCTCGACCGACAAAGTGCAAAGCTATTTCAAAGGCCTCTCCCTTCAAGCTAAGGGGGCTAACCGCATATACAGGAAGTGAAAACGGCTTCTCCATTATTTTATACATCTCATAGAGGTACTCCTCAGCCTGGAGTGGTCGCGAAGTCGCTCCTGTTCCTCCACCGCATCGGCTGTACTTGGAACCGATCCAAAACGCCGTTATAGCCTGCAACTGAGGAGGAACATCTTGGGGAACACCTGGAGCGGCTCCCCGTACGCCCCAAGAATGTAAAGCGTCTACAAGCTTGGTTAACTCCACAAGGTCCTTAACCGTTACGGGCCTTATTTCATCAGTGTTTGGATCTAAGATGAATCGGTTTACCCCACTCACATGCTTAATGATTTCAACTCTATCTGAATTTACCATCCTGTCCGGCATTGACTCCAGGTATCTACGGTGCTCCTTAACGCATCCTTCAACCAACCGAGGCTCTATGCAGACTCTATGTTCTCTAATGGTCACCCCATCCCGTCTTGAAAGTAGGTTGAGCGCCCTTTTGTTGTCAACTCGAATTCCAACCTCCTCAATGACCCTCAAAGCGGTTTCGTGCATACTTTCTATCTCAGCATCCGACAATATCCTCGGCAATCGAGGAGCAACCTTCCTCATCTTTAATCCGCTTCCTAGTTAATTCATTCGTAACATTAAATGAGAGTTTTCCGCATATAAGCTGTGCTTTACCCTCCGCGCTTTGATGATGACAGATAAGAAGAAATTGAAACGCCTAAGCCTTAAGAAAAAGTTAAGACTTAACTGGCTTATATAACAATTTTGTGGGTGGAATGTTACCAAAAGAGCGAGTGATCCGAGCCTTAAACCATGAGGAACCCGACAGAGTCCCCATAGGTGAGATCGGGATAGACTATCCCATTACTGAGAGGGCGCTTGGGCGGGAGACCCTTTACCGGGCGAAGTGGAAGGAGTACATGGCCCTTTGGCAGGGGCGACGGAACGAGTATGTTGAAAGCTGTAAGAGGGACATCGTTGATTTGGTTAAGACCTTAGGGCTGGACTTCGTTCCAGTTTTCCCTGTTCCCCCTAAAGGGTATAATCCGGGGATGCCAGAATTCATCGACGACTACACGTGGCGTGAACGGAATGGCAGGATAATGAAATACTCTCCTGCTAGTGGAGGGTGGGCTATATGTATTAAACATCCCTCCGTCACCATTAACGATATTGCAATTCCTGAAAAGGTAGAGGTTGAAGATTCACAACTTGAACTGGTCAGACACGTTGTAAAGGAGCTGGGAGACACCCACTTCATCCTAGGCAGGAACGGCGACGGAACCTACCCGCAGACCGGCGGCCTAACCAACTTTCTTGCCAAAATGCACAGCGAACCCGAGTTTGTTAGAAAGGCGATAAAAGCCAGTACTAAATGGGCTATCGAGGAGGGAAAGATCCTCATTGAGGAGGGCTGCCACGGCATTTGTATGGGCTCCGACTACTGCTACAAGTCTGGTCCCATGATGTCCCCAAAGCACTTCAGGGAGTTCATCTATCCATCCCTAAAGGAGCACTGTACAGCCTTTCACAAAGCCGGGGCCTACATTATAAAACATACCGACGGAAACACGTGGCAAATACTTGACATGATGGTCGAGGCGGGCATAGACGCCTACCAAGCCATCGAACTCCAGGCGGGAATGGACATAAAGGCGCTTAAGGAAAAATACGATGGCAAGCTCTGCCTCTTCGGAGGCGTTGACTGCAGCACCCTAGTTGCGGGGACAGAAGAGGACGTGGAACGAGAGGTGGAGTACGCAATAAGACATGGGGCCCCTGGAGGAGGGCTGGTCCTGGTTTCCAGCAACACCATAATGGCTGGAGTAAAATATGAAAACTACATGAAGACGCTAAAAACCGTGAAGGAGAAGGGAGTTTACTCCATTAAACCATAGCCCACAGACCCGAAGCCAGAACCTTAATTAGACCATACAGTAAGCCCAAATAGTTTAAGCCATGTCCTATGGCCGTCCTAAGCTAAGGGTTTTGATGTGCCGCTCCAGGTGAGCGGCGACGGTCTGATAGTGTTCTTCCTCATTATCGATAAGGATTTGCCTTATGCGGTTGCGGAAAAGCCATTCCCCATCGCTTGACTTAGCTGTTAAAATAGATCCATAGGTGACGTGCAACAACTGCCTTGCGTTACTCTCGTCTAGGAAAGTTCTTTCCAAATCCTTGTCCGCCGCCTTGTCAGGGCTTGGAACCACAGAGAGGTTCGTGCTTATGTGATATGTCCTTCGGTCCCCTTCGAAACAGTTGAAGCAATAATTGACGATTTCGCGGAAAAGGGATGGATGGTGCCTTGCCACCACCCGAAGGGCTTCCAGGTAGCTGGTTCCGGCTGTTTTGAGGTGGAGTAAATCCCCTGCTAACTCGCCTAGAATGGGGTAAATAGAAAACTTGTCGCTGCCGGAGTGGATGCTAAGTTTGTATGGACCGCAAGACCGCGCGATGAGGATGTGATCTCGAAGTGCCTTCTCAAATTCCTTCAAGTTGCCGATGTAGTCGATGGCCTTTTCAAAAGCTCCCACAAACCGAAGGGCTAAGCCCTGAACTTGAACCTTTAATCGCTTTAGTTCCGATGCTATGAAAAAGTGCTCCAAGATGGAGGTCGGCGTCTCAGTTTCGTCAACTGACATCTCCAGATCAAATTTCCCTTCGCCAAAAAGTTCCTCTAAGTGACGCTTTAGTTTAACCGTGTGAGCGATGGCGGCCGAATATTTCACCGCGGCCCGAAGCAGAGTTTCTTCCGAGAATTCAAATGTTAGAACATGCTTTTTGTCTGGAGTGGAAAGTGTAAACTTTTTGTTTAAATATTCCCTATAGTAATCGTCCTCCTCGCACTCTAAGGCATCCCAAGGTAGTCTCTTAAACCTGTCCTTAAGCACGTTAAGGGGGTATTTGTCCGCTTCATTGTCCACATAGTCCGATGGATCAATGGTGTACATGGTGAAGCCCGCGTTAAAGGTCTCGTCAATGTCTTTTTCCGTCTTCAGGTGGTCCGCGTCAGCGGCAAAACCGCCCCTATAGCCCTCTTGAAACACCGCCCAAGAGACATCGTCCAACACTTCTTGGGGAGATCGAGCGGTGCGGGTCATCTCCCGGATAGACTGCTGGGCCAAGACGGGAAAAATGCCGAACTTGCTCGCGGCACGGATGTGGCCAGGCGTGGCCAACCCTATGCGGTCTCCCGTTCCCAGGGCTGGGGTCAACCCCATCGTCTGCGGTCGGGTGAAAGAAAAACGTTCACGCAGTGTGTGGGCGTTATGATGGTTACATGGGCAGATCCGGTACTCAAAAGTCGTTTCTCCCACCATCAGTTTCCCCTTTTCCTCGGCTGAAAAGTCTTCATAGGCACCAAGTTGCGATGGAGAACAGATTATGACCAGCTTTTTTTCGCCCTTTTCCTGAATGAGGAAGATGATGCCACCATTTTCACGGATTATTGAAGAACCGTAAATCTTGATGGGGCGATTTTTTTGCATACAGAACCTTTCAAATCGCTCAATTATGGCGCTCATGTAGATCCTTTTCCAACGCTCTAAAATTGATACTTTGGCTATGGGTCTCATATCAGGAGTGGGGCAAATACTTTTCGTTGGCCCTTAGTAGCTCATCTAACATCTTCTCCGCATTCTCAAAGTTTCTGACCAATGGGTCTGTCAACATTGCCTGGAGCGCTAGCTGTTTATCTCCCGTGAGGGCAGCCTCCACTGTGAGTTCGTTTTTAATGACATGGGGATATACAGTGTTCAGTATACCCTTTGGGAGTTTTCCGACGGCTATCCCATGTGCACCGCTGACGCTGACAACTCCGAAGGTTTCCACCACCGTGTCCATTGGAAGGTTGGCTATCTGCCCCCTGTTCGGTAGGTTCATAATGTGTATCTCTTCCCTTCTGTTTGCAAGGGCCGAGATGATGCTTGAAGCCGCTTCCTGCGACATGGTCATCTCTATGGGCTTCTCACCGCTGAGCATCTTCATCACGTCCTCCTCAATCCTTGCCCTACTCCGAAGCCTGTCCGATATGGTTGTCAAACTAACGCCGTACTTCTTCCCCGCCTCCGCCTCCTCCGTCAAGAAGTATGGGAAAAACTCTGCGATGTGTCTATCCTGCGGAGCGGGCAGGTAACCGAAGGCCTGGAAAAGCCTCAACCCCACTGGGGATATGGAGACCCCGTGGCGATCAACGTAGTCCCTTAAAAGAGGATAACCGTCTTCTCCCTTTACCCGTAAGTCTAAAATCCAGATGAAATGGTTTATGCCGCCAACCTTTGCCTGGATATCACGGAGCTCAACGTTAAAGATCTTCTGGAGCATGTGCAGTGTGCCGAAGAGCCCATGGCAGAGCCCAATGGTCTTTATCTTCGTGGTTTTGTTTATCGCCCTGCAGAGGGTGGTCATGGGGTTAGTGAAATTGATCAGCCAGGCGTCGGGGCATAAGTCCTCCATGTCCTTGGCGATGTCAACAACCACCGGAATGTTTCGGAGGGCGCGGGATATGCCGCCGGGCCCCGTGGTATCCCCCACAGACTGGTAAACACCATATTTCTGTGGAATTTCTAAATCGTGCCTCATGGCTTCCAGTCCACCAGTAGAAATCGTTAAGATAACGTAGTCCGCCCCTTGGAGTGCCTCCCGACGATCGGTGGTTCCCTCAATTTTAAAGTCTTCCCCAGCCTTTTCTACAATCTTCTCTCCAAGTTTCAGCATTATATGGAGGGCTTTGGGGTCAATATCCATAAGTGTGATGGTGCTGCCGCTCAGGTCTTTGGTCAGAACG
>Ga0315312_1003450_pt1 | contig 10175 bp, 8 predicted proteins | sample TDP7_MG_FD_203629 | JGI IMG/M metagenome (GOLD analysis project Ga0315312, IMG submission 203629) | Freshwater sediment microbial communities from Lake Towuti, South Sulawesi, Indonesia - TDP7 | ecosystem: Environmental > Aquatic > Freshwater > Lake > Sediment | place: Indonesia: South Sulawesi... | reverse complement strand
CGAAACCCATATGCCACTCTTTTAAGAGGCCTTGGAAGTTTATCGTGAAAGAGAGTGCGAATCACCTTAACGGATGTATCCTCTCCACCGTGGGATCCCACCGGTTCGAAAGATACAATCCTTGTTTTCAATTTTGAACGACGAGCGCTGTCAATTATTCTGATTGAGGCTTGATTCACCCCCTCAATGAAAGAGTTGACATATCTGCTGGCTAGATAGCAGATTTCGTAGTTCAGATCGGTTCACCCCTTCACGAAAGAAGTTAATTTACTTAACAAGAGTCGCACAGCTTGTCAACTTGTTTCGATAAAGTCTGAATAGAATTCTCACGAGCAGTTCTGAATGCTTCGTTGTTTATCTTATTATGAAGGTCTGAGTCTTTTTGCAGCCGCACAATAGTCTCTGATGCCTCATTTGTACTCGATACCCAGATATTCTAGAATGATATTAGGGCCTCGACGTCCAGCATGCATCTTTGGAGGTCCTGATTTGTAGATTTGTACACCGTCAATCTCCTCAGAAGAAGGTGTATGTAGAAGTAACTCAATCAAAACGTATTGCTTATGCCCTTCATATTTGGCGAATGAATAAATATTAACCTCTGTTCCCCCAAGGCTCGGTTGAAAGAGGAGCGTGTACTGCAGGACTCTTATTCTAATTAGTTGCAACCTCTTGGACTGATTAAGTTCACAAGGTCCTTATTGCATTAAGAGTTGCTTCCAACGTTTCATTTATGCTCAATTCTGAAGTGTTGACTGTATGTGCTCCCATCCTTCTCGCTAACAAGTTGTAGAGTAGAATTTGATGGTTAATTTCCGTAAATGTATATTCAATATCTGGTTTTCTTTTTAATACATCAGTCAATTCAACATTGAAATGAATTATGACTGCTCCTTTAGGCACCATTCTCAATAGAATCCTGCTAATACAGCTGTTCATGAAGAATGGATCCTTGATGCGCGTCGAAATTGTAACGACGGTATCGATCACGCATCTATCTGAAACAATCACATATCCCAATGAAAAAGGGAGATATATTTTAGAGACAAACAGTGGCAAGACACTGATGAACTCTATGAGTGGCCAGAAACGTCTATAGCGAGAGTGGTCAAATCTCTTAACATCAACATTGTTTGGATTTACAACTACTTGATATCCTACTAAGAGCGTTAGCAAATTGGAAAGGACATAGGCGAAACTATGAAGGGATTTGATCCAAACATACTTCGTACCATACCCTCTAGATTTTAGATACTTAATCAAACGCTTAGCGATTGTGGTCTTGCCGCTTCCATCTATACCAGTGATGGCGATGAAACGAGGATAATGCATACTCATAAACCGACGCTTCACCAATTTATGAGAATCTTCAGAATACTAAGTCAATCAGATGATCTAGATTCCATGTTTCTCTGAGGTTTTCGCGATATAGGAAAGCACGAATTTAACCCACATTTTACCTTCATCATTATGGCACTAAGGTAACCAAGTCGCCTATTAGTGAGAAATAAGGCAGATAGTATCGCCTGTAAATTAAAGCGGTAAGCTTGTTCTCTTAGGGTGCGATCTTCTGACAACGACTCATGAAAAAGAGTTCATACCATTTTCACATTTTTATTGTCGAGTTCGCTAGATCCAACAGGCTCATAAGATAGAATGGTCGGTTTTGACCCCAAACGACGGACATCATCAAATATTCTGACTGAAGCCTGGTTAACGCCTTCAGTTAACGGATACGCGTGACGGCATGTCAGGTAGCAAACTTGATAGTCCAAACCTTTCACCCTCGATTGGAGCTATGGCAAAAGAGCCTCATACAATCTATCAACTTCTTTGGCCAATTCTTGGACAGAATTTCTGCGCGCTGTCCTTATTGCTTCTTGGCTTATGTCATTATAAAAGGACGAGGTTCTCTTCAACTGGACAACTCTTTTCACAGCCTCGTCGACGTTGGATACTAGAAGACCATTTTTCTCGTTTACAACTGGGTACCTATCAATTCCACTACCAAACATGATCACTGGTTTCCCGCACGCCATTGCCTCAAAGGTCACTCTGCTTGTACCGATGAAGAGTACTGGATTAAATACTGCATCACATGAATTGATTAAAGAATAGGCGTCTTCGTTCTCAACCCTTCCAACATAGGTCATTCTGTTAGATCTTCCAAGCAACTTTAGATCGCCATGACCAGCGACGATCAGTCTTGTGTCATAGGGCAGCTTGTTCGCGAACTCTTCTAAAAACTGTGTCCCTTTGGCAAGATCGAATCTGCCCAAGTAAAGAATTAGGAAATCCTTTGTATACTTTTCTATCTTCCTTAAGATTCTTTCAGGCAGAAGATTGTACGCTTTCTCTTTATCTATAGGTCGAAATCTTTCTGTGTCTACTCCACTAGGAATATAAAAAACTTTGGCTTTACCATCAAAGCTGTTCATCAAGGTAGCCATGTATCTATCAACGCAAATAACGAGGTCAGCTTCTTCTTTATATAACATCTCGAGACCGATCCAAGACATTCTCTTTTTTAATGTTGGAAATGGCTTGGAAAGGAAATACGGCCTTATGGGTATATCGTGTGAGGGTGTAGAGTGAAGAGTTAGGATAACAGGTTTTCTACAAGTTCTCCAAGCTAACAATCTCTTGAACACCGTTCGACCGAGCAATTGGTCGATCGTGTCAAACAAAATGGGGAAACCATAGCTTCCGTGAAGATGCATGATATCGAAATCTATATTAGTCAAGAGTACTGCTTTATCGAGTTCTCTGATAACGCCGAGGAGGCATTCCGATAAGAAGTTCAAACGGTTATTTTCAGCACGCAACCTTGCAGGTCCAACCCTATAAACATTTATTCTATCAACCTTTTCATAAGATGGGGTTCCAGGAAGTAGGTCTGTGAGGATACTGTGCTTGTATTTGCTATATTTAGCAAATAGATAGGTGTTGACCTCGGTTCCTCCAAGACTTGGAAGGAATAGCGAATTGTGATGTAAGACTCTGATAGTCCTCACAAGTATTACCTAGCGCCTTTTGTAAATCAAAGATCCTTCATTAAGTTAAATGGATTAAGTTCTTCAAGTAGCCTATCAGACTTCCTATTAATGACATGTAGGTTATGATTGGGACTAACGAGAGATATTTCGGCTTCCGATAGTCCGGATGTGTCTTGCAAGATATATAAAATGTATAAATAGATGCAGAAATCAGCGTAACAAAAGACCCATAAATCAAGTTAAAAAGAAAAAGAAAAGGAGCGAGTACAATTAATGATCTAGAGAATATCTGAAAGAATATTTTCTTATCTCTTGTTAGACGATAAAATAAGATCTCGTTTTCTCCCGCTTCAATGTTTTGTTTCAAATATTCTTTGAGGTTTTTTCTTGGAAAATGATAGACAAGTACTTCATCAACTAATTTAATCTTGTAACCTCTCTTTCGGATTTTGTATTCCAGCATATCCTCCTGAAGATAACCAAGCCTGCTATTGAACCCGTCCTCTATAACAACCACTTTTTTATCGTACACAACACCATTAGCTTGACTAACCCCTTTGAAATTAACAGTATCAATACATTTCTGTATGAAACTGCAATCCTGCGGAGCTTTCAGCCTACAATGCACTACAGCAACGCCATTTTCCTCTTTCAATTCGTCAACCATAATCCTTAACCAAGAATCCAACGCATATGCGTCACTATCTAGAAAAGCAACAAGATCGCCTTTTGCCTCATTTAACCCACGATTGTACGCGTTTCCCCGTCCCTTTTTAGGTTCGTAAGCTATTCTAACCGGAAACTCTTTAGCTATCTCTAATGTTTTATCAGTTGAACCTCCGTCGACTAGGATTGTTTCGTATCTTTCACTCGGATATCCTTGGTTAACGACAATAGTTAAACATTTTCTAAGGGTCTCCTGAGAATTGAAAGACGGAATAATTACCGAAACGAAAGGGAATTTTTCATTATCATCAGTACTCATTTCCAAATTACCTTTTTGGATTGTTAAATGAACCTAGAAAACAATGAAGCTTGCCAATACCCAATTCAAAGTTTTTAGCTTGATTCGTAAAAACTTAACAAAACCGCTTTGTAATCGTATCTTTGACTTGAATTATTAAAAATCTCTTTAATTTCCCCTCTATAGACATACAGTTTCAAGATCCTCACTTACTAAAAATTCTGAAATTCTCTTGAAATTCAAACAAGAGAGTACAAAGAGTGTAGTTGCATCGAAATATTATTCCAGGAAAAACTATCAGTATTAACTTTTATGGGTTTCATTTCTGATGCCTTTCTTATCAAGTTTGAGAGTGTTGATAGAGATTGCTTATCAGATTCATATACCAGAATCTCCTTAGGATAAAGATCAGAAGTTTCTTTTAGTCCGTAATTGTCATTATTTACCACAACTGGAGTCCCAGCAGTTAAGGCCTCTATGCAAGTCATGCCAAACGATTCTACGCTCGAGAGATGTACTAAGGCATCTGCCCTCTTGAGCCATCTATAAACATTTTCATCAGATTGAAATCCCAGTAGGTGCACTTTCTCGCTTAGATGAAGATATTGAACAAACTTTCTTAAAGAATATTCATTACGTCCACGCCCTATTAAATAAAAGTGGTAATTTTTTGGAAGTTTTTTGAGAGCGGCAATTGTGAAATGGATGTTTTTGTATGTCTCTAGTCTGCCTACGTAAAGAATTACTCTGCATCTATCATCAATGTCAAATGGTTTTACTTCTCTTATTTTCTGAACATCAACACCATTATAGACTACAAATATTGGTTTTGCAGGCTTAAATCTTCTTCTTATTAATTGTCTTTCACAACGTGAATTTGCTATTATCAAATCGCTATTTTTTATCAAATGTGGCCCGATTGTTTCATCATATATCCTTCTCATCACATTAAAGATCACAGTTGAGCCAGTAATATGATAGTGGGGATGAAAGATTAACTTTGTATACTTAAGTTTCTTTTTCGCCATAGAAGCCGCAAGTGGCATAAAGTTTGGAAATCCGTGTGCATGTATTATGTCGGGTCTTATTCCCTTTTGAATGTCGAAAAGTAATGTTGGAGAAAAACGGTAGGCTTCTGATAATCCTTTATGGATATGTACAGGTACGCCATTAAAAACTTTCTGCAGAGTCTCATTGCCCACAGCGATTATTCTAACATTGTAGAAGTCAATTAGTCGTTTGCTGGTCTCTTTTACTACTCGTTCTACGCCACCCGGACTCCAAGGTTCTTTTGGTACCAGTATTAGTAAATTGCGCAAATCTATTCTTCCATTCAGTAGTTTTTGTTTTTTCTAGTATATGCATTATTTTTTGGATTTTTTCTCATAGACGTTAGAAGAAATTCTATTATACTACTAGATTATTTTTCTTTATGTCTTCATATATAGCAGCTAACCCCTCATCTAAACTAATCTTTGGTTCCCAGCCAGTATCTCGCGTAAGTCTATTATGCTTACCAAATAGTGCCCTTGGTTGACTATCTACATCATCCTGAAGAATTACCTTGGCATTAAGCATACAAGCGATTTTTCTTGCTAGTTCTTGCATTTTGGTGCATTCTCCTGTACAGACGTTATATTTTCGCACACCTTCAAAAGCAAGCTCAGATACAAGTTTGATAGCTTTTACTAAATCCTCAGCATTTATGAAGTCTCTTCCATCCTTTGGATTGCCCTTAACGTTAATATTACCTTTTATGGCCATGTCAAAGAAGTCGGGTATTACATATCCTAGATGTTGTCCTATTCCATATACATTGAAAAATCTTAGGATAGCTACGTTGATTCCTTGTCGCTTTGCGTAGAGCTCACAGTAATATTCTGAAGTTAGTTTTGATATGGCGTAGGCGCTGTCAGGTTTAGGAAAACACCTTTCATCTATAGCTTTTCGGTTTCCTAAACCGTAAACTTGCGCAGTAGACGCAAAAACAAGTTTCTTAACATCCGTTTTGACCATAGCCTCTAAAATATTTAAAGTACCAATAGTATTTATCTTCAAATCTTCCAAGATGTGCGAATTACTCCAGCGAACATTGGCATTCGCTGCCAAATGTATGACCGAATCAGAGTGTGATTTTTGCATAGTTTTGAGTAGGTCCGTTAAGGACAAAATGTCCTTCTTGAATATTATGTCGAATTTTTCAACAGACCATCCGCTTTCCAGCAGATATCGACATAAATGTTTACCAATAAACCCTTCGCTACCAGTCACTAAAACATCCATCTTAATTAATCGACTCCATTATTTTCTGGGAGACAAATTCCGCCAAATCCTCGGGCATAACATTGCCGATTGGAATTGAGATACTGCTTTTCCATGCCCGTTCGCTGTTATGGAATTTCAAGCCTTGCTCGAAAGGTTCCTGCAAATGTACTGGTTTCCAACAGATTCTGTAATCTAACTCGTTTCTCTCGAAATTTTCACGTATTTTATCTCTAATTTTTTGTGAAGCGCAGATGAGCTGAAAGATCATATAGGGATGTAACGAAACATAGTCGGGTACATACTGAAAATTGAAGTGATCTCGTAAGTTTTTTTTGTATATCTCGGCTATTCTATTTCTTTGTATTAAAAATCTATCTATTTTCTTAAGCTGAGCTCTTCCAATAGCGCTTTGTAAATCCGTTGTTCTAAAATTCAGTCCAAATAACGCATGGAGGTACTCTCCTCTCCCTTTTGGCAACATCCCGTGATTCCTAATTAATTTGCAGCGCTTGTCAATTTCTTCCGTGTTTGTGACTACGCAACCGCCTTCCACTGTAGTAAGGGTTTTGGCCACATGAAAACTGAATATCGCTGTGTGGTCAAAACTCCCGACTCTTCTTCGTTTATATTCTGCTCCGAAAGACTCAGCCGCATCCTCGATAAATATTGCATCATATTGGTGACATAACTCCTCAAGTTTCTCTAGATCACAAGGCATCCCTGCGACATCTGTACAAATCACTGCCTTGACTTTTTTCTTTTTCAAAGTATCTTCTACCTCTTCCATGCTGATATTCAAATTCTCTCGGTCACAATCGACAAACAAAGGAATTGCTCCTACAGATCTTACGGCTGTTGCTGTTGCAATGAATGTAAACGTTGGTACGATTACATAGTCACCAGGATCAACACCGTTGGCTAATAAAGCAACGATCAGAGCACTGGTTCCGCTATTGACAGCAGTCACATATTTGCCACTGAGATATTCGCTGAGTTCAATCTCGAAAAGGCGAGTCTCTTCTCCTTGGCTTAGCCATCCTTTATCTAGAACTTTTTCGACAGCTAATCTTTCTTCTTCTCCTATGTCGGGGTAAGTCCAGAAAATTTTCACACTTACACCTCCTATTTGTTTGCATTTTTAAGCGACTTTGAAGGATAAACCAGATTGTTCATTTTATATTCTAGTGCTAGCAGTTCTCCCAAAATCTACGAAAAATGTACATCTACCAATATTGATTTTTCATGTTAAAGCTTATTGAGAATTTCTTCATATTTGTCGGCTATTTTTTCCCACGTGAGCTGTGATGCAAACTTCACGCCTCGTCTAGCAATCTCTGCGTATTTATCGGCTTCATTAATGTAATCTTTTATTGTTCTTGAGTAATCTTCAGAAGTTTCCGCGAAAAATACATAATCCTTGGCCGTCAAGATTATTTCAGGGATAGGCGTAGAAATCACAGTCTTCCCAAGTGCAAGGTATTCCAGTAGTTTGTTTGGAGCTGAGTAATATGCTGTGGCGAAATTATGGTTAAAAGGAATTGTACATATATCCATAGCAGATATAAAGTTAGGTACTTCAGGGTAAGGGATGAAATCTAGCCAAACGATATATTTTCCGATCCCTAGCCTTTCTATCTCTTTATGGATTTTACCTGCTGTTGCTGTTCTTAGCTTGCTTCCAACAAGTAATAATTTTATATCAAAACTTTTGGTTAATTGGCTTATGGACTCAAGTAACGGATGAAGATTTAGCCAAAACTCTATACTTCCAATGTAACCTACCACAACCCCGTTCAAGTCATATTCATCTCGGATGAATTGCGGATCGCAATTGCCGTAAAAGAAGAAGCTACTGACCCCGTTAGGTATGACTTCGACATTTTTGACTCCAAGTCTTCTGACATATCTTCGGAGCATTTGTGAGCAGGTAACAGTGAGGCTCGCCTTCTTCAACGACATTTCTAAAAGCTTTTCCAAAATAAATGTAGCCATTTTACCAAGAGAGGAATTCAAGTCGAAGTAATATCCGGCTCCAGAAGATGGAAAATGGTCAGATAAGTCAAAGATTATAGGAATTCTGTTATCAATAGAAGCTGACGCTATATAACCAGCTAGTAAGTTCGAAACAATTGCTACGTCTATTTTGTTCTCTTTGATTATCTTTCTCACGGCTTTATAATGCCTTCGACCATTAAGTGAATAATATAAAGGCAAATTACTTATCCTGATGTCATTTATCTCATGGACGATCGCTTTCGTATCGAGCTTCTTATCATTATAGAAAGAGAACCTTATTACATGAACCTCGTTATGCTCAGCAACTTTATCCAATATGTGATGTAACCGAGAAGGGAAAGGATGGCCGAGCCAATCAGTTGTAGGAACTAGTAATATGTTCAAGCTTTCGTCCCCGAGGAACCTTTTTTAGCTTATAGTCACTGGACAGTGATTTACAGACGAGTTAAGCGCGGCATCTGCTATCTGTAATGCCTTAACGCCGTCTTCCCCATTCACTAGTAAGTCTTGTCCGTTTATTATGCATGATATGAAATGAGATAACTCGAGCACTAGCGGTTCTTGGTAATCTATATAGGGTCTGCGGTTCTCCATATTATTCTCGATTTCTACGTTTTGGGTAATGTAGTCTATGGTTAGAAGGCCAATGGTCCCAGTTAGTGTCAGCTTTCGAACCTTGTGAGGAGTAATCCAGTTTGCCTCTATGAATGCTGTTTCACCTTTATTAAAAAGGAGCATAATATTCGCGTAGTCTTCAAAGGATTTGTTGTTGAGTTTCCCAATACTCGCATAGACTTCGATCGGATCTTTCTCAAAGATATATCTGGCCATATCTATCTCGTGGATAGCTAAGTCTTTGACCACGCCAACATCGCCGATTCTTCCTGGCCATGATGAGACTCTTCTCGAAGACATGAGAATTGGGTGACCGATCTCTCCTTTCTTCATGATCTTTTTTGCTTCCATTATGGCTGGATTGAAGCGCTCTATGAAACCTACAGTTAACAGAACGCCCTTAGCCGATGCCTCGGCAAGGATTGCCTCAGCTTGGCTGACAGTGGCTGCCATTGGTTTCTCTATAAGTGCATGCTTTCCATATTGAAGAACTGAAAGTGCAACCTTTGCGTGGGTCTCGGTTGGTGTCGCTATTACCACTGCATCAACATCGGATTCTGACAAAAAGTCGTCAATGTCAGTGTAACAGTCACACTTGTAATTGGAGGCTACTGCCTTCACGTTTTCTCTGTCTATGTCACAGACTGCAGTAAGCTCAGCATCCCTCATTTTGCTGAGGACGCGAGCGTGGTTACGTCCCCAGTAACCGACGCCTATGACTCCTGCTTTCACTTTTCTCATCGGTCGATATCATCCTGGAAAAATTGGAAAGAGAAAATGTTAAGGCGATGTCACGTTGATCCATAACTGCAGCCAATAAGGCGACAAATATTCGATAGTGCCAGATGATGTATTGTACTCCCATAGCTCGAATATTAGTCGCCAACTTCCTTCTTTTTCTAGGGACATGTCGAACGGGAAGAAGTATGACTCATTGTTTAAGAGTATTCTCTCATGCGTTTGAATTTCTATCCCAGATGGAGGATCAAGTGTTGAGTTTATTTCCGAGTACATGGCCTTAACTAGGTAATACGTAGGGTTCCCCATGTGATTGGCGACATAGATGAATAGACGAAATTTCTCATCGACTTTTACTTGGGTTGGATATCCGGTCAAGTTCTTATCTGGACCTAGGACACTGAATTCCGAGAAGGGTGCAAAAGTTTGGTTCATATAGATCGATTCAGTGTAAGCAAAAGCAGCAACAATCAGAATTATAGTCAGTACAAAAGCATGGGATTCATCTATGATCTTTGAAAGGCTTCTTCTGAATCCCCATATGACCAGGAGACCGAGCAGAAATAAAGAGGTAAAACACA
>Ga0315312_1003449_pt1 | contig 10175 bp, 6 predicted proteins | sample TDP7_MG_FD_203629 | JGI IMG/M metagenome (GOLD analysis project Ga0315312, IMG submission 203629) | Freshwater sediment microbial communities from Lake Towuti, South Sulawesi, Indonesia - TDP7 | ecosystem: Environmental > Aquatic > Freshwater > Lake > Sediment | place: Indonesia: South Sulawesi... | reverse complement strand
AGGTCCATTCAACTTCCCGTTTATGGTTCCACTATGGTTTGCACCGTTTGCTGTGGCTTGCGGAAACTCCATTGTAGTAAAACCTTCAAGCGAAGACCCAATCAGCCAAACAAAAATTGCAGAGTTAGCGGAAGAGGCTGGCATTCCACCAGGTGTGTGGAACGTTGTTAACGGTGGGAGAGAGGTTGTGACCGGCATGCTGGAGCATCCTGGTATTAATGGAATCTCCTTCGTTGGATCAACTCCAACTGGGAGAGATGTTATTTACAAGAAGTGCGGTGAAACGGGTAAGAGGGTTATCGCTCAATGTGGTGCGAAAAACTTTCTACTGGTGATGCCAGATGCGGTCTTAGATGGAACCATACCAGCTTGCATGACATCATTCTTTGGTAATACGGGCCAAAGATGTCTATCAGGTGCCAATCTCCTCATCGTGGGTGAAGGACTTAAGGAACACGAGTTTAACGCCTTTTATGACAAGATTGTGAACGCGTTTGTAAAGGCAGCTTCAGAGATAAGAGTTGGTTACGGACTTGATGAAAGAGTTCAAATGGGGCCTCTCCGTGACAAGGAGAAAAAGCAAAGGCTTGTGGGGGTCATACAAAAGGGTGTAGATGAAGGAGCAAAACTCGTGCTTGACGGCAGAAACATAAAGCTCATAGAGAAATGGCCTCATGACGCCTTCCTTAATCCAACAGTTTTCACCGAAGTCACACCAGATATGTATATTGGTAGAGAGGAACTTTTCGGACCCGTAGCAAACATCATGAGAGCCAAAAACCTCGACGAAGCATTAGAGATTATTCATAACAACCCATACGGTAATTCAACGGCCATCTTCACCCAAAATGGCAGATGGGCAAGAAAGTTCATACACGACGTTAAAGTTGGCAATGTTGGAATTAATATCGGGATAGTTGCTCCAATGGCGTTCTTCCCATTCGCAGGCATGAAACAGTCCTTTTATGGGGTGCTACATGGGCAGAAAGAAAGCATAGACTTCTTCACTGATAGGAAGGTAGTTATTCAAAGGTGGTTCTGAGTGGAGATAGTCACAGCTTCGGCAGCAGTTAGTTACATTGGGAAAGTGGAGGAAAGCTCAGCAAAGCTTTATGAAAACTTAGCTCAGAAGCACGCAGAGGATAGAGAAACATTTCTATCTCTAGCCAAAGAAAACAGACAGAACAAAAAGTCAATAGAATATGCCTACTACGGGATAATCTCCGATAAACTCGAAGCCTGCTTCTGCTTCAAGAACCTAGAAACAGACAACTACTCGATTAAAACCGAATTACCTGAAAGAATAAGCTATCCAGATGCCTTGAAAAAACTCGTAGATATGGAGGAGAAAATCCAAAAGTTTCTTCTAGACGCAGCTAGCCAGGTAGGATCCTTGGTGCCCGATGTTTCGTGGATGTTTGAAAGAGTGGGGAAAAAAAGAGCCCAACGCGTAGCCAAGCTGAAGTCATTGCTTGATAAGGCTGCCAAGTAGAACAGTGAAAGCTATGGCAAAAACCGAACGTATCCACTGCAACACATATCACGTCGACGGATACCTGGTTAAGTATGACGACGGTCGTATTGTAGTGAGATGTCCACGTCGTCCAAACTGCAGCGAATGCCCCTTTGAAAAAGGGATAACGCCGAAGAGAATAAGGATATAAGCCTGCCGCAAAAGCACTCTTTTGGCAGCTCCAACTAAAAGATCAAACAAGGTTTGACAAGATTTGGGAATCTTACTACTCGGAGACAGAGAAGTTAGAGCCCTCCTCATCATGGAGGACGCTATAAAGGCTGTGGAAGATGTTTTTAAAGAGAAAAACCTTGGCAGGGTGCAAACACCGCTGAAGACTTTCCTTTTCTACAAAAAATACAATGGAGACCACAGGTTCATGCCGGCCTACTTGGAGAAACTCGACATAGCAGGTGTCAAAATAGTTAACACCCATCCTGAAAATAGGAAGAAGTATGGTCTCCCAACGGTTGCCGGTATAATAGTTCTTGCCACCCCCAAAACAGGGGAAATTTTAACCATTTTAGATGCAACTTGGATAACAGTTGTGAAAACTGCGGCGGCTAGCGCTGTTGCAACCAAGTATCTTGCAAGGAATAACTCGGAAACCTTGGGCTTGGTTGGCGCTGGTCTTCAAGCTATAGCTCACCTTGAAGCTTTTGCCCAAATTATGAAGCTTAAGAAGGTTAAGGTTTGGAGCAGGACCAGCGAGACCGCGGAGAAATTCCTTCAAAAGATGACAAAGCAGTGTTCAGAAATTAACTTTACTATGGCTAAGGATGTAAAGGAGGCTGTGAAAGACTCCGACGTAGTGGCAACTATAACGCCGTCTAGGCAACCCATTGTAATGGTGGATTGGGTAAAACCTGGGGTTCACATAAATGCGATGGGGGCTGATGCTCCGGGAAAGCAGGAGCTAGACCCTGAAATCTTGAAGAAGGCGAAAATAGTTGTTGACGATCTAGAGCACAGCAGTCATAGTGGGGAGATAAATGTGCCCTTGGCCCAAGGTCTAATCTCGGAGGAGGATATCTACGGAGAGATAGGCGAAATAGCTTTGGGTAGGAAGCCTGGAAGGACCTCTCCAAACGAAATCACCGTTTTCGCCTCGACGGGTGTGGCAATTCAAGACATTGCTGTAGCCGAGGTAGTTTATAGGGAAGCTGTGACGCGGGGATTTGGCACGAAAATAGACTTGACAGGGCCGACTCTAGAATTGCTGTGAAACTGCAAACCGCAAAACTAATTAGTTTTTATGTTTGTATAAGCTAGATTCTAAAATCATTTAAGAGGAGATGGAATGACGGTTTCAAGCCAAGATATTATGGACAAATACAAGAAGTACATTGTGATAAGCTGTGTGAAAAAACTTGAACCCGTGGTTCTTGTTGAAGGAAAAGGCGCTGTGGTCAAAGACCTCGATGGAAAGGAGTACATAGACTGCTGGTCTGGAATTTCAGTGGTAAACGCTGGACACTGCAACCCAAAAGTGACAAAGGCAGTGCAGGAGCAGGTTGGCAAGCTTGTCCACGTTTGCAACTATGTTTATCATACGGTTCCGATAGCTCAGTTGGCGGAAAAGCTTGCACAGATAGTGCCTGGAAAACTTCAAAAGACCTTCTTCAGCAACAGCGGAGCAGAAGCTGTTGAGTGCGCCATAAAGATTGGGAGAAAGTTCACAAAGAAGCATGAGGTAATAGCTCTAATGTGTTCTTTCCACGGCAGAACCCTTGGAACCCTCAGCGTAACGGGGCAAGCCAGCCGTAGGGATTATTCTATGGGTCCCTATTTAGGTGACATGGTTTTCGCGCCGGCTCCCTACTGCTATAGATGTAGCCTGGGGCAGGAATATCCTCGTTGCGGTATCCAATGCGCAAAAATCATTGAAGACATTGTAAACTATTCAACTTCGCGCAGCGTTGCCGAGTTCATAGCTGAGCCAATTATGGGTGAGGGAGGAATAATTGTTCCTCCAAAAGAGTATTTCAAGGAAGTTAAGAAAATCTTGGATCAGTATGGAATTCTGTTCATAGCTGACGAAGTTCAGAGCGGATTTGCAAGAACCGGGAAAATGTTTGGGATCGAACACTATGGCGTTGATGCAGACATTATGCCTATGGCGAAGGGGATAGCAGACGGATTTCCCCTCGGAGCATGCATTGCAAGACCCGATATCGGAGATGCCTTTGAGCCTGGCGACCACCTATCAACTTTCGGAGGAAGTCCAGTTTCATGTGTCGCTGCTCTCGCCAACATCGACTACATGCTAGAAGAGAAGCTTGCCGACCAAGCCGCAAAGAAGGGCGAATACGTGATGAAGAGGCTCAATGAAATAAAAGAAACCCACGACATCATTGGAGAGGTTAGAGGAAAGGGTCTAATAATTGGAGTAGAGCTTGTGAAGGACCAAAAGAAGAAGACTCCGGCTGACAAAGAGACAGGGAAGATAAGAGACTTGTGCAGAGAGAAAGGAGTTCTCATGGGAAGTGGCGGAGTCAAGAATTGTACCCTTAGGATTCAGCCTCCACTGGTCATATCCCAACAGCAGATTGACAGGGTATTAGACACTTTGGTTGACTGCCTAAAACAAGTGTAGCAACTCTTAAAACAGTTCCTTCAATTCGCTTTCACCAGCCAATACTTAGATAGATTGATGTCACGAGAGAGATGTCCCTCTGCAAAGCCCTCTTTTTTGATGCAGTGCTGCTTTCTGAGAAAAATCTGTTTTCAACATACCTTTTCCATACATGACCCAAATATGACTAGGCGCTGGTAGGAGACCGCCCTTCTTACCCCTCTTCTCTAAAGGTCCTATTTGGAGCCTAATCTTCCTTCCTCCTTCGTATCCATTCAAAGACTTCTTTCTTAACCATGAACAGAGGCATACTGAGTTATGATGATGACTGCGAGGCATACCCCCAAATAAGTCAGCTTTCTTGAACAAAAAGTTTCGAATTCCATACGAATATATAAAGACAAGGCTTAGAATGAAGTGTTCTTCGTGTGGTCATTGGAATAGAGCAACATTTCAGAGACTTGCACAAGGGATGAGAACGCAGTGTAGTTATCAGTTCCATATAGAATTTTCGCATCAGGATCGTGGTAGGAAAAACAAGGACTCTCTGAAACAGATTTCTTGGGGAACCATTCAGTAATCTTAGTCTTCTGTTTGACTTTTGGTTTCTTAAACTTAACCACACCTGGTTTCTTGCTTATTCTTGCTAGCTCCACTTTGATCTTCTCTTCAGTCATTTCTTGTATTGTTTCAAGTTTAGCTTTGATTTTGTCTAGGGAAGACCTTTTTGCTAATACCAGTTCTCCGGTTGCGGAATTGTACTCTCCAATTTCAGGAACTAACATCAGTAAGTACCTTAAACATCTCTTCATTTCCTTTTCTGTCATAATTGCATCCGGATACCTGTCTCTAAAATCTTGGAGTGTTACTATTCTCTCTTTTTCAGTCAAGTAAGAAATAGCAATGAAAGAAAGAATTCGTCTACCTATTCTGAAGACTCTTTCACCATATGCCAGGGTAGGATCAACCAAAAGTTCAGTTCGTGGTGGGGAACAGATGAGCCCTCCACTTTCCATTTGTTCATTTAGTTTGCTGTCTAGGTGAGTTCCATAAAACTTCTGGATATGTGCTTCTTCTCTTGCTTTTATAAGCTCAACTCCCCAAACAACTATGTTTGCGAGACTCTTATTTTCTCCCTGACGACTTATGAAGTTGGCTATTTTCTCAACAAGATTCTTAGAAGAGAATACCCAAATTTCGAGATTACTCAAGTCTGGAAACATTTCTTTCCATATTGCTTTGAATTCCTCAGATGAGTAAAACTCGATCTGTTTCGAAAGTCTTTCTTCAATTTCAAAAGTAAAGTCGCTTTTGCATTCTACGATTATAAGTAGTTTGTCTTCTTCGTTTACTAGAAGTAGATCAGGTACTTTTGCCCCTCTCTTGTTCATAAGGTCTTGAACCGTCTCTCCAAATTTTGGCAGTCTAATTTCATAACCAAAATTCTTCGCCAGAACTCCTGAAGGAGCTACTGGTGTGGTAGGGAAAGGGACTATGTTCAGAACAGTCGAACCTACTACATTGATAAGGAATTCATGAGGGGTCATCCTACCCATTGAACGCTAGCCCTCACTAAACAGAAATAGATGGGTCCACTTTCGCTTGGAGTAAGTCAATTATCTTGGCTATCGTTCGCTCTTTAGTAGTCGATTCTGCTGGAACTATTTGTAGTTCTTCACTCGTTGCGGATAAATAGATGGAGGAACTATTTTCTACGTCAATAACGTGGACGAGGAAGTAAGGGTTACCTGATAATAGCGTGAAGTTCAGCAGTCTCTGTTTTGAGATATCTGAACTAAATAAACCTACGATCTTTTCGTACCATTTTTCCATTTCCTTTGGTCTTTTGAATACCAAGGATTCTATTCGATCAAAGCTTTGTATCTCAATTCTCTTGCCAAAAACAGATGATTCACTTCTGGTAGTATAGGAATTTCTTCTCAAGACATCTAATATTCGTCTAGTTTCAACAAGTAAAGGACGAAGCAATGTAACGAATAAGGTGAAATCTCCTCTTTCGAATGTTATTCTGGAGCGGTTAGTCATTGAAAATGTAAAACCCATTCCCTCAGAAATCATCTTGTATCTCATATTTGAAAATCTACTAATTTCCCCATCTTTAACGAATCTGTCTTTAGTCCATTCTCGGATGTCTTCCAACGGAACAGATTTTCTTGGTGGTAGGGGGAAAACCCTCACTTTTCGAGGGAAAATCTTACCCCTTTCTTCTTCTGCCGTTTGAAAACTTGCCACTATATTTACATCTTTCCCAAGTGCTCTCGTGACAAATAGGTCAAAGTTTTCCAGAAAACGTGAACCGACCCAAGCAAACCACAGACCTCTTGTGAATCTTACCAGAGAATCTAGACTTTTGCGTATTTCCATGAAACTTTGAAGAGAAAAGGAAAGAATTGTGACGTATTTATCGTCTCTGAAGGTTTTCCAGAAGAAGAATACAGGATTCTTCTCAGTTTCCATTTCTTTTGGGAAAAAGCTGACTAGATAGAAATCTTCTTCAGCACACGGTGTTATGTTGACTGACCAGTGACTCCTTTTCCGGTCGCTGTAATAGTCCATTATTCTTGGCAATGCATCAAAAATGTTGGGATAGGAAATAAGAATGTCACAGTAGACTCTACGTTTTTCCTTGTTCACTTGTCTATTGGCATCTTCCAAAAACAAGTCTAGCGTATATGTCTTGAAATTTTCAATCAAAGACATGTAATATCGCCAAGCGTAACTAACCTTTCTCCATAGTATGATAAGAACTTTATGCCTCTTAAATAAATCTCTACAAGGAAGTGAAAGTAACTAAACTATTCAAGAGAAAGGATTATTACGAATGCAAGCATTGTGCTTATGTTTTACGGAAAGAAGATGCTTTTGTTTCAGGTTATGACTTTGAGTCCTCTCTTAGGCATGTTCATTGTTTTGGAGCCTAATAGCAGCAGAATGTTGAAACTGACGTTTTTTCAGAAAACCAGGTTACTCTGCAGAAATTGAAAATGACAAGGGACATACTACGAGGATCCAGTAATAGTCGTCCAAAAGAGTTTTAAACGTTGCTGCTTAATATTGCCTACCTCGTGATGACTATGAAAGTGTTGGTTTTAGGAGGATACGGAGCAGTAGGCGCAGCAATTTGCGGAGACCTAGCCCAGACACCCCACATCTCTGAAGTTGTCTGTGCAGGAAGAAACATTGACAAAGCTAAGCAGTTGGCTCGAGAACTGAAAAGTGACAAAGTGACGCCGAAAAAGGTTGACGCAAGCAGTTCCGATGACCTAACGAAAGCTCTAAAGGAAGTTGACATTGTAATCAATTCTTCTCTGCCTAAGTACAACATAACAATAATGGAAGCAGCCCTCAAGAACAGAGTGCACTACATAGACAACGCAGTGTACGAAAAAGTGGACTACAAACTCAAGTTTGACGATGCTTACAGAGAGGCTGGCATATCTGGTTTGCTAAATCTCGGTGAAGACCCGGGGCTGTCAAACATATTCGCAAGATATGCCGCTGACAGAATGGATCGCGTCGACGAAATCCGCATAAGGGATGGAGAAACTTGTGAAAGCGCGAAGTACCCTTTCATGGCAACTTTTTCGCCAGAAGTTTTCCTCGGAGGCGAAATCTTTCTGGAACCCCTCATATTTGAAGACGGCAAATTCAAACACTTGCCCTCATTCAGCGGTGAAGAAGTCTACAACTTTCCAGAGCCAATGGGTCCATTACACGTTTACTGTACAGACCACGAAGAAACAGAAACTCTTCCAATATTCATTAAAAAGGGCGTGAAATACGCAGACTTCAAACTCGCCTTCTCGCCAGAAACCGTCGAACTCCTAAAAACGTTAAACGACCTCGGCTTAATGAGCAAGAAACCGATAAACGTGAAAGGAGCCAAAGTTTCGCCCCTCGACCTCTTCATCTCCCTCATCCCAACACCAGCAGAAATAAGCGGCAAGGTTGAAGGATATGCTTGCATACTGGCTGACGTGAGGGGAGAAAAGGAAGGCAACAAGATACACCATGTTGTGTACACCTTTATGAGCCACAAAGAAGCCTACAAAAGACTCAGAGTAACCGCCACAGCATATTTGACAGGCATCCCAGCCGCTGTGGGAGCAGCCATGCTCGCCGACGGATCAATAAAGAAGAGAGGCGTCTATCCTCCAGAAGTGCTAGACCCGGAACCTTTCTTGGCTAGAATACGTCAAAAAGACATCCCAATACACGAAAAAGTCACGGTGGAAAGGCTCCTAACCTGACAGACCTTCGCACACCGTGGCTCCTTTCAGGCGGCTCCTATCTCCTTAGCTATTCCATCCAGTCCAAGTTCAGTCAGCTTTTCTTTTGTGGGAATGCCGTTGCTGTTCCAGCCTCGAGCCTCAAAATAGGCGTTAAGCATCACTTCAAACTCTTTCTTCGTTACGAGAGAGCCTTTGGCAACACCGTCTAGTATGGGGTCCTTCATCACTCGTGGAGGAGGATAATCGTCTTTTTTGGTCCATCCCTCACGGACGTTGTAAGCCTTTTCCAAGTTGTATATGCGTTCGCCAGCCTTTTGAAGTTGTTTTGGAGTCATTTTGATCCCCGTCACCAACGTGTATAGTTCTGCGAATTTGTCGTAGGTGCTTAGCACGCCTCGTATAAACTTGCAAAGGATTAGGGATTCTACCACTGCCCAAAGGTCCTCTCTTTCCTTCACCATTCTCCCAAGACTTGAATCCGCCTTAAACCTGTCAATTTTACCTTTTGTATCGAAGTCGTACATGCTCGACCTTAGGTGGCACCCTCCTCTAGTGGAGGTATTAAATCCTAACGCGCTGGCTTTCAAACCTCGAATGTCATAGCCTGGGAGTTCAAGCCCCTTATTGTGCATGGCGAAGTGTTCTGAGCCTTTGCCTACCCTCTCAGAAGCCTTCTTCACTCCCTCAGCCAATAGGTCTCCAATGCCTTCGCGGTAGGCTATTCTTTTGATAACTTCAATCAGGGCTTCGTGGTTTCCAAAAGTCAAATCGATTCCGTCGGTGTCCTTTTTTGTTAATATGCCCTTCTCAAAACATTCCATCGCCCAGCCAATTGTCACACCAGTGCTAATGGTGTCTATGCCAAGCCGGTCACAGAGATCGGTGGCCTTTATTATAGCTGGAAAGTAGCCGATACCACAATTTGAGCCTAAAGCGTATATGGTTTCGAACTCAACGCTTGCGGTTGCCCCTTTTTCAGGGCCGCTCTCAACGATGCTCACATGATCGCAAGCTATGGGGCAACCTGAACATGCAATGAGCTTTGCTACGTAATGCTCCTTAATATATTCGCCACTGATGTCCTCTGCTAGCTCAAACGAAGATTGTTGCCAGTTTCTAGTTGGGAAGGCGGCCAAGTGATTCATAATTAGGACCATTACCGGCGTCCCAAAGAGTCTGTAACTTCTTGTGCCCTCTCCTTGACACTGTTCGTAAAGGTCTTGGCACACTTCCATGAGTTTTTCAAGGTTGCTCACTTCAACTTTTTTCGTGCCCCTAACAGCAACCGCCTTAAGGTTTTTTGAACCCATAACCGTGCCCATTCCTGTTCTACCAGCCTGTCTGTACCCATCGTTTGTGATGTTGGCAAATTTGACGAGGTTTTCGCCTGCCGGACCTATGGTTGCGGTACAAACGCTTTCGTCGCCTATTTCTTCCATTATCAGCTCGCTGGTCCGCAGGGACTCCTTTCCCCACAGGTTTTTTGCGTCTCTAAACTGTGCAATGTCGTCATCCACGAACAGGTATGTGGGTTTCTCCGACTTCCCCTTTATTACCATCGCATCATAACCAGCCCGCTTCAACGTTGGACCCCAAGCACCAGACGACACAGATTCGCCCATGAAGTCTGTAAGGGGAGACTTAGCCTGAACTATGTACTTGCCGCTTGTAGGAACCATGGTTCCAGCAAACGGGCCGACGGCGAACATCAACACGTTTTCTGGGCTAAGAGGATCTATCTTGGGTCTGGTATTATCGTAGAGGAGACGTATGGCGAAGCCGTTTCCTCCGATGTACTTCTCACAAAACTTGTTCTGTACAGGCTCAATTGAGG
>Ga0315312_1003448_pt1 | contig 10176 bp, 8 predicted proteins | sample TDP7_MG_FD_203629 | JGI IMG/M metagenome (GOLD analysis project Ga0315312, IMG submission 203629) | Freshwater sediment microbial communities from Lake Towuti, South Sulawesi, Indonesia - TDP7 | ecosystem: Environmental > Aquatic > Freshwater > Lake > Sediment | place: Indonesia: South Sulawesi... | reverse complement strand
GATAATCTTCTTTGAGCCTTCGCAGTGTCGCAACAGTCGTTGCCATCATGTCTGGATGTGCGGGGTTTCCAGGGCCATTCGATATGAAGATGCCGTCCGGTTGAAGCTCTCTGACTTTCTCCTCTGGCGTATCGAAAGGAAGCTGGATCACGTCGAATCTCCTCGTCAGTTCTTCGATGATGTTCGATTTGACGCCGCAATCGAAGAGAGCGACGGTCTTGCCCTTCCCTTCGTTGAATCTGACGATCTCTTTCGTGCTGACGAACGAGACTAGGTTCGACTCCTCAGGATGTTTGAACTCCCGAACCTTGTCCAGAAATTGGTCCGGGTTGCCCCTGGAAATCCCCCCTTTCATCGTGCCGCTGTTGCGCAGTCTTCGGATGAGCGAACGCGTGTCAATGCCATAGATGCCGGGGACATTGTCATGTGATAGGAATTCGTCGATCGTTTTCGAGCAGTCGCGATGGCTCGGAGCACTGCATTTCTCTCTTACCGCATATCCCCAAACTTGAGTCTTGCGCGATTGGAAATCATAGGCATTGACACCGTAGTTGCCAATCAGCGGATAGGATGAGACGAGAATCTGTCCGCAATATGACGGGTCTGTCAGCGACTCCTGATAACCAGTCATCCCTGTGGCGAAAACGACTTCTCCGAAGACTTCTCTCCGTGCCCCGAAAGCCTCCCCCTCGAAAACTGTCCCATCCTCGAGGACTAGGAAGCCCCTCATTCAGACGACCTTTGGGATATTCAGGGAGGGGTTAAAGAAGCTTGTTGTGACAAAAGAGACTCCCGAGACCTGACGCTATCCGATTCTGGACACGCTGTCAGGAGCCCGACCACTCCTTGCTTATCACCGAGCAGGACGTATTGCCAAGGAACCTCCCGCGGAAGTGTGCGTATCACGGACCACACTTCCATCCTTGAATCCAAGGCTTTCTGCGAGTCTTGCAGATGAGACGCTCATTGCAGGGACCTACTTTATGGTGGTGGCTCAAGGGACTTGGATAGATATGTGTCTAGCTTGAGAGCTGGATGATAGTCGTTCGACGTGAATGGTTATTAGAACTATGAAGCCTCTAGGGCGTTTGGGCTGTCTGATGTTTCCCCACCACTGCAAGGAGGTCAGCGTGAAGACAGTCGATTTCAAGCTGACAGAGGAGAACATCAAGAGCTTCCTGAGGGGGAAGAGAGCTTACATCAGAACAAGGTACTATGTGTTCAACTCGGGAAATGATTGGGCCGTTGCGCTGGTGGTGAAGAAGCAGTCGAACGAAGTTCTGCAGCCGATCAACTCTGTGCACCTTCTCTCGCTTCCTCGCGACACCGCCTTCGTCGAGGATTCGTCATTGGAGGTGCTTTCCGCGACTTCGATGGGCTCGCTGAGGGAGTCTAGAGGGCGCAAATGCGTAGTTGTCAAGGGAAAGGCCGAGCACGTATCTTTCTTCATCGAAGAGCCACCCTATGAGTTGACCGTATTCGATGTGGTTCCGCCTGTTCCGACAAAGCTGCTTGGTCTGGTGCGCAACGCGCTTGAGACTGATCTGCAAGATAGGTTCGTCAAATACAAGGTCATCGAAGTGAACGTCAATGAGCTCGCCAAGAAAGCCAGCACGAGGATTACTATGTTCCCGTGCAGAGCTTCGGGCCTTGCTGCCGGAAAGAAGGTTCTCTTCCTGGATGAGACGCCGGAGCTCAGCAGAGACGATTTGAGGGAGGTCACGCTCATTGGGTGCGCCTTGTCTGCGAGAATATTCAAGGCCGTGTATGGCCAAGAACCTCGTCTTGTCAATATGTGTCCACTGGACCTCATGAAAGAGAAGGGCATCGAAGGGCCTGTGCTAGTGAAGTGCTGTAAGGTGAAGGAGGGACATGAGACGAATGGCAAAGTGAGCATCGTCCCATGGGGAGCGAGAGCACCAGAGGTCGCGGCAGCTCTAAGGTCTGTTTTGCGCTAGATGTCCAGCTCCTCTTCTCTGAATGCGACGACCGGACAGGGTCCCAGACAGCTTCCACAGTGTGTGCACTTGGCCGCCACGATTGACACTCTTCCGTTCAACACAAGTGCATCGTTCGGGCATCTTGCGAGGCATATCCCACATCCGGCACAATTCACGGCTCGGAATACTATCTCTCTGAGCTGGGATGCCTTCGTGCGAAGCTCCTGCTCGTCTTTCGCTTTGATCATCACAGGCCCCTCGGCGAAGACCGTCATTTTCTTGACTTCCGCGATGTTGCCATTCGGGGACGTCGTAACGCTTCCAACTATGTTCAGCATGTTGGCCACTCTGTCCATGGGGAGGTGCTTGCTGAATATGCCTTCCATGCTTAGTCCCTCGACGCAGGGGCTGTAGCCGCTAGTGCTTCTGAATTCCAGGGGCGCGTAGTCACTCTCTGTCGTATCCGGAGTTGGTTCGTGCGTCAGACCGATCTCCTCAATGACAGATTTCGGCACTCTCTTCCATCGCCATAGGTCAAACTCGAGCCAGCTGGGCGGTTTTCCAGTCCGCAGGGCGTATGCGTCGAGGAATTCCTGCCAACGTCTGTACTCCGAGGTCAGCTCTCTCACAATTCTCAGCTCGGCAAGGTCCGTCGCGGGGCACATGAAGCACCCTATTCTCTCGAGTCCCTGCTCATATAGCCGATTCGGCCTTGCTCCCCTCAACATCAGATATATCCAAACGTGTAAGGCTGTCCATTTCTGAATCGGAGAAGCACCGAGCTGGTTCGGCGTCCATGGATTCCTCCACACATTGCCCTTTCTCGCTCTCTGCTCTGACTCGTATGCCCTCTGCCCAATGAATGACAATACCCCTCCAGGGAAGTTCTTCTGAATAAGCCTCGTAGCGGGACCGAGCTTGCAGGTCTTGCAGCACCACCTGAAATCCTTCGCAGGAGGCCCGAAGTGCTCCACGTTCCTCCAGAACGAATCACCCGCGCTCTCGACGATGAGCTCTAGATTGAGTCTCTCCGCAACCGCCGACACGTTCGTTCTTGTCTCATCGAACTCAAGGCCGGTATCAACGAAGAGGAGCTTTGGCCTGATTCCGGATTCCAGCACAAGAAGGAGGGTCGCCAAGCTATCCTTTCCGCCGCTGTAGGAGACCGCCACCGGGATTCTGTGTTCCTCGACGACTCTGGCGATGAACTTCCTCGCCTCGGAGACCCTTCTCGAGATGACTTCTCTGTTCGCCGCTATCACATCGTCCCAGTTGGCACTTTTCCTGTTTTCGACCTTCGGCGCGGCGTCTACGATCCATCTCGTCTTGACTGCTGTTCCGCGCTTGTGCGCCATGATCTCTGAGGACGACATCTTCGAGATGCCCACTGAGACAGGGTTGCCCCCTGCGTCCAGCACCAGGATCTCCATGCCAGGTCGAATGCCAGGATCACAGTCAAGAACACCGATCGCGAGAGTGCTCGCACCCCTCTTCCTGATTGGCTCGACCGCTCCCAGATCTATCTTGACCCAACTGTGCTGAACTTTTGGCGCTATGGCCAAGGCGCCATATGGCTTGAGAATGAATCTGTCCCCACGCAAGATGTCAAAGCGAACAGCACCGGCTACTTGGCCATCGATGATGACCTCGTCCATTCGGTCGATATCCGGAACCTTGTTCAGAAGCACTATCTTGCCCTCAGGCAGAACAAGCAATCCCGTGTCTCGGCCAAATTGGTGATCTACGAGCTGTCTGATGCGAGCGATGTCGTGCTCGAAAGCCGGACGTGCGTCCCCTGGAGGCGTCAGCTTGACCTCTCTGGTTTTGCCTGCACAGATGCCGCAATGGCTCTGCTCTAGAACGGGCACGTTGCAGTCGTCACACCAGCGCAGGTGTATCTTGCCCAGTCGTATCTCGCCCACGCGATTCTGCAGAGCGCGGATGTATTATAGACTTTGCAGTTGACGGGCTACTTGAGCACCTTCCACTGCTTCACGACGCTCTCAACAGCGTCCTTCGCTCTGTCCACCCTGTCCTGCGCCTGAAGCCTTGTCATCCCGGGGCCCGAGATGCCGAGCCCGACCGGCTTCTCGAACTCGACCGCCAAGTCCGTGATCTTCCTCGCAGCCTGTCCGATCACCACTTGGTCATGCTCGGTCTCCCCCTCAATGACGGCGCCAATGGTCACCACACCGTCGACGTTCTTGTCCTTCACAAGGGACTTGACCGCAAGTGGTATGTCGTAGACTCCTGGGACCATGACCACCCTGGTCACCTCTGCATCCAAGAACCTCGCGTGCTCCTTCGCCCGCTCCAGCATCATCTGCGTGATGTCGAAGTTGTACTCACTGCAGACTATGCCTATTCTCATTCTTGTTGTCATGTCAGTCACCTCCCTGCTCTTGACCCTCATCTCGCTGGTCCAACATCCTCAAAGCCCTGCCTCAGGCCCTTGCCAGCGCTCTTCACGAGCCTGTCGGGCCTGAAGACGAGGTCGTACGCGTTCACTGCGTGCTCTCTCGCTCTCCTTTCCGCGAGCCACGCCAATTCCTTGATATCCTTCGCCTCGTCCTCGTGTACGAACACCTCGACAATGTGTTTGTTCGTGAGCAGCTGGACTTGAATGAGGCCTGTGGACGCCTCATGTGCGCACATCTTGTCGATCTCATCAGCTCCTGGCATGCCCATGACCAGGACGATATCGCACTCTTCCTCCTCGATGAGCTTCTTCGCGGCGACGGGCAGATCTTTGATGCCCGGCACGGTTCTTCGAACGACTTTGAAACCTGTGCCGGTCCTCTTCAGCTCATCAACTGCTGCGCCGCCCATGTCCACTCTCGCGAAGGTCGTGTCCACCACACCGATCCGTTTCATCTCCTCTCGACCTCCGAGAGCTTCCTGTTCACCTCGTGGAACTCTATCACCTTCTTGATGATCTTCCGAGTTCCGTCGAGGTCATGATCCAGATGAGGCATCCTGATTACCTTGACCTTCATCCCTCTCTTCAGGAGCTCGCGCGTGAGAGCTCTCTCGTCAAACGGCTGGTCATAGCCTATGGTGATCACGTCTGGCCCGAGTTCCTTCACGATCTCGTAGATGTCTCCGCCCTCCTTGCCGAGGACAGCCTTGTCCACGGGCTTGAGCGCAGAGACAAGCTCAAGTCTCATCTTCTCGGGCGTGATGGGCTCGTGCTTCCTCTTCCTCACAGTGCTGTCTGTTGCGACAACGACAACGAGCTCATCGCCCAGCTTCTTCGATTCCTCAAGATAGTGAAGGTGGCCTAGATGTATGATGTCGAAAACCCCGGTGGCCATGACTCGCACCATGGACGCTCACCTGTTCTTGGACTCATTCCAGGCATCAAGGATTTCCGCGCCTTCGAGAAAGACGAGGCCTTGGCTCTCAGCATATTCCTTCGCATGTTTCTTGGAGAGCGCCTTTCCATCGTCCCCCATCATCTCACAGACGGTTGCCGAGGGGACCAAACCGGCCATGATGACCAACGCTGTCGCGAGCTCAGTGTGGCCAAACCTCGTCTCGAGGATCCTCTTGGACGTGTTCAGCAGGTGGACGTGGCCTGGGGCCCGGAAGTTCTTCCCGAACTCCTTCCTCGCCCAGCCGTTCTCCTGTGTCAGCGCTCTCCTGGAGAGCTCAGCGAACTCTTTGATAGTCATTGCCCGATCGTTGTCCGTTATTCCTGTGAAGGTCTTCCTGTGGTTGATCGTGATTCCAAAAGCGGACTTGACGTCGTAGGGAATGTCATTCGGCGCGAGGCCTCTCATCGTCGGAAACTCGTCGGCCATGCCCTGGAAAAGCTCCGTCATGAAGGGTAAACCCAGGCTCACCTGAATCCTCGCATCTGCAGTGGTGCATATCAGCCCGCCGGCCTCTCTCCTGAGCGTCCTCACGGCGGTCGGCGTCACGTGTTCGGAGGCAATCACCATGTCCGTTTCCTCCTCCCTTCCGTCCGCGTCGTAGACAAGGATTATGCGCCCTATCTTCAGTTCTTCAAGGGCCTTTAGCACGGCTGCTGAAGCCATCGTCTGGCGGATAATAGCTCCGTGTATTAGCGGTGTTGTAGCTACCAACCAGAGGGTATCAATCGATTCTTCTTAAAGCCTCAGCCGGGGCCAGCCTTGATGCTTTTCTTGAGGGGGGAAGTGTGGATGCCAGGGTTATTACGAACGCGACGAGCGTGAGCATCACGATCTCCAACCCTGGTATCACGAAGGGCGCGTTCTCGGAGAACCCGCCCCAATCGTACAACCTGTACGAGAGGGCGAGGCCGAGCAGCACGCCGATGATGATTCCGAGCAGCGCGACGAAGGACGTCTCAAGAAGAAAAGTGCTCAGTATCATCCCTCTCTGGAATCCGATCGCCCTCATCACGCCGATCTCCTGCCTTCTCTCGGCCACGTTCCTGATTGTGATGATACCCAGGCCGGCGATGCCCACTACAAGGCCCACGCCGAGGAACACCTCCATGAGCTGCATTATGGATGAGACCATGCTCATGAACGTCTCGACGGTGTCCTTGATCACGAAAGTGATGAAACCGTACTCGACGAACTCCCTTTCGAGTTCCTTCGCGACCTCGTCGTCCGGGACGGGGGAATCGTGGGAAGTGGCTATGTAGAAGATGTTCATGTGGGAAACTGGCGCTACAGAGTTGACGAACGCCGACGAAGTGAACACCCCCTGGAGGAACATCTGGTCCATGATGCCTACGATCGTTACGTTGGTCGTGTTGCCCGACTGCAGCATGACCCCGATCTCCTCTCCGACTCCGACTGTGAGTGTGCCGTATTGCGGGCCATACATTTGCGGGACCACGCTTCCATCTATAATGGCCAGGTTCGAGTTCCCCGAGATTGCTGCCCAAACGTCGGCGTCGCTCTCATACCCCTCAGCTCGTTTCTGCAGCGAGAATCCGCCGTCGAGGAGCATCGTGTCGTCAAATCCGACAAGCGTGTAGGCGTGCGACTCGTTCCCCCCTTCGGGATACAAGGTGATCGGCGCAGTTGTCGCAGCTTCCAATCGCGTGATGACCCCCGTGCCAAGGGTACCGTTCAGGTCATCCAGGCCCTCGGTGATGTTGTCCTTGGTCATGTCTCGCATGGAGAACCCGAGGATTTCGAACCCTCCTGAGAACTTCTGTGCGATCGCGTCCACGCTCTCACGTTGGAACGACGCAATCATCGCGATGACAACAACCGTGAACATGATCAGGGAGAATATGAACAGCGTCAGCCCGGTCCTGAATTTCTTGTTCATTGGGTAGCTTATCGCCGCCCTGAACACGGGAAGCAAGGACTTGCGCTTGCCAAAGGTCCTGTCAAGGCCTTCGAGGAGCAGGTCGCTGTTGAACATGACGACGAGAACGCCGCCAGCGACAAGGACGAGGCCTGATATGATGAACATCTCAATGCCGGACGTGATCTCCCCGAAAAGGGCTTCCGTGATGTCCGTAGGGTCGATCACCCAGTAGATCAGAAACGCTCCTGACAGGGTGAATGGTATCCGGGGCTTGACGTACCTCACTGCGACCAGCGATGCTCCGAGGGCCGCGAGCGCAGGCCCCGCAGTTATCGAAGCGGCCTGTTTGGAGGAGAAGCTCTCGAGCGTGAGGAGTACGCCAATCGCAATCGCGGCGATGCCCACTCCGATGTATCTCTTCTCTGACTTGGTCAGCAGAGGCTCCGGTATGTCCCGTATCGCTCTGACGATGTTGAGCTTGCTCACCCTCCACGATGCGACGATGATAGTGAGCATGGTTATCAGGAATCCCGCGCATGCGGCGATTGCTAGGCTGACCCACTCAAAGTGAAGCGTCCATTGAATTCCTTCACCTCCGAAGACCGTGGAGAAAAGTGCAATCATGACCAGTGCGATGATCAATCCGACGAACGCTCCGACAATCGACGCGAGCAGCGCGTACACCACGCCCTCGAACATGAAGCTCTGGGTCAGGTCTCCGCGCTGCATCCCGATCGCCCTCGAGATGCCCATCTCCGGTTTCCTCTCCTCGGCCATCATGACGAAGATGTTGATTATCAGCGCAACAGCAGCTATGATTGCGAACATGCTCATCACAATGAATATCTGCGAGACCTGGTCTGCAGTCTGCTGGGCCGACTCGATGCCATTCTCCTTCACGGATGAGAACTCGTAGTCGTATCCCTCTGGAAGGACGCTTTCCAACTCGTTTATGGCTTCATCGGTCACGACATAGCCATCCTCAATGCCACCCGTGTTGGAGATGTCGATGCAGTTGATCATCGCGGGCTTGTCGAACACCGTGAACTGAGCGAACGCAAGGTCCACGAAGACTATCTGGGAGTTCTGCCACCTGGCCATTCCAGTGTTCTTCGCGACATAGGAGACCTTGAGAGGGATCGTGGAACCTGTCGAGGTAATTACAAGCACGGTGTCCCCGGCCCCCGCCTCGATCTTGTCTGCAATCTCCTCGTTCAGCACCGCCTTCCCATTTGAGATGTCATCGCTCGCCACGGGGGATCCGTCTTCCCTCATGAGCGAGTTGAGGACATGCGCTGGATCGAATGCAAACATGAACGCTATGGGCGCAGAGTTGTTCGTCCCCAACTTGATGACAGTGATGCCCTCTCTTATCGCCGGAGCCGCGCCGTCAATGTAGCTCAGAGTTCCCGCTTCGATGTCTGCTACAAGGTCGCTGGCTATGCTCTGGTTGAAGAATGTCAGCTCGCCCACATCATCCTTGACGGTCACCACTTCGTCCACATATCCAGTGCTGTCGTAGGTATCCTTCTTGATGATGTAGTCGAGGGTATCGGCGACGACCAGCGAGCCTGATATCATAGCTGTCGAGATGAGGAGGCCAACGACGATGATGACCGTGAATCTCTTCTTCCTCACAATGTTCCTCACCGCCATCTTCGCAAGGGTCTTTCTCCTCGCGACAAGGATCGCGATGATTCCCAGCGCAATCCCCACGAGTATGACTAGCTGAGCTAGGCCGTTCAACGCGCATCACCTCTCAGTATGGCGCGGGCGCAAACTCCTTCTCAATCAGCCCATCCTTCATCATCACGATCCTGTCTGCCATCCTCCCGACGGTGTAGTCATGCGTGACGACGATGAAGGTCTGCCTGTTCTCCTTGTTGAGGTTCTTGAGAAGCGCCATGATCTCCCTTGAGGACTCACTGTCCAAGTTGCCCGTCGGCTCGTCTCCGAAGACTATCTCGGGCTTGTTCACCAAGGATCGTGCTATCGTCACTCTCTGTTGCTGTCCTCCGGAAAGCTCAGCAGGCTTGTGGGACTGCCAGTCCTCGAGACCGACTGCTTTCAAGGCCTCAATCGCTCGTTTCCTTGCCTCCTTCGGAGACGCGCCAGAAATCAGCAGAGGAAGCTCGACGTTCTCCGCAGCCGTTAGTACGGGAAGCAGGTTGTATGACTGGAACACGAATCCGATCTTCTCAGCTCTGTACCGAGTGCGCGCCTTGTCGCCCATCTTCGAGAGGGGCTTGCCCCGGACGAACACCTCACCAGCCGTGAGATCGTCGAGACCGGACATGCAGTTCAGGAGGGTGGTCTTGCCGCAACCGGATGGGCCCATGACGGCAATCATCTCTCCTTCCTTGACAGTCAGGTTCACCCCTCTCAGTGCTTCCACCTTGACCTTTCCGGAATCATACGTCTTCTTGAGATCCTTTGCTACGACGATTCCTTCACTTGCAGTCGTTGACTTGATCTGTCTCGATCTATTCTCCTTCCCCATTTCAATCACCCCTGAGAGCTGAGATCAGAACTATGCGTCGCACCTGAGGAAAGCTGCTTTATTTGAGCCTTTGCTTGGGCATCCAAACCAAACGGTTCAACAACGGCTGGTCACTGATTTATATCGGCAAGCCCTTCAGAGTCTCACAATGTTGGATTCGAAGGAGACGGTCAAGTCGATTGACCGCAAGGACATGTTGGGGACTATTGAGAGACTCCCTCAACATATGGCAGAGGGGCTGAGGCGAGGGCGGATGTCGGGGCTCCCCAGATTCACCCCGAGGAACGTCATTGTATGCGGTCTGGGCGGATCTGCGATCGGCGGGGATCTGTTGTCCGAATGGCTCTCGTCTCACTCGGGGATCCCGTGTGCAGTGTCAAGATCCTACAGCGTTCCGCCCTTTGTGGACAAGGATTCACTCGTGTTGCTGGCAAGCTACTCTGGCAACACGGAAGAGACAATAAGCATGTTCGAGGATGC
>Ga0315312_1003447_pt1 | contig 10177 bp, 9 predicted proteins | sample TDP7_MG_FD_203629 | JGI IMG/M metagenome (GOLD analysis project Ga0315312, IMG submission 203629) | Freshwater sediment microbial communities from Lake Towuti, South Sulawesi, Indonesia - TDP7 | ecosystem: Environmental > Aquatic > Freshwater > Lake > Sediment | place: Indonesia: South Sulawesi... | reverse complement strand
TTCTCATCTATACTGCGATCGAGCGGGGCGTGATGTCTTCGCTGGCAATTTTCTTGCTGCTGATCACACTATTTCTGGTGTGGTATCCGGTGCCATTGAGCCGGAATGTGTTAATGCACAGTATGGTCTGCGCCGTTTTCTTTCTAGGCACCATCATGGGGCTGTTGGTGCGGAATCTGATGGGGCATCAGGTGACGATGGCCGTGAACATCGCCTTCCTGACCGTTGAGTTGGCCTGCCTGATCATGTGGACGGTGCTGTTGAGCCGTGCGGGGCAGACCACTTCGGTGATCCTGCGGCACGGTTGGCGTCCCGAGGAGCAGGAGCGGCTGATGGCGCAACTGGACTCTATCAACGCCACGCTGCTGCGAGCGGCGCGCAGACCGCCCGAGGGGTCACAATTCTCTTGATAATGGACGATATGGGGAAGTAGGGAAAGATCGAGCTGTAGTTTCGCTCCAACCGGAGCGGGATACGGCAGAGGAGCCAGGTGATGAATTACGTGGTGGTAGGGTCGGCAGTACTGGTAGCGGCAGTCGGCGTGCTGTTTGTCTACCTGTTTCACCGGTTGAACTCTCCGGCTAGGCATCGGCCGCCCAGCGTGGAGTGGTGCAACCAGTTCTCGATTGCCAGATACCGGCCCATGGAGAGGCTGTTCTCCGAGGGAGATTTTGGATTCCTGGCTGGTCAGCCAGGGTACTCGCCGGGAATGTCCAGGCGATTGAGGACCACGCGTCGTCGCATCTTCCGCCAGTATTTGCGGTGCTTAGGCCGGGACTTTAGCCGGCTGCACGCGGCCGCCAGGCTTCTGTCGGTGCTCGCGCCACAGGACCGTCCTGATCTGGCCATAGCTCTGTTCCGTCAGCGGCTGCAATTCCGTTACGCGTTGGCAACGGTTCACAGCCGCCTGGCGCTTCAGGCCCTGGGCATCGGGACGGTAGACGTCAGCCGTTTGGTGCAGGCGCTGGAGGGCATGGGGACGCACTTCCGGCAACTGGCCACGGTGGCGCGACCGGCCGCGGGGTGAGAGGTCTGCGGACCGCCCGCGGGAAAGCTCAGGTTAGCCCTTAGGGGTAGTCGCATCAGGCGGCCGGGGAAGAGAGTTTCTTCAGAAGACGCTTCGCTTCCTTGAGAGCCGGGAAGGCGTGCTCTGCTTGATGCAGCTCATGTGTGTGCACGCGGCGCCAGGCGCCCTGCTGGCGGGCAGGAAAGCGCAAGTGAAGCATCTCGTGGAAAAGTACGTATTCGAGGGCCAGCCGGGGCACGCCGGGGCTATCCAGCAACTTGCTGATGATGATGGCGTTATGCGACGGATCATAGTGCCCCAGCGTGGTGCGGGAGCGCCCTCGGCTCCAGCCTAGCCGCGGGCGCCCTAGCAAGCCGTTGAAAAACCGAGCGTTCAGTTCCTCGAAAACCACCTCCAAACTGTAGTGCACTCCCCGCGGATCGGAGACGAATTTGCGGCCGCGCAACTGTCGCAAGAGGTTCACGCTGCGGCGCACTTCCCGGCGATTGAAGTAGGCGCGGTAGCGCCGGGCGTAAAGCTGGGGCACCGGCTTGCGAAAGAGTTTCCCCAGCAGGATGAACAGCAAAGCCTCCAGGATTGGCGCTGGGCCGCCTTCCAGCATGTCGGTGAGCCGCAAGCGCAGGCCGCCTTGGGTCTGGTGGATATAGCTGTCCGGGTTGGCGAAGCGGCAGAACTCGACCTCAATGGGCGGCACCGGGGTACGGGGCTGCAACCGGGCGAAGACGCTGGCGCAGATCCGACGGGCCGCTTCCTGAGCTGGGGAGCGCTCGACTTGCATGTCTCCAGGACTTAACATAGCAGGATGGGCCGCTGTGAGCCTGCACTGTGCAACCGGAGGACTCGTGCCAAGACCGATCATCAGCGCTCTGGGTTGTTATGTTCCGCCGCGACTGCTGACCAATGCCGACCTGGAAAAGATGGTGGATACCACCAACGAGTGGATCCTGGAGCGCACTGGAATTGTCGAGCGTCACATCGCTGATCCAGAGGTGGCGACCTCGGATATGGCGGTGGAGGCGGCCCGCTCCACCCTGGCACACCGCGGAGTGACGGCCTCAGAGGTGGACGCCATTCTGGTCTGCACGGTGACCCCGGACATGATCTTCCCCTCCACGGCGTGCCTGGTGCAGCACCGGCTGGGGGCCAAGGGGACCTGGGGTTTCGATCTGCTGGCTGCATGTTCGAGCTTCGGCTACGGGCTGACCGTGGCCGCTCACCTGGTGGCCGCCGGAACGCACCGCCGGGTAATGGTGATCGGCGCCGACACCTTGTCACGCATCGTGGACTATACCGACCGGGCCACGTGCGTCCTGTTCGGCGATGGCGCTGGGGCCATGCTGGTGGAGCCAGGCGAGGACGAGTCGCTAGGTCTGATCGACTTCCTCAACCACATCGACGGTTCGGGCGCCGAGGCCCTGAAGCTGCCGGCGGGGGGCAGCCGGCTGCCGGCCTCCATCGAGACCGTGCAGCAGGGGCAGCATTACATCTACCAGGACGGGCAGGCGGTGTTCAAGTACGCCGTGCGGCGAATGTACGAGGTCTGCCGCGATCTGCTGGCGCGGAACAACTTGGGTGCCCAGGACGTGGGGGTACTGATCGCGCACCAGGCTAACCGACGCATCATCACGGCGACGGCGGACCGGCTGGGGCTGACTCCCGAGCAGGTGGTGATCAACATCGACCGCTACGGCAACACGACCAACGCGACGATCCCGCTGGCGACGGAAGAAGCCATCCGGAGCGGGAAGCTGAAGAAGGGGGACTTGGCGCTGATCGCGGTGGTCGGGGCGGGCTACACGGTGGGCGCCAGTTTGTGGCGCTGGGCGTACTAGAAGGGCACGCCGCTGACCGCGGTGGCAGGGCGCCTATGCGGCGCTGGGGCAGTCGGGAGTTTCAGAGGGTGTCATAAAGCAACGCCGTCAACTTGGCACCCTTGAGCGTGCCCTCGATGGCGGGCCAGGCGCGCTGGTGCTCGTCGCTGGCGGCCCAGGTTTGGCGCTGCTCCTCGGTTTGGAAGCTGATCACCAGCCGGTAGGGGGCATCGGCGGGAGCGATCCCCACGATGGCCTTGCGCAACTTGAGTAGCCGCACGCTGACGAAGCCGGCCTGCTTTGAGATGGCCGGCCGGAACACTCTGCGGAAGTTGGCCACCAACTCCCCTTCCTTGCCGGGATCCACCTCCAGGTCCACGTGCAACTGAATAGGGTTAACGGCGGGTGCGGCGAAGGCCGCCCCGGCGGCCAGAGTGGCGAGACAAGTTCGGCGGTGCATGACGGGAATTCTACCGCAGGTCGGAGGGCCGTGACTTTTCTAGGCGCCCCTAGACGAGCGGTCATGGAACCTCCTATGGCAGGGTCGCGCGCGCATATCGGCATAGCGCACGCACGTTCTCCTCGGGGGTGTCGCGCACCACCTCGCAACCCGCCCCCACAATGTAGCGCGGGCCGGCCTGGCGATGACATTCGGCGATGGCCGCGCTGACAGACTCCGGCGTGCCATTGCGCAGCACTTCCACCGGATCGACGTTGCCCAGCAGCACTTGATCGGGGCCCATCGCGCGGCGCGCCTCATCGAGCGGCGCCATCCAGTCCAGATCGACGATCTCGGCGCCCAGCTTCCCCATCCCCGCGAACAGGCGGCGGGTCTTGCCGCAGATGTGCAGGCGCACCCGCGCGCCTAGCTCGTGCAGGCCCTGGACCAGCTTCTGCTCGTAAGGCCAGACGAAGGCGTCATATATCCGGGGACCGACCAGCGAGGCCGCGGCGTCGCCCACGCCGATCAGGTCCGCGCCCGCCGCGAGCTGCGCCTGGGCGAAGGTCAGTTCCATTTTGACCGCGAACTGGAACAGGTCGCGGACGAAGCCGGGGGCGTCCAGGAAGTCCAGCATCAGGGTGTTGATGCCGCGCAAATCGGCCCCCATGGCGCAGGGGCCTTCCACCCAGCCCTCGACGATCTTCTCCCGCCCCACGCGCGCCTTGAGCAACGCGACACCCTCGACGCGGTCGCGCATCCGCCCGCGAGCAGGGTCCGGCAGTCTCAGCCGCGCCAGCGCACCCTTCTCGGCCAGCAACGCCCGGCTCTCGAGGATGGCCGGCGGCTGGTGGTCGAACCACTCGAGGGCCGCGCCCAAGTCAGTCGCCTCACGCGCAGGATCGGAGATGACGGAGACGTAATCGAAGCCGAACTTCTCCGCCGTGAAGATCTGCGCTTCGGCCAGCAGGCGGTGGTCGGTGACGTAGTCGTAGTAGCGGACGCCGCACTGGTCCGCCGCGAACATCATGGTGATGGGCATCAGCGGCAGGTGGTCCACTTCGCGCCCTTCCAGGCGCGCCAGCACCCGTTCCCGGCCGGTCATGAGGGAATCCTTTCGGCTTGGACGATCCCGTCGTCGTAGGTGACCGCCACGCGCCAGCCCGGCGGGACCCTCAGGAAGTCCTTCTCGTCCCAGGGCCCGTCCACCAGGCGCTGGAGCAGAGAGAGGTCCCCCCGCACCTTCTCGAACTTCCAGCCGCGCTCCGCGGCCTGCTCGCGCGCCAAGCGCTCGAAGCGGTCATCCGGCTCGAGGCCCATCTCAATGAAAGTGTACTGGCCGTAATGACGGGTGTAGTCGCCGATCTGCTCCCAGAGGAACCTGGCGTTCTCCTCGCCGTAGCGGGCCGCCAGCTCCTCGTAGCTTTGGCCGATGCCGAGCTTCTTGCGGATGGCGGACTGATCCAGTTGCGCCAGATCCTGGCCGCGCTCGATCCACCCGGTGGTCTTAAAGTACACGCCGGGATGAGAGTTGAAGTAGTCCAGGTAGCGCGCGCGGCTCCCCAGAAACAGGGTAATGCAGTCGTGGGCGCGGGGGACCACCAGCGGAGTCCGGCGCGCGGCGAGGCCGGTCAGCCCGTTGCCGCACAACGCGTAGCCCAGCAGGACAGCCTCATAGCAGGTGTCCGCGGCATCCATCTCCGCTTGCAGGCGCTCCCGCATTCCCGCCGCGCCGATGTCGTGCAGCCCCTTGGGCAGGAACTGTAAGTCGATCTGGTTGACTGAGCGCGCCGCCACCGCGCACACCTCGCGGTAGAGAATCTCACAGGCAATGAGCTTCAGGCGCACGTAGCGCCTATTCTAGCAGCCTGCTAAGGCTTGCGCGCCCGAACGAAGGCGCTCATGAAGCGGCCGTCGGACTGCGCAGCAAGGCCGGGGTCCAGGCCGGCCTGCTCCAGGTAGGGGCGTGCATCCTCGGCGCGGTAAATGCGCGTGGGTTCGATGTCGATATCCCTGAATCCAGCCACGGCCAGCTTGGCGCAATAATCGGATTCCTCCAGCACCCCGGCCAGGCAGCCGATCCACAACTCTACGCTGCGGCGCAACTGGGCCGGCACCGCACCCCGCACCACAATGTCGGACACGGCGAAGCGCCCGCCCGGCTTCAGCACCCGGAAGGCTTCTCGAAACACCTGGTCCTTGTCCGCCGACAGGTTGATCACACAGTTGGAAATGATGACGTCCACGGAGTTGTCCGGCAGGGGAATGTCTTCCATCTCCCCCTTGAGGAACTCGACGTTGGCGATGCCCGCCTTGCGCTGGTTTTCGCGGGCCAGCTCCAGCATCTCCCCGGTCATGTCCAGGCCGTAGGCCTTGCCGGCGGGACCCACGCGGCGGGCCGAGAGCAGCACGTCGATGCCCCCGCCCGAACCCAGGTCCAGCACCGTTTCACCGGGCCTGAGCTCGGCCAGGGCGGTCGGATTGCCGCAGCCCAACGAGGCCCGCAGCGCTTCCTCGGGGATGCCGGTCACTTCGCCCGGCTGATAAAGGTCCGCGGTCACCGGGTCGCACTGCCCGGCCTCCGCGGCGCCGCCGCAGCAAGGCGCGCCGCCGCTCACTACGCGCAGCGCGGCCTGCCCGTATTTCTGCTTCACTGCCTGCTTGATGTCTGGCTGGTCCATGGGAGTGTCGTTGTCAGCCCCACCAAACAAGGTACCATCTATTTACGATGAAACACGAACAGGCGGCGATCCCTACGTTCAGGGCCCTGCCCGGCATGAGCCGCCGCGCGGTCTTCCGCAACCTGCTCGGGACGGCCGCCGCTCCGGCGGTCCTAAAAGGCGCGGGCCGGAGGCCGGGCGACAAACCCAACCTCCTGTTCCTCTGGACTGACGAGCAGCGCGCCGACACCATGGCGGTGTACGGCAACTACCGCTTCCGCGTGCCGGTGATGAACGCGCTGGCCTCGCGCAGCATTGTCTTTGACCGCGCGTACGACACACAGCCCGTGTGTACGCCGGCGCGTTCCAGCGTCATGACCGGGTTGTATCCGCACCAGACCGGACTGATCACCAACAACATCCCCCTGCCCCCCGCGGCGAAGACGTTCCCCGAGCTGTTAGCCGACGGCGCCTACCGCACTGGCTACTTCGGCAAGTGGCACCTGGGCGACGAGCTGTTTGCCCAGCACGGCTTCCAGGAATGGGTCTCTATCGAGGACATCTACAACGAGCACTTCACGGCGGGGCGCGACCGCTCGAAGCGCAGCGACTACCACCATTTCCTGCTACGGCTGGGCTGCCAGCCGGACACCAAGCAGGGCACCTTCTCACGCCAGTTCGCCGTGGGGCGCCCGCTCGAGCACTGCAAGCCGGCGTTCCTGGCGGGCGCGGCGTCTAATTTCATCCTCCGGCACCGCGGCGAGCCTTGGATGCTGTACGTCAACTTCCTGGAGCCGCACATGCCCTTCTCCGGGCCGCTCAATGACCTGCACAGCGAGGAAGAGGCCCCGATCCCGAAGAACTACCCGGGCATCCCGGTGGAACGGGAGCCGCGCTCTTACGCGGCCATTCGGGAACAGCAGAAGAAGGGCGGCCTCAACCCCGGCTACCTGAAGTTAGGCCCCGCCGCCACCGAGCGCCAGGCGCTGGCCCGCTTGAACCGCAACTACGCCGGCCTGTGCAGCCAGGTGGATCAGGCCCTGGGGCGGATCCTGTGGACGCTGGAGGCGTCGGGCCAAGCCGACAATACGATTGTCGTCTTCACCTCCGACCACGGTGAGATGATGGGGGCGCACACGCTCATCGCCAAGAGCGTGATATACGAAGAAGCGGTGCGGGTGCCGCTGCTGATCGTGGTTCCCTGGCGGCACCGCAGCCAGATCAAGATCGAGCGGCCGGTCAGCCAGATCGACCTGGCGCCCACGTTGCTGGAGCTGATGGGCCAACGGGCGCCGGAGAAGCTGCCGGGCGAGAGCCTGCTGACGCTCGTCGAAGGGGGCCAGCGGCGGGAGGAGGACGTCTTTGTTCAGTGGAATGAACCGCCGGATGGGCCAAATGCGCGTGCGGTGGTCACGCCGGGCGGCTGGAAGATGGCGGTCTACGATGAGGACAATTCCCTGCTCTTCCACCGGGAGCGCGACCCGCTGGAAATGGAGAACCTTTACTACCGCAAGGAGCAGACCCAGACGGTGCGGCGCTTGCGGGCCAAGATCGAAGCCTGGCAGCAGCGCACTGGCGACAAGCTGCGCCTGGCGGCGTAGCGCGCCTCAATCCAGGTGCTTCTTCAGCCAGGCCAGCACTTCCTGCATGTGGTAGCGGGAGTTTTCGCCGTTCAGCACCCAGTGGTTCTCGTCGGGGAAGACGATCATGCGAACCGGCACGCGCCGCCGCTGGAGCAGTTTGTACATCATGAAGCCCTGACTCAGGGGCACCCGGAAGTCGCGCTCGCCATGGGTGATCAGCATGGGGGTCTTGAAGTTGGCGGCATACTTCATGGGGTTCTGGTCGATCCACTTTCCCCTCAGCTCCCAGACCGGGCCGCCGTTGCGCAGTTCCCAATAGTAAGCGCCGTCGGTAGCCCCCCACATCGAGATGTTGTCGGAGAGGCCGGCATGGTTGACCAGGCAGCGGAACCGTCCGGTGTTGCCCTCGAACCAGGCCATCAGATAACCGCCGTAACTGGCGCCCACGGCGGCCATCCGCGCAGGGTCGATGAAGGAGAACTGGCGGGCGGCCTCGTCAGCCGCTTCCAGGATCTCCTGCCCCGGCCCGCGCAGCAGGTCACGGTGGATGGCCTCGGCGAAGGCCTCGCCGAAGCCGGTCGAGCCGGTGTAGTTGGTCATCAGCAGGACGTAGCCGGGCGCCGTCAGCAGGTGATAGTTCCAGCGGATGAAGAACTGATCCTTGCTCATATTGTTGGGCCCGCCGTGCGGGAACACCACTAGCGGATACTTCTTCGACGGATCGAATCTGGGAGGCAGCACCAGCAGGCTGTGGATGCGGCGGCCGTTCTTGGCCGTGAACCAGAAGTGGCGCGGCGGCTGCCAGTCGATCCGGGCGATGCGCTCGGCGTTGAAATCTGTCAGCAGGCGGTGCTTGCCGGCGTCCGGGTCGATGCGGGCCACGTCGGGCGGATGAACCATCGAGCCCCAGCTCGCCACCAGGACCGGGGCGGAGACGGTCCCGCCGATTTCCAGGCCGGAGTACCCGCCTTCGGTCATCTCGAAGGCGGGTTTCACCTCTCCTCCTTCGGCCGGCATGCGGAAGAGGCGGTCCAGGCCGCGGTCCTCGGCGATCAGGTAGATGGCGCGGCTGTCCGGGCTGAAGTCAAAATCGTCCACCGAGCGGTCCCACTTCTCGGTGATCAGCGCGGGCTTGCCAGCGGCGGGCCAAGCGAACATGGCCAGGCGTGACAGGCTGTAGAGCCGAGTCTCACTGCGCCGGGAGTGGATCGCGTAGAGCGCCTTGCCATCGGGGCGGAAGGTGGGACGCGCGAGACTGTCGGGGCCGGAGGTCAGGGCGCGAGGCTCGCCTCCTCGGGCGGGCACCTGGTAGAGGCTCATGAAACCGAGGGCGTAGGCCCCCACGTGGCCGGTTGTAGTGGCCGTGAAGATGATGGACTCCCCATCGGGCGCCCAGATAGCCTGGAGGTCCGACTCCCCGCTCATGCCGCCCCGCGGGGCGTCGAAGCCGATCTGCTGGACCAGCTTGGTGCCGGCCAGCAGGTCGCGGGCCTGCGAGCCGGGTTCGAGTTCCTGCACGAAGACGTGCGGGCGCAGGTCCTCCAGCCAGCGGTCCCAGTATTGAATGGGGAAAAGCTCGAACACGCGGGCCTTGTGCTTGCGGGCCTTCCGCTCGACGGCGATTTTCTTGTTGGCCTCGTCGTCCGCCGCCCCGGGGTAGACGTTGCTCTGGAAGAGCAGGGCCTTGCCGTCGGGGCGCCACTTGGGCGAGAAAGCCCCGGTCGAGAGCGTGGTGACCCGCTGCGCTTCACCGCCGCCAAGCGGGAGGACGTAGATCTGGGAAACCTCGTCGCCCTCGCGCTTGGCCGAGAAGGCCATGCGGGCGGAATCCGGCGACCACTCGACGCCGCTTTCCGGGCCTTTGGTGGCGGTCAGGCGGCGGGGCGGCGCGCTACCGTCCGCCGGGACGATCCACAGGTCGGAGACCTGTTTGTCGGACTCGTAACCAGGCTCGACGACCGACACCACTACCCATTTGCCATCAGGGCTTAAAGCCGGCGCGCCTACGCGCTTCATCAGCCAGAGATCCTCGTGGGTAATGGGAGCGGTGCCGGCGGCGAGCCACGCAGCACAGACAAATAACAGGAACACGCGTCTCATGCGAAGAAGAATAGCACGCGCCTGCGTGCCCGGCTCACTCCAGCTCGAAGGTCTCCCCGCGGGCGGGAATGACGGCCGTCAGGCCGAACCGCTCGTGCACCACTTCCGCGAAGGCCTTGCTCTGGGCCGGCTCGCCATGCACCAGGAACAGTTTTTTCACCCGCTGGGCAAGTGGTCGCAGCCAAGCCAGCAGCTCGCGCTGGTCGGCGTGGCCACTCAGTTCGTTAAGGGTCTCCACTTCCGCGCGCAGGCGCACGGGCTCGCCGAAGACGGGCACTTCGGGGAGCTTATCCACCAGCTTGCGGCCCAGCGTGTTCTCCGCTTGAAACCCGGTGATCAGCACGGTGTTGCGCGGGTCCTCGAGGTTGTTGCGCAGATGGTGCAGGATGCGGCCCGCCTCACACATGCCGGAGGCGGAGATGATGACGAACGGCCCACGCAAGTCGTTGAGGGCCTTTGACTCGCTGACCTCGCGGATGTAACGCAGCCGCGCGAAGCCGAAGGGGTCGCGCCCTTCGAGCAGGAAGCGGCGCGTTTCGTGATCGAAGCACTCGGGG
>Ga0315312_1003446_pt1 | contig 10181 bp, 10 predicted proteins | sample TDP7_MG_FD_203629 | JGI IMG/M metagenome (GOLD analysis project Ga0315312, IMG submission 203629) | Freshwater sediment microbial communities from Lake Towuti, South Sulawesi, Indonesia - TDP7 | ecosystem: Environmental > Aquatic > Freshwater > Lake > Sediment | place: Indonesia: South Sulawesi... | reverse complement strand
CTTTTAGCGTACCCCGTGGTTATCGTGTTTTGGACTGTATTCCCAGTATTCTGGTTCCTTCCATTTATTTTCCTAGGAAAAGCCTTCGTAGGAGGCTCGCCAAGCCTCATTTTCGGAGAGATGGCTAAAACCGAGAATTATATCGTGTTTATTGCGATCGGGGCTGTTCTTAACAGTTATGTCCTTACAGCGCTTTGGGGACTAGGGGAAAGCATGAGAAGGGAAGCCTACCAAGGAACCTTAGATTACCTGCTGGCTTCGCCTTGCAACAAAGCCTTCATTCTCATTGGGAAGGCTCTGAGCGAGAGCATTAGCAGCACGATGTTTGCAATGACCCAGATTGTAGTTTGCATTCTTTTCTTTGGAATGCAAATAACCCTTTGGGCAATTATGCCCCTACTTTTTATTATAATACTTTTAATTATGGGATTGTATGGGATAGCGTTAATGTTGGCAGCGGTGTCCCTAAAATATAAGCAAGCCCACGACATCGCCCATGTGCTGGATTATGTCTTTTATATCTTCGCCCCAGTACGCTACCCTATCGGAAGTCTGCCATCTTTGGGACAAATCATAAGCTATCTCCTTCCTCTTACCTACGCGTTAATCGCATGGCGAAGTATAATACAACAAAATGTCTTTACCATTTACTGGGAAATATTGTGCCTTCTTATCATGGATGTTCTATTAATTCTCCTCGGTTTCTACTTGTTTAACCGTATGGAGAAAAGCACTAAGAAATCGGGGGTAATAAGCCATTACTAAGGAAAATGAGATGAAGGAAAAGCGTGAGCTTGGAAAGACATCGTGTCCAACGGGCTTTACGTTAGCCAATTTAAAGGCAGAATTGAGGGCTGTCTGGGAGTGCAACGTGAAGGAGTGGAAAATAGAGCTCGCATATCCCATCAGCTTCCTTCGAAGCACAATCGAGCCAGTGGTTTTTCTATTGCCCTTTCTCCTCTTTGGCTTGGTTTTAGTGGGCGGAAGGTACAGTGAAAACTTGAAACAGTACGTAGGAACAGGAGACATTGTCACCTACATTTTCGTTGGGTACATGATTATGGGTTTCATTGGAACAGCCGTCTGGGCAATGGGATTCAGCATTCGAAAGGAGCAGTGGTTTGGCACACTGGAATCCATATATGTCACGCCTACAAGTCGTTTAAGCCTTGTTTTCGGAATGGCCCTCCACAGCACCATGCATCAAAGCATTGGCACCCTTCTAGAGTTCGGAGTCATTTATGCGGTTTTTGGCTTGGCACTCAAAGTTCAAGGAATTTTACCTACCTTGGCTATTTTCGCTATTATGATGTTCGCCCTCTACGGGTTTGGAGTTTTCATTTCAGCCCTCTGTCTACTCTTGAAAGAGGGTTGGGTCGTCTCTGAAGCCTTGCACAGCATTATTACGATCCTTTCCCCCGTTGCTTATCCCTTGGCTGTGCTTCCAAACTTCGCTCAGCAATTGAGCACAGTATTTCCCACGGCACCCGCCCTTGAGGGCATGCGTAGCTTCCTAATAGAGGATTATACGCTGAAAACGGTGGGAAACGTGTTCTTGCACCTCTTGGCCCTAGACATAGCCTGGATACTGTTTGGCATCACAATATTCTACATAACAGACCGCTACGTAAGGAGGACGGGCACTTTAGGAAAATACTAATCGATAGATAATAACGAAAATTAACCTCAAAAACAAATGCTTGTGTGCAATAGTAAAAGAACTTTAGGGAGATAATCCGGGTGTCTCTCCTCGAAATAATTCTTAAACGGAGAAGCATAAGGTGTTACAAGCCTAAGCCCATTCCCAAGAAGGTACTAAACAACATCCTTGAAGCTGGGAGAAGGGCTCCCTCTGCGGGAAACAGGCAGCCTTGGCACTTCATTGTAGTCATTGACCAAGAGATCAAGTGTAAACTCTCCACAGGAACTTGGAACTGGCCCATAAAAGGCTCGGCTGTAACCATAGTGGGCTGTGGGTACATAGGCGATTTCTATGCGCGAAAATGGTCCACCATAGACGTAACAATTGCCCTAGAAAACATGGTTATAGCGGCAGAGGCTCAGGGAGTTGGGTCCTGCTGGATAGGGGACTTCAATGAAGAAGAGGTAAAGGAAATGCTGGGCATACCCGACAACTTTAAGGTTGTTGCCCTAGTCTCTTTTGGATATCCCGCTGAACAGCCAAGCCTTAGCGTCAAGAAGCCCCTAAAGGAAATAGTTAGTTATAACAAGTTCAAAAAGCAGATTAGATCGGGGTTACCACAGATTGTTTGAGTTGTTTTATCCCTGTTTTTGCGGTTAGTTTTTTGGCTAAATTTTGGATGTCACTGGCTTGGCCCTTAACGGCTATTATTTCTAGGCAGTTCCTTTCATCTAGGTGTATGTGCATGGTGGACCTCACCGTCTGCTCAAAGTGATGTTGAATGTCTGTTAAGGTTTCCTCCAGGCCCTTAACATGATGATCATAAACTACGACGAGGGCGCCCGCCATCACCTCCCGCGCTTCACGCACCAGCTTAGACTCAGATATGAAACCGCGCATGGCAACCCTTATGGCCTTAGACCTATCACCATACCCTATAGACTTAATGGTCTCGTCGAAATCCCTTAACAGTTCCAAGGGCAATGAGACGCTGATTCTTGAGACCCCCTTTTCAGCCATAACAATCCCCACTGTGATGAAAGATTACTGAATAATAAATTTAAGTCTCGGGTTTGTCCGTGGAGCCCCGGGCGGGATTTGAACCCGCGATCCACGGCTAACCCAGCCTATGTGCGTACGAGGCCGTTGCTCTAACCGCTGAGCCACCGGGGCCTTCTAACATACTAAACTAAGCGCACATTTTTAAGAAGTTCGGAAGCATAATTCATGGATTATGGGGGCCTCTGTTTGCCTTTCGCTGAGGAACTTGGCGAGCGTGGAATAATTGACATTTTGTTCAAATGCTTAGAAGTCATGCCTAATGTACCCGTTCCCCTGGGAGATGACGCTTCGGCCGTGGACCTTGGCCGCGGAAAACTCGCCGTGATAAAAAGCGACATGCTAATTGGAAAGACCGATGTTCCGCCCGGCATGAGCCTCTGGCAAGCGGCTCGCAAAGCGGTCGTCATGAACATAAGCGATCTAGCCGCCAAGGGGGTTAAGCCAACAGCAATCCTCGCATCAATAGGCATTCCACGAGGGTTAACAAAGGAAGACATTGAACAGATCGGCAAGGGCCTAAACGATGGCGCCCGCGAGTACGGTGCCTACGTTCTAGGCGGAGACACCAATGAGGCGTCTGACTTGGTGATTAGCTGCGTCGCCTTTGGATTATGTAAAAAACAGCAATTTATGAGGAGGAGTGGCGCAAAACCTGGCGATTTCGTGGCTGTCACAGGCCTTTTTGGCAAAACATGGGCTGGCCTAAAGATTCTACTTAAAGAACTTTCAGCCCCGCCAAAGATAGAGACCCCGCTTGTTAACGCTGTTCTTATGCCCTACGCACGCCTCAGGGAAGGGTTAGCCCTTGCTGAAACCCGAGCGGTAGCGGCGTCCATTGACTCCAGCGACGGCTTAGCCTGGAGCCTATATGAAATATCGCGGGCAAGCCATGTGGGTTTCATTATTGACGCTCTTCCCATAGCCCAGGAGGTAAAAGCGTTCGCAGAGACCCGTAACCTCGACCTTAAGGAGATGACCTTGTACGGCGGAGAGGAATATGAACTAGTAGTAATCGTTAAGCCTAGGCTGTGGAAAAGGGTCGAAGAAGCTTTAAAAAAGATTGGGACACCCCTAACGAAGATTGGGGTCGCCACAAAGGAGCTGAGTCTTCTTCTTAAGATGAAAGAGAAGATAATTCCCATAGAAGCCCGGGGATGGGAGCACTTTAAAATGCCACCACAAATAAATGCTTTAGACTCACCTTCGCCTTCATAGATTCTTTTTAGAATAAAAATTACAGAAAATTATTAATTCGAGAATTTTTCCTTAATAGCCAAAGCGTTAGGAGGCCTTTCCCGTGATCGAGTTATATGATGTGGGCAGCCTGCCCTTTGTTGGAGATTTTAAGAAATTCTCGGAAGGAGCCAATGCTTATTCGTCTCCTTCTCTGTCCCAAAGTCTCGATTCAGCTAAGCATTTTGAAGGAAAGGTAGTTGAAGGCTTTCTTGACAAGATCATGACAGGCATGGATATCCCAAATTATCCCCAGTTTAGGGACATGAACGAGATGTTCCTGAAGTCCATGGACGGCTTAGAGAAAATTACGGGCGGATACATAGAGACAGGCATTCTATCCATCCAAACTGAAAAAACCCAGATACCAGAGGTTGCTGCGATAAAGAATAATTCTGGAAAAATATACGAAAAAGCAGATAAGCCCTTTAGGATGAAGATTTGCGTCACGGGCCCCTACACGCTTTCTTGCCTCTTCGCCTACAGGGACAGCGGAACCTTCAGTAGGCTAGGAGAGATTATCTCGCAAATCGTGGAAAACAACATCTTCCACGGAAAACACGGAAGCGTAAACCTAGTGGCAATAGACGAACCAACCTTCGGATTAATGGACGATCCTCTGCTTGACTATGGGGCTGAGGGAAGAGAAACCCTCCTAAAAGCTTGGGAGACTATCTTTCAAAAGGCCTTATCCAAGGGCGTAAAGACATGTCTTCATCTCCATAACACAGTGAACGAACTTTTTTGGGACATAAAATCGCTGAACATAGTGGAGTCTCACGTGGAAGACCCCCTTTACCGCTCAGAAAAAACTAAAAAACTGTTGGAATCAAAGGATAAATCCTTGAAAGCAAGCATAAGCATCTCAGATTTTGACAGGCTTATCAGAAACAACATTACGGCTAGCCTACCGCAAAAAACCGGAGAAAACATTATCAACGAAAGGGTCGCAGAAGTCTGGAAAAACATTGCCACTGGAAAACTGTATCCGACAGTTTTTCTTGAAAACGTCGAGTTGATGCAAGAAAGGCTTACCAACATAATTAATCGATTTGACGCTGAAAGGGTTTTGTACGCTGGCCCGGAATGCGGGCTAAAAAGCTTCCCAACCTATGAATGCGCCCTTGAATGCCTTAGACGAACCGCTAATGCGGTGAGAAATGTCTCGCGTGTATGATAAAATAAACAATAGAACAAAAAACCTTTAGGGAACCCTGTCTATCGAGTTTTCGATGACTGGAATGCTGAAGCAAAGAACCCGTTTAATTCAGCGCACGTTGCTTGTCGCCTTGGCGGGAAATGTAGCCTCAGCAGTGATCAAGATTGTTTTTGGTTTTTTGGCAAACAGCATTGCCATGATAGCGGATGCTATACACTCTGTGTTTGACTCTGCTTCCTCTTTTATAGGAATGTATGGAACCAGAGTGAGTGTTAGACCTCCAGACTTAGGACACCCTTACGGTCACGGTAAGTTTGAGCAAGTTGCAGCTTTGGGGATAACATTGATGATGTTCGTGGCTTGCTTTAACATTTTGCACGAGGCGATAGATCGGGCTATGGCCAAGGTATTGCCGGACGTTACTCTTTTTTCATTCGCCGCCATGGGGATATCCATGTTAATCAGCCTCTCTGTCTCTATTTATGAGAGGAGAATTGGCAAGGCCACTTCTTCCATGATATTAGAGGCGGACTCATCCCACACCCTTACGGATTTTTTTGCCTCCTTAGTCGTTATTGCCGGCTTCATAGGGACAAGAATAGGCTTTGGGTATGCTGACCCTCTGGCTGCCTCCTTGGTTTGTCTTTTTATCGCCTATGTTGGGTATTCCCTGTTTCGTGGAGCCACCAGCATCCTCGTCGATCGAGGAATAACTCTGGACACCTTGTTGAAGGTTAAGGAGATGGTTAATGAACTAGGTGAGGGCATAGAATGCCACGCTGTAAGAGGAAAGACGATGGGGGACAAAATTTTCATTGACATGCATGTCACTTGTAGGGGAGACCTCCCAGTTGAAGAAGCCCACAAAATGACCGAGATAATAGAGAAAAAACTCAAGGATGAAATCAAGGAAATCCGAGAGGTCATTATACACATCGAACCGAAGGAGAAACAACGATCCCCTTAACTAACTGAAAATAGCAGCGCAGTTTAAAACCTACATCATTTTGGGAGAAGTTTCACTAGAAGACTGGTTAAGTTTTCCACGACTTCCTTCAGCTCCTCAGTAAGGCCTTCTCCGAAGCTTGTGTCTTTAGGCTGTATTGCCAACAAGGCGACCCTGGCACTAGTTGTCTTTGTCAAATATTCACAGAATATGCGAAGGGGTAGGGCGTGGGTTGATATTGGGATATCCGCTGTCTTCTTGGGCTCCATCAGTTTTGAGGAGCCAGGTTTGAGGTTTAACAGGGCGGCGTCGATGATCAGCACATGGGTGGGTTTAAACTCACTTATCGGTTCGATAAAACTCTCTGGGACAGTCTCACACTCAATCAAGTACACGGATTTTGAAACTTTATTCCGTAAATTTCTTACAATTTCGACCCCAACAAAATCGTCCTTTCTAAGTGGGCTACCAACTCCCGTATAACCACCCTTTTGGCACCCGAAATCCAAAGTCGCAGGCTTTTCTCAATTTCCTTTAGCTTAACATTAATGGTTTTTTTCATTTTCTCCAATCCGTTTAAAGAGGAAATCAAGGTGTTTAATTGTTTTTCCTTAAGAGTTATTATTAACAGCCTTTTCTTTAAGAACTCGAAAAAGCATTGAAGGCTTGCAAAATGCTAAAGATATATATGAAGGTTAATGTTTTTGCATTAGGATGCGAGGGAAGAAATTGAGCGAGCCCGACTTGAAATTTATGCATGAGTTGGCAAACACTCCAAGAGGCGGAGGCATTCTTTCATGTATACAATGTGGCAGATGCTCAAGCAGTTGTCCAATCGCCAGAATAACTAACGAGCATAACCCTAGGCGATTAATGGAAATGGCCATCTTAGGATTTCGATCAGATATCTTGCTCCACAAGTTGCCTTGGTACTGTTTGTCGTGTTTTACATGTTTAGACAGATGCCCACAAGGAGGCGACGTGGGAGAAGTAATGTTTGCAATCAGGAACCTTGCGACCATGGAGGGCAACGTACCAGAAGGAGTTTTAACTCAGGCAAGAAGCCTTATGGACACGGGATGTGTTGTAAACCCTGTTAGAACCATTGTCATGGAAAGGGAGCTAAGAGGTTTAGCAAAAATCGCACCACCAACAGAGGATGTCCAAAAAATTTTGAGAAAAACGGCATTTAACAAAAAAATACGCCATGAATAGGTGGTGTAAAAATGAAATACGCTTTCTTCTTGGGTTGCCTCATCCCTGCTAGGGAACTCAGCTACGAGATTTCCATTAGAAAAGTTCTTCCAGCTTTAGGAGTCGAGTTGGTCGATATGAAGGAGGCAAACTGTTGTGCACCGTTTAGTATTCAGTCGCTGGACTATGCAAGTTGGTTGGCCTTGGCGGCAAGGAACCTTTGCATTGCTGAAGAGATGGGCCTTGACATCTTAACCTTATGTAACGACTGCTACGAATCGCTTCTGATGGTAAACACTGTCTTAAAGCAAAATCCAGAGGTTAAGGATCAAGTTAATGAGGTTCTTTCGGAGGTGGGTAAGGAGTTTAGAGGAAAAACAGAGGTAAAACACTTGGTGGACGTTCTCCACGATGACCTGGGTGTGAGGAAGGTTAAAGACGCCGTTAAAGAACCTTTCACAAAATTGAAGGTTGGAACACAGCCTGGATGCCACCTAGCCAAGCCTAAGAGGTTACATTTGGGTGTTGAATGGGGGTTTGGCGCCCTAGACGAGCTCGTGGAGGCCACAGGAGCGGAAACAATCGAATATGATAATAAAGAGATGTGCTGCGGAGGACCGCTACGGGGTATAGATGACGAGTTAGCCAGACCTTTAGTTAGGCAAAAGCTAATTGGTTTAAAAAATGCGGGAGTAGACTGTGTTGTTACCCTTTGCCCCTTTTGTTTTCTGCAGTTTGATTTGGGCCAGTTAGAGGTGAAACGGCACTTTAAAGAGGAATATAACCTACCCGTTCTGCACTTTGCTGAGCTCCTCAGGATGGCCATGGGCATTAAATTAGAAGATTGGGAAATTAAGTCCCACAGAATTCCGTTAGATTCGATTCTTAAGGGCAGATTGTAGAGGTGATGTTATTGGAGAAAACTGCGATATTAGTTATCGGAGGCGGAATAGCTGGTATACAGGCTTCATTAGACTTGGCAAACAGAGGATTTAATGTGTACCTCGTTGAGAAGTCACCTAGTATAGGCGGCAGGATGGCTCAGCTCGATAAGACCTTTCCTACTATGGACTGCTCAATTTGTATCCTTGCGCCCAAAATGATTGATTGTTCACATCACCCAAACGTCCATTTACTCACCTATTCTGAAGTCAAAAAAGTCAAGGGGTCCGTAGGAAAGTTTCTAGTGACGGTTCTTAAAAAGCCCAGATATGTAGATGAGGCGAAGTGCACCGGTTGCGGCATATGTACCCAGCACTGTCCCGTGGAGGTCCCTAACGAGTTCGACGAGGGGCATGGAATGCGAAAGGCTATTTACATACCCTTCCCTCAAGCAGTTCCTAGGATAATGACAGTTGATGAAGATAACTGCCTGAAATGCGGACTCTGCGAAAAAATGTGCGAAGCTGAAGCCGTCGATCTCGACCAGCAACCAGAGGAGGTCGAGTTAAACGTTGGTGCAATTATTGTAGCCATAGGTTTCGATCTCTTTGACCCGTCTGGAATTTTAACTTACGGTTACGGTCGTTACAAAAACGTAATAACCGCCTTAGAGCTGGAGCGCTTGCTTTCTGCTTCAGGCCCAACTGGAGGACACCTGATAAGGCCTTCCGACGGAAAAATACCTAGAAAGATCGCCTTTGTGCAGTGCATCGGTTCAAGGGACAAAAGGTTTGGAAACACCTACTGCTCAAGCATTTGCTGCAAATATTCAGTTAAGGACGCCGTATTGATTAAAGAGCACACGCCAGACGCAGAAGTTTGCATTTTCTACATCGACCTTCGAGCCTTTGGAAGGGGTTTTCAAGAGTTCATCAACAGGGCTAAGACCGAGTATGGCATAAGATTCATCCGGAGCAGCCCAGGCGAAATCACCGAAGACCCTATGACCAAGAATCCTGAGCTATGGTACGAAGACACTGTAGCAGCAACTATACAAAATTTGGCCTTTGATTTGGTGGTGCTCTGCCCAGCCTTAGTGCCGCGAACAGACGCTAAGGATTTAGCCAAAGTCCTAGGCATAGAGGTTGACAATTATGGGTTTTTCAAGGCGTCGGATGACATGATTAATCCAGTGGACACCACGGTTCCAGGAATTTTTGCTTGCGGCTACTGCCTAGGACCGAAAACTGGAGACATCCCTGACTCGATAATGCAGGGCAGCGCGACAGCGGCTAGAGTATCTGAAGTCATGATGGAGAGATGATCCATGGAGGAAGAGCCCAGAATAGGAGTATTCGTATGCCATTGCGGGGTTAACATAGGCGGCGTAGTTAACGTTCCCGAAGTGGTTGAGTATGCAAAGACCCTGCCCAGCGTTGCATGTGCCGAAGATAACCTTTACACTTGTTCTGAGGCTGGACTAAGCAGCATCAAGGATGCTATAAAGGAGCACAATTTGAACAGGGTGATTGTGGCTTCATGCACGCCCAGAACGCATGAGCCGTTGTTCAGGTCTGCCTGCAGGGAATCTGGACTGAACCAGTATTTGTTCGAGATGGCAAACATTAGGGAACAGTGTTCTTGGGTTCACACCCACGAGCCAAAGAGAGCAACAGAAAAGGCAAAAGACATCGTAAGGATGGCGGTGGCAAGAGCCTCCTGGCTCAAGCCACAGGAAGAACCTGAGCTTGAAATTAAAGATTCAGCTTTAGTGATTGGGGCAGGCATTGCCGGGATGACCGCCGCCCTTACTTTAGCTGATCAGGGCTTCAAGGTTTATCTTGTTGAGAAGGAGACCGAGGTTGGCGGAAACCTTCGAAGACTCTACAAGCTTTATCCAACTCTGCAAGATACGTCGGAAATTTTGGAGCCAACAACTAAAGCCGTAAAGAAACACAAAGGCATAGAATTAATGACCTCAACAACGGTAGAAGAGGTCAAGGGATATGTTGGAAACTTTACTGTTACACTTAACAAAAAGGGTGAAAAGGCTGAGCTTGAAG
>Ga0315312_1003445_pt1 | contig 10181 bp, 10 predicted proteins | sample TDP7_MG_FD_203629 | JGI IMG/M metagenome (GOLD analysis project Ga0315312, IMG submission 203629) | Freshwater sediment microbial communities from Lake Towuti, South Sulawesi, Indonesia - TDP7 | ecosystem: Environmental > Aquatic > Freshwater > Lake > Sediment | place: Indonesia: South Sulawesi... | reverse complement strand
TGGAGGAAAGAGAAAGAGAACGAGGCGGTTCAACAGCTCACGAGGGATTTCTACGCAAGGCTAGCAGACTACACAAGGAAACTCAAGGAGGAGAGCAGGATGCTGGACGAGAAGACGCTTAGGGGCAGGCTTTTGCAGAAGGAGAATGAAAACGCTAAAAGGCTTACTGGGGAGCTGATCCGAACCCGATATGATAAGATAATGCTGAGAGTCTCGGCTGGCGAGATCGTCCCTCCTACTTCTCTAACTGGTGAGGAGGCTAGTCTCTGTGAGGAGGTCTCGCCTTCAGCTGAGACGTATCTCAGCCTTCTGAACAATATTTTACAGGGTCACCTCTCAAAAGCAGAAGAAAGGGTGAGGCCTAAGCGCAAGATTATTTTACTTCGGATCCTTCAGGAAATACCAGCCATGATAGGTGCTGACATGAAGGCTTATGGCCCATTCAAGCCCGAAGATGTCGCGGCCCTCCCCGCGGAGAATGCGAGAATACTGATCAAGCAGGGCGCGGCTCAAGAAATTGAAACTAAGTAGCCGGTCCGCATCAAGAGAAGAAAGGCAGGGTGAGAGTTTCCACGACAGCAACAGTGCTTAGAGAGGGGTCAAGCAAGAGGTTAAGCTTTCTCGAGTCGTTCTGGGCGATGTAGTATGTTTTTCAGCCGAAGGCATAGTGCCCGCAGATGCCAGATTAATGAGTGCCAAAGACTTTTTCCTAGACCAGTCAGCCTTGACTGGCGAATCATTCCCAGTGGAAAAAACAGCTACACCTCTGAAAGCTGAAGATGCTTCTACAAGCGGCAGCTGAAGGAGTGATTGAGGATGAAAAAGACCATTGAACTACATCGCCAACTCCAATAGCGTTTAAGGAAGGGATACTTTCACGTAAATTTCTTTTTGTAAAGGTCTATGGCATAGGTGATTACCTTCTTGGCCTCTTCAGCTCCCTGCCATGCCTTGAATCGGACCCATTTTTTCGGCTCCAACCGTTTATAGGTTTCAAAGAATTCCCTTATCTCCTTCAAGAGGTGGGAATGAACGTGTGCCATATCTTTGAAGCCGTCAAACCTCGGGTCCTTCAAAGGAACCGATAATATCTTAGGGTCTTCTCCCTCTTCATCTTCCAAGATTAGCAGACCTATCGGTCTAGTTTTGATTATGCAGCCTACCTCAAGCGGCTCGTACGATAGGACCATTATGTCTAGCGGATCATTATCATTATACCATGTTTGAGGAATGAAGCCGTATTCAACCGGAAAGACGATGGACGAGTAGATAACGCGATCTAGAACAAAGGCCTCCCACTCCCTACTATACTCGTACTTGTCTCTAGATCGGCTTACAACCTCGATAACAGCATTGACAATCTCAGGCGGATTATCGCCCACGGGAATGTCACGCCAAAGATTCACCATAGCACGTCGAAGGAGATTATGCTTTGCAGTCCAACTTAAATCTAACTTTGCATTTTTCTCACTTCGGTCGTCGCCTTCTGGTATTTTGCCTATTTATCCTTTTCAAGGTCAACTATATCGTACCTAACTACTTTTCCATCTCTATCGAATACGGCTATTTGCTGCTTTGAACTGTAGGGATACGCTGCTATGACCATTATCCGACCGTAGAAGTTGTTCAAATCTCCGATTGACGGACGGAGGACGCCTGACGGGTGAGAGTGAGCCGTGCCCACTATAGAGAAGTCAATTGGGAGCATATGCAAGGGGAAATTTGAAAAACTACGCCCATGAATCGCGAGCGGAGGTACCTCAACCTCATCGACTAGGATTTTGTCCTTTTTTAATCTCCCCCTTAAGAGGAGGATCCCCTCTCTCGGATGTAAAGACTCCGCAAAGCTTAGAATGCTTTCAATAACCGAGCGGTTAATAAAAACAGATTTTGCCATCTTATCGCCCCACAACTGAATATGAGATAATTGTCAAATCAATGAATGAGGCGAAACCTAAGCTATCAGCGACCACTGAGTCTTTCAATAGAGCTCGACAATCCTTTGTCCCATGAACGGCCGATGTGAACTGAAAAATGGTCTCAGAATCTCTACTCCTTCCTTGATCTTCCAGAGGGTATTTAGGGGTGAAAAAGGGCACTGGCTACTCGGAGAAATCCCATTCTTGGATTAAGGTCTTTCTAATGATTGAACCCTTTGGAGTAGTTTCTTCATATATTATTGCTTGGAACTTGTAGATCTTCGTTCCGTTCACTAGCCAGCAATCGGGGGGTAAGCCAGCCTTTAGACAGCATTGGCATAGAAAATCCTCCTCGTTCCAGTTCCACTCAACTGGTACCTGCGGCAGCAGAAGCCCCTTATAGTAACCTCTCTCCACTATCAGTCCGTCTTCGCCAGTCTTGATCCTCGATGGGTAATCCTTTGGAGACTGCACTTCGATGAGCTCCGGAGGGGTAAGAACGCTTACCTCGAAGACTACACGGTCAAGCTCCTTGACAGAGACGCAGCGGAACCTGTGGTCTCTTGTGGCCGAGTCGACGGCCGCCTCAATTGTCGCCCGAACTAAAGGGTGGGTTGGGTAGGGAAAACCTATGCAGCCTCTGAGTTCTTTCCTTCCACCTTCAACGTTGTTTAACGTTACGAAGACCCCGCATCGTTCCATAAGCTTAGGCGGCGTCTCTTTTGGAGGACTTATTATACTACCGTCTTTCAGGTTTTCTTCTACTGCTCTTCTAGCGAGATTTACGAGAAACCTTCCTTCTTCATCAGTTAGTTGAAACATCAAGTATACACCTCTAATCGTGAACGAAGGATTTATTTGGCACTAGACTTCCGAATCAGAAATTGCTCCGTCAAGATTGCTAGAACTTTATGGACTCCTCGCTCATTCCATCTTTTGTTACAATGAGAAAGTCTATTCCGTCGCCGCTCATAACATCTCTGCTAACGGCTGACTTTATCGTCCGGACCACGAGGTCTTTCATTTCTTCCATGGACGCTCCATCCTTGTAACCCTCCTCTAAGACACCGACAGCTATCTCGGCTCCTGAACCGACGGCTGCATATTTATCAGGTATAACGGAACCCAGAATATCCAGTACGTAAAGAGTAGGGCCCTCCTCATCTATTCCCGCAACGATCGTCTGCGTTATGAGGGGAAAGTAGCGTCGGGCGAAGAGTAGGTTCGACATGACTTTGGCAGCCGATCTAACCGACATGGGTCTACCAGAGTCGAGCTTATACAGGTTGGCATAAGCTTCAACTTCACGGACAAGGATCTGCATATCAGAAACTAGACCTGCACAAGCCGCACCGATACGGTCTGTTATCTTGAAGACTTTCTTCCCGACACGGCTTACAACGAGGTACCCGTAGGAAACCCTCTTTTCAGAGGCTAAGATGACACCTTCCGGAAGGACAACACCGACCGTGGTTGCGCCTGGAATGTAAAGATATTGAGGTTGCTCACTCAAGATGTTTCCCTCATCTCGATGTCATAATCCCAAGAGGGACTATTAAAAGTTGCTCCCGTTCATTGCAGGCGATGCCTAACTCGAGAAGAGCGACCTAGACTCGGTGGACATTTCTTTCTCGGAAAGCGAACCTGTCAGATCAGACATTCAGGTGTGTGCTGAATCGCTCTCATGTTCAATGGTGGTCCCTGGATAAGGCGTCTCCCAAAGTTGCATTTCTGTTGGCGGAGGTGGGGCAGTCAAAAACGTTTATGTTGGATGTACTGTATGATTCCACGCTCGCCATTTACTAGCCAGTCTGGATCTTCCGCCTCAATTTTGTCAGCTTGCCCCTCCTTGAGACTGACCATGATCTCTCCCTTTAGCGTGCGTAGAATCAAGAGCGATGTTGGGAAATAATGGACGATCTCCGTGATTGGCGTAGTGTAAGGCCAATGGCGGTCACTCAGCAGCCGCCGGTAATTAACATCTCCCTTCGAAATTACTAAGTCGAGGTTAGAAATCTCCTTGAAGAGCGATCTAGGCATCTGACAGAAGTGATAGGGGGATGCCCAGAACCAATCATCCGAGGGGGTCAAAGTTCGTTCGGACAGCGCGTTCTCTAGGCGCCTTCCCAGAACCCTCAGACATAGAGCCGAAGCCTCAGTGAAGGTCTCTATGGTTTCCTGTAGATCTTTAGGCATGGCGTCTGAGACGAAGAAGGGGTAAGGCTTCAGATAGAAGGTTATTCTCTCCGTCTTGTTGCTTCTTAAGAGGAAGTCGGCCAGACAAAGGTCAAACCCCAACTCGATACCGACGTTGTCATTGATGAAAGCGATCTGCGAAGGAGGGTGCTCCTCAAAGATCTTGAAAACCACAGCAAAATCGTCGATCAAAAGGTTCTCCCTTTCTAGCATACCTTGTCGACGTCTAACCTCGTCCGTAACAGTCAAGTTGCTTAGATCCACTCGGTTCCCCCATAAACAGGCATGCATTAGGTTCTCAAGCCGAAATCGAGAGTTTTTGACCCCACCTAAAGCATCAATAACCAGGCTCAATGGAGTTATGCTTTCCTCTAATTGCTCTCTCTTAGGTGTCGAAAATGGGTCGTGGCGTTCTAGCGGTCCAGGCTGGAAGTAGTTGACGGCTTCTAGTAGTCGACGATAGAAATAAGCCTCTGCGAAGTACCATGGAATATCTAGCCAGGTTCTGCCCTCAAACTTCAGCCATACACTATTCCATTCTTCTACGTCAGGTGCATCTTGAGTTAAGGGTTGAACGGTTCCGTCAGCGATCTCTTCCTTAAGATGAGTTAGACGTTCGACAATACATGGTGGATAATTATTGTCAGCGATTACTTTCTCTATGATGCTTGGTTTTCTGAACAGTATTGTCTCCTGAGCAAAAGATCCGGCTTCAGAAGTCATTAGAAATTCTGGAAGTTTTCCCGCCAGGTTCAACTCTAGAGCCTCATCCATTTTTCATTTTCCTACCAATTAAGATCAAATGAAAAGTAATAAATAGCTCACTAATGATGCCCCAAGAGATCTTGTCGAGGCCGAATGAGCATGACCGAGTACACAGATCTCTTAGAGCCGCAGAAAGGGAGTGGACAGATCGGTGCTGCAATGAACCTAGCTAGCTCAGGATGTGTTCAGATCATGCAAATCTCAGATGATTAGATAGGGAACTACGCTATTATAGCGCCGTGTGTGAGTATCTCGGCATCATTGGCCAGCTAGTCCCTATGTTCCGGGTTTCAACCTTGTTTCTCTTTTTGTTACAGAAAATGTGGGATATATCGTGTTTGTGTCTCGGACATCTCTAAGGTTTCTGATTTTCTCAATTACGAAGTTCGAGATCATCTCCTGAGCAGAGGAAAAGATCGCACGTCCGTAGAGTTCGAACTCCAAAACAGCGAGTACATCGTACTGGCCAGCAATCAGATGAGCCTCTATGACTTCATCGTACTTTACGAGTTTTTCGAGAACTTTTCTATCCTTTCCGGGGGCAACGTCGATGAAGACAAAGGCCCTGTGTTTACCTCTTATTTCCTGGGCACTCATCTCAGACCGCCTCGTGCGCACATATTGGCCTTTTTCGGAGATATTCTAGAAGTGTGGAATTCCGGATATAAACATTCATTTTGCATGTATCTTCCTTAACCGTTGTCTAAGGCCATTGTTGTCAGGTACCTTGTCGATTGCTAGTTTTCGTGTTAAGGGAGGATTGATAAGGGAATACTGAGTAGAGTTGGATGAGTAGGATGCCGTTTGAGAATCTGCAGCCCAAAGTTTACCCTTCTCAGTTTCCGGAAATGGATGCCTTTCGTCAGACACCTTAAGTTGGTGGAAACTTGTCCAGGTTTTCCTATGATTTCTTCCTGCAATTGCTGGAGATATTATGATATCGCGAAAGGTTAATCTGGCTACAGACACTTTTGGGCGAGAGATCTCTGGGCTAGAGGGCAAAATCAATGTCTGGTTATGCCTAGTTTCGTATTCAATTCCCCTTTTCAGACATAAATTTGCCATTGATGGAGTTGACCATCGATCTGAGCAAGATGAGACATATTCTCATCGAGAAATGATAAATAGCAATACCTTGCGTATCTGTAAGATGGAGGAAGGCTCAACATGAAAGTGCAAGCCATAATATTATCCAAGGGCGTCGCCGAGATAGGCGAGATCAATGTAGATAGTCCCTCTGGAGACGAAGTTCTGATCGAGACTAGAGCCTGCGGTATATGTATGGGTGATGTTTACGCTTTTCAAGGGAAACTTCCTGGCGGTCGAGCTATGGGTCATGAAGGAGTTGGAATAGTTGCTGAGGTGGGAGAGAAAGTGGAGAATGTTAATTGCGGGGAAAAAGTCACCACACTTGGTGGGCCAGCCTTCGCACAGCTCTACAAGACAAGCTGTCGAAATGTCGCTAAGGTTCCAGATGACGTAGAAGACCTTGCCTGCTGGATATCTGAACCTTTGGCCTGCGTTGTTAACGGGATCAGAGGCTCAGAGATACAGATTGGGGACAGCGTAGGTGTTATTGGGTGTGGTTACATGGGTGTTCTGCTGATTCAGGCTATGCCGAAGGGTATCATGAGCAATCTTATCGCAGTAGATATTAGAAATGAACCGCTGAATCTGGCTCGGAGGTTCGGAGCTGGCTTCGCTTTTAACTCAAAAGAGGTCAATGTCGTCACGGAAGTGTTCGATGTCCTTAACGGTAGGGCTGACGTCGTGATTGAGGCTTCAGGCGCACCGGGGACACTGTATCTTGCGACGGAGATGGTTCGAGACGGTGGCAAACTTGTGATCTTTGGAAGACATGTGATCGACGAAAGAGTTCCGACTGAGAAATGGCACACCAAGGGACTGAGAGTATTAAACATTGCGCCAGCTTTCTCTGCAAACTTTAACGAAGACTTTCATGACTCAGTTAAACTTCTCAGGAAGGGTATATTCGATCAGAGACCTCTCATAACACATAGGTTTTCGTACAGAGATGCTGAGACGGCTTTCAAAGTTGCCTCCGAAAAGACGGCGGGTTACATTAAAGGAGTGATAACTTTCTGATCCCAGAAAAAAGTGGCCAAAGACAGAAGCTGTAAGTTGACTGGATATCACATTCACGTCGTCTCGTTTGAGCCCATCTATAGCCATTCTGGACAGCAGATCCTGAGGTTCGACATATAGTTTTCATCCGGTTCCTCCAGCCTCTTCACTCGTACCCGCGCCCCCCTGAGCGCTGAACGTCCAAACTTAGGTTGTTCCCTCCCGGGCCTGGCCAGGTTTGCTTGGCAAACGTGGTAACGGCCTCCCTACAAAGGCCGCTCCACGACCGCCAGCCCCAGAGGACGGATACTCATAGATGGACGACTGACGAACCCGATGCTCTTCTAGGCCTCACCTCAGCTTTCGGCCCGTCCTATAGAGGGTTTACGGTCGAGGCTGCACCTCTCAGGGGACCCCTAACCCCCCGCCTAGACCCGCCGTCCAAAATAAAGATAATATCTTTGAAGTATAAAAGTTTGTCATTAGCTGAGAATCAGTCGTAGAAGCGGGCGAACTTGAGGGAGAGTGGCTCTCTAGTCGTATTCGATGTTGAGGGAGTATTACTGCCCAAGAGGCGTTTCCTACTGTTCGAAGTAGCCGCAAAACTCAGACTATCAACATTCCTGAAGTCACTGTTCATTGGCATCCTCTACGAAGCCGGGCTACTCTCCATAGACTCAGCCCTCAGAAGACTCTTTAGACTCTTGAAAGGGATGCCGATGAATGAACTCCTCGCTAAGTATAGAAGGCTCCGGCCAATAGCGGGCGTGACAGAACTATTCAGTAATCTAAGGAAACTGGAATTCAAAACAGCACTCATAAGTTCAGGTCTTCCAAGAGTCTTCCTTGAAGACTTGGCGAACGAGCTTGACGCAGACTACGTCTCCGGTTTGGAGATAGGCATAGATGATGGACGCTTGAACGGCGAGATCTGGGGAGATGTGCTTAAGCCCGAGGGAAAAGCCATCGCTCTAAAGAGGATACTGGAAAGGGAGAGCATATATTCCCACAATTGTATCGTGGTCGCGGACGATAGAAACAACCTCCCCCTCCTCAGGCTTTGCAGGATGAGCATAGGGTACAATCCGGATTTTGTCCTCACCGTCAAATCCAACTATGTGATTAGGGGGGACTTGTCAAGGGTATTGCCGCTTCTAACCGGAAAGGCTTCATCATCGGGTGATCGATCACTTTCACAGAGCGAGGTCTTACGTGAAGTAATACATTTGAGCGGCATCTTGATCCCTCTGATCTGCACTTACCTACTGGGCGACCACATGGTTGCTCTTCTGGTAATGGCGGTCACATCGAGCTATGTAGTATCCGAGATTTCAAGAATGCTCGGAGTAAACCTTCCCCTATTCTCAACAGTAACGCTAAAGGCGGCCGACCGATCGGAACTCCAGGAGTTCGTAACAGGCCCGATCTCTTACGGCCTCGGAATCATGTTGTCGCTTGTGCTTTTCCGGCCGCCAGTAAGCTACGCATCAATTGCCGTACTAACACTAGGAGACGGCTCGGCTGCCCTATTCGGCAAAAGGTTTGGAAGAACAGTCTTGCCCCTTAATAAAGGCAAGAGGGCTGAGGGCTCACTTATCGGTTTGCTCTTCGCCTTCCTAGGATCTCTTCTATTTGTTAACCCTACCCAAGCATTGATTGGCGCTGCGGTAGGGATGCTGGCGGAATACCTGCCCTCCCCGATAGATGATAACATCACAATACCGTTGTCTACAGGGCTTGTATTGGCACTAACCAGCTAATCAGGTGCCTTAAGAATCTTCATGAGCATAGGCATTAGTAGCGTGCCGCGCTCTAGGGTACCTAGGCTACCTCTTTTGCACTCCCTTTCAGAAAACCTGTCAGCGCCATCGCTGCGAACTCCGTCACCAGATATTAGCAACGGAACAGGATGGCCACTGTGGGCTTTCAACTTGCAGGGGGTTGCATGATCGGCCGTAACGCATATTAGGCATTCATCGCGATTAATCCTAGGCAGCAGATTCCCGAAGAAGTACCTGTCAACCATCTCGATGACTCTGGTCTTAAGCTCGAAATCACCATCATGCCCAGGCTCATCAGGCCCCTTTATGTGTACGTAAGAGCAGTCGAAGAAAGAAAGGTTATCAACTAGTTTCTCTGCCCTCAGGGAGAAGTCGGCGTCAAAGTTCCCAGAGGAGGGCGGCAGATCAACCATTTGCATACCAGCTAACCTTGCGATTCCCCTCTCAACGGGCATATCAACGAAACAGGCAAATCTTGCGCTGTACTTCCTGTTTATGTCAAAGAAATCTGGTACATTGCTTCCAGCATCCCTCGTGAGTATGAGATTGGCGCATAATTTTCCCTCGGAGACACGTCTCCAGTTCACTTCATGCCTATCCAGAACGATATGACTCTTCCGAACGAACTCGTTGACCAATCCCGCCGAAACCTTCGCAGCTTCGCTATCCTCTAGAGGTTCGCTTTTGGTCAGCATCATCTCAGCATCAGCCTTCACGATGCCAAGCCCCTTGACCCTCTCATATGCAGGATCGGTATTCGTTATCTCCCCGGATAGAGGCTGCCTCTTGCTTCTGATTACCAAGACCCCCCTATGCCCAGAAGTATTCCTAAACTTGAACTCCGCAGGATGCAACTCTAGCTTCACTTCCTCATTGACCGCCTCAGCCAAGATTCGTGCCTCCTCGGAAGTGAGATTTCGACCGACCCTCCTGTCGAGTATCCTCCCGCTTTCATCCACAGTCGCGAAATTGCACCTCAAGGCGAGGTCTCCGTTCTTCACATCTAGACCCGCGCCGAGAGCTTCTATCGGTCCCCTTGCAATGTTGCCCTTGAAGGGATCGTATCCCAAAATTGAGATTACAGCGACATCGCTCTCAGGAGCTATCCCTTTGCCAACAGTATACATTAACCCCGTCTTCCCTGTTCTGGCAAGCATATCCATGTTGGGAGTCTCAGCTGCTTCCAGAGGTGTTCTGTCGCCAAGCTCTTTGATAGGCAAATCGCCCATACCGTCTATGACTACGTAGACCAACTTCAAACCGGTATCCCCTTTCCAGATCAATTTGGGATGGAAGCTTAAATGGTTTTCAGAGAGCCTCTAGTTGAATCTAGCCCGGAAAAACTTATAACACAATGTAAAGGATAATCGTGCATAAATGGTGAGAAGAACCGATGCCAGTTCTTAATGCAGACCAATTGAGGAGGGTTGGAATC
>Ga0315312_1003443_pt1 | contig 10182 bp, 8 predicted proteins | sample TDP7_MG_FD_203629 | JGI IMG/M metagenome (GOLD analysis project Ga0315312, IMG submission 203629) | Freshwater sediment microbial communities from Lake Towuti, South Sulawesi, Indonesia - TDP7 | ecosystem: Environmental > Aquatic > Freshwater > Lake > Sediment | place: Indonesia: South Sulawesi... | reverse complement strand
ATGGATACGGCGTTTACATAAGAGACATCAAAACAGGTGAACGGAGAAGCTCAACAAACGAAGACCTTGCTCAGTGGGCAAGAATAACGGATTCTATGAGCCAAATCCACGTTTTATGGCCTTCAGTGACTCCCACAGAACTACCTGAGCACCTGCAAAGAATCCATACGTTGGTAACATCACTGAACAACGCGGAAAAACACATCGAAGGTTTCGCAATCGACGCTAGAGAAGCCCGATACGAAATTGAAATCGCAGCTACGGTTTTAGGAAGTAGGGAAGAACTGAAGAGAAGGCCAATAATCTCAGCGGTTCAGTGTCCTATTGCTCCCCTCAAGTTTGATAAAGGCTTGATAGAAGCTGTCATAGAGTTTGCCAAGGCTGACGTTCCAGTTGTCCCCTTGTCCATGCCCATGGCAGGGCAAACAGGACCAGCAACACTCGCAGGAACGCTTGCTGTTACCAGCGCAGAAATCCTGGGAAGCCTCGTTGTCTCTGAATTTGCCAATCCCGGAGCCCCTGTGCTGTATGGTGCCTGCCCAGGCAACATTGACTTTAGAACTGGGTCTATGGCTACCTCGCCAGAGTATGGGTTGGTTAACACAGGGCTTGCGCAACTCGCCCGTTACTATGATCTTCCATCCGAAGTATGTGGTGGGTGTTCAGGTTCGAAGGTCGTGGACGCTCAAGCTGCTTTTGAAAGGACTCTCACCCTTACCTCTGCTATACTTGCTGGTCCAGACCTTGTGGTTGGTATGGGAGGGCTGGAAGACGCGAAAACCATGGCTCCAGAGCTGCTTGTCATCGACAACGAGATTCTAGAAGGAATCCTTAGGCTGGTGCGGGGATTTGAAGTAAATGATGAAACCCTAGCTTTAGACATCGTCCGCGAGGTTGGACCTGGCGGCCATTACCTAACGCAAAAGCACACTGTCAGTCATATCAAAGACCATTGGATACCAAAAATTAGCGACCGAAGAGCATATGATACCTGGTTGAAAGCAGGTGCAAAAGACCTCGCAACGGTGGCTAAGGAAAAAGTTAAAGAAATACTAGCAACCCACAAGCCTGAACCCGTTCCTAAAGATGTCCAAAAAGAAATCTCTCAAATCGTGAAAACGTTCGAGAAGGAGTTTTCGAAGCAAGGCTAAGGGAAATGGCGCTCAGTCTAAAATCTTAAGGTGAGAAGCTGGAAAGCCAAACATTTGATGATCATCAAGTTTTTCTCACTAATTCTCTTTCTGCCCTCTCGATAATCTTTCTGACCTCTTTTTTGACATCCTCTTCGAGGGGTGTGGGCTGGTGAGTCTTCAGAATCTCTTTCGTCTTCTCCCTCGCCACTTCAATTACACTTTTTGCGCCTTCTCTTTCCCACCCGTCATATGATTTCCGATTGCTTATTTCTGGGATAAAGTGCTCCTTAAAGTGTTTCAAAGTGTGCTTTTCTGTGAGGTATTGACCGCCTGGACCAATTGAATGAATCAGGTCTAAGGCGAGAGTTTCATCGTTCACTTCAATACCTTCTGCCAGTCTAAAGACGATCTTGCAGATCTCGTTGTCGATAACCAACTCTTCGAAGGGAAGGGTTGTGCAAGCGTCAACCAATCCAATTCCAACTGCAACGTCGCATCCGGCGAGAACAGGGAGCAATCCTGAAACGACTTTCTCCCAAGAGGCTTGGGGTCCAGGCACCTGTGCATCTGTGCCGAAGGCTCCAACATAGGATGGTAGGCCGTAGTATCTGGCAATCTCGCTTATGGCTGCCCAAATCATTCCTGCTTCTGGAGACCCTGCAAGCCATCGACTAGTACGCATGTCGAAGTTTGAAGACGCGGTGCTGTAACCCACTGGCGAGCCTGGGCTTGCAACTTGAGAGATTACGACGCCAGCCAGAGTCTCCGCGTTATTGACGACAAGGGACCCTGGAATAGTAACTGGTCCTGTTACGCCAGTTTGAGGCATTGACATGAAGAACACGGGTATTCCTGCCTTCACAAATTCTAAAACTGCCTCTATGGATTCGGCCTGTTGAAGCGGTGCTATGGAACAGTATGTGAAGGATATTATCGGTCTTTTCCTCAACTTTTTCTCATCCCCAACTATCGCTGCGCCAATCTTGATTTCATTCCTTGCCTCTTCTGGGGTAGTAGTGGTTTCAAACTGGACGTGTTTCTCAGTGTTATTCACCGCCGCTTCGAGATCGTGCAGAACTCGGACGTGCGCAGGGAAGTCTTGGGAAGTGACAAGTGGCCAGTAAATGTTTATCGTGTCCAGGTAGTCGCTGATTCTGGCGCTCTTAACTATGTCGTCTTTAATTGATTCTCTTCTTTTCCCAGTTTCGAAGTCGAAGGTATGGGTTCCTGTTCCGTCAGTGCAAATATACGTGTGTCTTCCATCTAGTTTCAAATCGTTTTTGGGATTCCTTGCGCAGAGCCTTATGGTTTTTTGTCTCTTTTTCAGCGACTCTTCAACGAGGTATGAGGGAATAAAGGCAATCTTCTTCTCGTAATCTATGGTGCATCCTGCTCCATCTAACATCTTCAAGACCTTGTCGCTGAAGATTTTGATGCCAGTTCTCTCTAAGACATCCAGTGTAGCCCAGTGAATAGCGTCAAGGGCGTCCTCAGACAGTAGACGGAACCTAGGGGCTGAAGTTGTCCTGCTAAACCTGTACACATTTTCCTCCTCCGAATCAAGTGGAGGAATAATAGAATCTGAAACCAATAAAAGGCTTGTCAAAACGAGCAGACACGGCAAACTGTCCAACCCCCTAGTGGCAAAAAATTGACACAAAACTTTTATTCTAATCCGATGAAAATAGTTGGATGACGCGTGGAAATTCTATCTGAGGCAAGCCTGAGATGGCGAAGAAGTTCGAAGGAGCCAAGAAAAAGCTTTTAGACAAGACGACTATTTCCAGAATAGTGAGGACGGTTCCTCACCACGAGGGATTCCATTTTTTCAGAGACCTCGGAGACCCCACAGGCACGGTTGCAACTAGCCTAGCCGACTTCCTTGAAAAGATGCGAAATGCAGATATTCACTCAGTGAACTTCCATTTCAAACGCCAGGACTTTGCGAAGTGGATAATGGGCATCATAGGCGACGCTGAACTATCAAGGAGGATAAGTAGGATTAGAAAAGAGGCTCAGGGAGAGGGGCTTAGAGAAGAAATCATCCGGGTCGTGAAAGGGCGTCTGGAAGAACTTGAGGGAATGCAAACAGAAGGGTACACACTAAACACGCGCGCATAAAGAGAAGAGGAGTGATAGAGAATGGAGAAGAAAAAAGAGAAGAAAGCAAAGAAAAAGAAATAGATAAACGTCGAAGCTAAGCGATGCTTTCTGGTGGATGACTAAAGCAGACTCGAACCCTCCGACAAGCGGAGATACGTGGTGCCCGAGACCAGTAGCGAAGAAGAAGTCCACGGATATAGATGTTGGTTTCTCTATTTTTCATTCTTTTTCCTTCTCGGTATATTTAGAAGTCTCTCCCTCAGAAGGAATTCTGATTACACGTTTCGCTCTTCGGTTGTGGCCCGATAAGCGGCTTGCAAAATGGCCATATTAGGGCTCAAAAAGAATCTTTCTCTTCGTGATTTTTCCATCAGTATCCTGTGGTTTCCCTTTACTTCGCAAGGGGATAAGGCGGATTGTGCGACCTTATATGGCTACTATAAAAAAATGTAGTTCGTCCGGCGCCACTATCGGTGAGTAAAGTAAGCGGTTAATTTCTTACCAGGCCTGTCAATTCGTGCGAAACCGAACCGTTCGAATTGGACAATTTCATTCGGACGCAACTTTTCGCAGGCGTCTTCGGCGATGCCCTTTGCCAGGAGCGCATCAGGCATGACAACTTCACATGGCATACCTGTATTTGCGGGAATCCAGTGGATGAGGGGAGCGCCGAGTTTCTTCGCTTCTTTGTAAGTCTCGCTGTGAAACACGGCCTCGATTAACTGTCTTCCAGCAGTTTCGACCCGAAAGTTAAAGAGTTCCATAAGCCGAATTGTTCTACCTTTTTCCACAATGTTAAGGTCGTCGCTGGAGATCCAAAAGGACGCCTTACCCTCTTCCGGCTTTATCTCAAAGCGGCGAAAGCCCCTTTTAGGCCAGTCCGGATGCAAAGCAATCTCAGTGGTGAACACGCGTGGAATGTTTTGCACCACAAGCTTTCTCGGGTTGTGCACGAAGAAGTATCTGTTCGCTACGGGATCGATGATCTTTCGGTTGTGGGCGTAGAGGTTTTCCCAACTCAGCACCACATCTGCAGTCTTAGGACCCACATCAATTATGAGGCGTCGCACCGCCTCAGGTGTTATTCCTCTTCTCCTCAGAGCAGATATGGTGGCGAGCCTCGGGTCGTCCCACTGCTTGAAGAGCCCACTTCTAAATCCTTGCAGAATCTTGGACTTGCTGAGCAGGGCTCCAGTTATTTTTAGTCGGCCGTAGTGAATGGCCTCTGGATAATGCCATCCTAAGTGTTGGTACATGTACTCCTGCCGCGTCTGATTGGTCAAGTGCTCCTTTCCCCGTATGATGTGGGTTGCACCCATTAGGTGGTCGTCAATCCCGCAGGCGAAATTGTAGAGGGGCCAAACCCTAAACTTGCTTCCAACCCTCGGGTGAGGATGCTTCCCTGTGTCGATTATTCTAAGCGCAGGCCATTCTCGAACCGCAGGGTTCGGATGGTTGAGGTCGGTTTTGACTCTCACCACCGCCTCACCTTCCCCATAGGTTCCATTCAGCATGCCTTTCCACCGGACAAGCTGCTCTTTCGGCGCTAGGTCTCGACAGGGGCAAGGCTTTCTGACTCTCACTTTATTCCTGAATTCCTCTCGTGGGCAGGTGCAGACGTAGGCATGCCCCTTTTTGAGAAGTTTCTCAGCGTGTTCATAGTAGATGGGAAGCCTGTCGCTCTGAATGAACTCCTTGTCCCATTTACACCCAAGCCAGGTGAGGTCTTCTCGTATGAAGTCGTAGAATTGCAAAGCCGACTTTTTCAGTCGCGGGTCAGTGTCCTCAAAACGTAGGTAGAAGAGACCACGATACATTTTGGCGTACTCGTAGCATAGGATTATGGCTCTAGTTGATCCCAAGTGTAGGGCGCAGTCCGGGTTTGGTGAAAAGCGGGTCACAACCCGCTCATACTTCTCGACGTTTGGTAACTGAGGAAGCCTCTTCACCTCAACTTCAACCCTCTCCTTAACCAGGGTCTCTGGCCACTTCTCCTCCACAATCTTTCTCTGCTCTTCTAGGGAAAGTTCGTTGACTTCTCGAACAACCTCCTCAACCATGGAGGCGGCTTGTTTTATCTTGGTTCTAAGTTGTGGGCTTTCAGCGAGTAGCTTGCCCAGCACTGGCTTTGCTTGAGCTTTCCCCTCATGCTGAAGCGCGTTCAGAAGCGCGATCTTCCGAATAGCATCCCTAGTTTCGTTTGAAGTCAAGGCTGGCCACTTGATTTCTATAGATTGCTAGATTTTTCTTTCCACAAGGTAATGGGCAAACGCTCTCAGTTTCTCTTTTGCGTCTGAGGGCTGCAGGAGCTTGTCAATTTCTTTCCAGCTCTCTTCAATCATGTTTTGTGCAAACTCCTTGGCGTATTCTATGGAGCCGTACCTTTTGATTATGGTGATTGCTTCGTCTCTTACTTTTTGTTCGGTTGTGTGCTTGTCTAGGATTTCTAGCAATCTCTTTCTGTCTGGGGGCTTTGCTTTCTCCAGCGTGTGAATCACCATTAAGCTTCGTTTTCCCTCAGTTATATCCTGGCCCAGTCCACCCTTCTTTTCGGCAAACTCCTCGCCAATTAAGTCTAGAACGTCGTCTTGTATCTGGAAAGCTACTCCAATAGTCTCCGCGAACTTTCCCATTCTCTCAACCGTGTCGTCGCTGGCTCCAGCTAGAACCGCTGCCATCTTCGCCGCCATCCTCGCCAAGGTTCCCGTTTTGTAGAGGCACATCTGCAAATACTGTTTCTCACTCGCTTCTGCTAGTCCCTTGTGCCACGCGATGTCCATTGCCTGTCCAAAACTTAAGCGGATCATCTCTTGCAGGTAAATCTCAAAAATTCTGTTTTGCTTCTCTGTCGAAAGTTTTTCTTTGTTCTTGATCAAGGTTAGCAATGGTAGGTAATACATTACGTTTCCAGTGTTAATGGCGACGTCCAGCCCAAACAGTTTGTAGGTGCAAGGTTTTCCTCTTCTGATTTCTGAAGCATCCTCAACATCATCAATCATTAAGGTTCCGTTGTGTATGATCTCTGGAATTATGGCGAAGTCTAGGAGTTTCTGTGATTCCGCGCCAAGTGCCTCACAAACCAAAAGGAAGAGGCTGGGTCTCCATCTTTTGCCGCCTCTGTCCAGAAACTCCCATATGGGCTCAGCTATAGCCTTATTTACGGCTTCTACGTTATACTCGTATCTGGGTGGACCAAGCGTGAAGGTCAGCGAGTCCCTAGTGTATTTCCTTGGAATGTACCTCTCCACCATTTTATTAATAACCGAAGCCTTTTCCTCAAGAATGTCTTCAATCTCACTTTTCATATGATCTCCTCATTTGTAAGTCTTAAACGAATCATGTCTTTCTCCTAGCGTAAACTTCGGGATGAAAGCCCCTTGCCCGCAACCACTCTGCGGTTTTTCCGACCACTACAGTCGGGGCGTCCCTTAATTTTTGTATGGACTCTGCACCCACAAGGAACATGGTGTTTCTCAACTCATCAACCGTGAACTGGAGCGCCTTCTTAACTTCCTCAGAACTTTTGGTGGCAGGACGCAAAACGGGCAGGGCTGTGCTTGCCAAATCCGCTCCGAGTGCCAGAGCCTTTGCCACATCCGTTCCAAATCTTATCCCGCCTGAGGCAATGACTGTTAGATGAACGCTTTGAACCACTTCGATGAGGCTTGCTGCGGTTGGGATTCCCCAGTCCCAAAAGTTTTCACCAAGTCTCTGACGAAACTCATCTCCAAGTCTTTTCGCCCGGTGATACTCCACCGCTGCCCAGCTGGTTCCTCCAGCCCCAGCCACATCGATTCCTGCCACTCCAGCAGTCTCAAGCATCTTTGCTTCTTCTGCCGCTATGCCTGCACCCGTTTCCTTGACTATAACTGGAACGTCGAGTGCTTGGGCGACCTCCCCTATCTTTTTGAGAACTCCCGCGTAGTCTGTTTCTCCTTCAGGTTGAACAGCTTCCTGCAGTGGGTTAAGGTGGATAGCCAATGCGTCAGCTTTCATCATCTCCACTGCCCTTCTTGCTTCTCTGATTCCGTACTCCCGAGCAAGTTGGGGAGCCCCGATGTTGGCTATGAGGAAGGCTGTTGGAGCCCTATCCCTAACAACCGCAAAGGTGTGTTCCAGCTTAGGGTTGTCAATAGCGGCTCGTTGGCTTCCCACCCCCATTCCTAGTCCTAGGTCCTCCACAGCCTCAGCGATGGCGGCGTTGATTTTCGTGGTTTCGGTAGCGCCGCCGGTCATGGCTCCAACGATGATGGGTGCGGAAAGTTTGTGGTTGAAAACAGATGTTGAAAGGCTAATTCTGTCTCGTTTGATTTCTGGTAGCGCCCGGTGCACGAGGAAAACGTCCTCAAATCCGGTGGTTTTTCGCCGGGCTTGGACGTCTTCTTCAAGGCAGACTTTAATGTGGTTTGATTTTCTCTCCTCGGTTTGGTTAGGCAACTGCTTCGCCTCTCTCAATAACAGTTCCCACAACCCTTTCATTTTTAAGGGCTTTGTAAACGTTACTGGATTTCGCGGCATTTACAATAACTACTTGGATTCCCTTTTCAACAGCGGGCATCAACTCGAGCACCTTTCCCAGCATACCGCCAGTCACGTCAGTTACCCTAGCCTCCCCAATCTTGGGTTGCATCTTCCTCAACTCCCGCCCCGTGACGTGTTGAATAAGCCGAGCTTCAGGATCAGTTTTTGGGTCAGAAGTATACAGCCCGTCAACGTCTATTCCCATTATGATACGTCTTGCTTCGAGCCGTGTTGCGAGTGAGGAAACCAGCTGGTCGCCAGACAATATAGCAAAGCCCAAGTCCGAGTCGACGACAATGTCTCCGTAGAGAACCGGCACAAACTCCATTTCGAGTAGTTTCCTTAACGGTCTTTCCTCCATGACTTGGATTCGACCCTGCTTCGTGATGATGCAGGAGGAGGGTTGAACCGTTACGGCTGGAATATTATGCTGTATTAGAGAGTCCACAACCAACTTGTTCAACATGGTCATCGCTTGGCGAATCTTTGAGAATCCCATTATCTGCGACCTATCTCTGTAGCCCTTCTCTATTGCATATTGTTTTGCGAGGGGATGACCAAACGAGCCGCCCCCATGAACTAGGACAAGTGGCGAAGCGTTGGCTCTCGAAATTTCGCTTGCCAGTCGCTCTATCACTGGCAAGTTGGGAGTCAATGGCTTCTCCTTTTCTGTTATCACGGAACCTCCGAGCTTCAGAACAGTTGGCTTATCGCTCAACTCTCACACCATATCACAGTTTTTCTTGTAATGGAAGCTAGAACAGATTATTGGAACTCCCTACTTCTTTATTGTAACAACACCATTCTCTAACCGAACAAAATCTCCTGTCTTTATTTTCGAAATATCGACCTTGTCAGCACAGGGTATTTCTGAGATTATCGTGCCAACAGCGACTATTGTTTCGCACTCTTTGTTTATGATTCCGGTAGGAGCTGTACCGTTCTTTTTCATTCTGTAAAGGGTGTAGGATCCAACCGTTGATCCCTTGCCCTGTGGAAAAACTAGTATTTTTTCCTTCACTTTTCTTCCTTGCAGTTCATGCCCCTTTTCTATTATCTCGCTGGTATCCGGGTCTACCCCACCGTAAAAGGAGATTGGTTGTGTGGTGGTTAAGGCTTCTCCTTCTGCAACTCCCTTCGAAATGGTTCTTCCTCTTAACTCCATTTTCCTCTCACCGCAGCCTCTATGCATTGTTCCAGACTTCCGAGTTTTGTCTTCATGTTGTTTTGTCTTGAGTAATAGCATCCTTTTGCGGAGGTTGTTGCAACTGCCTTGAATCTTCCTTTCAGTGGAGCCACTGCCATACAAGTGTCGCAAGCGAATTTTCCTCCAGCCTTTTCGATTATGTTTGTGTAACTTCTTTTGTCAGCCAGTTGTTTCATTAGCCTTGAAGTTGCAACCCAGAATTCAGTGTTTGGAGAGATTCTCTTATTTTCTAACAGTTTTGCTATTTCAGCGATTTCTTGAATGGAAGAGTGAGGACAACCAACACAGACGAAATCGATGACATCAACATCGTCGTTAATGCTTTCGTACGCCTCCTCTATGTCCTTCTCCTCAATAGTGACTTTCTCTTTTGGAGGCTTGTGTTTTTTAGATCCGGGAGTTATTTCCTTCATATAAAAGAGTGGTTTGGAACCGTAGGTCACCACTGAGGCACAGAATGATTTTAACTCATCTAAGTCCGCGTCTTTTATGCCTGTTATGTATGGGATTTTGTTTTCCGCTTTTTTGCCAATACAATAGCCAAGAGCTCCCCAATCTGAGAATTTTTTCATTTTAGCTCTCACGTCTTTAGCTCTCACGTCTATATGGATGTCTGGCACTCTGTTCTCATCTAGATGAAGTCCATAGTATGGTGTTTTGCCAACGAAGGCTGCTGCGAGGGCTGATGGTCCTCCTTCCCTGTTTGTCTTTGCTCCGATGACGGAGTTGGCGAAAGTGACTGCGGAGGATTCGGACCAGGCGATGTGTTCTCCGTATCTCGGTAGGTTACCTATTAGGTATGGTGTGCACGTGCAGGAGATGATTATGCCCATTTTCCTGAAGGCTTCTATGACCAAGTTTTGTTTTTCTGCGAACTCTTCTGAGATTCCAAGTTTTCTCCAATCCTCCAAATCCATTCCTGCGGGGTTCAAGGTTGTGAGTACTTTGACCTTTCCATCTTTTGCTAGTTCATTTAGAAATTCTAGGCCAGCGTCTCCTAGGTTGTGGTATGATACGCCTGCCACTTGAACAGAGCCTACTTCTATGAGTTTTTCAGCGCCGTAAATGTTTCCTAAGGCGACGAGTATCTCCATGGATTTTTTTACTGCGTAGCCTTCTTCTCCATCTAGCATTCTTTCTTCTTCTTTTGTGAGGTACATGTAATCACAGGTATTTGTTTAGATCAACCTTTCTGTACTGCTCTTTTTTAAAGCCTTT
>Ga0315312_1003441_pt1 | contig 10188 bp, 13 predicted proteins | sample TDP7_MG_FD_203629 | JGI IMG/M metagenome (GOLD analysis project Ga0315312, IMG submission 203629) | Freshwater sediment microbial communities from Lake Towuti, South Sulawesi, Indonesia - TDP7 | ecosystem: Environmental > Aquatic > Freshwater > Lake > Sediment | place: Indonesia: South Sulawesi... | reverse complement strand
TCTAAATACTCCTCGACAGACCCTGTTCCGCACACTTTATCCGTGGGATCCTGAATCACCTTTACATCGGCATCCACATCTTTTGCATAAGGACGATAAACCTTCCTCGCCTCGACGATTGGCGATGGAGGAATCTTGACCTTTACCTCCTCGGGAAAAACTTCTCCTACCACTTCCTCTAAAAAATCTCGACCGATAAACAACGGTTTTTCAGGGAGGCTCTTCACCTTTTTAACAGCTTCTTCCATTAGTTTAATGGGGTCCCTCGTTTGAGACATGATCTCCAGGAAATCAAAGGCTTCCTTGTCAAGCTGATATCCCGCCGACATGGTAAAGGCAACCGCCTTCTGAAGCCTCTCACTCACAGCCACAGCCTCCAAACTCCCTTAGTCGGAACAGCAATATAGCCTTCTTTATTATCTCCCCACCAATTCAATTTTTCCTTTGATTTGTATGTTGCAGATTTGCCAAAAATCTTATTCATAGTTTCGCGTTAGTCTTGGGTGGGATAAGATATGGTAGTTTTGACACCTGATGAGCAAACTTTGATTAGAAATCGATTTAAGCATTTTAAAAGGAAGAATGAAGCCACAGCTTTTGAAAAAACACTTAGTTGGTATAGGCGTTGGTATCGTGAACTGGCTGGTAGAGAAATTTCCAAGGAATACCAAGATGCGATTAGGGATTTTATTCTTAAATTGGAGTCTGAAACCGGGGCTCAGAAGTGTCTATGAGACATTTTCCGTGTTTTTCGTGAAGAAAGCATTAATTCTCTCCTAATTCTTATGATTTACCTAAGATAGGTGATACATTGAATTTAGTCGGGATTGATCTAGCCGGGCGCCCTGAGGGACCAACTGGTTGGGCCCTCCTGAAGGAACGAAAGGTCTTTGTCAAGGAACTTTATGGTGACAGCGAAATTTTATTTGAAACCATTAAAGCAGAACCCAACCTGGTTGCCATAGATGCCCCGCTAACCTTGCCAGCGCATGGAGCCATGAGGAAAGCGGATCTGGAGATGCATCGACGCGGCTATCCTGTTCTGCCACCCCTTTTCCCCGCCATGAAGGAACTAACCCTGCGGGCAATCCATTTAACTGAAGAACTAAGGGTGGAAAAAATCAAATTCATCGAGGTGCATCCAACATCGACTAGAAAGGCCCTTCAAATGCCTCTAAAGGATTGGCATGAAATACAGAAAATCTTCGAAGAAATTGAATTAAGCGACGATTGGGAAAAACGCATTTTGTCCCCGCATGAACTAGACGCCATCACGGCTGCAATAACCGCCCACTTACATATGAAAGGGAAAACAGAGAGCATCGGCGAACCAAAAGAAGGATTCATAATTGTTCCCTCGCTCATACACTGGAAAGAAATACGTCAGATTTTACACACTAAAACCGCATAAATTTTGAATACAAATCCACATACCTTATTTTGAACTAATAGAACATCTATCTTGAGGGTTTGATATGGAGCTCCGTAAGGTTCAGAGAACAGGGGGCGGAACTTTTCTCATTTCTGTCCCAAAGGGTTGGGCTGAAAGAAACGGACTTGACCGAGGCTCCTTGGTCTCCGTTTCTGAGAGGCTTAACGGCCGCCTCGTCGTTGACCCAAAATACGGCGTGGAACGACCCCCGCAAACAGCGGTGGTGAAGCCTTCGCCATACCTTGTTCACGAGATTATAGGAAACTATCTGCTGGGGTACGATATCATTAAGGTTGAGGCAAAGGAGAGGATAAGCCTCGAGGATCGTGAACGCGTTAAGCAGAGGTCAAGTCGCTTGATCGGCTTGGAGATCATCGAAGAGGATTACTCCAGAATCGTTATGCAATGTCTCCTTGAGCTCTCTGCCTTCCCGCCCGAAAAAGTCCTTCGCCGCGAATACTCCATAGCCTCGAGTATGCACCGAGATGCCGTAACCGCCCTTGTTGAAGGCGATGTTCCCCTAGCCAAAAACGTCATTTCAAGGGACGACGAAGTTGACCGATTATACTTTCTTTTAGTTAGAATCCTTCGAACAGTGATCCAAAACCCGAACCTAAGCGAAAAAATGGGAATCCTAGCCATCGATTGCTTAGATTATCGTCTTGCCGCAAGCCTAGTTGAGTCCATAGGGGACCAATCCACCCAAATCGCCGAAAACACCATCAAGCTAGAAGGCAAAGGGGCAACAGGAGAGCTTTCGCGGCTGCTTCTGGAGTTTCATAGGATCGCCTACGAGTCGCATGAGGATGCTGTAAAGGCCTTGTTTTCCCGTGACATTTCATTGACGGAGTCTATTAGGAATAGGCGAGGAACGCTTGCAGCTGTCTTCCGTGAAATTGAGAGCATTGTTCACGCTCAGCCCGTGGAATTCGCCCCCTTCATCCTTTCGGCTTCTTCTATAAGCAGGATTTACGATTATAGTGTAGACATAGCTGACCTTGGCATGCCCAGACCTCCCTAAAGTAATCATGGAGAGAAATGCTTTGAAACTATTCGGCACCTCAGGAATAAGGGGCTCCATCATCGGAAAAGTTACCCCTGAACTAGTCCTTAAATTTGGGTTGTCTCTTGCCACCTTTCTTGGAAACAAAGGGGTTGTTGCCACAGGGCATGATACAAGAACATCCTCAATTATGTTAAAGCACAGTCTGCTCTCTGGCCTCCTAGCTGGCGGATGCAACGCATTGGATTTAGGGCTAATCCCCATACCTGTATTGAGTTATTTCTGCAATAATTCTAATGTTGATGCCGGCGTGATGATAACAGCCAGTCACAATCCACCCGAGGACAACGGCCTTAAATGCCTCACATCTGAGGGAATGGAATATGTACCCAGTGAAGAAGAGGCACTAGAAAGCCTCATTTTAGGCGATAAATACAGGGCTGTGCCCTGGAACAAAATAGGCGTGCCCAGAGAAATTGAAAACGCCATTCAAAGCTATAGCGATGCCATCCTTAACCGTGTTGGCCAATTAGGAAAAAAGCCTCTTCGTGTCGTTGTTGACTGTGCCAACGGAACTGCCTACAACCTGATTCCAGCCTTGCTCCAGAGAATGAGGTGCAGCCTCGCAACCCTTAACGTCAAGCCTGATGGTCACTTTCCTGGTCACATGCCCGAGCCGAAGCCCGAGAATTTAGGGGAAATCATGAAAACCGTTCCAAAGGTTAAGGCTGCCATAGGCTTTGCTTATGACACGGATGCCGACCGCATTGCCATCATCGACGAGCACGGCGGGTTTGTGGGTCAGAGCAGGGTTATTGCGCTTTTCGCTAGGGAGGTTGTTGAAGCCCACGGTGGAACCGTCGTGACATCCGTTGATGCCTCCTTATGCATTGATGAGGTTGTTGAGAAGGCTGGCGGTCGCGTGGAGAGGGCAAGGTTAGGGCAGATTCATGTTCCCCTTAGGGAAAAGAAGGATATTGTATTCTGTGGTGAGCCTTGGAAGCTTATGGATCTATCGTGGGGTCCTTGGGTTGACGGCATATACTCCACGGCTAGAATGGTTAAGATGTTGAGCGAGAAGGGGGTATCTACTTCTCAGATTTTTTCTGAAATCCCTGAATACCCGTGGGCTAGGCTCAGTACACCTTGTCCCGACGAGTTGAAGTCTCTTGCCATGTCAAAAATCGAGGGTGTCCTTTTGAAGGAAACGGGCGTTAAGGAGGTTTGGACCTTTGATGGCATTCGCTTAAACTATGAAGACAGATCATGGCTTCTGATACGGCCTTCTGGAACAACACCTCACATTAAGATATACTGCGAAGCCAGAACCAGGAAGAGGCTGAAGGAGTTAGTTGCCTTTGGAACGAAAACGGCACGAAAGTCGATAAAACAAGCGCAGAGAGCCTACAAAACTTATTTCATTAAATCACCCTTTTAATTTTCGTTAAAGAAGGGAACAGAATGCATCCGTCATCGGCGGAAAGATCCGTCAGCAAAAAGGGGGAACAATATCATATAGGCTGCAAGCATGGAGACCTAGCGAAATACCTTCTTGTTCCTGGCGACCCTGAAAGAGCTGCTAAGATAGCGGGCTTTTGGGACGAAGCCAAGGAAGTAGCTTATCAGAGGGAGTTTAGGTCCTTCACCGGAAGGTACAAGGGCGTGAGCATATCCGCCATGTCCAGTGGCATAGGCCCATCCAGCATCGCCATTGTGGTCAATGAGGCGGCCAACATCGGTGTTGAAACCTTCATTAGGGTGGGAAGCACCGGCGTCATCCAAAAGGACATCAAATGCGGAGACCTTGTAATTTCCACGGCTGCGGTTCGCCTAGACGGAACCAGCCGCAACTATGTTAGGCCTGAGTATCCTGCTGTCGCCGATTACGAGGTTTTGCTTGCCCTCATCGAAGCAGCCGAAAGCCTTGGAACCAAGTATCATGTTGGAATCACCGCCACAACCTCCGACTTTTATGCTGGGCAGGCCAGGCCCTCCTTTCAAGGTTTTTGGCAACTAGGCCTTAAAAAATTGATTCCGAGCCTCCAGAGGGCGAATGTGCTAAACTTTGAGATGGAGTGCGCCACCCTTTACGTCTTAGCCTCCCTCTTCAAGCTGAGGGCTGGAACCGTTTGCGCTGTTTATGCAAATCGATTAACAGATACCTTTGAGGCTGGCGCTGGAGAGCAAGAGTGCATAAAGGTTGCCAATGAGGCAGTCAAAATTCTTAGTGAATGGGACGATAAAAAGCGTAGGGAAAGGAAGAAGTGGCTATATCCAGGTCTTTTAAGATAGGCTTGTTCGTTCTATACAGGAAAGGCGCCATAGTGTGGAATCTGAGAGACAATAAGATAGGGGTCTTATAGGGTACTTATTGGGACAGAAAAACCTCTAGAAAAACTCCTTTTCTTGAAATAACTCTCCTTCCTAGCCCTTTCAACGTTCATTTTTTCTCCTTCATCAGAGGGTTGTTTACTCTCAATTACTGGAGACGGCAAACCCCTGGGAAAGCCCCTTTCTTTGAAATAACCCGTTTTTCCAACCCCTTTCAAGATTTAATTTTCTGTTTTCTCAGTAGGTTCTTTCTATGGTCTTGGCGACAGAAAAAATGCTCTCTGCCGAAAATCTGCTTCTACACTTGCGGCGCGATATTGTTTGTTCTTTATACGATCTAAAGGGGTCAGGGATGTTTATTTATAAATGGCAATGCTTTTAACTAGCTTGAACGCCGGGGTGGCAGAGCGGTAATTGCGCTGGCCTCGAGATCTTTCGGAGTATATGGAGGCAGAGGAGGGAGCCAGTGGGCCTTTGGCCCTCATGGGTTCAAATCCCTTCCCCGGCGCCACTATGTCAAGTGTAACTAAGTATGGATTAATCGGAAACTGCTTTCATACAACGTATTACAATTTCTCCTATTCTATCAGAATTTACTTTCGATTTAAACGGGCTACTTTTGTTTTCTGCAAGAATCTTCACAAGGCATCTTAAATACTGTTCATACTTCTGGTCTAAAATATTCTTGCTTAACTCGATACCAGCTTTCCGTATGTTGTTCCATCTTAATCGAAAAACTGCATTGACGAATCTATAACTTTCTCCAAAAGCCAGACCCCATGTTCTCTTATAGCAATATAAACCTAGTAGATATTGAAAATGCATACTCCTCAACTTTAGGAGATTTGAAATACTGATTTTTTCTTGTTCTCTCAATTTCTCTCGCCATATCTTAAACCGTTCACTGTTAATAGTCCAAACGAAGAAGTCTGCATCGTACTCCATGAATGGGTCCATCATATAAAACGGAAGATAACCAAATTTCTGCCCTAGTTCTTCCTGTCTTTCGGTGAAATTGACAAGCCACTTAATGATCTTATCCAACTCTACGTCTTGAAAGGAACCTAGCAACGCACTTGCGATCTTTATATTTAAAGAATGTTGAGCGGCCAGATTTAGATAAAAGTACGGAGTCAAAATCTTCTGGTGTGCATGTCTTGCTTCATGTAACAATATCATATCGCAAAATCTTCTCACGAAAGAGTTGTCACATAGAAGGATTAGATGGTGACGTGTTGGTACATCGTGAATATTTACCGTTCTTATGTTTTGTTCTAGCACATCCGGGCGTATTGTTGTTGCGTTTATTTTTCTTCTTGCACCGATTCCCTTGAGTTCAGCGATTCTGTTAAACGATTTTCTATAATGCAACAATCTAAGTTCAGTATTGTTTTTCAACAAATCTTTTCTAATCAACGCTAAATGAGAATTTACGACTTTCTCAAACTCGGCAATTTCGGTGTCTTCTGAGGGAACTATTCCAACATTAGCTATTAACATTCCGAATGTCTCGTTATGATTTGTTAAGTTACAGTAACATAAAAAGGATGATGCATATACTTTGTTTCGAAAATTATAGAGAGGGCCACATGGTTAAAGAAGACATAAAGAAGAGGCATATTGAGTTATTTGCGCCAATCTTATCTATAGCTGGATTAAAACAAGAATAAAATCCCGAGAATTTAAACCGAGTTTTAAACCTATTCCCGGCGCCATATTATGGAAAGGTTTATTTAGTCTGTAAACAGTTTTGTTTACGGTGGTTCCGTTGACTCAGGTTCAATTAAGGTTGCCTCAAAAAACAGTTGAGGAAATAGACAAATGGATAGCGGAGGGGCGGTTCAAAAGCCGAAGCGAAGCCATAAAGACCATTATAAGCCTGTACCAAGAGCGGGAGAAAACTCGTGAATTTTTCAAAATGTTGATGAGCCGAAGCGAAGAGGCGAAGCGGCATCCCGAAATTCTCGTTCCCTTAGAGGAATTATAGTGGCTTTTAGGGTTCTTCTGCATCCAAAGGCCGTTGAAGCCCTGGAGAAAATTGAAAAGCCAATAAGTTTGAGGATAAAGGAAAAACTACGGGAACTAGAAGATCGCCCAGAAAGAGCTGGAAAACCCTTGAAATACACCAACTTCTGGAGCCCAAGAATCGGCGACTATAGAGCCATTTACGAAATTCAAAGAGACAAACATCAAGTGGTCATATTGTTCCTCGGACACAGAAAAAGGGTCTACAGCGATTTCTCGAAAATATTCTAAAACGGACAGCTTTCCCCTTTGGCTCTCAGGGTTCTTCTTTAGAAGAAATATTTACTGACGTTGCCTTTATTACTGCCTTTACTTTATTCCCTTTTTTGAGTTTCAGGTCCTCTGCTGCTTCTTTGATTATTAAGGCTGTGATTGCAACTGGTTTCATGGTTCTTAGTTTGACGGCGGCTGCTAAATCACCCGTTTCAACGGAGATGACTTCACAATCTATTTCATTTCTTGTGCTCAGCTCCATGCTCAAGCCCTTCCACCTCGGCAGAGTCCTACATATTTTGTCAAATTCATTCTTGTATCTTAAGTATGCTTTTATGAGATTCTTTCCCGTTTGTGTTAATTCGGCTCCGCCGCCCTCGCACGTTCTCGCCCGGTCCACTATTCAACATTTGATTTTTAGGTCATTTCGGGGATATTTTTGGAATAGGATGTTCCCATATGGTGCGCACTCGGAAATACGTGTCTATCGGTATAGGGTTAAGGGCTAGTTGGACTACAAAAAGGTTGGGGTCTATCTTTCTTTGGCTATCATGACTTCGGTTGCCTTAATCACTGCTTCAACTTTATCGCCTATCTTGATGTCGAGGTCTTCTACGGCTTCCCTAGATATCAGTGCAGTTATTGTTGCAGGCGCACTGATCTCCATCTTGACCTTGGCTATGATGTCTCCCTTCTCCACGCCCTTGACAACACCCTTCAACCTATTCCTAGCGCTTATTTTCAATCCTAATGCCTCCCAATATTCTTCATCTTCAAGAATTTCACCCACGTAGTCTTCAACTCTTCTGTACTCTTTTAGCAGGCTTTCCCCAAGTTTGGTGAGGTAGGCTCCTCCTCCGCCTTTTCTTCCACCTTTGTAGGTTTGCACCGCGGGTTCCTGCAGAGTTTTTTCAATTCTTGCCAAGTAGTTCCATACGTATCGGTAGGACATCCCAACTTTTTTAGCCGCCTTGGAAATGGATTCCACTTCTTTTATGGCTTCTAATATGATGGCTCCGCCCTTGCCGAGTATTGGTTCTCCTTTATATTCAAGCCAGACCTTAGCCGTGGGCTTATGTTTCTCCGAATTGAACATTAAGTTATTTTATGCGACCGTTATGCTTATAAAGTTATAACGTCCGATATGTACAATCAAACATAAGGAGATTCAAACATGCGGAAAGCATATGTCCTCTGGATTTCTTTGCTTGTAATAGCCGTGATAGCCTCGGTCGCCGCAACCACATACGTTCTCAGACCATCAAATAAGACGAGATTAATCATTTCGACTACGACAAGCCTTTACGACACGGGGTTGCTCGACAAGATAGAAACTGAGTTTGAAGCAAGATACCCCATAGACTTGAACTTTATTTCGGTTGGAACAGGTATAGCCATTCAGCACGCGCAGAGGGGCGACGCCGACCTCATACTGGTTCACTCACCAACAGACGAACTGAAGTTTCTCACAGACGGAACAGGAGTCAACAGAAAAATAATAGCCTACAACTTCTTCGCCATTGTCGGACCTAAAACGGATCCCGCGCAAATTCGAAACACAGCACCACTCCAAGCCTTATCAAAAATTGTTGTAAGCGGCAGAAACGGAACAGTCCAATGGATTTCACGAGGCGACAACTCTGGAACACATGTGAAGGAACAGAGCTTGTGGACAGCTGCGGGTTTCAGCTGGAAAAACTTGACAAAAGAAACCTCTTGGTACATCAGCGCTGGTTCAGGGATGGGCGCAACATTGAATATGGCTAATGAAAAATCAGCTTACACACTCGCTGATATGGGTACTTATCTAGCATATTCTAAACAAGGACGAATTCCACTGCTGGAGGTGCTTGTGGGGCAAGGAAAAGACCTGCTCAACGTATACAGTGCCATAGCTGTCAATCAGACGCTGCATACAAATGTGAACTTCGACGGAGCCATGACATTCATGAAATTTCTCATATCCGACGAAGGACAGCAGATCATTGAACAGTTCGGCAAAGCCGACTACGGACAAAGCCTGTTCTATCCGGCGGTGCGACTTCTTAAAGAGAACACGGATCCAGCAATGTCAGAGATGATCAGAGAATACGCCTTCTTCAATGGCACAGAGTGCCCACAAGAATACCGCAAAGGCTACCCAGAAATCTATGGCTAAAAGGTGCATCTCACCTTGGGAAATGAAATCATTGACGGCTTGCTTAAGGCTCTTCAACTCATTTTCTCAGGAGATCCCACAGTTTTTGAGATCTGTGTTAGGTCCATTCTGGTCTCTAGTTCAGCGACTATGCTCTCTGTTCTGTGGGGGCTACCAGTTGCGGCGATTCTGGGCTTAAAGAGATTCCCAGGCAGATTCCTTCTTAAGGGGTTCTTTAACGCCATGCTAGGCATACCGACCGTGGCTTTAGGGCTAGTTCTCTACCTCTTCTTCTCACACTCTGGTCCAGTAGGCTTTCTTCACTTGCTGTATTCACCGACCGCCATGATAATCGGGCAAGCAGTGTTGATAACACCGATAACAGTCAGTTTCATCACGAACGCCATCGAGTCAGTTGACCCAGAAATCAAAGAATTAGCCAAAACCTTGGGCGCCTCAGAAACCGAAGCCTCAATTGCAGTTTTGAAGGAGTCAATGGGCAGCGTTTCCTTAGCAGTAACAGCGAGTTTCAACAGAGCCATAGCTGAATTGGGCGTTGTTCTCATGGTGGGTGGAAACATAGCTGGTTTCACAAGCGTCTTAACGACAACGATAGCGTTAGAGACAAACAAGGGAGAAATAGCGCTCGCAATCGCCTTGGCGATCATCTTGCTGCTAATAGTGACCATTGTGAGCATCGTGGTCAACTTGATTCAGAGGCGTAAAACATGAAACCCATAATGGAACTTGAAAACGTAAGCAAAGCTTATGGAAATATAATAGCCTTAAACCAAGTTAACCTAAAGGTTCAAGAAGGCGAAATTTTCAGCTTTTTAGGTCCAAACGGCTCAGGCAAAACCACTCTGCTACGCATAATGGCAGGCATCGAAAAACCAACAAGCGGAGAAGTACGCTTCAACGGCGCCAAAGTTGACGAAAGCAACATAAACGATGTTAGGTTAAAGACAACCATGGTTTTTCAAAAAACCGCGTTGTTCAGCACAAGCGTCTTCAAAAATATAGCTTATGGTCTCAGGCTAAGAGGAT
>Ga0315312_1003440_pt1 | contig 10188 bp, 8 predicted proteins | sample TDP7_MG_FD_203629 | JGI IMG/M metagenome (GOLD analysis project Ga0315312, IMG submission 203629) | Freshwater sediment microbial communities from Lake Towuti, South Sulawesi, Indonesia - TDP7 | ecosystem: Environmental > Aquatic > Freshwater > Lake > Sediment | place: Indonesia: South Sulawesi... | reverse complement strand
TTTTGAAAATTCGATATTGTTTCGAATTTCGGATTTCGTGTTTAGGATTTTACCAAAGAAAAGACAACTTTTCGATATTACATTGCGCTGTAGTACTAAATACCCCTTGATGGCATCTTGGATATTCTCTAAAACCTCCTTGTGTGTTTGTCCCTGAGAAACACAGCCGGGTAAGGAAGGACATTCTGTAACAAACATGCCATCCTCATCCTGCTCAATCAAAATTCTATACCGCATAACATGTAACCTCTTTTCTCTTAGAGCCTTTAACAAAATGAAATGGTCTTCCCCTATATAGTCCATGAGATTGCTTCGTCGCTACGCTCCTCGCAATGACAACAATAGAATGTCATTGCGAGCGGAGCGAAGCAATCTCATTTTGTTAGAAGTTCTTAGTGCTTAAAGTGTCTTTTGCCGGTAAAGACCATTGTGATGCTGTATTTGCCGACATGCTTAACAAAAATTATTTTGCCGTTCTTGACGTTTCATAGTTAATAGGCATAAGTTTTTCCAGACTCACATGTTTTGAAGCATCAAGAATTTCAATGCCCACGATTTTCTCGTCTTCGCCTATATCAAGTACGATATCTTCAGACACCCTCCGGTTTATAATCTCCTGCTTTTTGTCATCTAACCGAATATAGAGAAGGTCTGCTTTGTCATTGTACATAATGTTCATTTTTCCCCTTCCATTTCCCATAAAATACATAAACTGTAATGGTTATTACAGTGTTCTTTTCAATCGTATAAACTACTTCTACTCTTTTCTGTTCGTAATATTTGCCATGCCGCTTTTTCTTAAATTCATAGATTTTCGCCTTCGCTATTCGTCCATATTTAGCTGGAATTGCAAAACCTGTATCAATTACATTTCTGATTTCACTTTCGCTTGTACCACATTCCTCCGCTCGCTCAAGAGCGTGCGGGTCAATCTGGACTTTCATTCAATATTCCTTTTCGGTGCCTTTTCAAATATCTTTTTAGTGTTTGAAGTGTCTTTTGCCGGTGAAGACCATTGCGATGCCGTGTTTGTCAGCGGCGGCAATAACTTCATCGTCTTTTACTGAGCCACCAGGCTGAACAATACAAGCTACACCAGCCTCGGCAGCATTTTCTACATTGTCGGGGAACGGAAAGAACGCATCTGAGGCCATCGCGCTGCCCTTAGCCTCCTTACCAGCGTGCCTAAATGCGATCAAGCCAGACTCCACTCGGTTCATTTGCCCGGCTCCTACGCCGATAACCTTTCTGTTCTTGACCAACACGATGGTATTGCTCTTGGTATGCTTAGCGGTGAGCCAGGCAATTCTCAAATCTGTGAACTGCTCGGCGGAGGGCCTGGCCTTTGTCGGATAGGTCAATTTGTCCGGCTCCCAGCCGACCAAATCCCTCTGCTGCAGAAGCATTCCGCCGACCACGCAGCGGACATCGTATTCGCTGCGGTCAATGTTCTTTCTGTCGAGCGGCCCGGTCTGCAGCAGGCGAACTCTGCTGCCCCAGCTTTTCAGCGTCCTTATTATCTGGATCGCCTCCTGCTGGAATTCCGGAGCGATGATTACCTCGGCGAAGAAGCCGTCCGCCCCCAGCACTTTGCCGAACCGGCTGTAGGATTCCATAATCGTTCGGGCCAACTCAACATCGACTTTCCTGTTCAGAGCAATAATGCCGCCGAATGCACTTGTCACGTCACCTTCGTAGGCCTTGCGGTAGGCAACAAGAATATCTTCATCAACGGCACAGCCGCATGGATTAAGGTGCTTGACCACCACCGCCGCTGGTTCATCGAATTCTTTGACCAATTCAAAAGCTGCGTTGGCATCCAGAAGATTGTTAAAGCTAATATCGATGCCGCCCTCTAACAAAGTAGCACTGCTGACCGATGGTTCAACGCTTGAGGGCAGCTTGTAGAACGCGGCGGTCTGGTGCGGGTTCTCGCCGTAACGCAGCGACGCCGCCTTTGTCAGCGCAATTGAGACCCTGTCGGGATATTCTGCACCAGCCCAACCGTCGAGGTATTTTGCTATGGCGGCATCGTATGAGGCAGTAAGCTCGAAGGCCGCCCGTGCAAAATCGCTGCGCAATTGCTCACTCACGGCGCCGCCATTTTTTCGCATCTCGTCGATAACCCTGCCGTACTGGCTGGGCTGGGTCACGACCGTAACGAACTTATGGTTCTTGGCCGCTGAGCGAAGCATACTCGGCCCACCAATATCAATATTTTCTATCGCTTCTTCTAATGTGCAACCCGGCGTGGCAATAGTCTGCTCAAACGGGTAGAGGTTCACACAAACCAAATCGATCGGCTCAATATTATGTTGTTGCATTGCTGCTTTGTGTTCAGCCTTGTCGCGCAGGCCCAGCAGAGCCCCGTGAATCTTGGGATGGAGTGTTTTTACTCTGCCATCCATCATTTCTGGGAAACCCGTGACCGACTCAACACCGATTACGCTGACTCCGGCCTCGGCAAGTTTCTTAGCGGTGCCGCCGGTGCTGATTATCTTGACGCCCATTGCGCTTAGCTTCTTGGCAAAATCGACAACGCCACTTTTGTCAGAAACACTTATCAATGCTGTCTTAATTTTCACGTCCATTTGGATTCCTTCTCCTAATCTGTTGCCTAAAGAGTATTATTGAACTTTGGATTGCTAATGAAACATAATAGGTGCATCTGGCAACCCAATGTCATTCCCGCGAAAGCGGGAATCCAGGCTTTCTCCGGATTTACTGGACCCCTGCTTGCGCAGGGGTGACAGGACCTGAAACCCACGTTTGTTTCATTAGGTTTTCGAACACCAATAATTAACAAGCATTCACTACTGGCTCGGTTCCAAACAGGCGACCAGGCCATGCTCATCAGCAATATAGAACTTTGAGTCGGCTGTATTGCTCACGTGTCTTGAGACGCCCGCAAAGTTGACCAGGTATAACTTCTTTGCTTTGCCGTTGTCCATTACTGCCAAAGTTCTACTATTTGTAATCACATAAGCCTTGCCCGCAGCCTCTGCCAACAAGTCGGCACCTTCCTGGAGTGACCAGACATATTTGCCGCTACTTTTGTCCAGTGCGGTCAGACCTTTGCCGGTGGCATATTGATAGACAACTGCTGCGGTAACACGCGGCTCCTTTTCGAGGATTCCCGGCATTTGCTGTTTCCAGACAAGCTTTGTCGTAACCGGGTCAACCATGTCGAGTCTGTAAACGTTTGTGTCTTTACTGGCGAAAAATAGCGACATCCCATCCCTAACTATCGGCCCGGCGATAGCATCAGCGGCATTGAACTGCCAGAGTTGATAAGGCCTGTCCGGCGCGACGCCTATCACGTTACCGGCAGCGGTCCCAAAGGCAACAAACCTGTCATCCGCGACAACCGAAGTGATCACTGAATCATTCCGGGCAGCTACCTGGAAAACTCGAACTTTGTTATCGGCGTGAAGCGCGTGCAAGCGCCGGTCTGCCCCAGCCAGGTAAAAAAATGAGCGATTGCGGACCACGGGGCAGACCGCGCTAAATTCCAAAAGCTTACCCCTACGCTCAGTGCCCAATCTCGCGTCCAGCTCCACCAACCTATTACCGATTACAGATATAAGTTCATCTTGATAAAGATCAAGACCAAGCACGACGAAACCTGCCGGTGCGATCGACCGGCCAAACAACATATCGCCTTTCTGCCTGTCCAGACAGACCAGGAAGTTTTTGCCTGAAAGAGCGTAGATATAATCGTCCCTAAGAAAAAGACGCTCCAGAGTCTCGCCTTTTTTGAGAGGCAGTTGGTTCTGCCAGGATATTTTCAAGTCCGCGTGTTTGAGCAGTTCCGGCGAGACAAGCCAGTGCGAGTCTTCCTTTGCAGCCAAGCTCTTAGCCGCGGCAGACAGAACCAGAAGCCCCATTGTCAAAAATAGTCCACATCGCCCTGCTCTGAGCATTTTCATACCCTCAAATTCTTTTTTGCCACGGAGAGCTCAGAGGCGCTATTTTTGTTTTATCCGCCAGACGTATGGCGGATTTATCTCTGTGAGCGCTGTGTGCTCTGTGGCTTCTGATCTCTAAAAACGTCACCGCAGCTCCACATAGTCAGCCAGATCAATATTGTGCTCGGCTTCGAATTTCTGCATCTGTTCGATGCGTTTTATATCGTCCTGAATTCGATTGACCAGCTTGAATATGTATGGCTTGCCTGCCAGGCGATTTCGCAGGTCGTCGAGCATCGGCTCCCACGTGCCGTCATATAGCTGTGCCTTGAGGATGACCAGCATGCGATGCTCGTCGCTCAGACCATCAAGAAAGTCTCGAATCTCTTTGCTGACGGCGGTTTCTCCGCCTTTAGCACTATTTTCGCCCGGCTCAGCCATCTGCCAAAACCTTGCCCCTCCATACATTTCAAGCACGGTTCGCGTGAGGGGCATACTAACGACCACACCAGCAAATTGCAACAAATTTTCGCAAATTAGCCTTGCGAGTTAGGTGGTGGTGTATGTATGCGCAGCCAAAAACTTTTGACCGGAAGGCTGGGCAAGAAAAGTCGATTCATTTGCCTTTTCGAAATGGTCTAAACATCCCAAGCAAGTTCAGGTCTCGCCATCCTCTTCTTACAGGAAACACGCCCTTTTCAACGTAGCCAACCTCCTCGATGGAATAGAATGACTGCGGGTCAAATTTTCTGATCAAATCGACCACGCGCTGCACTTCCCGGCGTGGCACGATAGTGAAAACTACTTTTACCAGGCCGCTGGTTCCGTGCCCATCAATACTGGTGGCTCCGTAGTCTTCCGATTTGAGAAATTTCATCAGCGGCAGAACATCCTTATTGCTGATTACCCGTATCAGCACCAAGCCTAAGGATAATTTCTCAGCCAGCCACATCCCGACATAGTTGCCGGTAGCGAATCCGCCTGCGTAGGCGATGTAGCAAACAGGGTTAGACAGATTCTTCATAATCTGGCCAATAGCCAAAAGCCAGATAAGAACCTCAAAAAAACCCACCAAAGGAGCCAGATATTTGAATCCTCTGGACACAAATATGAGCCGTACCGTACCTATGCTGACATCCGCAATCCTGGCGAGAAATATCAGTATCGGCAGGATAAACCAGGCATAAAAATTAGTGCTAAGAAAGGTTGCTACATCGCTCATACCGATTCTTGCCGAGAAAAGTTGAAGTTCAAAAAATCAGGTACTTTGACGCTTTTTCCAGTCTAAGCCCGGCTTTGCCTACGTCTTCGATGTGCCATATCCTTGCAGTCTTTCGCCGCTGTAGAATCTGCTTTACAGTGACCGGTCCCAGCCCCGGCACCTTTAAAAGCTCAAAGCGCGATGCCCGGTTTATGTCCACCGGAAACGCCTCCGGATGTCGCATCGCCCAGGCTTGCTTCGGGTCAACAGTTAGAGGTAGGCGTCCACTCTCATCGAAGACAATTTCCGACTCCACAAAGTCGTATCTGCGAAACAGAAAATCCACCTGATATAAGCGATGCTCACGCATAAAGACATCTGCCAAGCGCTCCGGCTTGGCCTGTTCACCTGCTATGGATGCATCGCCCAAGCCCTTTTGATAAGCACTGAAATACACCCTGTGCATCTTCAGCCTGTCGTACAAAGCCCAAACGTACTTTATGATTTCCGCATCCGATTCTCCAGCCGCACCCACGATGAATTGCGTTGTTTGTTTGGTCCGCTGGTATTTTGCACCTGGAGCAGTCAGTCTGCTGATAAGCTTCATAGGCTCGATTATGTCGGGAATATATTTTTTCTTGTCAGACAGCTTTGCCAGATACTTTTCGCCAGGCGTTTCGATATTCAGTGACACGGCACTAGCCAGCGAAACCGTCTCTTCTATCGCCGCATCGCTGGCACCAGGTATAACCTTCAGATGAATATATCCGCTGAACCGATACTTGCGTCGTAAGATATGTGCCGTCGCGTTGAGCCTGTCCATCGTTGTGTCAGGTGAGCCTAAAACGCCTGAACTTAAGAACAGCCCAAAGACCTTCCGCCGATTGTAGTAATCCCAGAATATCTGTGCTGTCTCATCCGGTCCAAGGCTACACCGCGGGACATCCATATCCTCTCTCAATGGGCAATATTTACAGTCGTTACTGCACACATTTGAGATCAGCGTCTTGAACAGAATGCTCTTACCCCCGTTAGGAAGTGTCACCGGATATATCCATTTACCCTGGTCGCTTCGCTTGCGATGCTCATTTTTGCTGCACCCGCAGGCACAGGCCAGATCATACTGTGCATCGGCACTGAGCAGCTCTAACTTCTCATGGGTACTCGGCTTGGCGATAACTCCCACCATCCGTGCCTTTCCTTCGTCTTGCATCCAGGCTCGTGGAGGCCAACCCCGCAATAAATTGCGGGGCTAAATAATCTCGTCCGCACTCTGTCTTCTTTCGTCCGGGTCGCTATGCGCTGCCTTGCGGCCTGGCGTTTTTTACAACGAAGAAATACACTATCGCGCCGATGAAATAGAACCAGAACGATAAGACAATCGCGACCGCCCATATCAGCCTGTCGTGCTCACCATTTTTGGTAAGCGGATATACAAATTGTGACGCTGGCCGCTTCAGACAGTCGATGAGCATAACCAGCGAAAAAATCACTCCCGCGATTGCCAGTAACACCAATAACACGCCTGCACCTACAACCGGGCCCATAGGCCACCACGGAAACCTGCACACAAATCCCATAACAGAACCTCCTGAAAAAAACTATTTTTACAGGCCGCTGCATTGCCTTCGCGGCCGGTCCAGGTTCGTTTCGATCAGAAACGAACCTGGAGGGGCCAGTTCACTGCCCATTCTACAAAGCATTTTACCAGCAAAACACCCTGCGCCAAAGTTTATTTCAGGTGATTGCCTAATACCAGCTCCACCTGTGTTTTTGTAGCACTCTTTGCAGCCTTGATGCGCTTCCGCCGAAAAATAATCGAGGCCTATTCCGACGGCACCGGAACAGGCCCCGAATTGGCGAACAATCCAACAGAACCTAAAACCTCGCTAAACCCCCAAATAAAATTTGGGGGCTAACCGGTTAACCCCGCCATCACTATGGCGGGGCTACCCCGTGAGAATTACGGCCACAGCGCTTGCTTAAGCCACTGATCCGCCAGAACAGCATAGTCCTTAAAGTTGACCTTCTTCTGGTTCTGCGGCTCCTGATCGTACAAATTGGCAATCGAGACTAAGGGAAAATATATCCCACTGGCACCCTTCGTACCCAGGTACGCTACTTCAGCCTCTGAAAGGGCATAGTCGTAGATACGCACCTCATCGATAAGCCCGGTATAGAACTTTGCCAGCGTGCCGCCAGTCGCGTCCCTGTGGTCTGTAATAGCTCCCACATAGGCATTGTGCTGAGATGCTCCAGAAAGGTCGTAGCCGACAGGCACAGTATCATTGGTTGCATCTAACAGCCCGTCAACATACACCCGCAAGCTATTTCCATTCCTCAGCCCAACGGCGTGATGCCATTCGTTGTCGTTAACCAGTCCGCTGGTACCTATTGCCTGCAGCTTCGTGACATCGTCATCTGTAGTCAGGACAACTGCGCCTTCCGCATTTGCTTCGCCCACCGCCAGGGTGTAACGTATTCCGCCACCCCAATCTCCCCCGTTGGCGAAGATGGTGCCGACGTTAATATCGCCCGTGCCAGACATCGTCGTTTTTATCCATGCACAAATAGACCAATCGCCCAGCCCGAAATTGAGCAAAGCGGGATTGCCGCAGTTAATGTAATTGCTGCCGTTAAGGCTAATCGCTTGGCCAAACACGCCAGATGCGTAGCTTGGACTGCCGGTTGGTATGCCGTTAATGCCTTTGCCTGAACTATCGACGGCATTATTCTCAAATTTGTAGTACAGCACCAGGTTCGCATCCTTAGGAGCTGCTGTCGCAACTGTATAATCGGCTTTGAGCCATTCTTGGGCCATTATCTCAAGGTCCGCCGCGTTAACCACACAGTCATCAGTAAAGTCGGCTTCCAATCCTGTCACCTTATCGAGAATACATCTGGGCGGATATAGGCTGATATCATCAAAATACATCGTGCCCGTGCCACCAGACTTCGGATTGGCTTTATTGCCGAAGCCGATCAACATTTTGTCGACATCGGTCAAGACGACACCTTGGTTGGTGAACTGTTTCAGATCAACACTCCATTCCGTCCAGGTACTGATAAGCGTCGCGTTGGGGTCTTCATGGTAAACCACGCCGGTCTTGCCATTGCCGCTGGAGATAGCCACATACATCGGCTCAGCCTTATTGCTGGTTATGCCGATGTCCTGGTCGGTCCACTGCAGGCCAACGGTGGTGCCTGGGAAACTCACATTGGAGAATTGCGCCACGCACTTTTCATCGACGTTGTGGCTGGTTAGGGCCAAGCCTACATACATAGGTGTATTCATGGTTATCGTTGCAATACCACTGCCTAATTGTGTCCATGTCGTACCGTCAGCCGAGTAGTAGCCCCTGACAAGGCCTCCCAGAGTTCGTTCGATCTTGACCCATTGAGGTGCGACAACCCCGGCTTGCGTAACGGTCTGGCTGACCCCGGCGGTGGTGCTACGATATTGCATGGCCACTCCGCTGCTGGGCGTGACTACTACCATTGCGTGAGTCGAATTTGGATCAAGTGAGTCACGAATCATCACGCCGGCCTTAGCCCAGGCGTGCGTATTGCTCACGCTCAGTACCTTTGCCACAATCGAAATGGCGCCGCTAACTTCCTTGAAGGCAAAGTGGAATCCGTCAGAGGTGCCCCAGATATCCGCGCCGCCGGCGGTCATGGTGTAAGTGCCAGCCGGAGCTTCGACAAAGCTGCCAAAATATGCAGGATAGCCCCTGAACCATAGCGAAAGAGCCATAACTGCGTGCGCCGTCCAGTCTCGGCCGCTCTTCAAGCCATCGATCTTAGCTACGGCTTCAGATAACTTGGCCGTGCCAGAGTTGTCGTAAACAAAGGGCATCGCCTGAGAACCACTGTGAACGATAATTCGCTCGGCAAAAGGTGGCTCAAGATGCCCTACAATGGAGCCATTTGCCGGGTCCGCGGCGGAATATCCATCGGCCCAGGTGTCAAATACCCGGTCTGGCTTGAAGTCGTTGTAGTCCTCGAAGTCGTCCACCAGCAGATATGGGGTCACCATAAAGCCCCAAACATCGCCTTTGTGTATCGTAATAAGGTCGGCCTCGACCTCATCGATCCGCCAGTAATAAGTCATGCCAAGCTCAAGAGCTTGCGGGGGACTATAGATGGCAGCGCCCTGCCGACCGCGATATATCCCGGTTTTATCAGATATATCGGCATCGTTGACATCAGCTTTATCTGTCCCGAAGTACACATCATGGAACTTCGCGCTCTGCCCCGTCAGCCAGCTAAGGGGCGTTGCCTCGTCCACGCCCACGGTTGTCCCGGGAAGCGGGTTCACGGCACGGGCTAAGTTGGGATTAGCCGGCACCGGAGGGATTAAGCCCGGTTTGTAGGCAAAGAAGTCCACGTCAATTGCACCGCTCTGCGGCGTGGCACCAACTTCTATAATGATATAACTGTCGTCATAGTCGTTGCCGTCGCCGGCCGTGACATAGAAAACCGATGGGTTCGCAACGTTACCGTCCATGTAGATGATGACCTTATGGGTGCCCTGTCCGGTGGTATCGGCCTGAATGGTGATCCAGAACTCATGCCAGACCGTCGGATCGGCTATATCCAGAAGGTTAAGCGTGCCGGCCTCATTGCCCTGGATATCCACGGTGCCGGAAACAGCGGTTCCATTGAGGTTGTTCATGCACAATCCCGTTCGACCGGCGATCTTCGGTTCGCCTTGTGGGTCTCCGGCCAGAACCAGGTGGAAGGAGATAGTCTTGTCTCCTGTGGGCTGGCGGATGCCAAAGCCCTTGCCAGCATCGTGGATCACGTACCCATCGCCGCCCACAGGCCAGGCAGTGATTGCACCGCCCCCATCAGGATGGACTCTGTCCAGTGGAGGTGTCGTAGCAATACGAGCGCGAAACGAGAGAGTAACCCCTGTGTCCATGATGGTATTGGCAACTGTTGCTCCGATGTCGTTGGTGACGCTATGCCCGAAGAAAATCTTGCGGTTGCTGGGGTCGGGCATACCGTGGTCTCGCGGGTCGCCGGTGTCCTGCATCCGCAAAAAGGTCGTGTTGCCCTCAGTGAGGACCATAGCCC
>Ga0315312_1003439_pt1 | contig 10189 bp, 9 predicted proteins | sample TDP7_MG_FD_203629 | JGI IMG/M metagenome (GOLD analysis project Ga0315312, IMG submission 203629) | Freshwater sediment microbial communities from Lake Towuti, South Sulawesi, Indonesia - TDP7 | ecosystem: Environmental > Aquatic > Freshwater > Lake > Sediment | place: Indonesia: South Sulawesi... | reverse complement strand
CCGACACTTCCACTCCAGCGTTCATGAGGACTCCGGCGCAGTAGAGCACGCCTAGGGGTGGCCAAGGCGCCTGGATGGTGCCCCTGACTTCGGGTGCTGGACTAGGACAGACGAAAGAAAACTTCATGTTTTAGGGGACGCTCCCAACTTTTTCACGTGTTGTTTGAATTAAGCTTTTGCTGTTTTTCGCTGCATGGTGTGAAAAAGGTTATTTTCAAAGGCATCCCTTCAAATATGGAGCGAGAAGAGGGGGGCTGTCGGCTAGCTTGGTCTAGGCTATGAGCCTCGGGCGCTCGTGACGGGGGTCCAAATCCTCCCAGCCCCATCATCGTTCACGAGTCTTAACAACAATCGGAGAGTGGAGTTTGGGTGGTGCGGTTATGATTGAGGCAATGTAGTGAGAGGAGCTGTATTCGTCTCCAGGTTGTTTTTTCCGCACCAGAGTTTCTTGTTGAAGCATAGGTATAAATAATTGATGCAAGATTGTTCTATGCTTTTTCAATCGCAACTTGGTTGGCTTTCTTCTCTCGTTTTAGGATTTCTCTGGCTGGGATGAGTCCGGAGACGGATGCTTGGATTAAGCCTCGGGTTACGCCTGCTCCGTCGCCTATGGTGAATAGGTTGTGGAATCGTGTTTCCAAATGATTGCTGAGTTCAAGCCTCGAAGTGTAGAATTTCACTTCAGCGCCATACAATAATGTGTCTTTGCTGTTGAGCCCCGGTGAAACTTGGTCTAGGGCTTGGAGCATTTCTCTTATGTCGGCTAAGTAACGATACGGCAGGACGAAGCTGAGGTCGCCTGGTGTTGCGTTTTTTAGGGTGGGTACGACTAGGCTGCGGTTGATTCTTTCTTCTGTGCTTCGTCTTCCAACTTCGAGGTCGCCTAGGCGTTGGATGATTATGCCGCCGCTTAGGAGGTTGGTTAATCGTGCGATGTATTTGCCGTAGGCGATTGGCTCTCGGAATGGTTCGGTGAACCTTGTGCTCACTAGGATGGCGAAGTTGGTGTTGTCTGTTTTGCGTTCGGCATAGCTCTGCCCGTTGACTGTTATGATGCCCTCGTAGGATTCGGTTATGACTTCGCCTCTGGGGCACACGCAGAACGTGCGCACGTGGTCGTCGAAGGATTTGGAGAAGTAGATGAATTTGGGTTCATAGAGGACGTCTGTTAACTCTTCCATGACTGAGGCTAAGACCTCGATTCGTACGCCTACGTCGACGGGGTTGTTGAGGGTTTTTAAGCCGAGCGTTTGAGCTTCGACTGTGAGCCATTCGGCGCCGCTTCTTCCAGGCGCCACTATTACGTATTTGCCTTGAACCCTCTCGCCTTTTTTGGTTTCTACGCCTTCAACCCTGCTGTTTTTGATTAGTAGGCTTTTGACTTCTACTCCTGTTTGGATTTCTACTTTTTCTTTTAGTTGGCGTCTCATGTTGCGCAGTACTTGGGCGCATTGTTCGGTGCCCATGTGTCTTACTTTTTGGGAGACGAGTTTGAGTCCGGCGAAGGCGGCTTTGCGCTCTATTGCGTCTATTTTGTCTGGGTCTGTGCCGTAGACATGGTCTGGTGCGCCGAAGTTGCGGTAGATGCTGTCTGTGTAGTTGATGTATTCAGATAGTTTTTCTTTGGTTATGTAGTCTGTGAGCCATCCGCCTACTTCGGTTGAGAGGTCGAGTTTGCCGTCGCTGAAGGCTCCTGCGCCTCCCCAACCCTGCAGTAGGGTGCATGGGTCGCAGTTGACGCAGCCGAACCCCCTGCTGGCTGGGCACTTGCGTTTTTCTAGGTCGGGTCCCTTATCCAGCATGAGGATTTTTAGTTGGTTGTTGCTGTTTTTGGTGAGTTCTAGGGCGGAGAATATGCCTGCGGGTCCGGTGCCCACGATTATGACGTCGTAGGGTTGAGGCAACGATAAACACGGCACCTAAGGGTTTTAACTTGTAAGCCCAAAACAACATAACACAACCAAAATATAATCTCATCGGTAGGTGTGTCTGTTGCGTTGCCCAAGACGCCCAAGTAGATGCCCCAGCTCTTGATGGGCACGTCGATGGCTCCACCCTTACTTGGTCAACCGTCTTTCAAGTTTGTCTAAGTCAGTCATTGCCTCTCTCACTCTTGCGCGCTCGGTTTCTATCCATCTCATTGCAAGGTCTCTTACCCATTTGACTTTGGATAATTCAACGATCCAATCTGTCTCTCCCTTAACTCTGTTAAAAACTTCATCAGTCACGCTATCGATAATTGCACTCTCTACACGATCCTTAACGGCTTCATCAAAACTGAAGCGTGTCCTCATCTTTTGTGCTAATATGACCTCGCGAGCGACGAGAAAGGCCCAAGTAGGGTCCTTGTCTACTTTGTATAATTCCCGATACAAACTTGAATGCTTAGCAACCATTTCTAATATTTTCTTTTCTTCACTCCTAAATAAGTAGGAAACGAGCGTCCCTCTCAACGTAGGAGCGTATATTCTCTCGCCACGCAACCCACTTTCTTTCAATACCTCGACGAGATTTTTTTCTTGAAGCTTCTTCAGTGTTCTCAAGACCGTAGGATAATGTTTCAAGCCAGATTTCTTCCACAAAACGTAGGCATTGCCGCTCTTTGTGTTTACGAGGTTGTCGAGAATCTTAGCTTCGATTTTGCTTAACCGCACATACTTCAGGGTCGCATCTCTTAGTGCTGCATCGAAAGACACATATACCACACTCTATCAAAATTATGCACACAAAATGCATATATAAAACTTTGCGTCCTAATTTTGTTATTGGTAAAGGTGAGGGGAAAGCGATGCCGCCGGGGCGCATGTAGCGCGCATGCGTGTGGGGCAGCTATTCACGGTTGACCTCGCCGCCGAAAACTGCATACTAATTTCTCATAATGCTATAAATACTTAATGTTTCCAAATGGGCATTATCGTCCTCTAAATGCAAAAAGCACATGTATCTATTCTTTTCTTGCCAGTGCTTCTGGCAAAATCTTTTGCTTCAGAAATCCTTTCGAAGGGGCCTTTCCAATAGCCATTGTGAGTTTCATCTCTTCGCCTATGAACATACATCCTGCAAGTGTCTGTGTGTATTATCGCCTTATTGTGGGATGATTAACGTATACAACATACATCGAGTTCGCCTCAAATCTCCATTTATAACAGCGTTTATTCATAAATTATTAATGCAATTTGAGATGATGATGAATTAAACAACGAGAACGGTGGAATGGCAAGCATGTCAGTAGATGAGAATGTTTTGTTGAAGGAAACCAATAAAGGCGGTTATTCGCTGGCAGTAATAGCTAGATTTGAAGACCCGTTTCCAGTTCAGTATATAATCAGGGTTTCTCCACCTGAAGGAGACGAAGTTGATTTCATAAGCACCATAGAGGGTTTCAAGAACATTGGAGAACTGCTTACAGCTCTTCATTACTTTGCTAAGACGAAGTTATATCCTACAGACGCCTTCAGGCTCAAAGAAGTCTTGACTGCAGAGAATATCAAGAATTTTGCGGAAGTTCTGAAGGCAGCTAAATTTAATGTATAAGTTCTTTGACAGTATGCCAAGATTATCTCGTAGTCGAATGAAGGACTGAAAAGAAGCAGCACAGCTTCGTCATTATTTCTTTTGTGTCCTAGCCTTAAAGTCTGTTATAGTTATGCCGACAACCTCGTTGTCCGCAAGCCTATATACGACTCCGTCCTCAACCTCAACACTATCCTTGGCTTCCCTCGGCTTCCCAAAACTAATGTAGAGCACGTCAGCTTCCTCATCATAATCAAAATCAATCTTCTCCAAGCTTATCGCAACTTTCTCCAAAACACTTCGCCCTTAACCCTAGCTACGTTAGAAGTGAAGTAGGCGGTTATAATAACCTTTTCATCATCAAACTCACGATAGACAACAACAAGATACTTCGACCCAATGTGCAGTCTTGAATAGAATTTTAAGGCTTTAAGCTCGCCTCTCAATCCTCTAACAATCAAATCAGGATTCCGAACAGCCTCACCGATTTCACTTGTATAAGCCTTAACCTCTGGATGCCTAGCAACAATATGGTGAAGAACCTTCCTAGAAAGCCTCACCCTCATAGCCAACCCTTCCAATTTCTGCAGTAATAAAGCTGTTGGAAAAATAAACAAGGGCATCAGATGAATAGAAGAACTACTTGGTGGAGAGGATTATTGAGATCGAGGAGCAGAGACGCGACGAAGTCATGAAAATGATAGGCAACAGAATCACATAGATATTTATTATTTCGGAGTTGGCTGAAAGGGCTGGAAAAAGGGGCAGTCAGGCTTCGCAATAGACAGGTTCAAACTGTAATCTTGTGGTTCTCATCCATTCCAAGGTTTCTTTTCATAAGTCCAAAAACCCAGAGTAGAACATCAAATTGGTCCGTGTGATGGTGCGAACACCAAATAAATAATATGTGCTTCGGGTAGTTATTGTAAAGGGGGTGAAAGCTTGAGCGTTCGAGCTTATAGACGAATCTATCGATGCCCAAAATGTGGAAAGGAAGTTAAACCTGGGATGAGCCGCTGTCCAAACGGGCATGCTCTCGAGTGGGGAGACGTGAAAAAATGAGCACTGAACCCGTTAAACCTATTCTAGTAGAGGAGCCTGCAATAGATTGGAGCGTCCTAATACTATATGCCATAATCGTCTTCTTCCTCGGACTAGCGCTCATATACAGTCTGAGCCTCGGCAAGGACTATCAAAGCTTCTCAAGCGCCGTAGTCACTGCCCTAACAACGATCGCAGGCTTCGCCATCGGAGTCAACGCTGGTCCACCACCAACCCCGCCCAAGACTTGAAAAGGCTGTCTCTGTTTCAGATTTCCCTCTGTTTTTTGGAGCAAAAAGCCTAAAAACAGAGCAAAAAGACCTACCCAAAAAAACGTAACAAACCTATTAGGATCCAAATAGAGGGGCTAGGTCAACCCAGCGCACACACACAAAAACTAAAACACTTACCTCTAACCCCTAATCTTCTTCAACTCATGCAAAACCATATCTCTCAACTTCTGAGCATCCACATCCAGATTAGGTGTTTCACAAGCGAAAACAGGCTTCAAACCACGTTCAGCCACAAGCCTCGCCAAAAACCCGAAATCAGGACCATACTCAACACTTTCTAAGTTATGATGCCTACGCTCACCCTTATCGGTAAACTCAATACGACTAAAATGACAATGCAGATTCTTCAACGCCTCCGAACCCAACCGCTTCTCAATCGCATCCACAACCTCACGCACATCATCAACCGTCTTGAAGCGACCACGATCACGAGCATGAAGATGCGCCCAATCAACATTAGGCTCAGTCAAATCAACCCTCTCACACAACGACAAAACCTCCTCCAAACTACCAAACTGAGACGACTTGCCCATTGTTTCAGGCGCCAAATGCACCCTAGTCATCCCCAACTGCCTCATAGCCCCCACAATCTCCCTCATCGCTTTCTCACACACTTCAAAAACCACTCGTGGCGACCTGCCAGCGTAAGAACCAGGATGAAAAACAACAATGTGCGCTCCCATCCAATGTGCACCCGTAACACACGCGAGCAAACGCTTCTTACTAGCCTCAAGCATGGCGCTTTGTGCAGCAGTCAAGTTGACAAAGTAGGAACCATGCGCCGTCAACCAAACATCGTTCTCACGGGCATTCTCGCCTAGTTTCTCAGCCATCTTCCTCTTAATCTGAGGCACAGGACCCCAACGAACCATCTGATACTCAAAAGCATCCAAACCCTCAGCACGCAAATACATAGGCACTTCATCGACAGTACGCTTCAAAACCTTAAACCCAAACGGCATACCAGCAGGACCAAACCTAGGACGATCAGCCAACTATGGCACACTCCACCTATTAACAAACACAGTTAATCTGACCGTTAGCTTAAGAAACTGTTCACCGACCTCTCACACGACGATGCAGCCTCGTCGAAGTATATGCCCCATAAATCAAGGCGACAAAAGCCGCAACCCAAGCAGCAACATTCTGACTCAAAACATACTTGCTGGTCACATCCAAACCAACTATGGAACCAGTTAAAACGGCCCCAACCCCAGCCAAACTGCGCCTAAAACCAGGTGCCACTCCCAACAAAGCATTGTTAACAGCAGTTCCTAAGCCACTAATAGGAGGCAAGGCTTGACCCAATCCCTGAAAAAAACCCCCTAAACCCTTCACAAACTCCAAAAAAGACGGATTCCCCCTATACAACCCGATAATGCCCTCATAAATCATGTCAGGATAAACTACAATGTAGAGTAAGAGAGACATTGAAAGGAAAACTGCAAAAACAACCAAGGCGCTTCTCACGGTTACCCTAGCGAAATACTGTTGCTTTGAAAAATAGGAAACCCCTCGAACTCGTTGGAAACCAGCCTTTACTGACTCACCAATCTTTTGCACTCTTCGGCTTATCCTTTTGAAAAACCTTCTCAATCCTCGCAATCTACGTTTTTCAGTTTCTCTCCTCGCCGATGGAAACGTTCGCCTAGCCACTTCTGCTCTGGCAGGCACAAAAGCGGCGTACTTAGTCATGTAAGCCCAGCTTGAAACAAGAACAACTATGACTGTTATGGGCAACACATGAAACAGAGGGCTTAAGGAAACACTGAAAGCCCAATTGGTTGAGGGAATCTCAAAGGCTCCTGCCCAAACGTTTTTATCACTTAACCCAAATGAAAGAAAAAAGTAGACCAGCAGAAACTCGAAGAACAGGGCTAATATGAAGAACAGAAGGAGTGCGGCAAAACCCTTTGGGGCAGTCCACCTGACGATAAGTCGTTTGCCTCGAGTCTCAGACAATTTCGCTATCCCTCTCCGACATGCCGTGAAGAACGCTTTTTCAACTTTATCAACATGAAACTGTTTTTCTTATGTCTTTACTGCAAACACATACTTAAGGCGATTGGGGCAAAACGCATCGCTGCTTATGGAATCATTAATAATGTTAACCCTGACATCAACGGAATAGTTAAGTTGTCGCTTATCGGTGTGGGAAGAGTCTCCACCAACATGCCTGCAAAAGCTCCGACAAGAGCCTTAAGCGGATTAACCATGAAGAGGAAGGCTCCAAGCCAAGCGAAACAGAAGCCGAAAAGCGTTCCCTCAATCTTCTTGCCCTTGTTGTATGGGAACACATGCCTCCCAAACTTCTTTCCAAACAGCGTTGCAAGGCTGTCGCCCAGCGAGAGTATGGCGATTGATGCGTAACAAGTAGGAACAGGAAACAGAAGAAGCGAAAGCATTATGCCAACAGCGAAAAAAATTGGAGGGGTCACGAATTCATAAATTTCGGGTGTGCTGGCTGCGCTCCAAGTTATGGTTGAGGTTACGGGCACATTGAAGCCTTGCATGCGTGCCAATTCGGATATTATGTAAAGTAAAGTGACTATGAAGATTATGAAAGCTACTAGGAAATGATTTAATGCCAGATACGCCGAGACAACTGGTACAAGGAAGCCGCTTATGTGGATGGTTTCGCGGATGATGTCTCTTTTTGAAACTGGTTGTGCATCCAAATTGGGCCCTTTGTCATTTATTGGCGACAAGATTTCTTCAAAATCGCCTTTCACCACCACATCTGATTTAGCGCTTAATATAAAGTCGGGATTGTAACCGATCTTTAGAGAGCAGAACCTGAACATTGGTAAATTGTTTCTGTCATCGGCTACTAGGGCGCATTCTTTTTGAGTCAAATCCTCTTCTTTCATAATTTTTTGCAGGACTAACGCCTTGCCGTTTGGTTGGATGGCGTCACCGCTGATTCGACCTGTTAGGTAGCCTTCACTGACATCTAAATTTAAGCCTACAGCGTAATTCGCGCCTAATTCATGGGCGAGGTGCTCGACAAAGGGCTGTGGCAGGCCGGAGCTGATGAGTGCTGTTTGGTATCCTTCTTTCTTCAGTTTTTGGAAGGTTTCTTTGACTCCTGGGATTAGTGGAACGTTTTTGTATAGTTGGAGCATGTCTTTGTAGGCTAGTCCACGTAGTTGTTTGAAGACTTTGGTGAGCGCCAACTCAAGTGAGATTAGTCCGGTTTCGTAGAGTAAGCCTGCCCAGAGCATTTTTAGGAATCTTAAAAAGCTTAGGCGTCGGGATGCCTCGAAGAGGAGGTAGCGTCTCTTTGGGATTAGGACGCCTTCTACGTCGAAGATTATTAGGCGTGGTTTTTGTGTGTTGGGTTGGGGGGTTGTTTGGTCGAGCAAGTGGATGCGTCCTTTAGGGTTGGCTAGGAGGATGGGTTGGTGTTTAAAATTGTCTTTTGCTTATTCAAGCTTTTGGGCGTATTTTCTGTATGCTTTGCCGTATGGGCCGGGTAGGGGGAATTCGTGTCCGCATTTGGGGCATTTTGCCATGCTGCATTGTACTATGGATGGGCAGGGTCCGCAGGCGAAGGTTCTTCCGTAGGTTATGTCGAAGGTGAAGTTGCATTTTGGGCAGTGGATTATGTGTTTGTTTTGGGTCATATGGGTCTCTGGGCGTGTTTGTACGTTTGGAAGAGAGGTTGATTGTATGTTAAAAATGTTTCTTGTGTGTGCGCACGCTTGACCTAGCCCCTCTATTTGGATCCTAATAGGTCCAAATATGTTTGTTGAGACAGATTCAGATAGGTTGAGACGGGTTTGAGGCTTGTCTAGGGTTTGTTTTGTTTGTAGTCGAATGTGGGGTGGGCTACGTTTAGATTGAGGAGAAAAAGTGAAGAAAAATTGGAGTTTTTTTGGGGGCGTTGTCAGTGTTGTTGTTTGGGTTGGTGTAGTCTGTTTATAATGGGTTGTCTTTTGAGGATGAGTCCTGTTGCGCCAGCTAACGCGATGACGGTGAACGCTATGTAATATAGTATTTCGTTGGTTCCTTCTTCTGGTGGGTCTATGTGGAACTCCAGTATGTCGTATGCTGTTGGACCGCTTCTGAATGAAGCCCCTGCGCGTATAAGGTATACACCTTTTGAGAGTCTCAGTTGACCGATAGTGCCTGCGCTCGTCCACTCGTAGATTCCTGATCCAGAGATTTTTTCTAGCATTGTGGCTGAAATCCATAGGGTGCCTGTGGCATCATAAATTTCCACGTTTACAACAGCGTTTGAGACTAGTTCTGCGGTTTCGGCGTCTCTCACCAATGCAGCCAGCCTTATGCTTACTTGCTCCATTCGTAGATAATCGAACTCGCCTGTGAGTTTGACAGATAGTTTTCGGTGAGCGATTGCTATCTTTCCATCAACGAATGTGTTGTCACTTGTGTCGCCTTCTCCCAATACAGTGCTTGCGGCAGCTCTTATTGTGTATTCGCCGACGCCAACGCCCGAAGTATGCCATGTAAAGCTCAGTGTTGTGCTCGTTTTGGCTGCAAGGTTTGTGACGGTCTGTGAGGGTGCTGCTGCGGTGTCGTCGTAGAAGGTTGTCACGGTGAAGGTTTCTGTGAAGTCGCCTTGGTTCTCAACTGTAACCGTTATCGTCGTTGGGTCGCCTGGTATTACCCTTGTTGGAGACGCTTTGACGTCGGTTATGGCGATGTCGTGGACTAGCATTGTGGGTAAAACAGTTACGTATTGTATTGTTGTTCCGTTTAGTCCTTCGTCGTCGGTGACTTTCAGAATCACTGCGTATGTGCCTGAGGTTGTGTAGAGATGTGTTGTAATCTTGCCTCGTCCCGTGGTGGTGTCGCCGTAATTCCAGATGTAATCCACAAGGGATCCGTCTGGGTCATAGCTGGCGGAGGCGTCAAAAGTAACGGGTTCGTCTACGCTGGGGTAGGGTGGTTGAAACGTGAAAGAGGCATAGGGAGGTCTAAGAGGGCCAGTCACCGTTACTATACCGTCGATAAATCTGTTATCAGCAATGTCTGTCTCGTCTGGAACAATGTTGGCTTCTGCACTTATGGTGTAGTCTCCTTTTTGCACACCCCAAGTATACCAAGAGAACGATGCGGTTGTACTCGCACCTGCGGGCAAAGGTCCGTACATGTAGGTCCATTCTCCAATTTTAACCGAGTCGTAGAGCGCAGTGACTGCCACATTTTCGTCGAAATCTCCTTCGTTAACAATGTTTATGGTGATGTATACGGATTGCCCAGCTTCTACAGAGGTTGGAGATGCGGTGACACTAGTTATGGCCACATCGTGAGCACTTGGTGGTATGGTCACGGAATGATCTAAGAAAGGTTGGTAGAGGACCTTTCTTAAATTA
>Ga0315312_1003438_pt1 | contig 10189 bp, 9 predicted proteins | sample TDP7_MG_FD_203629 | JGI IMG/M metagenome (GOLD analysis project Ga0315312, IMG submission 203629) | Freshwater sediment microbial communities from Lake Towuti, South Sulawesi, Indonesia - TDP7 | ecosystem: Environmental > Aquatic > Freshwater > Lake > Sediment | place: Indonesia: South Sulawesi... | reverse complement strand
CCAGTATGAGGGCTATAATTAGTGCAGCCGTGTCAAAGTAGACCTCGCCGCCTGGGAAAATTCTCGGAAAGAACGTGACTATGCTGCTGTAGAGCCATGCGGAGGTGGTGCCCGTGGCAATAAGAACGTCCATGTTGGCTGCTCTGTTTTTGATGGCGTCAAGGGTTCCCTTATAGTACCTCCATCCAGGGATGAATTGGACAGGCGTAGCCAACAAGAATAGCCAAATATTGTTGGGTAAAAAAGGCAGAATCTTAACAAAACTAAAGGCGAGAGTGGGAATTCCCAGGGCTAAACTGAATATCACCATGTACTTCAGGTTTCGAAGTTCCACCTCAGGCTTCAAAAAGGTCCTCATGCAGCTTTCGCTACAGAAATAGTAGGTCCTGCCCCTAACATCCGCCTTGAATATGGCCTTCTCTTCGTCCACGTACATGCCACATATGGGGTCTTTAGCCATTAAAACGCGCCCCTTAACAACGCTTCTAAGGTATCAAACTGACACGAGCTTATATAAAGGATTGATTTAGCCTAGCCCACATGCTGCTATGACATAGTCTATCTTGACGAGGACTGACCGTCGTACAAACATTGATTTTCAGTACAGATTCCTGTTCCATAAGGGATTTTGGCTACAGATTTTACCTAAAAAATAGATCGATGCATCTCTAGTTGAAATTCCATTCAAAGACGGAGGCAAGGAAAAGAGTTCCGAAAATGGCGAGGAGCGGTAAATTTAATGTGTCCCTTGGACCAAAAGTCTGTTGACCGTTATCAAGAGATCAGCAAGAAGTTGGCGAATCCATCCTTGCTTTCTGAACTGAGATGCCTCTTTGAAAGAAGGTACACTTTGATGGAGTTATTAGAGTGGCTTCATGGGCGGGTTAAATGGAGCAAAGAAAACATAGTTAGGCACAACGATCCTATGGAAATATTGACTCACGGTAAAGGAAGATGCGGAGAGTTTGGCATCTTGTTCACAGCCCTTTGCCTAGCTCACAACTATCGCGCCAGACTGATCCTCGACATGTCTGATCACGTCTGGACAGAAGTTTGGGATAATAAACAAAAAAGGTGGATTCATGTGGACCCATCGGAGAAAAAAATCGACGATCCCCTAATGTATGAAAGAGACTGGAAGAAAAATCTGAAAGAAATATATGCCTTCGAGAATGGCAACGTAGAAAATGTAACAAAAAGGTATAAAATGACGAAAAACTAGGGCGAATGCAAAACCAGACGTGCTGGCTAGAAGGATGAGAGAAGATATTTCTGACAAAAACAAGCAGTCTCAGAGTAGCCTGCGTTTTTTTCAGGGAAACATTGCGGTCATTGCAGTTAGTAGCGCTGTCAATGGTTTCGGAGGGGGACTCATAGGTGCTTACGTTTCCCTCTATTTCGTTAAACTCGGTGGAAACCCCATAACGCTCGGATTAATGACAGCAATGGCGTCCACGATTGGATGTGTCATGTCCCTTCTAGGGGGCTTCATAGCAGACTATTACGGTAGAAGGAAAATCGTAGTTCTAACTGCTTTTTACAGCGTATTCTTTCCCTTGTTTTATGCAGTTATACAGGACTGGCGCCTATTCGCCGCGTTAAGCGTAGTCGCTGCCTTCGGTTCCATATCTGGTCCAGCCTCCCATGCCCTAATGGTAGATTCGCTTTCCCCTGAAAAACGAACCACTGGAATAGCCTCTCTTCAAGTAATTCCCTGTCTTCCAGCAATAGTGGCCCCTCTGATTGGAGGATGGCTAATTCAGAACTATGGTTTACTGGATGGCTTTAGACTGGCATGCACGTACACTGCAGCCACCGCCTTCATTTCGGCTTTAATCGTCTTCCTCTTCCTGAAAGAGACATTAAGACGCAGGCTCACCGCGAATTCGAATCCTAGCAAACTAAGAGATGTCACGAAGTTTCCTCGTCCGCTGCCCACCAGCTTGAAAGCGCTAATGCTTTCAGATGCCCTCATAGCATTTGCCAACGGAGCCGTAGGACCATATTACATTCTCTACGCGTCCAGTGTTATTGGGCTTACACTGATGGAATGGGCTCCAATTGTTAGTCTACAATATCTTGGGGTTGCCTTAAAGATTCCTGGAGCATGGCTTAGCGACAAGTTTGGGAAAAGAAAAATTATGATACTCTCGGTGTTAACGTGTGCCCCTTGCACCGTACTGTTTACGCTGTCTCGCTCTTTCCTTCAAGCCTTAACCGTCGCCCTTCTTCTTATAGTAACAGGGATATATTATGGACCAGCCTATGCGGCTCTTCAGGCTGATTTAACGCCTAGAATAATAAGGGGACGAATAACGGCCCTCTGGCAATTAAGTAGCGGTCTCTCAGCGGCATTAGGCGCGCTTATAGGAGGCTTCTTATTCCAAACAGTTAACCTAGCGTTGCCATTTTACTTATTCACTGCCGCAGAACTCATAGCAGCATTCTTCCTAATCAGCCTCGTAAGAGAACCCACGAAAAAAGAAGTCTAACTAAGATGGTGTCGGGGGAGTCCGTGCAAGTTTGTTTTTACTATGACAGTTTTGTTATCTTCGCTTGGCTCATGTTCTCCTCTAAAAACTTTTCAAGCTCCAACTTGTTAGGTCCAGATTGAGCGCCTTCACCTACACATTTCAAAGAACCACATGCAGCGCCGTAGATAACGGCGTCTTCAAGGTCTCTCCCTTGGAGAAAGGCTGTTAAGAAACCGCCAGCAAAGGCGTCACCAGCACCTATTGTGTCCACCACTTTCACAGGGAATGGCGAAACTGAAAAGTCGGCGTTTGGTGAATATACAAGAATGTTATCGCTGCCACCTTTGACCACAAAGGTCTTGTCTTTTCCTATTGCCTTTCTCAGATTCTTTATAACATTCATAATTTCCATGTCATTATTGGCGCCTAGTAGGATCATGGCTTCTCTTCGATTGACAAACAAAATATCAACGTTTTCCAGCGCAGGAAACAGCTTTTTATATCCAAACTCCGACTTTTTCCGTCCAGGATCCATGGAAACCGTTTTCCCAGAGCTCTTTGCAATTTCTGAGGCGGAGACCATCGCCCCTAAATTGACTCCTGTCATGTGGAGGTGCTGGGAACTCTGGATGTATTCTTGGCGTATCTCATTAGGATAGATGGGTTCGGAGGCTCCAATCATCTGAACAAAGGTGGGAGTGCCTTCCTTGTTTACCGTGATAAGCGAAACTCCAGTGGGTTTTTTAAAATCAACAAGTATGTGGTCCACATTCACGTTGTAGTTGCGAAAGTTTTGGACAACGGACCACCCGTGCTCGTCAAAGCCAACCTTTCCGATTACGCCGGTCTTTAATCCAAGTTTAGACGCCTGGATTGCTGAGTTTGCAGCCGAGCCCCCGACGCTTGATTTCAAGCGTCCCATTATCACTGCGAGTTTGTCTGGAGCAGGGAAGTCCTCCACATAACATCGAATATCGTACAACACATGCCCTATGCAAACAAGGTCTAGGGTCATCTACATCAACTCTTAACGAAATGATCAATTTTGCCTAGGTAGTTAATATTTATAGTAAAATTTTGGCGAATAAAAGACTTTATATGTTGTATCAGCAGATGGTCCACCCACGGAATAAAAGGTGCAGTAGTTTAGCAGTCATAAAATTGGAGTTACTATTTTTATTAGTATTTGTCGTGCACGTTTGCCTTTTTGGCTATTCTCTGTTTTTGCAGTGTTCTATATAGGCGTTCAACAGTTTTTTGATCGATATAGCCCTTATGAGGACGAAAGCCCCCTGAGAATCCCTCGGGGATATGTAGAAGTTCATGGATCATGGTCTTCTCTTTCTCTTCTTCGTTTAATTTATCATACCGCTCAGAAATAACTTCGATTACATAGGAAGGTGGAAGATGAAGAGCCTCTTGCCAGATTCTCCCTAAGCCGTGGATACGGGCGATAGTGCGCCAAGATTTAGATCCTCTGCTTCTAACGCAGAAAACGAATTGAGGAACCACGTTGAAAAAGTCTAAACTATCTAAGATTTCATCAACGAGCCTCTTAACGTCAGGAGCCTCAAAATATTTTATCTGCATAGCCTCCATCACTTCGATTACTTATTAGCTAATATGAATGGATGAAAAAGCTTATTGCACAGTATGCTATACGCTATTTACAAATACAGTGTATATATTTTCAGAATGTTTTTATAGTATGACTTTATGCATTCCTTCTTCGTAATTGGGTTGATTTGTGACGATGTTGGGCGTGGGATTAGTTGGATGCGGAGCCATAGGGACGGTTTTAGCCCACGCCATCGATGAAGGAAAAGCAGGAGACGCTAGACTAGTTTACATATACGACTTAGTGTTCAATAAATCCAAGAAATTGTCTGAAGAGTTATCCCATAAACCAAGGGTTGCAGAGGATTTCCGCGAACTAATTGAGTGCGAAGACATAGACCTAATTATAGAAGCAGCCTCCCAAGAGGCCGTTAGACAGTACGCCATAAGAACCCTTAAAGCCGGAAAGGACCTGATGATCATGAGCGTAGGCGCCCTAGTCGACGATAAGCTAACCAGCGAAATCAGGCATTTTACAAAGAGTTCAAAAAGGAAAGTTTACATTCCCTCAGGGGCTATAGCCGGCCTCGATGGACTAAAGGCGGCCGCCATAAACAGAATAGACGAGGTTGTATTGAAAACTAGAAAACCGCCCAGGGGATTAATGGGCGCCCCCTACGTTGAAGAGGAAAAGATAGACTTAAGCAAAATAAAGAAGCCAACAACCATATATGCGGGCCCTGCCAAAGAAGCCTGTAAACTTTTTCCAGAAAATGTTAATGTGGCGGCGGCTTTGAGCCTAGCTGGAATCGGACCAGAGAAAACCAAGGTCCAAATAGTTGCAGATCCGACAATTCAGAGAAATATCCATGAAATTCAGGTCAAAGGCGAGTTTGGCAGATTAATTGTTCGCAACGAGAACGTGGTCTCTCTCCTCAATCCTAAAACAAGCGCGTTAGCCGTCTTCTCTGCCATAACAACCCTAAAGAAGATCACAGAAAACTTCCAAATCGGAACCTAAGGCGAAAAATCCCGCGTTAGCAGAAAAAAAGCGTGGAAAACGTTAGAAAGCTAAATTGATTGGTGCTCCGGCCTAGGTTTAAATCTTGGTTTAAATTCTTGGTATTTCACTTTTACGCGGTAGAGCCTCCTGTTCTTTGGGATCCGTTATGTGCGGCGGGCAGAAATCGTGAACCAGTCCAGGTTCTATCAAATTTAATAGAACCTAAAAAATACGATAAAACCTATTTAACTTGCGTATGCACCTCTACTTGCTTTCTGGAAATGTTATGCACACGCTCAACCTAAGTCTATGTAAACTCCAATGTTTTCTGCTAAAGCTTTTTTGTAAGCAAGATCCGCTGTAACAGCGTCCTGTATTGCTAATCCTGTTGAGTCGAAAACGGTTATTTCATGAGGAGAAGTTCTACCCAGCTTTAAGCCTGCTACGATCTCTCCTATCTCGCCCCAGATATCTTCCTTTGTTATGATCCCCTCGGTTAACGGAACGTTAATCTCGCCACTGTGAGACGCCTGTTCCCAGTCATCAATTACGATCTTGGCTCTCTTTAGGAGCTCTGGATCGAGTTCTTCCTTGCCTGGAGCGTCTGCTCCAATGGCGTTTATGTGAGTGCCTAGTCCGATGCACCAGCTTTCTACGATGGGTTTTCGCGTCGGGGTGGCTGTTACTACAACATCTGCCCCTATAACCGTGTCTTTAATGTTGCTAACTGCTCTAACGTTAAGACCTAATTTTTCAGACATCCCTTTGGCATATTTTTCTCTTGACTCTCTTACCACATCCGTCACTCTAACCTCTTCTATTTCCTTTAGAACTTCCTTCAAGGCCATTAACTGAGTTTTAGCTTGAACTCCAGCTCCGACAATCCCTATGACTTTTGAATCCGCCCTCGCTAGATATTTTGTAGCTACACCTCCAGCAGCACCCGTCCTCATTGCGGTGATCCAGGTGCCTCCCATTATGGCTAGAGGTTCGTTACTTTTGGGATCGACTAGCATAATTGTTGCAATAACTGCAGGAAGATTGTACTTTGCCGGGTTGTTTGGGTGAGCGCTAACAATTTTTACGGCAGAGATGTTGGATTCCTCAAGGTATGAGGGCATGATCCTCAGGTCCCCATTATATTTCTCATAAAATAGATATTGTTTCGGCGGCAACTGCACCCGGCTTAGCCCCTTCTCCTTGAATGCCGATTTAACGGCTTCCATAACCTCATCCATATATAGAAGTTGATGGATGTCTTTTTCAGTTAATAATAGGACTTTCAAGTATGTCATCTCTTAGCCAGGAAAGATTTTACAGAACAGTCCGTTATAATACTTTTGTCGGGAAAAGGTGCCATATAACCGAACAATTTATTATTTTTGGAATTATATGTCTGATAGTGTGGTAAGGTCTTTAGGAATCAAAACCATGCGCGAGAAGCAGGCCGATTTTGGCAAGAGTTTTCCATGACAATTTGAAATTGGGGCTTAAATTATGAAGTATTTAGGACAGAGTTCTGCTTTTTCCACCCAAAAGGATACTCGCAAGTCCTTGACTCCCGGTATTTTCGCTATGTCGCTGCCTATCTTAATCAAATGCTCGAAATCTCTGGCTACGCCGATAGCCAATAAATCATGATCTCCAACAGTCTTTGTAGTCAAGATTACATTGCGCATCTGGATTAGCTTACCTAAGATCAGTGACGAATCAATAGTAGATTCGGTTGCTAAGCCATGTGAAGGCGAAGCGTCTATCAGAAATACAGCCATGCCATGATATCCAATTTTCTTAGGATTGATTACGACTGTGGACCCTCGGATAACACCTTTTTCTTGCAACGTTTTATATTTGCTTATCACAGTGTCTGGTGAGACTCCAAGTTCCCTCGCGATCTTTCTAAAAGATACGCGAGCATCTTCCGTCAGTCTTTTGATTATGTACAAATCAGTTTCATCCATCTCATCACTACCTGTTGAAATGTTCAAATTCAAAGTTCTCCGGGCATAGCAATATCTCATCAATCCAAATGCTCGTCGTGACCTCTCTGATCATGGGGTGTCCTTTTATCAAATCTTTTACTTGGCTGAGCCGACTAACATTCTCAAGAAGCGCAATACAGAATATGTCGTGACTGCCCATGGATGTGGTGCAGAAGATTATCTCACGCATCTTTCCTATCCATTCAGCAACTTCCCTTAAGTGTGGGTAGTTAACTTTAATGCCCAGGTTTGCAACGCAGTTGTAGCCGAAGCCTTTTGGGTTCAAGAGCATCGTCGTACCCCTGATAATGCCGGCTTTCTTCATTTTTCTGAACCGTTTGCTTATTGTGTCTGTTGACACACTACAATCTCTTGCTATATCCGTAAAATTGGCACGTGCATCCCTTTGTAGAGCCCTAATAATGTTTACGTCAACCTCATCGATTCTCACCTTAGAAGTCATGCGTATACCCTCTTGTTAGAACCCAATCAAAGTTATTAAATTATACTATTCTGGATAAAAAATCTTATGATGTCGAGTACACGCAAACGTTCGAGATTGTGACCGATGATATAAGGCAGATAGACGAATTTATCTTACAGCGTCGAGATAAGCCTTTTATTTGACGAACAACCTAGGTGATATTGGCGAGTTTCGCTTGAACATGTCAAAGCCGGTGGGCTGTTGGAATTAACAGCGGTCATTAAGGAAATTGAAAACAGAAAGAGAAGAGGGGAGTTGAGCAAGAAGAGAGTTGCTTGTGCTCACTGCGGAAGCACGTGGATCGAGCTCGTCGGGTTAATTGTCGGACAGAGAGAGGGATCCGAGGATCTTTGTCTTCGAATCGGTATGGAGTCAGAGAACTGTCAAACATGTAGGTACAGACCTCTGGAATGTCCAGAATGTGGCTCAAAAGACATATATGAAATAATGTTTGGTGAGGAGATTTCTGAAGAGGTTCCACTGACCTTCAAAGGTATAAAAAAGGTTACCAGAGGTTCAGGTGTCAAGACCTCTTGAAATCTTCACTTCTAGCGACCTAGGGAGCAGATAATTGACTAGTAGGGCGACGAAATTTGGCGGAAAGTGTTTCTGGATACAGCAAAGTCGACAGGATTACAAACGTAAAGGTGGGGTTCGAAACGACTGAATCCTTAAAGCACGCAGAGACTTCAGAGAAAGTAAATGTATGGAGTTTTGCGGATAAATGGGGTCCTGAGAAAGTCATACAAGTGTATGATGTAGCTACAAGGATGAAAGGGGTTCTAGTTATTGACAACACCGCTAGAGGACCTGGTAAAGGGGGCATACGCTTTACCCCAAGAGTTACGCCGTGGGAAGTTTTTCAATTAGCCCGGACAATGACTTGGAAGTGTGCAGTCGCTGATTTGCCGTTTGGCGGCGCCAAAGGCGGAATTAGAGGTGATCCAAAAAAAGTCGACAAAATTGCTTGGATGAAAGCATACGCCAGAGCAGTAGCCCCGTACGTCCCTAAGCAGTATGTTGCAGCGCCTGATATGTATACAGGAGAGAGGGAAATGGTTGCATTCGTGAAGGAAGTCGGAGATCTTAAAGGAGCAACCGGAAAACCAGCTGAGATCGGAGGCATACCGCATGAGTACGGGACAACGGGCTACGGAGTAGCCCTAGCAGTTATCGAGGCTACAAAAATTTTACACGAACTAAAAAGAATAACATTGGATGCTAACGACCTAAAAGTGTCAATTCAAGGCTTTGGCAACGTTGGAATGTTCGCAGCTAAATTTTTGGATGAGCGTGGAATCAAAGTCGTTGCTGTAAATGATTCAAAATCTACGATATATGATCCAGAAGGACTTAATGTCAGTAAGGCTATTGAGATAAAGAAAACGCATGGCACACTTAAGCCGTACAAAGAAGCGAAGCATCTGCCGAGAGATTCTATCTTTAAGACTTCAGCAAACGTCTTCATTCCTGCTGCGACTGCGAATGCAGTCAATAAAGATACTGCGCTAACGCTATTAGACGCTGGAGTTAAAATGGTTGTTGAGGGAGCCAACATTCCCATAATAAAGGAGGCAGATGATTTCCTACACAAAAAAGGCATATGGATCATTCCAGACATCATCGCTAACGCTGGGGGAGTTATAGGATCGTACGCTGAGTATCTTAACAAAACTGAAGATGAAGCGTTCCGTCTCATTGAAGATAAAATCGCAAAGAACGTTAGGAATATTGTGTCCGAGGCTGTGATGTCCAACCTAAAGCCAAGAGCCGTTGGATTAGAAATAGCTCAACAGAGAGTTAAGAAAGCGATGGATTACTAGGTGGTAACGTGGGAACGGTCGCGGAGCCTACCGGTATTGAACCTGATTGCGACAAAGAAATATTTCATGCAGTTAACTTGGAAACAAAATTTGGTCAAGGTAAGCGCGCGGAGATTTTACCAGTAAATTGGTGTTTCAAATCTGTTTTTACCGAAATTCTGAAACGCGACGTTTCAGCCTGTTTCTAACGAAATACGCCTAAATTGAGAACAATTTGAAAACGTTGGTGCTCCGGCCGGGATTTGAACCCGGGTCTCCGACTTTCTTCCAAGGCGACGAAAGGCCGGAATACTTGGCTCATGTGGTGTTTAGCCTGACTATATTCGGCAGTTTGGGAAGGCTTCTACCGGAGCCGGAGCATCAAGCAAATAATTCCTCCCTTCGTATAAATTCTTCTGTGGGCAAACTTATACTATCCCGTTGGCTTTTCACATCATGTCTCTTAAGGCTATCGTGTGGATTTGTAATCAATTCACATGAATTTCAGATACATAAGTTCTATATAGTCTCAGTCCGGTCGAGTAGATAGGGGGCATACTTGAGCAAGTTAGGATTATTGTGTATTTCATGTACGGTTTTACTGATGTCATTCTTTATCATACCTGTGTTGGCGGATACTTACACAGACCCAATAGGGGATGGTACGTACACTTCGGATTATGACATCATAGGAGGAAGCTGCACCTCTGACGGCACAAATCTTTATTTTTCAATAACGGTTAATGGAACAATCGATAATACATTTGAGTATGCCGTGGGTTTAGATATCGACAGAAGTTCTATGACTGGTCAAAATAACACATACGATGGAATATACATATGGAACGATATCGGAGCAGACTGGGCAGTTGCCTACAAGCATGGCT
>Ga0315312_1003437_pt1 | contig 10189 bp, 11 predicted proteins | sample TDP7_MG_FD_203629 | JGI IMG/M metagenome (GOLD analysis project Ga0315312, IMG submission 203629) | Freshwater sediment microbial communities from Lake Towuti, South Sulawesi, Indonesia - TDP7 | ecosystem: Environmental > Aquatic > Freshwater > Lake > Sediment | place: Indonesia: South Sulawesi... | reverse complement strand
TGGCATCCCGTACCTCGTAACTCACCTCGGAAGCCACCTCGGGAAAGGTAGAGAGATCGGGCTTCAGCGGCTCATCGAAGCAATAGATGCTGCTTTCGACTCTGCCAAGGGAGGAACGATGCTGCTGCTCGAGAATACAGCTGGCACCAAGAATAGCATGGGGTCGTCCTTCGAGGAAATTCGAGAAATCATCGATCACGTGACCGCGAAAGACCGCGTAGCCGTGTGTTTCGATACATGTCATGCCTTCGCCGCCGGATATGACCTGAGAAACCTAGAATCGGTCCAGAGAACGCTTGTCGAACTCGAAAAGGCTGTAGGGCTCAGGCTGCTAAGGGCAGTTCATGCAAATGACTCTAAAGGCGAGCTCCGGTCGCATCTCGACAGGCATGAGCACATCGGAATGGGCCAGATCGGTCAGCAAGGATTCAACGCCATACTGCACGCAGATACATTTCGTAAATTGCCTATCATACTGGAAACTCCGATCGACAAACGCAGAACAGACACAATGAACTTGAGAAAACTTCGGGAGCTTGCATCATAGCGGTGTTTGCGAAATCCATTTGTGAGGGACGCTGCGTTCTTCGGCTCCTCGGAAGAGGTGCTCCGTCGTGATATTCGAACAGGTTCCTGTCGGACCAATGCAAAACTTCGCCTATGTAATCGGAGACGAGAAAACAAGACTTGGTGCCGTCGTCGACCCAGGATGGGAAGCTGACACAATCCTCGAGGCTGCGAAGAGAAACGATTTGCGAATCGTTTACGCGATCGACACTCATCAGCACCACGATCACACGTCAGGGAACGACGAGCTTATCGGGAAAACCGGTGCGAAACTTGTCGCCCATGCCGCCTCTAGGATAGAGAAGGATATCAGCGTCAAGGATGGGGATGTCCTGCAGTTGGGAACTCTTGAAGTCAAGTTCATCCACACGCCCGGCCACTCTCCAGATCACGTGTGCGTACTTGTCGACAGGAAATTGATGACTGGGGACACTCTATTCGTGGGCGAATGCGGACGAACCGATCTACCCGGCGGGAGCTCCGAGCAACTGTACGACAGCCTATTCAGTAAGCTGATGAACCTGCCTGATGAGGTCGAGGTGTGGCCCGGACACGATTACGGTCCCGCGCCTCACTCGACGATTGGGTACGAGAGGGCGCACAACTATGTCTTGAAACCTCGGACCTTGAGAGAGTTTGTCCGGTTCATGCAGGAGCCATGACGGGCAAGGGACGTGCGCCCGAGGCATGAAGCTGGAACAGTTCGTGGCAGAGTTCGTAAGCGCTCACGAGAGAATCCCACAGTCGTACGAGCCTCGCGAGGACTCATTTCTCATGCTCGAGGTTCTCGGGGAGTTGAACCTACGAGGCGTAAGGGTCCTTGACATGGGCACAGGCTCGGGGATCCTTGCCACTTACTGCGCCAAGAGAGGCGCAGAAGTGACAGCCTCGGACATTGACGCCGACGCCATCGAGGCTGTGAGGCTCATAGCTCAACGCCTTGGAACAGACGTCAGAGTGGTTATCAGCGACCTCTTTTCAGAGATCGAGGAGAACTTCGACATCATAGTTTTCAATCCGCCATACTTGCCTTCGGACCGGATAGAAGATCGCGCGGTGGACGGCGGCGCCGGGGGAACAACGATCATCAGAAGTTTTCTTGAGCAGCTCAGTCTTCATCTCAACAAGAGCGGGTTTGCCATTTTCGTCGCCAGCTCACTAAACAATCCGCAAGATCTCACACGCGACTGTCTAAGCATGAGCTTTGAGACAGTCCGTGAGTGGCGGTTTTTCTTCGAGACTTTGTATGTGATCAAGGCGAAGCTGAGAGATCTAACGCCCTAGAATCAACGTGTTGAACACAATTCCTAGCGGTCTCATTCAGACCCTGGCAGGGGTCTCGATCGTACTCTTGCAAAGCCTAAGTTAGACTTGGACTGCCCGCCTGTTCGTTTTTGGACGGCGTATCGTTTATTATTTCGGTCTGGGTCGAAAGATCAAGCCACCGAAGGTAGTTCCTCATAATGATCGTTGACAGTGTCTTGGATCTGATAGGAAATACTCCGATGCTCAAGCTCTCCCGTATCAACACGAATCCTGATGTTGAGATGTATCTGAAGCTTGAGAAGTTCAACCCCGGCGGTTCGGTCAAGGATCGTATCGCAAAGTACATGATTGAACATGCTGAGGCAGATGGCGTTCTCACGAAGGACAAGATCGTGATCGAGCCGACGAGTGGAAACACGGGCATAGGCTTGGCGATAGTCTGTGCGGTCAAGGGCTACAGGCTCGTGCTTGTGATGCCCGAAACCATGACGATGGAGCGAAGAAAGATGCTCATGATCCACGGGGCGCGCATTGTGCTATCCCCCGGCGGCAAGGGAATGAATGGCGCAGAAGACTTGGCCAAGGAGATAGTGGAAGAGAACCCTGACAAGTATTTTATGCCGAACCAGTTCGCGAACCGCTACAATACCCTTGCACACTACGAGACGACAGCCGAGGAGATCTGGAAAGATACGCAAGGGAGAATCACGCATTTCGTGGGAGGGATTGGCACCTCGGGGACACTGATGGGTGTCTCAAAGAAACTTCGCGAGCGTAATCCCAACCTGAGAGTCATTGGTGTGGAGCCTGAGAGCAGGACGCCTATCCAAGGACTGAAGAACTTGGACACTCAATACGTTCCTACGATATTCGACAGCACTGCGCTAGACGAACGGCACTACGTAGACCTGCAAACAGCCGAGGAAGCCGCCCGTCTCCTCGCCCTTGAGGAAGCCATACTCTGTGGGCCGAGCACCGGAGCCATTCTTCACGTCGCGCTCGAGAAAGCTAAGCCACTGAGCGATGGAGTGATGGTTGTAATGGCTCCCGACGGCGGAGAGAAGTATCTCAGCACTCAGCTCTGCGATGAGGACAGGTGTCGCGACTGCGTCTTCAAGTACAAGATCAAATGCGCCTACTCGCCTGAGGTGGTGCTTCCGGGAATCGACAGCTAGCGTACTCGCTAGAACAGGAAGCCAAGCGAATCCCTCATCGGCACTTATCTCGACGCCGGACACACCTAGGCACGTCCAAGCCGTTCTGTCTGAACCAGAACCAGCAGATTCATTGAACCGGGAAAGGCAACTAGCTGCAAGGTGGATCGTATGTCTTCAGAGGAGAATGTCTTCGTCACCCGCTTGGAGAGGGTCAGGGATTACCAGTTCAGAGTGAAGTTTGATCAGCCGAGCATTCCGCAGATCATAACGGACGAGCCTGAACCTCTTGGAAGAGGCGCCGGCCCAAACCCCTCACGCCTCTTGTCTGCAGCGGTTGCGAATTGCCTTAGTTCCAGCCTCATTTTTTGCCTAAGCAAAGCGCGAATTTCTGTCAAAGATTTGGAAGCCTCCGCGGAGACGGTCATTCGTAGAAACGAGGAAGGCCGATGGAGAATTGGAGGCCTGAGAGTGAAGATTCACCCAGTCATCAGTTCAGAGGAGGTTTCCAAATCGAAGAGATGCCTAGAGCTGTTTGAGGACTTTTGTATCGTAACGCAGAGTGTGCGGAAAGGCATTGATGTCAAAGTGGAGGTCGAAATGGATTCGTCGGAGATGACAGGTTAGGAGAAACCTCTGCTTGGTTAAGGCGTATTGCCAACACGTGGCCTCCATACTCGGCGTGTGCTTGGCCTAGGAAAGCCCGTATGCAATTCCTGAGGCGGTGCGAGATCGTACAGATTCTGTACGCCCAGCCCTTTTCTTCCTACGGACTTCTTGAGCCAATCCTCCCTGATTGGCTCTTCTCGCAACTGTCGCTCGGACATATCCACATGGAGCATCTTTCCGCGACAAGCTCGTTCCATCTTCAGAATTGAGACGCCAGTAGAAGTGGCCGCTCTCCCTAGAACAAGTCTCCCGTCTTCTCGACGAATGAGCTAAGCGACGAGACGGTATCAAGAGAAGCATCTATTGAGTCTGCTTCGAGACGTGGTTCAGTCCAGCCTGTAGTAGAACTCTCTCGGTCTCAGCTCACGGAACTCATCGGTTTCTCGCGCGATGTGCTTCCTTATGTCTACACATAGATGACATTTTGAAATGTACCCTCCTACGAGGGGTCTGTAACCATATTCTCTAACGCCGATTTCGTAAAGTGATTTCAATCGGGTCACCAACGCCGCAACAATTCGCAGATCGTCGAGATCTATTCCTTGACATATTGAATCGATCCTTCTTGCATCTCCTAGAGAAATGCCGCCGCAATAGCCGGTCATATAGTTGCAGTAGTTGTCGGCATGGGCGTGCCACCCTCGCGTCAACTGTGATCCACACGATTCGTCGAGGAATCGCTCGGCTGGGCACCTCGCGTACAGGTCAGTAAGCTTGTAGGCCGCCCTACCCATGGGAAGTAGTTCTACGTTCTCGTATAGGTCCCCTAGATGCGTTCTCTGCAGGTAATCTATGAAAGGCAAGGAACCCTTGATGTTGATTCTCTTGAATTCGTTGTAGAAGTACTCTTGGTAGAGTAGAACATTTTCGCGAAAGACTCCCGTGGCTATTCTAACCGCCCTCTGCGTTCGTTCAAAGGGCACCTGCTCCAGTATGAACGGGTTCACACTGATCAGTATGCCGTGAAGTCCAGCCTCTTTCAGCCGCAGGAGTCGATCTCTTGTGCTTTCATCGTCGGTGGCCCAGAATCCGTTGGTCTCGACGAAGGTGGACGGAATCTGAAGGTCATCGGCCATTTGTACAGCATCCATGAGAAGATCAAAATTGAGGAACGGTTCCCCGCCCGTGAAATGAAGCCCATAGTTTATGCCGATCTTATCGTTCCCGAAGGGGCTTCCACGGATTCTACCCGATAGCTGAGTGAGGATTTCATGAAGGTCTTCTCTCGAGATCCAATCATGTGTCCACCTTGGCGAACACGCATACATGCAGTGCTTGCATTCGCTAGTGCACTTGTAGGAGAGTAGTATGCCCCCTGAAATCGGTTCCTCTATGAGTAGGCGCTTCACATGAAGCCAGCCCTAGCCCACTTACTCTTACGACGTGTGGACGTCCACCACGGCACCAGCGCCCGGCCAGAACCTATGTGGACTTCTCATCGATCCATTCGAGGATCTCGATGGTGATTCCGTCCGGGTCCAACAGGTATGCCGCCTTCGCCTTTCCCAAGTTCTGTGGGCTGGAGTAGAACCTTACTCCTTTCGCTAGTAGTCTGCTGTACACATCCTCGATGTTCTTGACTGACAGGGCAAAGTGTGTTATCCCAACATCGGAGACTCTTCGGTCCCGCGGGTAGGGTTTGCCTTTCGGCGATTTGTATTCCCAGAGCTCAACCTTGTGACCGTTCATGTCGAGCATGACCCCCCGCGCCCTCACGTTGCGAAGACCCACAAGTGCGTCCCACTCACGGCCGGAAACCAATCCGATTTCTTCAACAACCCTTCCGTCTAGGACATCGCAATAGAAAGCCACGGAACGGCCCAAGTCACGAACACTGATCGCCGTGTGGTCAGAAACCGTGTTTGTCATGATCGTTCTCGGGTGCTGGCTGCATATATCAGTTTATCTTGCATGCAGAAATCATACAAGGCATATTGACGCCCATGGAGGCGGGAAGGCGCGGACTGAATGATGATACAGACCGCACAGCTTGGAAGCAAGGTCGTTGTGAACCGCCAGCATCTGCAGCAACTTTTGGATGCCCTTACCAAGAGAGGGTATCGAGTTGTGGGCCCGATCGTCCGTGACCGAGCTATCGTTTACGAGGAATTGGAGTCAGTCTCTGACCTACCGGAGGGATGGACCGACGAACAGGACGGGGGCACCTATCGTCTCAGGAAACGCAACGACAAATCGTTGTTCAGTCATGTCGTCGGCCCTCAATCTTGGAAGAGGTTCCTGCTTCAGGCAGAGATACGTTTGTGGAGGGCAAAGCGAGGTCGCAGAGGCTTTCAAGTCATCGAGGAAAGCAGGGAAGCCCCGAGATATGCCTTCGTAGGCGTTCGATCTTGCGATCTCCATGCAATTGCTACTCAAGATAGAATATTCGTAAGAGGCGAGTATGTTGACCAGTCCTACAAATCGCGTCGCGAGAAGGCCTTTGTCGTCGCGACCAACTGCACACGAGCGGGCGGAACCTGCTTCTGTGTTTCGATGAACACCGGACCGAAAGCGACTTCGGGGTTTGATCTCGCTCTGACGGAGGTCTTGAGCTCGGGTAGTCACTTCTTCTTGGTTGAAGTCGGCAGTCAGCGTGGCGCTGAGGTCCTTCTTGAAGTTCCGCACAGGGAAGCGCATGAAGAGGAGATTGGCATCGCAGAAAGCGCCATCAAGAAATGCTCACAGCAGATGGGTCGATCCATGCATACAGCTGGAATCAAGGATCTGCTCTACCGCAACTATGAGCATCCTCGCTGGGACGATGTCGCTGGCCGCTGTTTGACCTGCGGAAATTGCACTTATGTGTGCCCGACATGCTTCTGCACAACTGTAGAGGACTTCACCGACCTCTCAGGCGGGCAGGCAGAGCGGCGGCGGAGGATGGATGTGTGCTTCACAATGGATTTCTCGTACATTCATGGTGGCAGTATTCGTTCTTCATCTAAGTCGCGATATCGTCAGTGGATGACCCACAAACTGGCCACGTGGATCGACCAGTTCGGAGTCTCGGGCTGCGTAGGATGCGGGCGCTGCATCACGTGGTGTCCCGTCGGCATCGACATCACTGAGGAATTTCGCGTGATCCGGGAAAGTGAATTGAGTAAGCCGGTGATGACTTGAGCAGGAGGGAATGACAATACAAACGCTCGAACCGATACTGGCAGAACATCCGTTCTTGAAGGGTCTTGAATCCCAGTACATCAAGTTGCTTGTCGGATGCGCGTCCAATGTGCGCTTCAACGCAGGCCAGTATGTCTTCCGCGAGGGTGAAGAAGCCAATCAGTTCTACATGATTAGGCAAGGCAAAGTCGCGTTAGAGATACACGCCGCAGAACGTGGTCCCATCACAGTTCAGACCATAGGGGAAGGAGATGTGCTCGGTTGGTCATGGCTTATCCCGCCGTACCGCTGGCGCTTTGATGCGCGCGCGATGGAACTTACAAGAGCCATCGCTCTGGACGGAAAATGCCTTCGCGACAAATCTGAGGAGGACCATAGCCTAGGTTATGAGTTGCTCAAGCGGTTCTCCAACATCATCGTCGAACGGCTTGAGGCAACAAGACTACAACTTCTCGACGTCTATCGGGTCCGCGTTTGAAGAGCTAGAGATGCTACACAAATGTATACGGCCCCGATGCTCACGCATGCCTATCGTGTTAGGGGACTGCGGGACGAAACCTATGATACCTTCACACTCGAACTCGAACCGCGAAACACATCAGGAATAGCCTCATTTGCTCCCGGCCAGTTCAATATGCTGTACGTTTTCGGCGTAGGCGAAGTTCCGATCTCGATTAGCGGCGACCCTGCAAAGCTCGGGACGCTTGTGCACACGACGCGCACAGTGGGCAAGGTGACGAAGGCCATGCACGAACTGGATCGAGGTGACGAGCTTGGCGTGCGTGGTCCCTTCGGAACGAGTTGGCCGGTCGAGCAAGCAAGGGGGTGCGACGTTGTCATTGTTGCAGGAGGAATCGGAATGGCACCTCTTCGGCCGTCATTGTATCAGCTGCTTTCGCAGAGGCGAGAATATGGCAAGGTTGTTCTCCTCTACGGCGCGCGCACTCCAGCAGATCTTCTCTATCAGCGGGAAATGGAACAATGGCAAAGACGCGCCGATCTCCAAGTCGAAGTCACAGTGGACCGAGCCCTGCGCTGGTGGCGTGGCAATGTCGGCGTTGTTACAACACTCATCCCCAAGGCGACCTTTGACGCAACCGACACAATAGCGATGGTCTGCGGACCTGAGGTCATGATGCGGTTCACCGTAGCCGAGCTCCGGAGGCGAGGAGTAGCAGACGACAGCATCTACATCTCGATGGAGCGCAACATGAAGTGCGGTTTCGGTTTCTGCGGGCACTGCCAATTCGGGCCTTTCTTTGTGTGCAAGGACGGCCCGGTCTTTCGGTATGACCGCATCATGAATTTCTTTGGGAAGGGAGAGATTTGAAATCGGCTCGTAAGCGGAAACCGAAACTGGCGATCTGGAAGTTCGCTTCATGCGATGGCTGTCAGCTAAGCCTCCTCGACTGCGAGGAAGAGCTCCTCAGCATCGCTGACGCGATAGAGGTCGCCTATTTCCCTGAAGCATCAAGTGGGATGGTGAAGGGTCCATATGATCTCTCCCTCGTCGAGGGTTCCATCACAACTACGCGCGATGATGACAGAATTCAACGAGTCCGCCAAACATCAAAGTATCTCGTCACAATCGGCGCATGCGCAACCGCCGGAGGGATCCAAGCATTGCGCAACTTCAAAGACACCAAAGATTTCGTCTCGATGGTATATGCTACGCCAGCATACATTGATACCCTCGACAAGTCGACGCCCGTTTCACATCACATTCGAGTCGACTACGAGCTACAAGGATGCCCAATCAACAAGAAACAGCTAGTTGAACTCATCAGCGCCTTCTTGAACGAACGCAAGCCGAACGTGCCTCCGCACAGTGTATGCCTTGAGTGCAAGATGCGGGGAACAGTCTGTGTGATGGTCGCCCACGGCACACCGTGCCTCGGGCCTGTAACTCACGCAGGCTGCGGAGCGATATGTCCATCCTACAGCCGTGGATGCTACGGTTGCTACGGTCCCAAGGAAACTCCCAATACGGGTTCATTGAGCGCTTGGATGAGCCGTCTCGGACTGGAGGATCATGACATCACGCGAGTCTTTCGCACATTCAACGCGTACTCCGAGGCGTTCCGCAGGGAAAGTGAAGCACATGAAAAGTAAATCACTAACGGTGGACTACCTCGCGCGAGTCGAAGGAGAAGGCGGGATCGACGTCAAGATAAGAGGCAACAAGGTAGTAGATGTCAAGCTTAGGATCTTCGAGCCGCCGCGGCTTTTCGAAGCCTTCCTCCGTGGACGAAAATTCAGCGAAGCGCCGGATATTACAGCACGCATCTGTGGAATATGCCCGATAGCCTACCAGATGAGCGCTGTCCACGCGATGGAGGACGCACTAGGCGTCAAGGTTGACGGACAACTCCGCGAGCTACGCCGGCTCGTCTACTGTGGTGAGTGGATCAAGAGCCACACACTGCACGTGTACATGCTACACGCTCCCGATTTCCTCGGGTATCCAGACGCGATTCAGATGGCGAAAGACTACCCCGATGTGCTTCAGCGCGCCCTTCGGTTGAAGAAGATAGGCAACGAGATTGTTGGGCTACTTGGAGGCAGAGAGATTCATCCGATAAACGTGCGTGTTGGAGGGTTCTACAAGGTGCCGACGAAGGCTCAGCTCGCTGCGCTACTGCCCCGTCTTCAATGGGCTAGGGACGCGGCGGTTGACACAGTTCAATGGGCTGCGAAGTTTAGGTTTCCAAAGTTCGAGCAAGACTACGAGTTTGTTTCCCTTCGCCATCCGAAGGAATATCCCTTCAATGAGGGGCAGATCGTATCCAACAAGGGATTGGACATTCCAGTTCGCGAGTACGAGAATCACTTCATTGAAGAGCACATGCCACATTCGACCGCGCTTCACTCTGTTCTCAGCGAACGTGGAGCATACTTCGTAGGCCCGCTAGCACGCTACAACCTCAACTTCGACAAACTGTCTCCTCTGGCGCAAGACGCCGCACGATCTGCTGGGCTCGGCACTGAATGCAGAAACCCGTTCCAAAGCATAATCGTTCGCGGTGTCGAAACAGTGTACTCGTGCGATGAGGCTCTGCGTATTGTCAACGAGTACGAAATGCCTGAGCAGCCGGCTGCGGAGTTCCACGTGAAGGCGTCTAGGGGTTGCGCCTGCACTGAGGCTCCGCGCGGCAGCCTCTATCATCGCTACCGTATCGATGACAACGGGATTATTCTAGACGCAAAGATCGTCCCGCCAACTTCGCAGAACCAGAAGACCATCGAAAATGATCTCCGGCAATTCATTCCGAAACGGGTGAACCTGCCGCATGACAAACTCGTCTCGCAGTGCGAGCAGGCCGTACGTAACTATGACCCGTGCATCTCTTGTTCAACACACTTCCTGAGACTCGATGTCCAGCGGGAGTAGAAGGCACAAGCACTATCGTGTC
>Ga0315312_1003436_pt1 | contig 10190 bp, 10 predicted proteins | sample TDP7_MG_FD_203629 | JGI IMG/M metagenome (GOLD analysis project Ga0315312, IMG submission 203629) | Freshwater sediment microbial communities from Lake Towuti, South Sulawesi, Indonesia - TDP7 | ecosystem: Environmental > Aquatic > Freshwater > Lake > Sediment | place: Indonesia: South Sulawesi... | reverse complement strand
TTTCCCAGCCCGCGCCCCGTAGATGACGGCTGGCTGGGCGGCGGCGTTGCAGAGGCGGACGGCCTCCCCAACCTCCTCCGGCTTGAGCCAGCGGTAAGCCAGGGGCACGAAGCCTGTCTCCTTCTCGTCAATGACGATGAGCCGCGCCCCCCTGTTGGTCGCGCCCCGCTTGACGAAGAAGCCGGCCACCTGGTGGTTCTCGGCGAGGTCCTCCCCCACCACGATGAACATGTCGGCCTCGTCGAGGTGGGCGAGGCTGAGCTCCCCCTCGGGCGGCTCGGAGAAGGGGCCCTCCAGGCAGCCCAGGTTCTCCACGCCCATGCCCCGGAAGAGGTTGGCGAAGAGCTGGAGCGCCTCGTTGGTGGCACGGGTGGAGGCCAGGGCGCCGATGGCTTTTTTGTCGAAGCTCCGGAGCCTCCCGGCGACCAGATCGAGGGCCTCGTCCCAGCCTGCCTCCTCCAGCTTGCCGTTCTGCCGCACCAGGGGGTTGAGTGCCCGCCTTCGCTTCTCGTCGTAGAGGGGTTCGAAGCGGCCGGCGACGCAGAGGAGGCCCTTGTTTGGCTCGGCGTCCCAGTCCCCTTCGATGCGCAGGACGTGGTTGGATCGGGTCACCACCTCTATGCCACAGCCCACGCTGCAGAAGAGGCAGGTGCTCTTGACCCGCTCCACCTGTACCTCCCGACCCATGTAGGCGCTCCTGCGGTCCACCAGCGTCCCGGTGGGGCAGACGGAGAGGCATGTCCCGCAGGAGGCGCAGCTCGACTCACCGAAGGGCACGTTCAGGTCGGCGCAGATCATCGTCTCGATGCCCCGCTCCATCACCCCTAGGGTATGATTCCCCACCAGTTCGGCGCAGGCCCGAACGCAGCGGCGGCAGAGGACGCAACGATTGGGATCCATCATCAAATATTTATGTGAGGAGTCGATATGGCGCTCGGGATATAAGAGTGGCCATCTGATATAGTCGACCCCAAAGCGGTAGCCTAGGTCCTGTAGCTCGCAATCGCCACTGGCCACGCAGTATAGACAATAGTGGTTGCCTTCGGAGAACAAAAGCTCCAAGATAGCCTTACGCATTTCATTGAGCTTTTCCGTATTCACCTTCACCACCATTCCGGCGGCTGCTGGCGTAGTGCAAGCGGTATCTATCCGTAGCCGTCCCGACCCCTCGATTTCGACGATGCACATTCTGCAGGAGCCGATGTCTGTGAGCCCCTCAAAGTGGCAGAGGGTAGGTACATCCATGCCGTTCTTCTGGCAAACCTGGAGTATGGTATCCCCCTTTTCCCCTTTGACCTCCTTTCCGTCTATGGTGAGCGTGATCTCAGCCATGGATTACCCTCCCTCCTGATTTCTGGGGACGTCAAATGCCCTCAAAGGGGCAGGAATTTCACCCGATTTGCCAGGTCTTCAGGTCCCCGCTTTCGCGGTGATTTCCAGACCATGGGCCCATTGTCCCAATCAAGGCACGCAAGGGGTGGGCGTAAATCACGCCAGCGAAGGGGACTCCCTTGGTTGGCGCCCTCGGCTCAGCCAGAAGATCGTCATCGAAGGTGAACAACGCCCATCGCAATGCGGCAGCACGATCCAGCAAACTCCGAGTCAGGCAAATCGGCTGGGTTGTTTTCCTGCGCGGTGAACACATCAAACGCTGCGCGAGCGAAGCCATACTGTGATTACCTTGGGAAGCAGTAAACGGGATAAATTATATGGCAAAATACGGAGTTCGTCAAGTCGGAGACGCTAAGGGCTTGCGCAGCGAAGCCCGGGGAGCCTTCGGCCCGAGCTCAGGCCGAGGGCTTGAGGGGTGCCCCCTTAACCCCACTTTTTCCTCCCTACCTATGAGCGGGCTGATGGGCCGATGCTTCGCACTGAGCCTTCGCCCTGAGGCTCAGCCCGAAGGGTGCTCAGCACGAAGTGTCCCACCTTGGGGGAGGGAAGGGAGAAAGATGGGTGGACACACCTGACGAACTCTTTCGCCCTTCTATCTGATGGAATACCCTTCGGGCCTTCGGCGTTGAGGGTTCCCCTGAGGGGTCACCCCGAAGGGCCCTCGAGGCCGAAGGCTTGAGTTCCTTCGGACACTGAGTGTCCCTTCGGGCTGAGCCAGCCCTCTAGGGCGAAGCCTCAGGACACGAAGTGCCTCAGGGCGAAGCCTTTAAGGCGATGACAAATGGTCTCGCCAGTATCTGAGCGCTATCTCCCCTGAAGCGAAATGTCTTCCCATAGGGGCGAGACCATTTGTCAGAGAGAGTTCGTCACCTGACGAACCTTCTCCCCTCTAGTGGTAGGGCTTCGCCCTTAGATTATAGGGAGAAGGTTCGTCACCACACACCCCCCGACCTGCTGCGCAGGCCCGCTAATGTGATCTTGATAAATTTCACATTGTATGCTAGAATTGAAAATGAATGTAGTGAGGGAATCGGGTTGGTTTGCGAGGCAGATTCGGTAGATAAGCAAATCATACGCTTCTTGCAGGAGGGTGGGCGTAAATCGAACGTGGAAACCGTCTGCCAGATAGTGGTCGCTGAGGCGACGGTCCGCAAGAGAATAGAGTTATATGACTGAGGGGGTGGTAAAGATTCAAAAGGCTTTTGAAAACCTCCTGCAGGTTGTGGATCTGCGGGAGGTTCCCGCTACGAGGAGGAAGCTATGGCTAAGATTCTAGTTGTAGACGACGACCCCGATTTCGTGGAGATCACCAGGATGGTCCTGGAGGCCAACGGCTACGAAGTCGCCAGCGCCGCCGACGGGAAGGAGGCCTTGGCCAAAATGCGGCAGGAAAAGCCGGACCTGTTGCTCCTGGACATCATGATGGCCCACATCCTTGAGGGGTTGGAAGTGAGCAAGAAGATGCAGGCCGAGGCTGAGCTGAGGAGGATACCCATCATCATGGTCTCCTCCATCACCGACAGTCCCCACGCGGGGGAGTTTCCCACCGACGAATATATTCCCATGGACGCCTGGATCTCCAAGCCCGTCCAGCCCGCCGACCTACTGGAGAAGGTCAAACGCTGCCTGCGCTGAATAATCTCGCTGTGCAACCTGTAGCGGCGGTGACGAACAGTCTCGCTTTATTGTGATTTGTGCATATATAGAGCTGTTGAGCGAGACTGTTCGTCAGGTCGGCTCTGACCGCCCTAGAAAGCGGACACAGCGGTCCGCCGCTACCGGAAACGAGGGGCGATGGCTGTCCAAGGCAAAATCTTGGTGATTGACGACGACCCCGACTTCCTGGAGTTCGTCACCATCGTCCTGGAGTCCAGGGATTATGAGGTCTACACCGCCGAGAGCGCCAGCGAGGGGCTGGCTGCGATGCGGCGGGTGAAGCCCGACCTGGTGCTCCTGGACGTGATGATGTCCTACGCGCTCGACGGGCTCAACGTGACCAGGGAGATGCGCAGCGACACCGAGCTCGGGAAGATACCCCTCATCCTGATCTCGGCCATCGTCAGCCGGGAGGAGGCGGCGCTCTTCCCCACCGACGAATACCTCCACGCCGACCTCTTCATGTCCAAGCCCATAGAGCCCGCCGAACTTCTGGAGCAAGCGGGCAAACTTATCGCTCGCCAAAAGAGATAAGGAAGGAGGGAGTATGGCTCCACAAGAGATTCCCAGAGGCACCCAAGCTGCCAGGTCCATGGTGCTCACGGCCCTCTACATCGCCCAAGAGCAGTACGGCCACCTGAGCGAGGAGGCCCTGCAGCGCGTGGCGGAGCGGCTAGGGATGTCGCTCAAAGATGTTTATTCCGCGGCCAGCTTCTATTCTCTCTATCGGATGAAGCCCGCTGGTGAGTATGTCATCCAGGTCTGCGAGGGGCTCTCCTGTTTCCTCAATGACGGCGCCGAGCGCCTGGTGGATTACCTGCGCAAAAAGCTGAGCATTGAAGTGGGCGAGACCACCCCCAATGGGAGGTTCACTTTGGAGACGGTGCAGTGCCTGGCCTCCTGCGGGACCTCGCCGACGATGCGCATAAACGACGAGCTCTACGACAACCTGACCGAGGAGAAGGTGGACGCCATCCTCAAGCAGTTGGCAAGGGGGTAGCAAGATGGAAAAAGCCCTTTTGAAGAACGTTTACGTCCCCCACGCGGAGAACATAGACGTCTACATCGCCCACGGGGGCTACCGGGCCGTGCGCAAGGCCCTGCTGAAATTTAAGCCCGAGGGACTCATCGAGATGGTCAAGGAGTCAGGCCTGCGAGGCAGGGGAGGGGCGGGCTTTCCTGCCGGGCTCAAGTGGGGCTTCATGCCCAAGGACCCTGACGTCACCAAGTACCTCTGCGTCAACACCGACGAGGGGGAGCCGGGCACCTTTAAGGACCGCTACCTGGTGGAGGAGGACCCCCATCAGGTGCTGGAGGGGGTCATCATCGCCGCCTACGCCGTCGGCGCCCACAGGGCTTACGTCTACATCCGGGGCGAGTTCTTCCTGGCGGTGAAGCGCTGGATCAAGGTCATCGCCGACGCCTACGATAGAGGCTTCCTGGGCGAGAACATCCTGGGCACGGGGTTCAGCTTGGATGTCTCCGTGCACCGCGGGGCGGGGGCCTACATCTGCGGCGAGGAGACGGCCATGCTGGAGAGCCTGGAGGGAAAGCGCGGCGAGCCGAGGCTTAAACCTCCCTACCCCGCCCAGGTCGGCCTCTACGGACAGCCGACCCTTGTCCACAACGTGGAGACGCTGGCCTGCGTGCCCCACATCGTCCTCAGGGGGCCGGAGTGGTTCGCCAGCATCGGCACCGAGGAGAGCAAGGGACCCAAGATTTTCTGCGTCAGCGGCCACGTTAGAAGGCCCGGCAACTACGAGCTACCGATGGGGACCACCCTGCGGGAGATAATCTACGAGCACGCTGGCGGCGTAAAAGGTGGCCGCAAGCTCAAGGCGATCATCCCTGGCGGAGCCTCCACCCCTATGCTCACCCCGGAGCACCTCGACGTGCCGATGGCCTTCGAGACCCTGCCTAAGGTGGGTTCCATGTTCGGCACAGGGGCTGTAATCGTCATGGGCGAGACCACCTGTATTGTAAACGCCGTGCTGCACCTGGCCAAGTTTTTCGCGCATGAGTCCTGTGCCAAATGCGTTCCTTGCCGGGTTGGCACCCAGACCATGGTCAAGACCCTGGAGGGGATTGAGGCTGGCAAGGGAAGGGAAGGGGACATCGCCCTGCTGCTGGATGTCTGCAACACCATGCTGGGCAAGACCTTCTGCCCGCTGGGCGACGCCGCCATTAACCCGGTGGCCAGCAGCATCAAGCACTTCAGGGACGAATACGAGTACCACATCAGGGAGAAACAGTGCATGGTGTAAAGCCCTCACCTCTCCCCCTGCACCCCCTCCCCCTCTCCCAAACTTGGGAGAGGGGGAGGGGGTGAGGGCAAGTGAGGGCAAAGGAGGAAATCCTATGGCCAAGATTCTGGTCGTTGACGACGACCCCGATTTCGTGGAGGCCACGAAGCTCGTTTTGGAGCCGAATGGCTACGAGGTGAGCAGTGCCGCCGACGGGAGGGAGGGGCTGGCCAAGGTTCAGGAGGAGAAGCCGGACCTGGTGATCCTGGATGTCATGATGGCCAGCATCCTCGACGGGCTGAGCATGAGCCGGAAGATGCAGGAGAGCCCCCAGCTCAGGAAAATACCCATCCTCATGGTTACATCCATTGCCAACACCGACTACGCCGTCCTTTTCCCGACGGACGAATACATCCACATTGACGGCTTCATGTCCAAGCCCATATCGCCCGATAAGCTGCTGAGCGCCATCAAGCGGCTGTTGGCGTAAAACCTCCCGCAGGTTCCAGAACCTGTGGGAGGCCCCACGGGGGAAACGGTGGAGAAGATCAAGGCCAGCGGCATTATCCAGAACACCAACCTGGCCGAGATAGGGGTGATGTCCATCCCCGACCGGCCGGGCATCGCCAGCGCGGTCCTTACCGCCCTGGGCGAGAGGGGCATCAACGTCCAGTTCATCGTCCAGTGCATTGACCTGAAGAACCACACCCACATGATCCTCTGCGTGGCCGAGGACGACCTGGAGGTGGCCCTATCGGCCATCGAGGAGGTCAAATCGAGGGTGCGGGCCGAGAAAGTCATCCGCCGACCGAATGTGGCCATAGTGTCGGTCTTCGGGCCCCATTTCCGGGACCAGCCTGGCATCGCCGGGGTCGCCTTCTCGGCCCTGGCCTCGGTGGGGATAAACATCCTAGCCATAAGCACCTCCATCTCCACCATCTCCTGCGTCATTGACGGGGACCGCGTGGCCGAGGCTGTGGAGGCCCTCAGAGGGGCCTTCGATGTGCCCTCCAGCGCCGTCTTCGCCGCCTCGTGTGGGCTATCGCTCCGCTCGCGGGCCTGTGAAAGGGGAGGCTGAGCCATGGCCGAGATGTTCCGCATACCGATGGAGGAGGAATTGGCCGAGCGGATGGACTGGCTGATCCGCTCTCGGTGGCTGGTGGCCCTCGGTGCGCTGTTCATCGTCTTGGCAGCCAACTACCTCCTGCCTGGAGTCCTGCCCATGCCCTCCTTGCTGGCCACGATAGCCAGCCTTGCCACCTGCAACGCCCTCTTCCTCCTCTACGCCCGACGGCTGCGCTCCCTAGAGGCCTCCCCCAAGCACTATACTACCTTCACACACCTCCAGCTTGTCGTGGACATCCTGTGCCTCACGGTCTTCCTGCACTTCCTGGGCGGGCTGGAAACGCCTTTCTTCTTTTTCTACCTCATCTACGTGGTCATCGCCAGCATCCTGCTCCCAAGGGCAGCCAGCTTCGCCTACGCCGGCCTGGTCAGCTTTCTCTACCTCGCCCTCCTCGTCCTCGAATGGCTGGAGTTCATCCCTCATTATAACCTGGCCGGGTTTCGCATCCCGGTGCGATTCCAGCAGCCCATCCACGTCTTCGTCGCCAGCTTCACCCTGACCACCACCGCCCTGTTGACTGCCTACTTTGCCTCGACCATCGTGGCCAAGCTGAGGGAGAGGGGGCGGGAGCTGATGGAGGCCAGCCTCTCCTGCGAGGTGAGGGCTCAGGAACTGGCTGAGCTCAACGCCCGCCTGGAGGAGCTGGACAAGGCGAGGGCGCAGTTCATCTTGCTTGTCACCCACGAGCTGCGTGCCCCCGTGGCGGCCATCCAGAGCTACCTGAAGCTCATCCTAGAGGGCTATGTCCCTGCTGAGAGGGAGCGGGAGATCATCCAGAAGGCGGAGCGGCGGTCCTTAGAGCAATTGGCTCTCATCGGCGACCTTCTGGAGCTAGCGAGGCTTCAGGAGGCAAAGGTTAAGGAGAAGGTGGAGCTCGTGGATATGGCGGGGGTCCTGGAGGGGGTGAGCGATCTGATGCGCGCCCGCGCCGAGGAGAAGGACCTCTTCTTCAGTGTCCAGATCGAGCCCGACCTTCCCCCTGTGAAGGCCAATGTGGAGCACATGAAGCAGTTGTGGACCAACCTCATCAGCAACGCCGTCAAGTACACCGAGCCCGGTGGCATCGTGGTGGTCTCCTTGGCGCAGAACCCAAACTACGTGGTGGGCACGGTGCGGGACACGGGGATAGGCATCGCCCCTGAGGACATCCCCCGCATTTTCAACGAGTTCTACCGGGCGGAGAACGCCAAGGCCATGGAGATGCAGGGGACGGGGCTAGGGCTGTCCATCGTCAAGCGCATTGTGGAGACCTACGGGGGAAGGACATGGGTGGAGTCGGAGCTGGGGAGGGGCAGCAAGTTCACCTTCGTGCTGCCCAAAAGTGGGTAGGGGCGCAGCATGCCGCGCCCCTCAATGTTTGCTAGTCGTGGCTACGACATTCCCGCCGTGGCGGCTTTAGAGGATACCCATCATCCTCTCACCGACTAGCTTCTTGGCCTCCCTGAGCCGGGAGGCTATCACCTCGGCCAGCTTCTTCATGACCACGAAGCCGATGTGGCTGTCCTTCTCCATGATGTCGTTTAGGTCGCTACCCTTGATGGCGATGAGCGTAACTTCCCCCACGCAGCGGGCCGTGGCGGTGAGGCGGCGGGGCCTGACCAGCGCCGACCAACCAAAGACTTGCCCCCTCTTGTCGAGGACTATGGCTATCTCCCGGCAGAAATCGGGCTGGGGGCAGATCTCGTATTCGAGGCGGACCTTTCCCTCCTGGAGGATGTAAAGTGTTTGGGCTTCGCCTCCCTCGGCGAAGATGACGCAGGCTCCCTCGTGCCGCTCCTCGCGGCAAACCCCGGCTATCTTTTGCAATTCCTCCTCGCTGAGCCCTTCGAAGAGCTCACATGCTCTTAGTACCTCAGCAGAAACCATTCTCCCTCCTCGCGTCAACCATCTCTAGGATTCGTTCCACCGCCACATCGGCCCATTTTCTTGTCTCCTCCGAGAGTTCTGTGCCGAAGTCGAAGTCGTAGCCTCGGATGGAGACGGTGAGGGCTTGGGGCTCTTTCTGGTAGAGGCTTCTTGCCAGGGCCAGGAGCGAGTTGGGACTTATGAGGTGGGTGAAAGCCGAGGGGCGATAGGCAGCTTCGACAGAGGTCACCCTCAGCCCCTCGGCGTACTCGCCGCTGTGGGCGTCGACGAAGATAACCAAATCGTAGTCCTTAATGGCCTCAGCCAGCTCGGGCCCCAGTTGGTGGAGGGCGAGGGTGTCGACCCCGCTGCCCGCCAGCTGCTCGATCCTCTCCACCACGTAGTGGCCCACGCCGTCGTCGCGGCGGCTGGGGTTGCCGTAGCCGATGACCAGCACAGGTGACACGGCGATTACCCTATCCCCTCACCAACCGATCCACCAGCTCGCCGTCGGCGTCATACAACTCTAGGACGATGGGCATCTGTCCCAGGGCGTGGGTGGAGCAGGAGAGGCAGGGGTCGTAGGCGCGGATGGCGGCCTCCACCCGGTTGAGCATCCCCTCGGTGAGATGCTCCCCGTCCACGTAGTGCTTGGCCACCCCCTCCACCGCCTTGCTCATGGCCCAGTTGTTGTGCCCGGTGGCGATGATGAGGTTGACCTTGGTGAGTTTCCCCTCCTGGTCGATCCAGTAGTGATGGAAGAGGGTTCCCCGCGGGGCCTCGATGGTGCCCACCCCCTCGCCCCTCAGTTCCGCCACCTCAGCGCGGATGTCGGTGGAGAGGACCTCGGGGTCCTCCAGGATCTCCCTGGCCCGCTCCAGGGCGTAGAGATCCTCGATGAGACGGGCGTAGTGATACCACAGGGAGCCCTCCACCGGCTTGCCGTCGCCGATGGCCTTGAAATCCTGGAACTCCTCGTTGGCCAGGGGGGTGCTGATCCTCTCGGCCACGTTGAGGCGGCCCAGGGGCCCCACCCGGTAGGTGCCTTGGGGCCAGCCCATCCTCCTGTAGAAGGGGAACTTGAGGTAGGACCAGTCCTCCACATGCTCGCCGATGTAGGCGAGATATTCGGCCCCGTCGAACTGCTCCAAGGGGTTGCCCTCTTTGTCGATGAGGCGCACCTGGCCGTCGTAGAGCTCCAGGGCGCCATCCTTCACCAGGCCCATGTAGCTTGAGGGGAAGACGGCGAACTCCTCCACCAGGCTTCTGTTCTCCTCCAGCCAGCGCTTGGCTATCCCTAGGCCCTCTTGGACGTAGGGGATCATCTCCTCGATCTGGCCCAGGAGCCAGTCCCGGTCCTTGGGCGAGAGGGCATGGTTCACCCCACCCGGCACGGCGAAGATGGGGTGGACCTTCTTGTCGCCCAGGGCCTGGATGATCTCCTGGCCGAACTTGCGCAGCTTCACCGCCTTCAGGGCCAGCTGTGGGTCGGCCTGGACGATCCCCACGATATTGCGCACCTTGGGGTCGGCGTCGAAGCCGAGGAGGAGGTCAGGGCCAGCCAGGTGGAAGAAGTGCATGGAGTGGGACTGGATGATCTGCCCCATGTGCATCAGTTCCCTCAGAAGGGAGGCGGTGCGCGGGGGCTCGGCCCCGATGAGGGCATCGCAGGCCTTGGCCGAGGCCAGGTGGTGGCTGACGGGGCAGATGCCGCAGATGCGGGGGGTGATCTGGGGCATCTCGAAGTACATCCTTCCCTCGCAGAACTTCTCGAAGCCCCGGAATTGGTCGATGTGGAGGTAGGCGTGCTCCACTTTGCCCTCATCGTCCAGGTGGATGGTCACCCGGGCGTGGCCCTCGATGCGGGTAATAGGCTCTATGGCTATCTTCTTGCCCATGGAAGCACCTCCCGTGCTAGTCGAACCTCA